>JAABUP010007878.1_pt1 | contig 13926 bp, 14 predicted proteins | sample 5559201 | NCBI WGS metagenome assembly JAABUP01 (sample SAMN10711887, study PRJNA513373) | rock metagenome | isolation source: Antarctica rocks | place: Antarctica | reverse complement strand
ATCAACCACCTCATGAACCACCCCATCAACCACCTCATCAACCACCCCATCAATCACCTCATCAACCACCTCATCAATCAAACACCTCATGAACCACCCCATTAACCACCTCATGAACCACCCCATTAATCAAACACCTCATGAACCACCCCATCAACTAAGAGGTGGTTGATGAGATGTTTAATTAATGAGGTGGTTGATGAGGTGGTTAATAGGGTGGTTTATGAGGTGGATGACGAGGTGGTTCATAATGTGGTTGACGAGGTGGTTAATAAGGTGGTTAACGAGGTGGTTTATGGGGTGGTTCATGAGGTGGTTCATAGGGTGGTTGATTAACGAGGTGGTTAACGAGGTGTTTAATTAATGAGGTGGTTGACGAGGTGGTTGACGAGGTGTTTAATTAATAAGGTGGTGGTTGATGAGGTGGTTAATAGGGTGGTTCGTGAGGTGTTTAATTAATAAGGTGGTTAATGAGGTAGTTAATAGGGTGGTTCATAAGGTAGTTAATTAACGAGGTGGTTAATAAGATAGTTATTATAATAATTATTATAATATCTACCCTATATATATTAATTAGCTACGAAGACTCGGGTTAATATAGGTTCACCTATAGGTAACCCGTAGTATAACTCGACCCACCTAGGGCTAAGATATGGGTTACCCACCCCAAATTAGGTCGGGTAATAAAATGGCCAAAACCTACCTAACCCGACCTATTACGCAGTATAGTCTATACCTTAGTAATCTCTATAGGTTCTATTAAGAGCTAGCGTTAGACTAGCCGACGCTTAGTTAGAAATCCTTCACCCTTTCCTAAGGCGTATTTCGTAGTATATATAGTTACCGTAATAGCCGCTAGCTTTAGATTAATAGGAGGAGCCTATATATTCTAGTCTAATAAGATACCCACTACTATACTTAGGTAGGCCGTAATTGAATTAGGTGCTTCGATAGTAGATAGAGCTTCTTATCTAGGTATACCTAAGCCCTAACTCCCCCCTAGTAGGGGAATTAGAGCCTCGCGTTTTCCTACTCGTCTAGTAAATATTAATAAGTAAGATCCGTAGACTCTTTATCCTCTTTATCGAATTTAATAATAGGTAGTCCTATTTCTATTAGGGTAATTTAAGCCGGGATATAGCGAAGTTAACCGTTGTTACTAGATATAGTAATTTCCCCTAATCTATAATATAGATTATAATAAACTCGCCTTAACTAGGATAATCCTAGTAATAAATCGTAAATTTCTACGTCTATTATCTAAGCTTTAATTAAAGCTTTAACGCCTTCGACATTTATAGCTATTTTTATATAATCCGTAAGAGTATTAATTTTATTAGTAGCTAATAAAACTCTTAAATACCTATTTATATAAACTTTCGGGCGCGGATTTAGTTAATTAGGCTTTTTCCGACTAAGTAACTTAACTAAGGAATCTCTATCGAGTAATGTTTTCTATAACTTAGTCCTTTTAATCTAAGAGATAATTATTACTAGTTAGCTCTAGCTATTATCTTTATAAGCCCGAGTAGTAATCTCTAGTAGTATTAAAGCGGCTGCTAGCGTAGTAATATTTCCCTAATTTAGAGGTACTATAATAGGATTACTTACTTCCGTAGTCCGCTTAATACGATAGCGAGGTATAGCTCGCTATATTCTATAAGCTAATTCCTTAATAGTCGTATCTAATCTATCTAGTAATTCTCCGAGACTTAGCTATATAGGTAAATTAAAAATATTCTTTATATTAAACCGAGGACCGCTTATAATTCCTCGAATAGGATTAGGTAACTTAGGAGCTTTCTAAGTAACGAGTTCTTATACCTTACCTATCTTCGTAATACGGGTTCGGGGAGATTATATATTCGCTAAATTACTCTATATAGGCTGCGAAGGATAACGTTACGGAAGTTAATTTTCCTCTTTATCGTCTATATCTACATCTTTAGGTTTATCTTTAGGTATTTAAGATTTATTAAATACTTCGATTTAATCGAGGATATATTATAGTAGCTAAGGTAGATTATAAGTTTAAGGCTTCTTTCTTACTACTTAAGGCTTCTTAACCCTAGTAGGTCTTTATAGGATTTGCTAAGGCTTTAGCTTCTTAGTATTCGCAGTATTCCGGGCTACTACTATAGCCGGCTTTATATTATCTATAATAATTAATACTCGTAACGAGGATCGTTAGATATTATCTTCTAGCTTATCTTCTTCTTCTATAATTACTACTATAGTAGGAGCTACTTAAGTATAATAGCTCGCGTAGTAGCCTAGCTGCCCGTACGTAAAGTACTTAATCTCTAATAGTAGTTTCCGAGGTTTATTAGGGTCTCGAGTAGGGTATACTTAAGATTAGGTAGATTATTAAATAGGGAGCCCCTTAGTTTAGGCTATATATAAAGCTCTTATACCTTAAACTAATACTAGAAATACTTAATTAGTATTAATTAGTACTTATCTTATTAATTCTTCGTTAGATACTACCGATATTTTAGGAAGAGTTACTCTTATAGCGTCTTTATACCTAGGATCGAATAGGTTAATTTTCCTAATCTCGCTATATAATACTTTAATAAATCGTATAACGGTAGCGAAGGCGTAATCAGCATCTTTATTATATTTAAAAGATACTCTCTCTCTCTTATCTTTATCTTTTATACCTCTTAGAGTAGCTATACCGATATCGAGTTAGTCGAGTAGAAGCCGAATAGCTAGTTCTAAAGCCTTTTTTAGATAATCGGTAATATTCTCGGTATTAATTTATTCGAGATTTACTAATTTAACTTTAAGCTTAAATTTCTTAGTCTATATATCTTTTATAGTAATAATAAAAGCCGGAAGAAAAGCGTCCTAAAGGCGAGGCTAGTCTTACTTTAGTTTACTATCTAGGTCGCTATACTAGATAAAAGTATTATCGTCTAAATTCTACCTAAATAAAATACGATAGGTTTTATTATAGAATACTATTTAGGTATCCTTCTCTACTAACTCTCTAGGCTTATAGTCTTACTTATAAGCCTATTCGATATCTTCGATAAGTTTAGCTAGGTCTTCCTTCCTATCTCTTAAGCTCTTAAAGGCTCTAATCTTAGTTAACCCTATAGTAGATAATATAGTAATAGGTGCTTACGTAATAACACTAGGAGCTCCTATAGCTATAGCGGGAGGTGCTATAGTTAATAGTAGGGTAAACGGAGCTTCTATAATAGTAGGAGGAGGTGGTATAATATTCTTTAAGGAAGTAGTTATAGAGATTTAGGGTAGTCTATCTATAGGAGAGGAAGGTGTCTTAATAGGATCTATCTCTTCGGTAGAGCTATCCTCTATTAGGCTATTCTTAACTAAGTTTATAAAGAACTTCTCTAGAGAACGTAAGCGGCTCGCTACTATACTTTACTAATAAGACGGAAGTTTCTTAATAGACGAGAATAGAGATAGTATAGGTAAAAAGTAAGGAACGATATATAGGATAAATAAATCGAGTCCTAATCCTTCGTACTCGAATAAACTATAAGAAGCCTAGTCCTTCGAGCCTCCTAACTTCTTTAATAAGTTAGTACTCTTAATAGAGTACTTAATCCTAGTTCAGCTCCTACTAAAAGTCTAACTAACACTACTATAATAAAAGATCTTAATTTAAGTAATATATATTAATTAATCTATCTAAAGAAGTAGGAGCAAATGTTAGTTATATACGAAGCTGAATTAGCGGTCTAGAACGTCATTGCCTGACTCAGCAGTCTAGAACGTCATTGCCAAAAATCAATCCTTCAGCGGGCTAAGCGAGTCCGATAAATATGACCAATAAGGAGCGTCGCCAAGAACCGTTGTAATTTGCCAAGTGTTCTGGCCATGCGTTCCCTTCCTTTGAACGCGAACTTTCGACTCAAATGATTCCCCGACTTGGTGGGTAGGGAGATGCAAGTATCCGTCGGAGCAAGCCATGTTGAAGAAACATCTTGGGCGAATGGATCTTCCGCCGAGGAATCGCTCCAATGTTGTTGGAGTGCATCCATTTCATAAGATCAGTTTGCTGGCTTGCATACTTCAACCTTTGGAATAGTCCCTGAGATGCCGTCTGTGAGCAATTCATCCATCTGAATCACGACCATCTTAAGTAATAGTAGCAGTTGAATTTCGTTTACTCATAAAGCGAGTGTCTTAAAGCGTATCGTCGTGATTTTTAAATGCATTATTAAGTTATTTCAAAGTCGGTATAAGTCGTACTAGCTAGGCTGACACTCCCCGTCACACACCCACATTGCCACAATTCTCTAGTTGAACTTGCCATCAGATCCGTAGATCTCCTGCGATAAATCTAGAATATCACTTGTCAAAGTCGCACTCCCAGCATCACCATACTCCTACGCATAAATCTCCGCAGTCGCATTGCCCTTTACCGCAATACTCTGCGCTTTTCCAGATATACTAGGCGTCACGTCGCCCCCTCCCGGACCGTAATAGGATACATCGCCATTATAATCCGTTTCTGTGAAGAGGCAGATGAGAGGCGGTGACGGTGTATTACCAGTAGAGATGTTGAAGGTCGTCCCTCCACCATTGGGACCGCAGGTAGGCGCCTCCGCCATTATATTAGCAAATGCTGTATTAGCAGGGGTTCTGTCCGTGCTGAAGGATATACGATGTCTGCTAGGACCCGAATGCGGCATAGACTAGCCGGTTTCGTACCATGAGATGGAACCACCACCGGGAGGAACTGTTATGGCGTTGACTTTGCTGCTGTTAAAGCCCTGCGAACCACGCTGAATATTATACTGGCCGGCTGCGCGATAAATGCTCCCACCTGATCCGCTAAGATAGACCACATTGGTACTGTCCACCATATTTTGAAAGGGTATTGGCGGAGGAACAGCTATTTGGTGCCCGTTTTGGCAACGTCAAACATGCGCTGCCAATCTTTAGATGGGTCCGCTGGGTCTGAGTCCGTCACCTTCACGGAGAGCAAGGAATCGATCTTTTGGTTGTATACGTCGGAGCTGCTTGTATAGAACTCCGCGGCATTCTGCATGAGCGGCTCCATGGTTGGATCTACACCCAGTCCCATGCTACCCAAGATTCTCCTAGTCAATTCATTAAAGATGTTGGGGGTGGAACCGCCCCCCGGCGATGCCACACATCTTCTTGCCACGCTTTCGTGAGCACACCGTTTCCTGTCTGGTGATCGATAATCCCTGCATTGGTCAGGGAAGTTTGGCCTGTCTGCGCAACATAGCGTCTTGCATTGTCCAAACCCCAGAATCCAATCGGTTTGCCGGTATTGATGACCCCCAAATCCCTGGCAACGAGAGCGTATCCTACTGACGGATGTTCCGCTATCTGAAGCCGGAGAGGTCCATCAACGTCTGTTCCGGCTATCTCGAGCATTGTGTGCATTCCAAAGATAGGTTTCCCCGTCGTCGCAGATACAGCCCTCTCCGCGGGCCTGACATCTCCAATTATATACACGAGACGCTGAGCCGGCTCAGCATCACGAAGGATGAGGTCTGTGGGATGCAAGACAGCAAATGGTACGAGAAAAAGTAGAGACAGTACGAGTAATATCACGCTTTAAGAGTGAAATCAAAACAAAAAGAACGTCTATTTGTGATACGAAAACGACAGACAAGCCTCCATACCTGAGTGGAATGCTGGAAATGAAGAAGAGAGAGCATGTCGGGCTTGAAATCAAAGTCGTCGCGTCTTTTGCGGTAAGCTGAAGCAAAGTGGCATTTTCCTCCTCTCGTCCCCTCCTCCGTCGCTACAGAGGGGAATAGCATTGATTGAACCGGGGTGATGAAGTGCGCTAGCGATATAACCGCTCCGCATGGCCTCCGCTACCCACCAAAGAAAACAAAAGGTCTGGATTGGAACGGTCTACCAGCGGAAAAACGTCATAGGCGGGACGGAAGGATATATCTTAGCTCTCGACGTTCGGGGATGAAATCGGAGCATGCCGAGCGCTGGGGGGGAGCCTCTAGTGCCTTTCCGGGATGAAGCGTAATACAGGTAAAAAACAAATGAAAGGTCGAGGGTGCTATGGACATTTTTCGAGACGCACCAGAGGGAAAGAAACAAACCGGTGACATGCTAACAGGACCGAACTTCTGCAATAAAGCGGGTACCTGCAGGATCTTACCCTGATGGGCGTGGTCGCGTGGCCAAATTCGTCGTTTCTTGCATACAGTACTTGCAGGAAATGTTGGAAATCAGGGTCTCTCAGCCCTATGCCAACTTCTTGAGATACCAACATCTGCAGTCAACTCCTACATAGAACAACCAACCATACAATCATCCATATGACGCTCTATTAATCTCGTATTCCAACAGGAACAGCGCCTCCCGCGCACTTGTGCGATACAAGAAAATTCGTGACGATCTTTTGCTGAGTCTTTACGGCGATCAACAAAGACAGTCAATAGTCGTGCTGGGGATTTCAGTCGTGTGAGCTCGCAATTGCGCAGCGTCATTATATCCATCTCAACCTTTGATTCGAGTTTGTTTCCCTCGGAGCTCCCCACTTTGGAGCGTCTTGTGAAGGCTGCGTAGTAACACCCGTAAACCTCCAACTCCAACAAGACGACCTTTTTCTTTTCCATCCTTGTCATCGAACCCGGTCACTTGAATCTCAAACATGAGAGAAAGCGAGGGGTAGTTCTCCATAAAAGCCTTGACGCCCGTCAACGCTGAGGTCCACAGACCGTACGTGAGGGTCTTTTCTGGATCTCGCCTGTCTGTGACTGGTCCAACCTCCAAACGAACCCTGCGATTGTCGTCTGCTTCACTGATCTAAGGCACCGGCGTTTGCGGTCGAAAGGGATTCATGCTCCCTCTTATCGCATTTTGTAGAACTTGAGATGCCGCACGTTCGGCATCAGCATCCATTTCGCCATAATGCCAAAAAATGAGTGTCACGTCAGAGTATGGCACTTTGTAACGCCATGGAGTTATGGGAAGACGGTGTGGCCAGCTGCAAATCATCAGCATTTCTCCTTCATAACGGGAGTATTATTACGCGTTGTCAGTGGCATTAACGGCCGCTGGCAGAATGATGTTTGTGTCTGATGTGTTCGAGATTGTAGGACTGTGCAATTGTAAAGCCTGAGGGTTGATAGGCTGCGCCGGGCTGGCGTAGCTATACCGGCAGAAAATTGCCACAAGCCAGCATGAAGGATATCCTCGCATTGCGAACTTTACAACTGAAGGGAGTAATGCTCTTTAGTAACGGAGGAATCTGCAATGTTTCCTCGTTTTGTTCTCTCGCCATGGAGTTCTGTCGCCGCCAAGGTGTGTATACCCGCTCTTGGAGCCGAAGATGCGCTGCTGATGTAGTCCCGGCGCGCATGGAAGCAACATATGAAAGATTTTCAGTCCTTGAAAAGATACAATATAGTTATCTAGCATGAGCATATGACTCTTCGAAATGTCAACTCATCTACGTTCTAGCCTGCTACCGTGGAACACCGCCATTGACATAATCCACTAAGGGTTGTGACTGGACCATTCAGAAGAGCTACGCGCCTAACGTGCTGACCAACAGCCAAATTCAGGATTCGTCTCAATCTCAGTGTTCCCCTATTCTTGGACATTTCTGTAGAGATTGTCTCTTGAATATATCATCAGAACTACAACCCATTCCACCTTGCTTTCAGAATCCATAAGCGGGAACCGGCAGGCTGTTCACCGCCCAAAAATTCAAACCGACTATCGGCCTCATGGAACAAGGCTGCCCAATCATCAAGCTCCCGCTCACGCGCGTTTTGCATCTCTAGCATAGCAAGATCCATCGAGCTGTTAAGACATTACACATCAGCCGACACATGAACTCACACTAGGTAGCCGCGAGACTACGGAATAAGCAAGGTGTGGTAAACCATCGACTTACCGAATCTGCTTCTCCTGCCACGGTGCCAGTGTACCCGGCTCTGGTAAGACATTGTCATTAATCAGGATCAAAGCTCCTCCTTTAAGCGCTGGTATGAGATTCCGGAGTATTCGTAGGCAGTATAGGTCGGACCAATCATGGAATATCCAACGGAATAGATAGACATCGGCGTCTTTGACAGGCTGCTCGGTGAAGAAATTGTAAGGCATAAAGTCAATCCGACTCTTGATATCGGTAGGAATGTCCGAGGGCGCGTTTATTATTACCTGATCGAGATCCTGCACCGTAAAACGTAAATCCTGGAAGCTTGATGCGAGTCGTAAGCTGACGAAACCGTTCGACCCGCCCACCTTCGTTGTCAATATCTAGATATTGGGACAGGGGTATGGGTGTTACTCACATCAACCACAGAGCCATGTCCAAGCGAGCTCCAATCAAAGCCGCGGATCAGATGCTCAAGTTCGTATCCAGTACCAGAAGTGTAAGACACCATGGCATTACCAAAGCGCTTTGCACGATCAGGATACTGATCGAAGAATTCGAAGACCGGCTTATCAGTATTATTAGCCAACGCAAAGCCCGTCTGGTTAGGCTCTTGCGACCCAGGGAATTTGGCGATAGCATTGACCGTTTGCGCTGCTCCTTGCCACAACTCGTCGGTGCTGACCCGGACCCAGTCGTGGATTTGCTGGTCCTCTGCTAGCAATCTGGACGCAGCTGTATGTGCCACGATGCCTTTTCGAGGTTCTCGAAAAACATTCTTAGTCATTGCGTGGCGCAGTAGACGACGCAGTATAGACTCGTCTAAGCCGCAATTTTTTGCGATTTGGGAAAAGCTTGCCTCTTCATTGATTGGGAATGCTTTTGCTATGTTGAAGCGAGTTATTGCTTGCAGGCTGAGGGGCTCATCAGGCTAGAGAGGGGCTCAGCTACAGCTACCATGGTCAAGCCGTAAAAAATTGGGAGCCTTGGACATTTACCATTGTGCTTTGCAAGTAATCCCGGGGTCCTAACATCAGGTTCCGTAGTTGGAGAGTATCATCTATGACCTTTAGGCGTGCTTGTTGGATCTCGGTCTCTTCGGGACGAATGCCCGAACCATTTGGAGCATCGATGCTGAATGAAGGAAAAGGCAAACCGTTAGTGCGCAAGTAGTTGGCGACTTTCCGGGTATTGCGTAAAATATCCTCACAGAGGCTTTCGATACTCTGGTTGTCCAGTGACATGATAGCTTTGGTATAGATTGCAAGGAGGCAGAATGATGCTTTGGAATATAGGTTCAATGGATGGTCAATAGGAACATCATGAGGTTGACTGTTAATGGTCTATGGAAATAGGAGAAGCAACTATGTACTCCGCAATCACGCTAGTAGCCCTATAGGGCTGAGTGCAATCTCATCCACATCCATCAGACTGATGAGAAGCATCGTTAGGTTCCAACGTGATGATCGCGTGTTGTTAAGGGGAGCGAGCACTTTTTGTAGGAGGTAGTAAATCGGATACGATGGTTACCTCCGTGGGTGGCCCTGCGGAGAGACACATCTATAATGCACATCGACGTCATCATTCAACGCCTGAATCCTGCTCCCGCCAGCTGTTCCTGGGCTGAAAGACGAAGATGATCGAAACGATGCGCCACAGGCGTCAACCTGAAATTTTAGCGCCTATTGAAGTAGGAACTTCTACCGCCATTGTCCGGCGCAATCTTAAAGATCTCGTCAACTACGATCCCCATAAAATTGTCACATGGCCGGACCAAATCACTAGGAATTTGTTCTCATGAAGAGACTACGCCAAGTTACAATGTCTCAATATAAGACGAAAGATCCCGATGAATTGCAATTCCTGCTGGACGAGGACTTCTAGCGGCCTCAAGATCGTCCATTCTGACGCTCTCAATGTATGTATCCACACTTCCAACATGACCTGGCTTTTTTAGCCTGTTGAGCGGTGATTGGTCTTCCTCTTGGGAATTCCGTTCAATGGTCGAGATTTGGTGCTTTGAGCCCTTACGAATTTTCCAGTAGGTTGGCAATTTTGCGTGGAAGCTGCCCATCATGCTTTCCAGAGATAAAACCTGGAGCAAGGGACGCATGGTCGGGAGACAAGCGCTCACCACGGCCAATGCCCCTTCCGATTAGAAGCGACAGCTTAGTCTCTACCTGAAATGACGGGCAAGAACGAGGACTCTTCGGAGCATCAACCGTTCTTGAACCAATATGATCAGACATTAGATCACATTCATGATCAAAAAGCCGGAGAAGATGCTACGACATTGCAGAGTGGGTCATATAAGCCACTATTGCATCGAATCAACTACAATCACTTGCTGTGGCATGGGCTTGTCATAATTCTATGCAGCATTGTGTTCTATTCAATGAGCAGTACTTGGAAGTCGTGCGATGGTACTGGCGCGGTGATTTATTGTACGGGCAGCCCTGCTTTTCGAACCTACAGTTCAAGTGGCAAAGTACTAATCTTTACAGCTCCGGCGAAGAATGTGATTGAGTATCAGACTAAACTCCTTGACGGCTTCCTTTCTGATAGCGTATTCGTCGGAGACCCAACCCCACAAGTCGATGCTGCTTGGCATGGCCTCCTCGCAAGTATGCGACTTGTCTCGCGGACATCTTTCACTCTTAGCTTACGAATGCAGACATCAACATTCGTATTAGTGCCGACGAGTTGCGGACATTGAACCAGACGTCTCTAGCGTTGGCAGACGGTTCAGGATACCTCGGTGTCATTGGAGTATATCACGAGCTACACTGTCTCGTGAGTACTGAAATATACTGTTGTCATCAACTGACGTTTCGCAGAAAAGGATTCGCAAATGGTTGTACCGTGACCATTACTACCCCAAACTGACAGAGCCCGATTATTCGGAGCACAAAAATCACGTCGGTAAAGATGTCCTCAGTTTTTGTCACCGTGAAAGCTTACCAACGTTTCGTACAGAGCATTGTATAGAGCTACTTCGGGAAGCCATCATATGCCAAGGCGACATTGCTGTCACCCCATTCAAATGGTTGGGAGACAGTTTTGAGCCTACTCCAAAAGATGGAGTGATGCATCAATGCGTCAACTGGGACCGGCTGTCTGGCTGGGCTCAAGAGCGAGCTGTAGATCTCTACGACCCGGAGCTTTTAGTGAAGCCAGCTAGAAGCGAGAAGATATAGGAGTTTCAATAGGAATTTCTCCAATGCATATAGATTTGGGGCAGCAGGATTTCGCCCCTATTGGTAACTTTAGAGGATTTATCTGGAGACTGAGACAGTGCAATTCAGTATCACCGGTATAGGATCAAATCATAGCAGTCTGATTTTGCGGTAACCACTGCTCAGTCCATGCATTGACACTTGCGATATCGCGACACTTCCTCGGGCCCCCCCACCCAGTCACACCTTTAAGTTCCATCTCAAGTGGCTCCATATTGGTATCTGCTGCACACAGAAGTGACTCCCGGAGATAGTCAATACAATGCCTCATATGGGCCGTGTCTACGAGCATGTCGGACTTGGAGTCTCCCGTTGTGGCATAGAAGCCTCGCCTTAATGAGTCCTTAATATCGACTGAGTAAGGATCGTAGAAGACGCACTGCTGAACTTACAAGACAATGAAGCTGATGATATACAGAGACGCACATGATCTCCGATGAAACAGCTGGGTTTTGAATAAAGCCCTTAGCGCCTAACATCTGTCAAAAATTGTTCGATTGCTTTGACAAACGTGGAGGGATTGAGTACTTGGAAACATCTGATCCCAAAGATGATCTGTGCCGTTTGTCGGCTCTTCGGCAAAATCTCGTCTGTCATGAAAGGTAGAATCGATGGTACCTGCTGGTGCTAGAGAATCGTCAGCAAGGTTGCAAGCTCTACAAGGCTGATTTGGGGTTGGAGAATTGCTCACCAAGCAAATCGTTTTTCCCAGCACTGCAGCATTTTCGTCCGGCAAGATTCCCTAGAATAGCTGCAGCAGAAAGAAGGGAAAGCAGCAGAGCGGCCTGCCATCCACACACTTTTGATCTCCGCTTCGATGTGCGACAACTGGGACTGACTACATTGCCATCATCTGTCTCTAGGCGATCGTATGAGGTCGTCATTGGCCAAACCGAGCGAAGACAATTCATCTTTGTTTACTCTCCAGACTCCTAAATAGACTTGTCCAAAGGAAGCGTCGTATTATTTGAGTGTAGCTTGCGCCTTAGATCTGCCCGGAAGGTCTGGACGAAACGCATAATCGTCTAAATCTGAGACAGCACCTAGTGGTCAATTACTGAGGGTGTGGTGATCCCTTCCTGGATCCCACAGGAGACACGTAACAATGCGCCAGTAGCAACGGCGTTAGACTCGAATTGTAAGGAGCTGAAATTGATATATTCCGATGCACGCACCGTATTGGTACGGTGGATCATCGTAAATACACCGAGGAAACCAAGAGCTGAGTCAATAAGATGAACCGGTTCATATCACACTTCAAACCGGGGAGATTCGGCATGATGCCTAGCTGAGGGGGTAGGCGCCTAGCTAGCTGAGGCGATGGTGCCTACTTAAGATAGCAGAAGGGAGCGAACTCCATCCTACGCAACTCGCTCTGAAATTCCACACCTGTTCCTCAAGAAAACCTCTTCCAACGAAAGACGACCTTGCGATTGAATCCTCCAAATCAGCAAAATGCAACACAAAACCATCACCCTCATCCTACTGCTCGCAATGCACAGCGTTGGTGCCCCGACACGCAACAACGAGATTGGTGAATCATCCTCCTGATCTTCCAAGACGAGTATACTGATATCCCATCAAGGGAAGGAGACGCATCAGAAGCGTAACGCGATGACGTTTCTTCCGAACGGGAAACGCAGTGAAAAGGATGCTGATGAAGCGATTGCTTACGTATGGGGTGGTTGGACTCCAACTAATGGCAGCCACCCGCCAGTATGAAGGGATAAAAGTAAAAGACGGAGATTGAGGAGCCCAGGACAGAGTTAAGGGGGTGATGAGCACAAGTTCCGGTTTTCGTTGAGACATTCCTTCAAATGTTGTGTACTGGATGGATAATGAGGCTCTGTAGGTAAAACACTACTGCTAGGCCCTCAAAATGAGCTATCCTTGGAGCTCAGTACTTCATATTTCTACTCGCCACTCTATCATTCTAGACAGTCATCTTAATGGCACTTACGATCATTTATTAGAGAATTCAAACCCCTTACTGACGAAGCAAGTGAGACCTCCAGGAGTTGAGCTTAGGATGACCGCGCCCCCGATCATTTCCACACAGTCTTTCAAAAGCATTATCGCAGGCTGGTCCCTTGACATTAAGATGGTCTGTAGCTCTGCTTTCGTCTACTTGGCAGATCAAAAGTCCTAGGAACCACAATGTAGTAAATACCCAAGTATTCAACTTGCCTCATTTCCAGGTAGATACACGCTAGTAAGCTAGCTTCTTTCAGTCCTATCTCTCTTGGCGGGCGGCTCAGCATGCTGCATGATGATTTACTCCAGTACTCGTGTGGTCCGAAAACGAGCTCTGAACTTCATCGGGCTGCATCGCTGCTCTGCACAATTTGGTGCAGGCAACATGAACAATTGATTGGTGGAATCTAGCGACGTGTCTTGGCGGAGCTGGTTTACGAAACACACGAGTACGAGTAGCTGTTTCCCTACAGATATATCCGGAGCCTTGCCGAAGGTCACGTTTGTTTGCTTGACGATTGAATTTTCCAAGCGCTGATAAGATTAAAGTAATCAGGTACTGTAACTACGATGCCTTCGGATACGCTAGCCACTACTCCGAGCCATGCGATCACAAGGGAAAGCTTCTTAATTGGGACTTGTATTATTAGTAGAGCAATTGAATGGGTAAAGTGAAGTCTACATTATTATTTATCAGTCGATCAGGTCTACATGATTCTAGGTATGGGGTAGATGAACGCGCAATGCCAAGTATTTCAGTCATATTTGCAAACGAATACGGGCGGACGCGGGTACGAAGGTGGTGACGACATGTCGCTTCCTCAGCTACAACAAATGTCCAGCTCCAAG
>JAABUP010007877.1_pt1 | contig 13928 bp, 5 predicted proteins | sample 5559201 | NCBI WGS metagenome assembly JAABUP01 (sample SAMN10711887, study PRJNA513373) | rock metagenome | isolation source: Antarctica rocks | place: Antarctica | reverse complement strand
GGCGACAGCGAGGTCGAATTGGTGGGTGGTGGGTGGTGGAAAGGTTTTTTCGCAGGTTTCCTATACATTTTGTTAGAAAATTTCGCTAAATGACCTTTGACACCGACATTCTAGGAACCGCTGTAATTGTCACTTCCCAGCAACATTCCGAGCAACGGAATACTTCGTCGGCCCCCTGGAAGTATGCTCTTTGCTCGTACTGCTGACTGTCCAACACGTAATATTTCCGGCATCTGAAATCTTTCACCTCTGAACAAGGAGCGGAGAGCGCCGGGGATACTGTCAAGTACGCTTATTCCTCGACCGCGATAAGCTACACCACTGTTACATTGTACGACGCTGTGGGGTATCAGATATTTTTGTGGTGCAGGTGGGCCGCTCTGGTGCATTCGGTTTTGGTCAAGTCGGGGACCATTCGAACATGACAGAAACGACGGTACGCACAAGCTGATCTTCTACAACTGCAACCCATCACAAGCCGCGCGTCTTCCAATGCTCTCATACTCTACCCTTCTATGTTCTTCTTCTTCTTCGTCTTGTTCTCCTTCGCACACTAAACACACACAGCAGCCGGCGGAGACCACCGCCCTGCTCACCCGGCTCGCCAGCAAACCCGGCGTCCAAAGCACCCTTATCCTTTCTAAAGCAGACGGGTCCATCATCCGCACATCGGGGCTCATCTCGCAGACAGTACCTTCATCCCCATCCGCTAGTCTAAAGTGCTCTTTAAGTGAAGGAGTGGTACCGAACAGTGGATCTTTGAACGGCCGTGCAACTGCGGAGATGGGAGCGACCGAGAATAGCAATGGTTACGAGGAAGGGAGGGGAAGTGGAGGTGCAGGCATGAAGAGCGCGGAGGAGATGGCGCGGATGGTGTGGAATTTTGTTGACGCGGCGGGGGGCTTAGTGGTCGGTTTAGATGTGGAGGATGAGGTTAAGCTTCTGAGGCTACGGACGAAGAAGAACGAGCTCGTCATTGTCCCAGGTGAGCTTCGTCTACGTTTTCTGTGGCGGGCAGCGGAACGCATTGGGTCCGGGGCTAATTTGCGCTCAAAACGTAGACTCGAAGTTCCTGCTTGTGGTCATACACGAAACCCCTCCCGCTTGATGATATGTTCGACCTGGATTTATACGGTGGGGTCTGGCGTTTGTCGTCCATGTTGAGATATACCCCATCTGCATATTGTAACGTTCCTGGAGCGTTGGAGTCGCCGCGGCAAGGCAGGCTTCTTCTGTGGTGAAGAAGGGCGTAAAGAGGGAGTAGCTCTATCCAGGGGCTCCTGCTCGTAAGTTGGAAACGAACCTTCCGTTCACGTAATGAGGTCTCACAATTCAATTCTAGACCTGGTGTTGCTGCAAGGGTTATCTCACGCTACGCTATGTAAAGGACCCCAACCGGACGCCGCTCTCGATCGAAGCAGATGAAGATGGTCGACCAAGATTGATCCCACCACTGTTTCAGACTCTGATCACGATACTCACCCCGATCCCGTTCGCCTCACGTATACTGCAACTGATGCACGTCCTTGTGATCCTGCTCACGATAGCATTTTGTCCCTTCTCCGCGCACCATGCCCGCGCCAGCGCTTCCTCATCTGGACCGCTTCTCCCATCGATGATCCAAACCTCCCGCCGCTCATCCTCCGAGGTTGACGGCGGAGAGGCGCCATCGAGGTCCGCTAGTGATTTGTGGCAGTACTTGTAAGAATTATGCAGTAGATGACCAGGCAAACGGTCTCCACTCCCAAGACGCGCCGGGGTGAGCGACGGCGGAACGAAATCGCCGAGCGAGCGACCACGTGGTGGATGGCATGGGAAGGAAGTGACAAACTGGACATCGTAGGATAAAACGAAGATGGCGTTCTGGACCGAGGTATGCTCCTCTCTGATCTTAGAACGGTGGTGAAGAACAAATCTTACAGACGCGGTCGAGGTGCATAGGGAGGGTTCGGGTTCTTCGATCTCGACTCCGTCGTCCGTATCCACGGTGTCGTCAAGAGAGCTCAGCACTAATCGCTCAAATCTGACGTTTAGAGAAGAAGATGATTCTTCATCGATGGGCAGGGTGAAGTCTTCGGATAAGGCACTGGAATTCTTCGCGCTCGAACCCAGTATTGACGATTCCTGAGCTACTCTTGTGCCATCTTCGATTCTTGGCTTACCTCTCGCAGTTGGGGTCTGAGCGTATACGTCCACCCACCTCTCACCCACTGTCTCTCCGCTCCCTATGGTCGGCGCAATCTCTGTGGCAATCCAGCCCATGCACTCTGAGGACTTTTCCAAGCCAGCAAGCACACGCCCAACAACGCAAGCTTTACTCCACCAACTCTTTCCTCCGTAGACGAAGCCACCATATAGATTCGCCGAGTATCCCAATCGTTCGACTGCAATAGGATCGTTCTCTAACAGTGTCGAGATCAGGACGTGACTCGCGACTTCGCCCGGTAGAATGAGCCCTGTGAGCGAGGAGCGAGATAGCCAGCCGCCTGTCCCTCCACGATCGGCAGCGAGCATCGACTTTGGCCTTTGCAGGCGCATCGGGCGCTGCGTGCTCCGCCTGTGCAGCACTGGGCGTGGCGATGAGGGGAAGTAGGAATTGCCAGTGCTTCGCGTGGATAATGGTGTTGCAACGGGGGTTGCATAGACGCTTTCTGCTGGGCTAGAGGCAACGGACGAGGAAAAGGCGAGTTTGCCCGTCATTTGCTTGGTAAATTCATCAAGGTCTGGCCAGGTAATGGCTTTTGCGAAGTGCAGGAGACCGAAGAGCTGCCGTTGCGGGTGGCGAGGTATCAGTGCAACGTCTACTTGCTTATCTGATCGGTGATGATCATCTCGATGATGGTCGTTATCGTTTGAAGAAAGGATAGGTTCTGCGGCGAAGGAGAACCAGGCACTCTTCCTCGAGTGCTCAGCAGTAGGCCTTACAAGCGACCCTGATGATATTACATGATGCTCCTCCACGCGGACATTGTCAAGAAAGCGGCGGGCTAGGACGAGATCCCAGTTCACCTTTCTTGATCGAAGCTTGTCAAAATGATGGACTTCATTAGGTGTGATGTGCAGATCTCCAGATACCTGAGTAATCGGAATTTTGACGATAGTGTCGAGACGAACCAGAAGCTCACACGCAAGCATGACTTGTAAGAGAAGCCACTTCCGTTCTACGATAGGTTCAAGACATCTATCGCCGTGGCTTGTGGCTTGCTCTTCATCAACAGCATTGGGGGTAGCCCATAGCACCTGCCCTAGTTGTATCCGCCATTCAACGAGACTGAAGTCGATCCAGACTCCTTCTGCTCCAAGGACCGTGACCAGACTTTCCAGTTGGACCTTGAGACTGTGAGGATCATCCGCATCAACGCGTGTAATTCTGCTTGTTGGATATAGCAGTTTCGTGAAGAGATCCGTGGATAGCTCCTTAGATGTCCTTTTGTCTCGAATAGTCCCATTCAGTGTTTGTTCTCGGACAACGTCATGCATTGAACTGAGTTCGCGCAACCTTTCCACAAGGACCTCCATTTTCACATCTCGTAGGCCAATCCGCCTCCAAGTCTCTGGACCCTGAACAATAAAACTGGTCCTTCTCTCGTCACTACTCTTCCTATTGTCAAAGCTTTGGTCTTGCCGCATATCGTCATCCCCACTGGTCCTCAGCGCATCTGCCACTGGCGATTCCAAAAAGTGACCCCAGCCCACGGAGCCCCTCTCCTTCCCTTGCGCGCCAAGCATATCAGGCAACTCAACAACCCCAATATCGAACCCAGCCTGGTTCCACCTCCTGTCCCTCAGGCTCATCCCTCCGGCCACCCTGCGGGTGCCCGCTCCCGTACTTACCGGGCGACGGTAGGTGCGTGTGCAGTGTGCAGGCCGAGAAACTCGGATGGTCCAGCATTGTATGATCGCTGACATCGCTGATGTCCAAAGTGGCGTCCTCGGAAAAAGTTGCTTGTGGTTGACGTTGCCGATGGAGATACGTGCTTACGGAGAAATCGGGGGCACCGGAAAAAAGATTCTCGATGTCACCCTGGTTGAGCGTATTGGCCGGTGGAGGAAGGGGTTTATCACCTGCGTCGGGAACTGGAAATGGGTCATTCGTATTTGATACGGGTTCTGAGCCCTATGATGGGATTAGCGCACAACCTCAGGGTCACCGTTCCGTCAAGGCATACGGTAGGTCGACCATCGTGGTTGTATATGCGTTCACTTCGCTCGAGCAGACGGCGGATAAACCCAGCTTTCTTCTTCTTCTTAAGTGTGTTATTAGTGTTATCTGCAATGTTATACTTCGTGGACTTGGATCGCTTGAGAAAAGAAGGAAAAGGCATTGCGCGTACAGCTGCTCAACGCCGTATTGAAAGGACTAGACAAATAAAAGTACGATACGATTAAAACGATGTCTTCATGAGGACTGGAGAAAGTGAAGATCGATCCAAGGCATTTCTAGAAACTTGGCCTGTCCAATATTCAGGCAATGATCCTGGGTGATGATCGATCGATGGAGCTTCCTGCATGCTGAATGCTTATTTATCGCGCATCACTCGTACGAAGGCTATTTGCAAAATTCTTCGGCACCCCAACAAAGTGTTGTGGTGGAATTCGCTACTCGCTAAATTGATGGGGTGCCGAAGAATTTGGGTGTTTCTATTCTGCCCCCAACCTAGTAATTTACTCTAATTAATTACATTAGTCTAGAATTAATGTATGTGCATAAGGTCGCTGTCGTCATTGGCTTGGTGTTTAGTTTAATTATATGCTAAAAACCTTGCTGCCGCAAAATTGCACCTCACTGTTCTCTCTACCCTTGCTGTCATCATTCTTTTTGACCTCACTGTTCTCTTTATTCTTGCTGTCATTATTCTTCACCTACTATCTCTTTGACTTCTCTCAATCATCAACTCATCAAGTTCTTTGCTTCACCTCTGTCTTGACTTCAGCTCTTCACTTCTTAAGTATGTTCTTTAAGGCTCTTTAAGCCTTCAATTGTGAATCTGTCTCTTGTATTCATGATTATAAGACCTTCAGAATAGTCTTTAGTAACTCATTCACCTCTTGTCTTTAAAGAGGCTCTGTTATCTTTTCAAGCATTTCTATTCACTCTGAAAACAGAGCAGCTTTCTGATTATTGATGAGGTTTTGAGCAGCCTCTTTAAGTTTGTAATATTGTGTAAAAAGGCTGTTTAGAATTTCTTGTATTTAGAAGAGTTAGTAAGTTGTTTACATTAAAAGAAAAACTTACCTTTAGTTGTCACTTGCTTAAGGCATCAATCTTTTTATAAATTTTCTTTATCAAGTAAATAGTAGTCATGCAAAGCACACTGAGTGCATAGTTTATAGTGAAAGAAGAATGGTATTTTTAAGTGACTATCAAGCTAACTATATAAAAGCTATGCTACAGTGAGGGTCATTAGCTAGAAGTGCAATAACCTCATGAAGATAGGTGTCATTGACCCTGCAGAGCAGACATCATAGCTATACTGATATGGTCATAGCAATCTGTCAGCAGCACAAAAGCTCAGTGTCTTGCTGGCTATACTCTCAGAGTAATACCCCTTTTTGATCTTGAGCATTTGCCTCATTAAACTCATTCATTAACTTTTTAGCCTTGTCTAAGTTCTTTATATTGATTCAGCTGTTGAATTCAGGATCATAGCCTAATCATCACACAAGGTATTCTGTGATGAAACCTCATTCTTTTCAGTGAGTACACTGTCATATAAACCTCTTGATCTCTCATTTAGGCTCAGCATTAAAACTCATGATAACAGCATCAAAATAATCAAACTGTGAGCAACAGTAAGAGTCTTCTTCAGCTGATGTGGCTGGTTCAAGATGTGCAATAAAAACAATGTTGTGGATTTTCCATAAGGCTGATATATTGAGGTGATAGGCTAATCTGTCAATTCATTCAGTAACGCATAGTGTCAACAAACTGTTGATTTAGCTTCTTATTCTCTATACTCAGCAAGGAATACCCTTGATGTAGGTGTAGGTTAACCATGTCATTCACTCAGAAGTATCTTGACATGTGTGTCTTATCATAATAGTGCTTCATCTGCATAAAGACAAAGGCAATAGCGTTCTTTGCATCAATATAAGCAGGTTTATACTGATATGTAGCTGTCAGCTTGACACACTTAGGTTGTTGTGTTGTAACATTGACATTCTTGTTGAATGTGACTTTTGAGTTGATATGGTTAGCTAAAGAATCAACAGGGTCAATCATATTTTCATGTTTGTCAAAGCTAGTTTCAACAACATCTGGTTTCTCAACTTGTAGAAAATTCAAGGGTTTTCTTGTACAAAAACTGAAAAGAACCTGATTAAGCGTCAGTAAGATTAAGCTATACTTTGTAGAGTTGTTTAAGGCTGCCTGTAGTTGAGACAAGACAGTAGGCCAATTCTGAATTAGTTTGAGAGTGATCAGTCAGTGGTGTAAGGCAATCTCAGCAACTTGGTTGATGACTTTAAAACTGCTGTCAGTTTGTGAATGATAGGCAGTTAAGAAAAGAAGGTTGACATTCAGCTGTTTGAAAAGCTCTTTTCATAAGGCTGCTGTGAACTTGCAGTCTCAATCAAATAGTATAGCTTTAGACAAACCTCAGTTTAGTAGAGCAAGTCAATTCATCAGACTAATAGCTCAGTCTTCAGCTGTCATGATCTTTCATTCTGATATGAAGGTAACTGCCTTGCTGAACTTATCTGTAACTGACATTATGATGTTGAACCCCTCTGTAGATTGTGGTAAGGTCAGAATAAAGTCAATGATAATAATGTGAAAAGGCCTTGAAGGTGTAAGAATAAACTGCATAGCTTTATAAGAACAATGATGTGGTGTCTGCATAAGCTGACATTGCAGACAGTGGTGAATATATTTGTGAAGATGTTTAAACAGGTTCAATAAGTAAAGACTATCAATGAGTCACTTGTGCATACAGACATAGCCTGAGTGCCTCATGAAATTGTGTGCTAGTTCAAAAACTTTCTTGTATAGAATGGCTGGTATACACAGCTGATAACCCTGTTCAATGTTCTTGTAGTATATAAGGCCTCATACCATAGTGTATGACAGGCTTGCGGCGTTCATATCAATATTGAGGGCGTTGTTGTGGTGAATCATGATGTTTATTCATTTTCATCAGCCTTTTAAGACATAGCCATCAAGGATCCGTTGACGAAAAGCAAAAGATAGCTCAATCAGGGTATTGAAGTAAGTAGGGACGGCTGCAGCATGCAAAGCGTCAAGGCTAGATTCATCAGTTTCAGAAAGATAGTCACAGCTAGCTAGCCTGAATAATGTGTTTGAAATGGTATTGGTTCTTTCAGGTTTATAGTGAATGTTCAGACAGAATTGCTGAAGATATTCAGAGGCTTGAATCAGTCATAGATTGAGCTTTTTGATAGAGGTTGTAATCAGACTGGTTTGACAAGTAATAGTGACAGTGGTGAAATGATCAGTATAGATAATAGTGATGAATTCAGCAGCCTCAATCATGTGGTGAACCTTCTTCACTACTCAGACTAAGTCTGCTATTTTCAATTCTGTAGGCCAGTATCTAGTTTCAGCATCAGTTAATAGCCTGCTGAGAAAGAGAATTGATTTCATGCTTTTCTGCTTTGATATTCCTGTGGTGACTTTCTTAAAGTGGTAGATATGAGTGTCAAAACTGAATTTCTTGAATGCATCTATATCAATATAAAGCTGCTGTTTTAAAACAAAATAAATGAGTATAGTAGGTTGTGCAAATAAGGTTTGAAGTTGATGAAAGGTGTTTAATTTCTGTGAAGTAGCCTCAATGACCCCTGTTCTGTCAGCAGCATGTTTGTGTGCATTGTTTCAAATGCTCTTCTTTTGCCTTATAGAGTGGTTGAGTGACATCTTACATTGCTGAAGAGGTTTTAAGATAGCAGCATAATGAGGTATATACTGATGTAGGTAGCCTGTCAAGTCAAGATAGCATTTTAATTGAGTGAGAGTCTGAGAAAAGAACAGGTTTTTAATTGTGATCAGTTTTGCTTCTGCAGTGACTAAGCTTAAAGTGTCAACATGTTGCTCTAACAGGTGCACTGATGAATAACCTAAAAAGGACTTTTGAGGCAACAGGCATATTTTCTTTGCGACTAGTGTTTGAAACACGTTTCATAGGTGGCTGATATGTTCAGTCAGGGTTGTAGAGAAAACAACAATGTCATCAACATATGCTTTAGCATAGTCATGTTGCTTCTGCAGAATTCTGTCAATCATTCATTGCACATAGGCTGATGAGTTTCAATAGCTCATTACAGCAACTTTGAACATTTTCTGACCTCAGTGAGAGGCAACTGTAAGACAGTAACAATGTCTTGATTTAACACATCATTGATAGAAGAAACTGCTGCAGTCTACTGTGAAAATGTATTTGAAGCCTTGTACCACAGCAAGGATATCAGCCTGCATGAGTACAGAGTAAGCGTCAGACATAGTGACCTTGTTAAGGGCTCAAATATCAATGACTACACAGCCTTTTTGTGTGTTGTCTGATAGGGTTTTTCATACCACAAAGCATGAATATGTGAATGAAGTGACTGATGTGGTTCATTCAAGCCTATTTTGTTCTTGCAAGGTGTTAAAAGCTTTATCAATTATTTCACAGTCTTGCTGTTCAATCAAGTAAACCTTGACCTGTTCTGGCTTGTAATTCTTCTTTCAGTTGTCTAGCAAAGATATCTTCATTCATTCTGATTCAGGTACATCAACAACATTACTGTGATCTTGTCATAGCTGTGAGCAGTCATTGATAACTGCCTCAATCTGTAAGGTGGTAGTCTGATCATCATATATTGTTATATTGTTTGTAAGCTTGTGTTCAAAAGGGGTGTTCATGACAGGGGTCTTCATATTGATATAGTAGACTGCAGCTGTCAGCATTTCTCAAAGACAGCATTTCATTCAGTTTCATGATGATCTGATCAAGAAGACTAGTGTGACATCATCTGAAGTGATCAAATAGCAACCATCAGCCTTGTACTCAACTAGATGTCTCATTCTAGTCTGTCTTGATATAATGAGTGACTTGTCTGTGTTGTTTTGTACATGCACCTCTGATAGAGTATGATTGACAATATGTACATATACTGTAGCCTCTCTGTGTCAGCAGTCTGGCTCAAAGAAAAGGTCTCAGTTGTGTGACAATTCAGTGATACTGATAGCAACCTTGCTATGGCTTTTTGATGAAATAACTGTATATTGTTTGATGTAAACAAGCTGGTTAATCTGATTTGTAAAACAGGTGATTACTGTAAGGAGAACTTTGACGTTGTCACAACTACTGATGACAGTGACTTGTCTGTGTAAGTTCATTGAGACAGCTTCTGAAGCCAATATGTCTATCTCAACTAACATTTGTGCCCTGAGGTTATCAACAAGGTGAGTGTTACGTCCTGATCTGAGATGCCTCAAATATTAAAGCTAGAGGTTTGTGCTTGTTGATATGAGGGTCTCAGTGCGCGGTGTAGGGTAAACCAGTAGTTGGTAACTTGTATTGAGTTGAACACGATCGTTTCCATAAGGAAAACAATCCTCTCTATATAGAACAAGAGTTGACCCCCAAAGGGTCGACTCAACCTGCTAAGGGTTGACTTGACATTCTCATGGTCGAGTTGACGCTTGACTTGTCGTCTTATGTCAGAGATTACGCAGTTCTTACGTTTGACCCATCCTGTTAGTTTTAACTGAGTATGGTCATAACACTATCTTCTCTCTCTGCGATCCTTGTTCTCAGGATTCTATTTAAGTGAGGGTATAAATGAAATCTCTCAATTGTCAGCCATGTCTTGAAAACCTTCTCTCACCCGTGAGTACAACAATCACCTTTGCGCTGTGAAAGAGATCACTGTATCTGACAGTTTCTTGAACATTGTCTGTGTTTACTGTTTCAATCACTCTATCCTCTGTGTGATGATGAAGTCACATTTCAAATGTGCTGAGTGTACTCATCAAGGTCATTCATGTGTGGGTGTGACGTGGGAATCGCTGAACTGTGTTCACAATAAGCTGAAGTCAGAGATTCTTCAAACTGAAGAAGAACAAGCTTGCCTCTTTGCAAAGCTTTCTTGATTATGCAAAACACTGTGTCAGACTCAAGATCGTGCTAAACAGAAAACTCTTTGTCTGTTAAAGAAAATGAACAATGATAACGATGGTGATGAGGAAACTCCTCAGCCTGAGACCTTGTCTTAGCTTTTTGATAACATGTCAAACAACTTTTGACAGTCTAATCTTGTCGCCTTCCCCTCTCAAAGTGCTGAAGTGTTCTTGTGCAACCATTGAGGTTTTCTATGAGTTCCCATGTGTTTTCAGAGGTGTTGTACCTCTTTCATCTGATGAGATAGTGGGCTTTTTCGCTAATCATCCGTTTTTCTAGAATGTTCTCAACTTGATACTCTTTGTTGAGTTCAACAGGTGTTTCAGTGGTTTGAAGTGGTATGAACTGGTTGCAACACTGAAGCATTGATGCATGAAATACTGAGTGTATCCGCATTTTCTTGAGTAAGTCTAGCTCATAGCTTAACCCCTTGATGTTCCTTTTGATTTCAAACGGTTCTATGCTCTTGTTGTTCAATTTCTTGCTTCTTTGCTTCATATGAATATTGTTTGTTCTTAGATAAACCCTCTCTTCAACCACAAAAGGTTTTTTCTCTGTTGTTTGTTCTGTTTGCCATTGAATTCTGTTTGTCAGATCCTTGTGCAACTTCTTGATCTCTGCAATGTCTAGTATTGCTTTCTGGCTTTGTGATCTGTGCGCTCGCGGTTCTTGTCATACCTTTGGGTTATATTCATAATTTGCTTGAAATGGTGTTTCTTCTGTGGTTTCGTTTTGTGTGTTATTGTACACAAACTGTGCTGTCAGCAACAGTTGTACTCAGTTGTTCTGGTTTCTATTGATGTAGTGTCTCAAGTACGTTTCAACCATCTGATTCATTTCTTTGCTCTGTTCATTCATCTGTGAGTGATACGCTGTTGACATCTTGTGATTTATCCCGAGTTCTGCTGTGAGTGTTTCTCAAAACTTGCTTGTAAACAGCTTGTCTCTGTCGGTGATAAACTTCTTTGGTAGCCCGTGATTGTTAATCAATTCTTGCAGTATGGTGTACATCAATACTGGTGCTGTTGTGGTTTTCTTGAATGAAATGAACATGGTGTACTTGGTCATTCTATCAACTATAGTCAATATACTGTCAAATTTCACTCCTCATGCCGGATTCTTTGATGTTGGTAGCTTTGTTATGAAGTTCATGGTAACCGACTCCCATGGCGCATTCAGTGCGTTCAGTTGTGTTACTCTGTCATATCTTTTATCTCTCTGAATCTTGTTCCTGTGGCATGAATTGCACCTGACAATGTATTCAGTGATTCAATCCCTAAGGTCGCTGATATTGTGCCTTCTTTGTACGAGGTCCTCAGTTCTTTTGACTTCAAGGTGTTCACTGGCTCTGCCGTTGTGACATACTCATATTAATTCTTCATCTGTCAAGGAAGTCTGCTTCACCTTGTATGTTGCTGCTAAGCCTTTTGTGAGGATTCTCTTGTCATCTTCACTCAGAATTTCGGTGTGGATCTTTTCCACTTCTTCATGGTCAGACTGTCTACTTAAAGCGTCTGCTTCACCATTCTCATTACCCTTCTTGTAATGGATTTGGAATTTGTAATTGGCTAACTGTTTGGCTCAGCAAACCTGTTGTTGATTCAACTGTTTTGTTGTTGCAAAGTTCCTTAAATTCTTGTGATCTGTGTAGATCTGAATAGGCTTCTCAGTACCTGCAAGGTAAGGTCTTCAATCTTGCAGTGCTTTCACTATTGCAAGAAGTTCTTTGTCATGAACCTCATACCTTTCCTTGAGTCCTGATAGTTTTCTTGATTGATAGGCTATGGGTCTCTGTTGCCCATTCTCAATCTGATACAAGCATGCGCCTACTGTGAAATCTGATGCGTCAGTTTTCAGTATCTTTTCGCATGTTGAATTGGGTATTCTCAGGTGTGCCGTTCCGCTAAGGCTTTTCTTTAGTGTGTGAAACGCATTCTTCTGTTCTTTATTCCAATGTCATTTCTTGTTCTTGTGCGTTAGTTGTGTGAGGGGTTCTGCAATCTTTGCATAATTAGGTACAAACTTTCAATAGTAGTTCATCAATCTCAGAAAGGCTTGTACTTTCTTTACTTGTTTTGGCGGAGGCCAGTTCCTGACTGCGTCTGTCTTTTTTGAGTTCTTCTTGATTTGCTCAGATTGAATAACATAATCAAGGAACTTGATTTCCTTTGTTTTGAACCTGCTCTTTGACTTTTTGACATACAAAGCCCTTTTGTTGAGCTTTTCAAGTACCTTGTGCACATGGCTGTGGTGTGTCTTAAGGTCATCTGAGTATATCAGAATGTCATCGAGGTATGTGATCGCAAAATCATTGAGGTATTCTCTCAATGTGTCATTGATTAACCTTTGAAAGGTGGCGGGGGCGTTCTTGAGCCCAAACGGCATGACAGTGTACTCATAGTGTTTGTATCTTGTTCAGAATGCCGTTTTTCATTCTTCGCCTTTCTTCATTTGTATCTGATAATAGGCTTCTTTCAAGTTCAAACTTGTGAACCACTTGGCTCTGCCTAATCGGTCTTGCAACTCTTTGATTAACGGTAGAGGATAACTGTCTTGTTTAATTATCTTGTTGAGTTGTCTGTAGTTGACACACAGTTGCTTTGTGCCATTCTTCTTTGATACAAACAGGATTGAGTATTCTGTCAATGACTTTGATGGTCTGATGAATCCTCTCTTGAGATTCTCGTCAAGGTAAGTCCTGACTTTCTTGAGTTGGTCTTCGCTCATTGAGTACAGTGGCATTCACTTTGGCTGCTTGTCATTCAATAGCGGTATTTCGTGATCTCATGACTTATGCTCTGATAAGCTCATTTCTGATTGTTTGAAGATCTCATACACATCTACTGTGATGTATAATTCTTTGCTGATTCAATCAATCCTTGAGTTCTTTTTGCGTAACCAGGGCATCCCTAGTATGGCATCATACTTGATTGAATTGAGGACATCAAACGTCAACTCTTGTGAATCTTCTAGTATTATGGCTTTGATGTGAATCTGGTCTGTTATTCACTTGAATTCTTCATTGACCATATATACCTGCATAGGCTTCAGCACTCGCTGCAGCGTTAGTTCTAGCATTCTTATCGCTTGCTGCAAAATATAGTTGTCAATTGCTCCTGAGTCTACCATTGCTTGAAGGAGTCTATTCTGTTCAACTTGAATGTCAACCCATATCTTATGGTCTTTGCTGTTCTTCTGAGACATTAAAAGCTTCTTGTTCTCTAGTCTCTTTGAGGAAGCTTGCAGTTTTTTGACTGTACTGCGTCGCTTGCTCTTCTTCAGAGGTTCTGAAACCACTTAGGCTCTATCTCTTGTGTGATCAGTTGTATGTATTCATCGCTGTCTTTCTTGATATACTGTTCTGAGTGTAGGCGCGGTTTGTACTGATCATATTCTCACTGAATCTGAATCTGAAGTGCTTCCACTTTACCCAGAAACTCAGGTGACATGTAGCCTCCTGAAAAGGTTCATCAACCACCACCTGATGTTGAATACCCTGTGGGTAAACGGATCTTGATTTTGTGGCTCTTAGTTTTTCACACAAGTTGTTTCAGTACTGGGTTGGTCACTGTTCACACTTCTTTCATCAACTTGTTGAGTTTTAAGCATGCTTTTGCTTCTTTCATTTCTTTCTGTTGCTTCTTAAGGTCATTGACTCTCTTCTTGAGCTCTTTCTGCTGTCTTTCTAGCAGTTGTTGACGCATCTTTCAGTGCTGATTCTCAGGGTGCTCATATCTTGTTTTGAGTCTCATGTCAACTTCTCAGTCATTGACATCCTTTGAGTTTGCATTCAAATTCAGAACTATT
>JAABUP010007876.1_pt1 | contig 13929 bp, 9 predicted proteins | sample 5559201 | NCBI WGS metagenome assembly JAABUP01 (sample SAMN10711887, study PRJNA513373) | rock metagenome | isolation source: Antarctica rocks | place: Antarctica | reverse complement strand
CTCAGCCCGTACCAGGCGTTGTGTCTGGAATTGCCGTCGTACGACTTCTGGGAATTGCTTCGGTCCGATCCTGAGAAGTTGACGCAAGAACTGTCAACCTCACGAAATCGGGAATGAGACAGTCCCTGAATTCTCATCAGATATTGGCCTGTGACGGCCTCGACCTGGGTTTGCTTCCGGGCGTCCCTCTGTCCGATTCTTCCCGATCAGGGATTCCGGCTCAAGTCGGCGGGCCGGTCCTGCCGATCATCACCGTTGCTAGTCGCGCCAGTGCGGGAGTGGACGGGCCCGGAGTGGCCGGGCCGGCGGACGGCGGGGCACGGGAGGCCCGATCACATGAGGCGCCCTCGGTCGGGGGTCGGGGCTGAACTGGTCCCGCTGGTCCTGATCCTGGCCTGCCTGGCCGGGTCGCTGATGCTGATCGTCGCGGTCCATCGCCGGGCCGCGCCGAGGCGGCCGGTCAAGCCGGTCGTCGCTGTCGTGGTCGCGCCGCCGCCTCCGTCCGAGGCGAAGCCGATTCCGGCCCCGCCGGCGGCCGTCTCCGAGCCCGAAGCTCCCGAGCCCGAGCCGCCGGGCCCGCCGCCTCAGGTGGACCCCACGCCCAAGGCACTCGCCGGGTTCACTGCGGCCGAGGCCGAGCAGCTCCTGGAGGCGTCCCGGGCCGACCGCAAGGCCGCTGCGATGGAGAAGGCCCGGAAGGCAGCGGCCGCCCAGTCGGAGCGATGGCGTCGTCGCGAGTCGATGGTCAATGCGCAGGTCTCGGGCCTCGACGCCAAGGTCCGGAAGATCGAGGCCGAGGTCGACACGCTGGCCTTCGAACGGGACGCCTTGCTGAAGGAGCGCGACGCCCGGAAGGCGGCGATCGCGCAGGCGAAGTCACGCCCCGGCCAGGCGATCCTGCCGCACAAGGGACCCAACGGGACCTGGCGGCGGCCGATCGTGGTCGAATGCACCAACGGGATGGCGATCCTCCGGCCGCAAGGGCTCGGCTTCGGCCTGCTCGAACTGGCCTCGGGGTTCGGCCCCAGCTCCAACCCGTTCGTCGCCGCGGTCGCCCGGGAGGCGGTCCGGATCCGCCGGCAGGAGTCGCCCGACGGCGCCCCGGTGGTCCCCTACATCTTCTTCCTGGTCCGCCCCGACGGCGTCCGCCCCTACTACGAGGCCCGGGGCCGGCTCGAACCGCTGGGAATCACCTTCGGCTACGAACTGGCCGACCAGGACTGGGAGGTCGATTTCCCCGACCTCAACGAGACGGCCGCCTGGGACGGCTCGGCCCCCGGCCTCAACCCAATGGTCGGGACTCCCCCCCGCGCTCCGGGGAGTTCGCCCGCCGAGGACGAGAACTTACCCGCCTGGGGCTCCACGAGTCGGGGCAACCGAGGCGGTACTTCCGGCCTGTCCGATGCCGATTTCACCTGGCCCGGCCAGAAGGCCCTCGCCCGGTCCGGGGGGGGCGGAGGGCCTGGGACGGGCCGACCGGACGGCACCGGCGATCGGACCGGCGGCCGGTCTCCGGGTACACCCGGCGGCGACCCGCTCGACGGGATCCCCGGCCTGGCCGGAGGCCCCGCCGGCCCTTCGGTGGGCCAGGGACCGCTCGCGGGCGGCTCGGAGAGCGACCTCGCGGGTCCGTCAACCGATCCGGGCGGGCCGGAGCCTCGGGATGGACGGGGTTCGCTCGCCAATTCCGATCCCTCCGGGGAGACCAAAACCGCCGGGCCCCGGCGATGGGCCCCTGCCGGCCGGACCACGGACGATTCGGGGACTGACCTCACGAATCGGACCCCGGGTCCGGGCGCACGGTCGCCCGGGGATGGCCCAAGTTCACGAGCAAATCCCTATCTCCCGAACCAGGGTCGATCCCCACGGGATCCGGGCGGTTCGGGAATCGACCTCGCGGGTGGTCCGGCGGATCCGGCCGGGCGCTCCCCCCGGGGCGGCCGGGATGCCCAGGCGAACCCGGGCCATCCGACCGCCGGATCTGACCCCGTCGCCCGGCCGGGCCCTGGATCGCCGGGCGAGCCGGTTCCGAGCGCCACCGATGCCCCGACCCGACCGGGCGGCGAGATTCCGGGCGAGGTCGCCCTCGACCCGCCGGTGCCCGGCCGGCCTGCGAACGCGGGTGGCAAGGACGCTGGCGACCCCGGCTCCGAGTTCGTCTGGCCCGGCAAGCCCAAGGGCGGCGCGCGGGGTCCGGAGGCCGGATCGCCGCCGATCACGCCCTCCGACGACTCGCCTCCGGTCCCGCACCGGGGCCCCTTCACCCGGCCCCTGGCGATGGGGGTCCAGGTCCCGCCGGATCTGGGCGAGCCGGCCTCCGACGGCAGTCCCGGGATCCCCCCGGGATCGCCCCGGGCCGGGGGCTCGGGAGACGCCTCGGGCAACAAGGGTTCGGGCGGCGGCCCGCCGGCCCGCCGGATGATCGGCCAGGCCGGGGGCCCGGGCGGCCAACCACCGAGCGGCCAGCCGCCCCAGAGCGCGGCCGGGATCGGGCTGGAGATGCCTCCGACAGGCTCGCCATCGTCGGGCTCGCCGACGGGATCGCCCTCCTCGGGGTCGGGTTCGAGATCTCCAGCGCTCCCCGAGCCGGAACCGGGCCGGATCATCGACCGTCGGTTCGAGATCGTGGTCGTCTGCAGCCCCCGCGGGGTGATCGTCCAGCCGGGCGGCTACCGGGTGACGGCCGACGCCCTGAAGGATCGCGCTGGCCTCCTGAAGAAGCAGATGGTGGCCCTGGTCAAGGCCCGCCGGGCGGCCGACCCCAAGGTGATTCTAGAACCGAAGGTCCGGTTCCTGGTCCAGGCCGGCGGCGAGAAGACGTACGGGGCGGCCCGGAGCCAGATCCTCCTCTCCGGCCTCGATTGGCCAACCACGATCCAGGTGGCCCCCCCGGACCCCCTGGCCATCCTCCCTTCGGAGGGCTGGTGATGCCCAACCCATCGAAGACCGCTCCCGAATCCTACGCGCGGATCGTCGGCCGCCCCGCGCTGGTCCTGGCCCTCCTGGCGGCGGCCTGGGCCTGGCAGGCCCGGCGGAGGCCCGAGCCCGAGCCGCCCGCGCCCCCGCCGTCCCCCGCCCCGGCGACCCCGGCCCCTCCGAAGGTGGTCGCCGCCGAAGTCCCGCCGCCCGTCCCGGCCCCGAAGCCCCGGCCGAAGCCGGCCCCCCGGCCCGCCCCGGCCCCGGCCCCGGCCCCGATCCCGCTGGACCGCGAGGCGCTGGCCCGGGCCGAGGTGTCGCTCGACCAGGCGTCCCGCGACCGGGCCCGAGCCGAGGCCCGGCTGGCCGAGGCTGAGCATGCGCTGGAGGCCGCCTCGCTCCGGGTCGCGAAGGATCTGGCCGAGAGCCGGACGCTCTCGGGTCGGGTCCGCGACCCCAGCGCCCGGCTGGCCGCCGCCTCGACCAAGGGCGGGTTTCTCAAGGGGGAGCGCGACCGGCTCAAGAAGGAGTTGCTGGCCATCGAGCGCGTCCCCGCGCCCAAGGCCCGGGCCCTGATGGCCAAGAATGCCGTGGCCAAGCCGACCGACGGCGCCGAGTACCACTTCGAGGTCCGCCGCAACCGCGTCTCATTCCTCGACCTCGACCGGCTCGTCGAGATGGTCAAGACCGACGCCCGGCTCCGACTCCGGGCCGGCGGGAACCGCGGCCGGCTCTCGGCGACCGTCGGGCCCGTCGGCTCCTTCTCGCTCCACTACGAGATGGGCCGGGCGCTGCCCGAGGCCCTCGCCCAGATGATGGACCCGCGCGATGCCTCCTACAACCTCCTGGGCTGGGAGGTGATCCCCGAGGGGAACAACCGGGGTGTGCCCTACGAGAGCACTCTTTCCAGCTCCTCCGAGTACGCCCGGGCCGTGAACCGCCTGAGCCCCGGCCGCGACACCATCACCATGTGGATCTACCCCGACGGCTTCGCCCTCTACCGCCAGCTCCGCGACGACCTCCACGCCCGAGGCTTCCTCGTCGCCGCCCGCCCCCTGCCCGAGGGGACCTCGATCCGGGGGAGCCCCGTCGGCTCGCTCTCGGCCGGGCAGTGATGCCGCCCCTCCTCCCGGATCCGCCATCGAGTGTGACCTTGGCTGGAAGCGAGCCCGGTCGATCGGACGTCCTTTTCGTTCCCGCCGGGAAACCGGGTGCAGGGTATTCGCGGGCGACTTCGCCCGCCTGGACTTCCAGGCCCCGACGGGATCCGGGAGGGGTGGCCTCTCGTTGAGCCATGCTCGGATGGAGGGCAACGTGGTTTTTAAGAACAATACATCAACAGCAATCAAAGGCGAAAATTCGATCGGCGGGCCCCTGCCGAGCGTCGATTTCGATGAGCCCTCCTTGATGAACATCGGGGCCTTGGCGGGGCCGCCCGCCCCCTATTGAGGCGGTGAATCGAGGGTTGGATCGTTCCTGGCCGGGGTTGACCGGGCCTCGGCGGATGGCCCGCTGAGCTTGGGATTCCGGCGCCTCTCTCCCATTCGCGGGACACCGATGTCGAACCCTTATCAGCCTCCCGAGCCGTCGCCCAGGGTCTCGCCACCGCGCCTTCGATTCCGATGGCGACTGATCCCCGCCGCATTCCTGATGCTCTTCGGTGGGCTTCTCGCGTTCGGGACGCTGCTGACACTCGCCCTATCACTGGGTCGCTCACCCGAATTCGCGGAAGATATCTGGTCTGCCCACACGCTCGAAGTCTTGCTCTTCGCCCTCGCCGGTGGTATTTGGGTCGCCTGCGGCGTCTTTATCTGGAAGCGGAAGTGTTGGCGTGCGGCTTCCTGCTTGCTCCTCGGCTATGCTTCCGGATGCCTCGGTGGCTGGCTCCTCATGCATGAACGTTGGCCGGCTTGACCCGACCCGGCATTTCAAACCGGCCCGGCCCGCTGTCGAAGGCGATCAGCCCGGATGACGGGCGCGACTATCCGATCCATCGGAGGTCACGCCTTTCACGTCGTTCAGCGCGGGGCGTACTGGCCGCCGGAATCCTGGGCGATCTTCCGGAGGTCGTCGCCGCCCGCCCCGCTGGCCAGGTCGATGCAATGGATCGGGATCTTCCTGGGGTTGAACTTCGCGATGGCCGCGGCGGTCCCCTCGGGATAGGCCCCGTCGGACAGGAGGAAGACGGCGTCGGGCCTCAGCGCCAGCGCGAGCGCGAGGGCCCCCCTCGGATCGGTCCCGCCGTCGGGCTCGACCAGGTTGAGCCAGCGGGAGAGCTGGGCCTTGGACGGGGCGTCGGCCGGCTTGGGGAGGTCGCCGGGCATCGGCAACGGGCGGTCGTTGTAGAAGATCACCTTGAACCGCTGGGGCGACTGCAAGCCCCCGACGCTCCGCCTCAACTCGGACTTGGCGCGGGCGAGCCGGTCGGCGTCGATCATGCTCCCCGAGCAGTCGACGACGTAGATGAAGACCTGCCCCTGTGCCCGGATCCCGAAGAACGAGGTCTGTCGCCAGGGCGGGACCTCGCGCCAGTCAGGCTCGACGCCGTAGCGGTCCCCCTCGACCGGCCTCCCCCGGGCTGTGGCGGCGGCCTCGGCCGACATCACCACCGGCCCGTCATCGGCCGGGAGCCTCGGCTTCGGGGCCGAGGGCCGAGGCTTTGCCTGGGCCTTGAGGGCGGGGGCGGGTGACTGCCCCTGGGCCACGATGGCGAGGGCGGCGACGATCCAGGTCGCCGGCCCGGTCGTCCGCATCGCTCGCCCGGTCGATCGTCGCACCCGAATGCCCTCCGCCCCGGCCGTCGTCAATGCTCGCTTTCGGTCCAGCATACCTCCGGAGCCCGCCCGCGGCCAGTGCGGGCGATCGGACCGCCGAAGGGGTCGCGCCTCTCGATCAGGCCGGCTCGTCGCGTTCGTCGAACCGCTCGACCTCGGCCCACCCCAGGTCCCGGAGCGGGCCGGCGACGAGTTCGGCGTCGGCGACCACGACGTAGACGAAGCTCGACGGCTCGACGTGGCGGCGGGCGGCGGCCTCCAGGCTGGCGGGGGTGACGGCTCCGAGCCGCTCGGCGAACCGGGCATGGTGATCGGGCGGGAGGCCGTGGAGGAACAGGCCGGCGTAGCGCGAGACCAGGGCCGAGGGGGTCTCGAAGTGGCGGGCCTGCCCCTCGATCAGCGACCGCCGGGCGTCGTCCAGTTCGGCGGGGGTCGGCGGGCGGTCGCCGAGGAGGGCGAGGACCTCGCCCCGGAGGTCGCCGAGCGCCTCGCCCAGGCGGTCGGACTGGAGCGAGGAAGAGACCGCGAACGGGCCGGCCCCCTTCCGGAAGTCGAAGTGGCTCCGGACCCCGTAGGTGAACCCCTTCTCCTCGCGGAGCCGGGCGTTGAGCCGCGAGGTGAACTGGCCGCCGAGGATCTGGTTCCAGACCATCAGGTCGGTGAAGTCGGGGTCGAGCCGGTGGGTCCCGACGTGGCCGGCCCGGACCACCGCCTGGGGGGCCCCCGGGCGGTCCAGCAGGAGGATCCGGGCCCGGCCCGGCCGGGCGGCTCGGGGGATCTCGGTGGCGGGCCCGGTCTCGCCCGACCAGTCCGCCAGCCGGGCGTCGAGCAGGGCTACCACCTCGTCGGGATCGACATCGCCGGCCACGACGCAGGCGGCGTGCCCCGCGACGTACCGGGTGCGGTGGAAGTCGCGGAGGTCCTCGGAGGTCAGGCGGGCGACGGCCGCCTCGTCGCCGTCGGCGGGGAGGCGGTAGGGGTGGTCCGCGTCGAAGATCGCCCGGAGCAGGGCCCGCCCGGCCCTGGACTCGGCGCTGTCGCGCTCGGCCTTGAGGCCGGCGAGGGTCTGGGCGTGGATCCGATTCCACTCCTCGGCCGGGAACGAGGGGTTCCGGAGGATGTCCACGGCCAGGTCGAGGCTCGATTCCAGGTGGGGCCCGAGGCACTGGAAACCCACATACGCCCCGTCGGAGCCGGCGGAGGCCGAGAGGGTCGTCCCCATCCCCTCGATCGCAAGCGCGATCTGGTGCGACGACCGCGAGGTCGTCCCCTCGTCGAGCAGGTCGGCCGTGAGGCTGGCCAGACCGCCCCGACTCGGCCCGTGGACCGAGGCCCCGGCGTCGAGGACGAACGAGGCCGCCACGATCGGGAGGTCGCGGCGCGGGAGGACCCAGACCGGGACCCCGCACCGGAGCGACCGGACTTCGGGCCGGGGGGCCCGGAACGGCTCGGCGGCCATTGGGAGCGGCGGGACGCTCCGGTCCAGCGGCGGGGCCGATGTCGCCGGCCTCCGGCCCAGGACCGTCAGGCAGACCCTCGGCTTGCCCGCCAGGTAGAGCCGGGCCGTGTCCCGGACCTGGTCCGCCGTCACCGACTGGGTCCGGGCCAGGTCGGAGGTCACCCGCCCGGGGTCGCCCAGATAGGTATTATAGGCGTTGAGCCGGTCGGCCACGCCGCCGAAGCCGCCGACGTTGTCCAGCGCATAGACGAACCCAGCGAGCCGGCCGTTCTTGACCCGGGAGAGCTCGGCCTCCTCGACCCCATGATCGGCGATCGCGGCGATCTCGGCATCGATCAGCCCGCGGGCCTCCTCCCACGACTCGCCGGGGCGGAGGGTCGCGGTCACGCCGAAGGTCCCGGCCAGCTCGCGGCCCGACTGGTAGGCCCCGACGTCCTGGACCAGCTCGCGCTCGACCACCAGTTTGCGGAACAGGCGGCCCGACTTGCCCCGGCCCAGGATGTCGCCCAGGATCACCAGCGCCGCGTCGTCGAGGCCGAAGTGGGGGACGGTGTGCCAGGCCAGGTAAATCCGGTCCAGCTCGACCCGGTCGCGGAGCGTGAGGTTCACGCCGGGCCCGAGGTCCGCCGGGGGAGCCCAGGGGGTCAGCGACTTCGTCCCGCCCGGGAGCCCGCCGAAGTAACGCTCGGCCAGGGCGAGGGCCCGGTCCTCGTCGATGTCGCCGACGATGGCGAGGCTAGCGTTGCCGGGGACGTAGAACCGGCGGAAGAACGCCTCGACGTCGTCGCGGCTCGCGGCCTCGACGTCCTCCATCACACCGATGGTCGTCCAGCTATAAGGATGGCCCGGGGGGTACATGGCCTCGGCCATGAGCCGCCAGGCCATCCCGTAGGGGCGGTTGGCGACGTTCTGGCGGTACTCGTTCTTGACCACGTCCTTCTGGATCCGGAGCTTGGCGTCGGTCAGGGCGGGCAGGAAGTGCCCCATCCGGTCCGACTCCATGGCCAGGGCTAGCTCGACGTGGGCGGCGGGGACATCCTCGTAGTAATTGGTCCGGTCCGAGGAGGTCGAGCCGTTGATGCTCGCGCCGAGCCGCTGGAGGGGCTTGAAGAAGTCGCCCGGGTAGTGCTCGGAGCCCTCGAACATCAGGTGCTCGAAGAGGTGGGCGAAGCCGCGCTGGGTCCGCTCCTCGTTCTTGGAGCCAACGTGATACCAGAGGTTCACCGCGACGACCGGAAGCGGCCCCTGCCGCCTGGCGATGACGTCGAGCCCGTTGGCCAGCGTGGCCTTGGTGAAGCGGATGGGGTCGAGGCGGAGGGGAGGGTTCATCGATCCGGGCGTGTCCCACGGAGGAAAGGGGCGGGGCATCGTCACGAATTCACCATACCTTAAGTCGAGTCTGGTGCCTACCGAGGCGGCCGGCCAGCTCCCTCAGGCCGACCCGGGTTGGCCCCCGCGCCGCCGATCTTCTCGCGATGTTAAAATTGTCTTTGCATGGGATCGCGAGGCGATACAATGTCCGGATGGATTGAGGGGTCGTGCCCCCCGCTCGATCCGGTCCGGTGGTTGCGAAGGTGGTTGGGGGTCCGGGAACCGCCCGAGGGCGGAGCCGGCCTTCGGAATGGCCGGAGTTCCGCAGGGCCACCGCCTCGTGCATCGGTGGCGTTGAATCCGGGGCCGCACGAATACAAGGCCGGGTCGTGAACTGGGACGACATCATCGTCGACGCCGCCGCGACCGACACCGGCATGCGTCGCCTGAACAACCAGGACAGCCACACGATCGTCCGCGCCACCAAGGCCGAGACGTGGAAGCAGCGCGGCCACCTGTTCATGGTCGCCGATGGGATGGGGGCGCACGCCGTCGGCGAGCTGGCCAGCAAGCTCGCCTGCGACAACATCCCGCACAACTACGCCAAGGCCAAGTCCGGCACCCCCTCCGAGGCCATCACCAAGGCTTTCAAGGAGGTCGGCGGCCTGATCCACGGCAAGGCCGTCGCCAACCGCGACTTTCAGGGGATGGGGACCACCTGCTCGACCCTCCTGCTGCTCCCCGACGGCGTCCTGATCGCCCACGTCGGCGACTCGCGGGTCTACCGGGTCCGGAACGGGCGGATCGACCAGTTGTCCTTCGACCACAGCCTGGCCTGGGAGCTGGTCCGTCGCAAGCACCTCTCGGCCGAGCAGGCCAACAAGGTGGTCCCCCGGAACGTCATCACCCGGAGCCTCGGCCCCGACCCCAACGTCGAGGTCGACATCGAGGGGCCCCTGCCGGTCGAGCCCGGCGACGTCTACCTCCTCTGCTCCGACGGCCTCTCCGGCCCGGTCGAGGACCCCGAACTGGGTGCCTTCGCCGGGAACTTCCACCCCAAGGACGCCTGCCGCTACCTGCTCCACCTGGCCAACCTCCGAGGCGGCCACGACAACATCACCGTCGTGATCGTCCGGTTCGGCCCCTGGGTCGAGCCCGAGAAGGACGACGAACTCCCCAAGGCCGCCGAGGAGCACGCCGCCAACGGCAAGAAGGCCGGCTGGATCAAGGGGCTCGCCTCCGGGCTCCTCGCCAAGAAGAAGGGATCGGGGGCCCCGCCCGTCGAGGAACACCTCTACCGGAGCTGCGAGTGCCCGGTCGGCGAGGAACTCGTCGACCGCCTGGCCGAGCAGGTCCGCGCGGCCCAGCAGGCCGCGATCGAGCACACCTGGCCGGTCGAGTGGCCCAAGCTGGCCGCCCTCCGCAAGAGGGCCGAGAAGTCCCGGAAGTCCGGCGACCTCCGATGCTCGTTGAAGGATCTCGGCGAGGCCATCGACATCCTCGGCCAGGCCGGCCGGGCCCACAAGAAGGCCGCCGGCCCCGCCAGCGTGGGCTGAACCGAGGACCAAGAGGCGATCCGGCAAGTCTTCCGAGTCGCGGCAATCGGTTATGGAAAATGGTTGATGGGTGAAGAGTGAAGGAAGTCCGGGAAATCCTTCGAAGAAGCTTTGGATGCATCTGCGATTGTTTGTCCTTAACCATCAGCCATTAGCCATTTTCGATCCCGGATAGCCTCCGAGCCCGCCATGCCCATGCCCGAACCCGACCGGACCGACCCCGCGACCACCTGCGCCCGGCCGACCCGGCCCGAACCGTCCTCGACGCCTCCGCTCGCCCCGCCCCTGCAACTCAGCTCGGTCTACGAGTTCGTCGACCTCGGCAAGGTCGACGCCATCTACGAGGGCCGCGAGTTTGGGTTCGTCTACGCGCGGGACGGCCATCCCAACGCCTCCGACCTGGCCGCCAAGGTCGCCGCTCTGGAGGGGGGCGAGGCCGCCCTGGTCTGCGCCTCGGGGATGGCGGCGGAGTCGGCGCTCCTGCTGGCCCACCTGGAGCAGGGGGACCGGGTGGCCCTCTCGGAGGGGCTCTACGGCCGGACCTCGGTCCTGGTCGCCCGCGAACTGGCCCGGTTCGGGGTCGGCCACGACCTCTTCGACGCCACCCGCCCCGAGTCGCTCCGCGAGGCTCTGAAGCCCCGGACCCGGGTCATCTTCGTCGAGACCCTGTCCAACCCGCTCCTCCGGCTGGCCGACATTGAGGGCCTGGCGGCGATCGCCCGGCCGAGCGGGGCGATCCTGGCGGTCGACCACACCTTCGCCCCCCTGCTCTGCCGCCCGCTGGTGCTGGGGGCCGACGTGGTGATCCACTCGGCCACCAAGTCGATCGGCGGGCACAGCGACGTGACCCTGGGTCTGCTGGTCGGCTCGAAGGATCTGATCGACCGGACCGCGCCGATCGCCTCGACCTTCGGTCTGACCGGCAACCCGTTCGACTCCTGGATGGCGCTCCGAGGGCTGGCCACGCTGGCGGTCCGGACCGATCGGGCCTGCGCCTCGGCCCTGGAGCTGGCCCGGAGGCTGGAGGCCCACCCGGGCGTCGAGCGGGTCCACTACCCGGGCCTCCCCTCGCACCCCGACCACGCCCTGGCGAGCCGGGTCCTGACCGGCGGCTTCGGGGCGATCGTCAGCTTCGACGTCGGCGGCCGGGACCGCGTCGACGGCCTGATCCGGGCCCTCGGCCACATCCCCTACGCCCCGAGCCTGGGCGACGTCTCGACCACCCTGAGCCACCCGACCACCACCAGCCACCGCTCGCAGACCCCCGAGCAGTGGGCCCGCCAGGGGATCACGCCGGGCCTGATCCGGCTCTCGGTCGGAATCGAGGCCGTCAAGGACCTCTGGGCCGACCTCGACCAGGCCCTCGGGCGACTCTGATCCCATTGACACAGCAACCTCGGGCTCCGGGCCGGGCTCGATCGGCTCGAAAAGCAAAGCCTCGGATCGGAGCGGGCCCCGAGTCGTCAGCCCCGGGAGAGGAGCCGGACCCGCATCCCGAGGGCCTTGCCGAGGGCGGCCATCTCGTCGAAGATGTCGCCGTAGGCCACGGCCACGTGGTTGCTCATGTAATGGGCCATGATCGTGGCGGGGGAGCATCCCAGGTCGGCCGCCATGAAGGGCCACTGGCGGGTGGTCCCCCGCCACCAGGATTCCCGGACGGCCTCGGGAAGCTCGACCGACTCGCCCCGGCCGAGGTCCAGGACCAGCTTGCCCGAGGCGTCGACCCAGGAGCGGGCCCAGGTGATCGGGCCGGACCGGCTCACGCCCGCGAAGGTCCCGCCGGGGATCGGAAAATAGCCCGAGGGCTGGCGGTAGCTGTGGACCCCGTCCAGGCGTCCGAGATCCTCTGTGAAGGCGTAGGCCCCGCAGCTCCCCGAGTTCAGGAGGACCCAGAGCCACCGGCCGTCGTGCTCGGCCCCCCACCGGACGTCGTGGAACATCACGGCCCCGGGGAGCCCCTTGGCCTCCAGGACCCGCTTCATCAACTCCATCGGGACGAGGTTCCCCTGGTCGGCCTCGGTGCTGGTCATGATCGCGTGACCGTCCCCCTCGGGCCGGGCGTGCGAGTTCAGTAACCCCTCGCAGAAGTCGCTGGGCGGCAGGAGGTTCAGGAGCCCGAGCTGATACTGCCAGCCCAGGCAGTCGGCCCGGAACTCGCCGAGGAGGTCGAGAACCGCCAGGTAAACCCGGAGCTGGGCCCGAGTCGCCTCGGGCGTGAAGTCCTCGGCTCCGGGTTCGCCCCAGTGGAACTGGACGCCCCGGGACTGGACGAACTCGAAGGCCGATTCGACCCGCTTCTCGTCGATCGAGCGGGACCGGTCGATCAGCCAGGCCTGGTCAACCTTGTGCTCGCTGAAGCCGATCGGGTAGAGCAGCCTGGGGCCGAAGTAGCCGTTGATCATCCCCATCGACGTGTCGCCGAGCATCAGCGCCAGGATCCGCCGCCGCTTGATCCCGTCGAGGACGACGGCGGCGACCGCCTGGGCTTCGCCGGTGACCGGCCCGGGCTCGCGGATCTCAGATTCCTCGTAAGCGATCCGGCCGGTGGAGCACCACTCGTCGAGCCGCTCCATGAACCGGGCGTCGAGCGTCCAGTCGGGGGCATCGGTCCAGGCCCGGGACGCGGCCCGGCCGACGCTCTCCAGTGAGGCCCCGGTGTTCAGGAGGGCGACCAGGCCCGGCCAGGTCCCCGAGAAGTTCGAGGCCAGAAGGAGCGGGTTTTCCTTGCCGACCACGCCGTCCACCGTGTGCGGGGCGTAGGCCCAGTGGACGAAGACCCCGACCATCGGGTCGTCCACCGGCCCCAGCCGCTCGATCGCCTGATCCGGCCGGGTCAGGAAGCCGTCGATCACGTAGGGCGACCGCCCGAGCCTGGTCAGGGCGGCGACCAGTTGCCGGGTCGTCTCCCGCGCCTGCGGCAGGGCCCACTCGTTGGGCTTGGCCCGGTAGTCTCCCGGCCAGAAGACGGCGACCTTCTTCGACATCGGATGGACCCCTCGCCTCGGACCTTGCCCGACCCGGCCCGATCATCCCACGCCGGCCCGAGACTCGCCAGGGATCAGGTCGGACAGGGTCGATCGGTTCTGCAATTTGGAGGTTTTGACAGATGTAGGGTGGGCCTCGCTCCGCTCGATGCCACCCTGCATTTTTTCCCGAATCCCCCGAAGGGTCGCCCGACCCTGCTTGAAGAACCAATCGACCATGATTCAGAGCGGCTTGACCTTCACATCCCGGAACTCGATCCGGTAGCCCTCGGCCTCCAGCCCGACGAAGCCCCCGGCGACCTCGCAGTCGTGCCACTCGTTGACCGTCCCGCCGTTGACCCAGAGGGCCACGTCCTTGCCCTTGCAGGTCAGCTCGAAGGTGTTCCACTCGCCGGCCGGGCGGGCCCGCTTGTCGGCCTGTTTTTTGGATAAGTCAATCCGCTTCAACTCCCCTCCGACGAGGGTCTCGCCGAACAGGAAGGCGTCGGGACCGCCGCTGACCTGGGCCTGGTGCCAGACCTTGGCGTCGCCGGAGTTCCGGACGTAGAGGCCCGAGTTGTACCCCTTCTTGCCGGTCGCAACGGGCGTGAACTTCCACTCGACGTGGAAGATGAAGTCGCCCAGCTCGGCGTCCCACCGGAGCCAGTCGTGCCCGCCGTCGCCTCGGCAGGTCAGGACCTTGGTGGCGGGGTCGAGCGACCACTGCGACTTCGGGTCGAGCTTGTCCGTCGGCTTGACCGGGAGCCTCGTCCAGCCCTTTAATTCCGGCCCGGCCTGGGCCAGGAGGTCGTTCCAGCCCGTCGGGTCCAGTTCGAGCGCGGATTGGATCCCCGGGACAGCGGGGGCGGCGGACACCGAGGCGACGGCCAGCCCGAGGGCGAGGATCCAGGGTGCGGGGCGGGGCATGAGGGGGGACTCCCTATCGAGGG
>JAABUP010007873.1_pt1 | contig 13937 bp, 13 predicted proteins | sample 5559201 | NCBI WGS metagenome assembly JAABUP01 (sample SAMN10711887, study PRJNA513373) | rock metagenome | isolation source: Antarctica rocks | place: Antarctica | reverse complement strand
TCTTGAGGCCTGCTTGCCTATGGCTTTTGCTTGCTGCTGTGCAGCAAACTTACCCTCCTGCTGACAACAGGTTTCCTAGGTCAACGCACAGTCAGGGTCAAAGCTCTGCAGCTAGCGCTACGGACGATATCTGCCGCACTGGTCACACCTACGCACGCGTTCGATGGTGTACTAGCCTACCTGACCGTACCGCCGGTCAGATTGAGCTGTCGTCGCACACGAATTGTTCTGCTAAGCAAGGACTGGTTTTGGATACAGACTTTTGACGACCACTGTATGTGGCTGCTATAAGCTGCAGCTGGTAAGTATGCAAGCAGCATGTTGGACACATGATTGTGACTCACGACTTCGTACGGAATGCCTGCCAAGCTTTCAGTGTGGCAGCATATTATGTGACTAACCATTCAACCTATCTAGCCATGTTTGTCTTGCTAGCATACATCTTGCCACCAAGATGATACTCAATGCAAGGCACTAGAGCAAGTGCTCTGGCATTTCAGCATGTATGACTCAATGTGGCTGTCATCATTGGTCCATGGCAACAGTCATGCACACACTAAACAGCTGCAGTGAGCAGTTATATGCAAGCCCAGTGGGAGAATTGACTGGTGTGAAGCCTGCCCTGCTGCTAAGCTTACTTAAGGTTTCTCAGCTGCAAGCACCTATGCATATCTGCAGAATCTCAATGGCCTGTTCCCAAGTGTCCTAGCATGAAGCCTGTCAGCAGTCTTGCAGTGTGTCACGATTGCATCAGCGGCTGCAGCTGCCTGCAAAAAGCAAGGTGCTACACTTCAGCAAGTGTATCATCATGCAAGCTCATCACACGACTAATGTGAGCAAGACATCAAGCATGAAAGTAAGAATTCAGTCTGTTTAAACTTGTTTTGGGGGACCGAAGTGCAGAGCACAAAGTCAGTACACAGTAATGATAGGTGTTGCACCTTCGGCTGAGCTCCCAGGCCAGCCATTGGGCAGCATTTGCTGGGAATGCCCTAATCAGTGTAGGGGTAAGCCCTGCATACATAGTCCGTCTGCCACCTGCAATGCATGCAGCCTTTCTGTGCTGCTGTGTTCTGATGTCCAGCTTCTGCAGCAGACAGCAGTCTTCTTCATGATTACCAATATTGCACAGCTGGTGCCTGACTGCTCTACGTCTGCTCTGAACAAGCAATGAAATACACAGACATGGTGGTGTAATAGTGGTGCAGGTATATGAGAAGCAGGCAAACAAGATGCAGGCACAAACCTTGCTGGTACATGATTTGCAGGTTGCGCAGAATGCCCTGGTCATGCACAGAGCCCTGTACAGCAACAACCAGTCTCAGAGGGGAGCAAATGACTTGCACCCTTGTGCACAAGACCACATGCTCACAGTATGGTCTGAGCAGCATAACTGCATCCGTACAGCACAGCACACATGTGTCTGCACAGCACATTGTGTCTGCACAGCACAGCACACTCATTTCTGCACAGCACAGCATTGTATCTGCACAGCACAGCACACTTATGTCTGCACAGCACCAACGTCATACAGCATGATATGAGTGCATCATCAGACTGACTCACAGCAGCAGCAAGGGGCAGCTGAGTGGGAGCAGGTCAGCATGAAGCGGTCACGTTCTTACTGGGTATGCTGTTTGTATCCTGGTCTTGGCGACATCTAGGGGCAGCACACACGACCACATGATGGTGCCTGCTAAGCCACCACAACCCACAGCAGATGCCGAGTCCTTCGCGACATCCCAGATGTTGGGAGTTGGGTTGTCTGGCGCAGTCTTGCCTGGAAATGTCCTCCGAAGCGTCTGTGGACAATGCCGTGTCTTGGCATGTCATGTTATCAAGACAGCGTGCAGGCAGCATTGCTGTGGGTATCAGCTGCAGCTGTACAGGCTAATGGGTGCTCTATGTCAGACAGCCATGGGATCAGATGAGCCTCACATCTGGCGAGTTCAAGTGGGTGACTAATGTGAGCACTTTTGGGCAGACAGCTGAGTCCATTCTTGTGAAAGAGCAAATAGCAAATTAGGCATCATGAGATATGTCTGATGCTGGTGACAAAGACAGATGCAGGTGATCATGTGCTCACCTCAGGTTGATTTTTGGAATATCAAACACAAGGGCAGTGCATTCATCACACATGACTTGTGCCCACCTCATAGACAGTGAAGAAGATTGCATTGCCAGGGGCTTCTCGTGCTATTGTAGCTTGCATCCCGCGTGTTAACCCTCTAGGACCTTCTGTTTTCAGCAGATGCTGTAAACACTGCCGAGGACCATTATACTGATGACTGCTGTTTTGATTCCCAAGTTGCAGGCGGCACTGCACAACAAGCAAGCTGTTCAACAGTACATATCTTGAATATGCAGGAATTGTGCATGCATGTTGTATGTATGGCGCATGACTGTTCTGTGTTTACATGTACGCTGCGCGTGTATTGCATGCATGTTGCACTTTCAATGCATGTGTGTTGCACAGCTTTGACGTCCTGGTTGTTACTGTGTACGTTTCCTGCACGCTCGTCTGAGGTCTTGCAGCAGGCAATGACTGCATGCACAATGACACACACACACACACACACACACACACACACACACACACACACACACACACACACACACACACACACACACACACACACACACACACACACACACACACACACACACACAGAGTAGCTTGAATGTAACTGATTTAGATGAGCGTTCAAGTGTGGCTTAGGCCTGATCCTGCCACATTGTGATACAAGACAGCATTGCAACAGCCAAGGTACCTTGTACAGCCATAATCATGTCATGCAAGTCAGAGGCATCAAAGTCCCCCTGACAAGCTCATGTCCAATCACACTCATGAGCAGAGCAGCAAGCAAGGCAGATCACCTTTACAAGCTCAAAGGGTGATAGCACAAAGCTTAGAACAATACCAGCCAAGCCTGCAGCGACTGGCACTGCAAAAGACAGGGTTGGTAGCTCGCCTGGAGCCTGCATGACGCACAGACGATGATGGCATACTTAAAATGCCGGTTCACTGCTTCAGCATAAGTGCTTGCCTATAGTATGTGGCACGAAGCACCGCAGCAGCAGCTGCACATACCGTTAGCTGTGCAAGTGTGTGGGTGTACACCTGCAGATACAGACAGCATGCTGTAAGCACGATTTGAGTCCTGGCTGCTGATGGCTAAATATAATGCACTCCCTCATGCCGGCACAAAAACATCACAGTATGTGGTTTGACAGACTGTTTGTGCATTTGATTTGTGCGGATAAGCTCACTGTGTAGCTGATGCCAGTTTCCAGCGCTCCACCCACCAGTGGGGCTGCAAGACCTCTGTATAGTCCACGAACCTAATCCATCATATGAATAGCTTGAACAGGTGCAACAAGTTTTTGCTATATGGGTCTAACAGTCGACACATTGCCAAAGCGGTTTTGGGCTGTGTCCACTTGCTTCAACGTACCCCTTCATATTTGACTATGCTGCGAGCGCACTCCCATGGTCCTGCATATGTGCAGTGAGGGCTGGCTTGCAGCCGGACCTTGACTGTGTCGAAAGGAAAACCTGTGAAGATGTTTGCAGCCCCAGCAACGCCTCCACTCAATGCGTTCACTCTGCCTTCAGAGAAGCCTGGCCCCATTTTGGCCAGTTCAACACACAGAAGTCGGAACCTGGCTGGTGTGCGCACTCGGATCAGTTTCTTGAAGTGATTGCCAATGGCGTCAGCCTGGTACTAGACCGTCTTTGTGCAAGCTTTGCCGGTGGACATTCAAGTGTCTGCGGAAAGTCAGCGTGCGATCGCACAAACAGCCTCGCGACAGGAGAGGGCTGCAAGGATCGATGGTAAGGTCTCAGCAATGGCGGAAGCTGACAGCCGTCCTCAAGCGGCGATGCTGGGTCGGAATAATGCAGCCAACAGGTAAAATTGTGAACCAGAAGCGGAGTCTTGTTCTCGCAGGTGGCTGGCGATGTGCGCGTCAGAGAACAGAACTGCAAATCTATGCAAAATGGGTTTGACTTGAGTTGCAGACCTTGCTTATACCTTGCAGCAAAGGGATCGATGCTGCAGTGCAGCGAAGTTACCAAATGTAGACTGCTCACGCATGCATGTGGGACGAGACCTGATACAGTTGGCCTGCGTACCTCTGTGAGGTGCTTTCCAGGGATCTGCTTGTAGCCAGTACACTTGATCGACCTATCGTTACCCGTGCCTGGCAAGCGCCAATTCAGATGTCGGTCCCCGCCGGGTCTACCGTGCCGGGCCTGGCGCGGAAGGTTCGAAAGGTGAGTCAGCAAAATGTGCAGTCCGCTCTCGGTGCGAGATCTCGGCGCCATGTCAGCCTCGCACGCTGCAGGTGCTTGACATCAGAACAGACTCACTGGAGGTTCTGAACTCACTGGCTGCATTGAGCGGCGTGTATCAAGATAACTCCACGGTCTCAAGGAGGCAGCTCAAAGCTAATATCGAAGAGAGGAGCATTAACACACTAGAGCAATTCTTGTCTGCAGCACAAGCTGTCTCTGGGGTACGAGCTGCTCATGCAAACTCAACTGCAAAAGATGAATGCCTGACATGTGGTGACACTCCAGGCTCTACAAGATGTACAGGGTGAGCTGGACGCTCTGTCTTCTGGCTGTTCTGCCATCAACGCTGCTCTTGCAGCTGACAGGACATCATCAGCTGATTTGCTGGCTGAGTCTGACAAGCTACAGCATGAGCTTGCTGTCAGTGAAACAAGAAGCGGTCTGGTGAACAGCTTTTTCAAACAGTATCAGCTTTCATCAGCAGAGATCTCAGCATTGCAGGTGTGTGGTTTACATTCCAGCACATGCCGTGGCTGCTGTTTCCTGTTCCATTGTCTGCAAGGCCATCATCAACTCTGTGTTGCATGTGCAGCATTGGCAAGTCTGTGTGCCATGCAGGATGCAGAGATAGGCGACACCTTCTTTAATGCGTTGGAAAGGGTTGGTAGCATTCACAGGAGTTGCCGCAATCTCCTCAGCAGTCACCACCACAGAGCTGGCTTGGAGCTGATGGATGCAATGTCTACCTACCAGGAAACTGCATATGAAAGGCTCTGCAGGTGCCAGGGCTGGTCAATGCATGCCTGCATGAATCGTTGTGCTTGCCAAATGCTGAAAGTCATCCCTGGTTTTCTGAGCCTAAATTTCTGTATGATATTGAGCATTGTGATGTCAGCAACACCTGCATGAAGCTTTGGTGAACAGCAGCTGCGTGGTCCATCTGGCAAGCCAAATGCCCTGATGTGGTTGCTCTCACACGCTCACAAGTTGCATGTGTGGCAGCAGCACAAGACACAAGTCTCAGACTGTGTTTTAGGGCTGGGCGCAACTGTGATCAGCCAAGTCTGCGCATACTACAAGGCTACTTGCTGCCCCATCCTATTGCCTTGTTCAGACTGCACTGTGTTTGGTGCAGGTGGGTGCAGGGTGAGTGTGCATCCCTTGGGGATATGGATGCTCCCGAGGTGGACCCTCGCCTTCACAGAGCTGCTGAGGCCTTGAGGGAACGACAGGTCCTGTTCCGATACTGTGCTGAGGAGGTGGCCACTGCCCGCCACAATGCCATGTTCCAAAGGTATGTTGTGCCGCTATGGTCCTTGTGAACGAGACTGCATGGCACTTGAGCACTGCATGTTGTGATACTTGCAGAACAACTCAAAACAGCCGATCAGACTCGTGGTTTAGCCTGACTCAGAGGAACCCCTGAGTTGGGTCAAAAGTGCTGTGCAAATTTGGACTACCAGACTTGATGAACTGCCAGTGTGGCTATCAAGCACCCTCTGTGTTTGCCAATGTGTTTATAGCAGACCTGCTGTGCATGGCAGTCACATGTGTTGGGGCCCTGCAAACAGCAAAGTATGCTCCACACACAAGTCAGTATTACAGCAACAGATCTGTTAAAAGCAGGCCTGGTGCCTGCTGCAATAAAGAATGTCTGACATTTGCCTGTTGCGCAGGTTCATTGCTGCCTTGACCAGGGGCGGGCCTAATGGCATGCCCAGACCCATAGAGATGAATGCCCATGACCCAAGGCGGTACCTGGGGGACATGCTGGCATGGGTCCATCAGGCCCTCGCATCTGAGAGGGAGCTGTTGATCTCTCTTTTTGGTCAAGACAACCAGAGCCGTACATCAGGCACCCATGCAGATGGTCCTTCTGATGTCCCAAGCTCCAGTGCTCTGTTGGACAAGGTGCTTGAGGGCATTTGCAGGCCACTCAAGGTAAGCATACATGCTCTGCTTTTCACGTTCTCACTACCTTTTGTGTTGCTTAGATATCAGCATGCATCGTTGAAACATGCTGCAATGCAAGGTCGTGTTGGTAACAGCAACAAGCTTATTTTGGCAATAGCATGAGACAAATGCAGGCAGCATCTGTCAGGCTTCTGCAAAACAGCTTGTTGTACATACACTCACAGTACAACTGCTAGGCAATCTGCCTCTGACCCTACCCCTACCCCAGAACTGTACTGCCTTCTGAAGGGTGCTAAAAACACCTTCCTGTGGTGCAAACCTTGCATGCTGCATGGTGTGAGTCACGTGTGGGGTGTCACAGTACAAACAGCCTGGCTCAAATCTTCATCTGAGCTGCAGATCCGCATAGAGCAGGTGCTGACAGCCAACCTGCCCTTGGTGCTATGCTTCAAAGTCAGTCAGCTGTTGGCCTTCTACGGCCGCACAGTTGAGCAGATGATGGGCAGCGGCGCTCGGCTTACAGATACTCTGGCAGACTGCCATAAGCTGGCTAACAGGGTCTTCCATGAGCAGCTGACGGCACGGGGCAACAAGCTCATGCACTTTAAAGCTGCGCCTCCCAAAGACTTGGCTCTTCCCCAGCAGGTCTTGAGGCCTGACTACTTGTGTTGTGATGCTGAGCTCACTGCTTGCTTCAGCTGCTGTGCTGTGCTGTTATGTGCTGTGCTGGTTTGCTGACTGTTGACAGTCTGCATGTGAGCCAAACTCTTCCGTGAATGCGCCGTTGTTATGCTGGGCCTGTGTTGCTGTGGTCGTGCTCTGTGCATCCTCCTGAGGTTGTGCATGCAAGCAGCACACCTGCTGTGCAGTCTGATGACCACATTGTTCCTCTTTTGGGGATGAAGCAGGGGGGCTGCTTCACCAGTTGAACTTGGACTTCTGCATCATGCTCAAACTCAAGCCGACACATTTCTGGTTCAGGTTGCAGAGCTCCTCCACCAGTTGCGAGAATTGATCACCACCTTTGTGTCAGCTTTCAATAGCAACCAAGAGCAACAGGAAGCTGAGGAGGAGTTTGCTCCAATTCTGGATGCAATCATTGACCCAGCATTGCAGATGTGTAAAAACAGTGCCGCCCCGCTTACCGACAAAAGGTAACAGCAGCTGTATTAGGCATCAGGGTGGCATGAAAATTGTTAGCTCACAATCACTACATGCTCTTGCAATACATGTGTTGATTGTAAGCAGCTGCCTAGCGGCCACTGAATCATGACAAAAAACAGAGACTGTCCAACGTTGAGAGTTGTGACTCGGCCACTATTGCTGGATGTACTGTTCCATGCAGAGTTGGCAAGAGTCCTGAGCCAGCTGCTGAGCACATCTTCTTGATCAACTGCCTGGCAGCTATACGCTCTGTGCTTGAGGATCAAGACTGCTGCCGGAGCAAGCATTTAATCCTGACGAAAGACATCCAGCAGCACCTGACGCAGCTGGTGGATGAGGATGCCACTCAGGTCCTCCAGAGCTGTGGCTTCAAGGCTCAGCTTGAGCATGACAGGTATGGTTGCATCAATGCAACTGGTTGGGGGTAAAGCTGCTGAACGCCTAGTCTCTGCCTGAGCAAGAAGTTGCGTATATGTGCTGCCTGTTGGGAGCTGTGTGTTTTTTTCTGCTTTCTGACCAGTCTTCTAATGTCATTGTTCCCTTGCTGACGGGCTTGACTTGCACATTGATCATGCAGGGATGAGCAGAGGCAGTGGAACATCGACTTACCCGACGCAGACACAGATCAGGGCGCACAGCAGATTCTAAGATGCATGCAGTTCTTCTTTCAGCTGATTACCCAAGATCAGCTGCCGCAGTTCCGCCAGCTTCAGGTACCAGGGACAAGCCATATATGAACCCGATATGGCTCATCTGACACTGCAGTCAGTTGATAATGTTGAATCGGAGTCTTGACATCGATAAACAAATTGCTGATTGTTGCTGCTGTCTGTAAGCGCATCATGTGCTGATCTGTGTTATGCTGATGTAGCCACATTATACTCAGCTGATGTGATGACGTTGCAGGCGCCTGATGTGAAGCAAGCAGCAGCTTCTGAGCTGGGCAAGGAGTTGCATAGGGCTTATGCAAAAGTGTACCATGCTACAAAACCGCATCAACAATTGCAACAAAGTATAGAGCATACTCCAGACCAAGTCAGGACCATCCTCGGCATTATGTAGTTGCCTTGCAATTATGATCGAATTAGAGCATGCATGCAGCATAGCAAATTTAGCTCACGGAACCATCATGGCAAGTAGATTAGAAGTTTAAGTATAAAAAGTATACTCAGACTAAAAAATACGGCCTATTACACTAAAGACAAGACCGATTCCTGCACCAGCTGCTACCATCCCCAGCAGCGATGATCCAGTCCCTGCAGCTTGTACAGGCACCACTCTACTTTGCACCCTGCCCAACGGGCCAGGTTTAGGCTCTCCTATTGCAGTTGTCTCGTCTGCACAGGTAAGACATAGGTCTCCTGACAACCTCGACTCAGGAAGTCTCGGAAGAGGGATTGTGCTGAACTAATCGAAATAATTTTCACTGTTGTGAATCAAAGACTGCCTATTTTGTACATGCAGGCTAACAAGGCAACCATACAGACCTAAACACAGGCGAGGAAAATCTGACGGTCCATACTTACTTGTCTGCTGGTTCCAGTAGTACTTCTGACCAGATGTCTGGTCAACTACCTCTGCCCACTGCTCTGGGGTAGATCCTACGGAGTTTGGGCTGCTGTTAGTCACCGCGACTGAATCTCCTGGTTGAGTCCCTGGTTGATCAGTTTGTTTGACTCCTGTTTGCTTGGGCACATGCCTTGCCCACGAGGTCTCACTGGTCGAAAGGCCCGCGCGACACAGCGGTCCACAGTAAGGCGCAAAGGCTCGCCTAGCAAGCATCGTCAATCTTCTTCCCGATTCAAACCTTGTCCAAAGAGGCTCAGCTGGTGGATTCATCTTATTCAGAGTTCCACTTTAGAAGTCAGTTTGTGACGGCGGAACGCGTGAACAGGTGTCACGAGCTCCGCCGAGCTTCACCCAACGTAACCTTCACTCAACGTAACCTAGCTAACCTTGAGTCAGTCATGGCGAAAGCATCCTTGTGCATCTTGAAGGGTCGCACTGTCAGGTCCTGCACTGCGTCCAGGTAGCGCGCGATTGCTCATGTCGGCCTCCCCACTTTCACACCAGCAAGTGCGCCTTCGGGCATTCCGCGACGTCATTAATTTAGCGTTAAACGGGCTTTGATAGCACTGCTTGTGCTAGCAACCCTTTCTAGCAGCAGGGCGCCGCTGCAAGCATGTTGTCACAGCAGCTTACCATGCAATGCCCCGCTGGGCATCGTTGCTGCGGAAGCCCTTTGTGGCGCGCTTACCAGCGACCTTTTGTCCTTCACAAGGCTTTGGTATCTAGCTCTGCAGCGGAGGTAGCGAAGCGGCGTACCAAGAATCCGTCCACTCTCAAAGTTGTTGAGAGTCTGGGCGCTGTTGTTGCGCCCCTGAGCGGCACAGACCATGGTGGCACGAACAAGTTCTTTGAAGTATACATATTAGGCAAGCATATTGGGTCAGGAGCATATGGCCAAGTCCAGCTTGTCGTAGAAAGGGCCACCGGGCAATGTGCAGCAGTCAAGCTGCTTCCCAAAGTCAGGGGCAAACTGAGCAAGGTACAGTTAGAACATTTTGCGCCCCTCCTCTCATATGCAGCTATTTCATAAGAGCTGAGGCCTTATGCATGACAGTTTTGAGTGCAACTTGTCACCAGCTTGCCTGGCCCTTGTGTTTGGTATTGCTGACCATTCTGCTGATGCTGTACAGGAAAAGACAATGAAGAAGATCAGGAAGGAAGTTGAGCTTATGGGCAGCATACAGGACTGTGGCAATGTGGTTGGCTTGCATGGGGTGTATGAGGATGATGCACAGGTCTATCTTGTTATGGAGCTGTGCAGTGGAGGTGACTTGGAGCGGGTGCTTGAGGTCAGTTGCACAATCTGTATTGGACACTTGACTCTGTCTCTCATGATTTGTGCTTCAGTTTTGTCCATTGTACAGTATGTTTGCTGGATGTTCAGCTCACTTAGCTTCATGAATGTGCAGGAGCGTGGTCCTTTCAGTGAGCTGCAGACAGCATTGGTCCTATATGAGTGTCTGAAGGTTATTGCTTCATGTCATGTAAGTTAGCCAGTCCTTTGAGGCATCACATTGCTGTCTAGCAGCAAAGTACCATAGTGAGAGCATGCTCAGCGTGTCTCTGCAGCTCATCTGTCATGGTCAGGATGCTGTCTGAAGTGATGTTCTGAGAGTCTTCCAATCTGTCTCACACTGTGTTAACTTTTTGCATGTTGGGGCTCTTGTTTGAGCCCATGTGATCAGCCTAGTCGGGCTGGCATTGCACCTGTTCATCTCTCTCTCCCTGTTCTCCCACTGTTGTGATGCATTGCGAACTGCTGTCATGGGATCCCTCTCATGCCTCATGCTGGAAGAACCGTTCCTCCCCCTCAGCAAAAGTGTAGCAGAGGTTGTTTGCTGCATGCTTCTGTGGGCTTATTGCCCTCACCATTTTGCAGGCCAAATGCATCGTCCATGGAGATGTGAAACCAGCCAACTTCATGCTACGGCAGAGGTTCAGGGATCCCTTGAGAGCCCTTGAGCGCAGGGCAGCCCAGGGTGACTGGCTGAAGGCTGTGGACTTTGGTTGCAGCCAGTCCTACAGGAACAAGGCCAGCTTATCTCGTAGAACTGGGACACCTGTGTACATGGCTCCTGAGGTCTTCAAGAGGGACTACTTGCAGGCATCTGACATGTGGAGCCTGGGCATGATGATGTACCAGCTGCTCACCGGCAGATTCCCCTTCTGGTAAGCCTGTGAAGAGGAGTGCACAAGGACATGCCTGTTGTGAGTAGTGCACTTGTCACCAGCTTTGCATGTTCTGCTGTCGCCTACAGACATGCAGTCGCACAGTTGCCAGTCTAGACCATCTCCAGAAGGCATTTTTGCTGACCGCTGAGCCCTTGCCTGCTCTTTGTTGTAGGGAGACCCTGGAGCAGTGCCGTGCGCACGGCATTGATGAAGTGATGAGAGCCACCATCATGGATCCCATCCCCATCAATTATGGCCCCTGGTTGACCATGTCAGAGGAAGGAATGAGTTTCCTACAGAGCCTCATGCTCAGGAATCCAGCTCAGCGTATGTCAGCTGCTCAGGCCTTGGAACACCCCTGGTTCGCAACACAGTTTGCAGATGCTGGTCTGAGTGTCAGTTCCAGTCAGCAAGTTCTCAGAAGCAATGCAAGTGAAGCTGGTGACAGCATAACTGTGACTGATGAAAAGTTGGATCACAGGAATAATATTGTTCCGATGCCCCAGCAGCAGCATCAGCAGTTGCAGTCTCACAGTTCCTTGCATTGCAAACCTTCTGTGCAGTCCATGTGAGTGTTTGTCTGGCCCGCTTTTTGCTTGCAACGTTTTGTACCAAGAAGGAACAGTATGAAGAAATGGATTGTTGCCTGAGTTATGGGTCCATCAAACAGCCTTTTAGCGTGCTGTGGGTTCACTCAGGAGGTTTGTCCCTGGTCAACGAGAGAAGCTTTCAGCTTGATTTCCTGTTGCTTTCTGTCTTGTGCCAAGTTTTGCATAACGTATGTCTCCCAATATTTGGTATCTATGATGTTGTGACTTCTAGGGCGTGTTGAATCAACTGTGTGTTTTTAGGTGTTAGCACAACACAGTACTTACAACAGACGCTGCCTGAGTTGGCAAGCAGCATTTTCCTACCCCCACATAAGCTACATATACATGCTACATGCACTCAAGATCATGTACAATGCTACCTTACTGGTGCATCTCCTGTTACTTCTCTGGTCTTGACTTGTTGCCATGCTGCTATCTCATTCTAGCTGTTTCTCTGTCAAAAACCTTTATTGACAGCTGTGTTTGACAGTGAGCTTGACAATACCAAAGCAAAATACCTGGACACGAGCCTAGGATGACACCCAAGCGCAACCTGTATGAGCTGGACCGTGGAGAGCTGATGCTAAAGGCGAAATAAAGCTAACCCAAGCAGATTCGGATGAAGGTTGCCACTACGTCTTGATTTCATGGCTACCGTGAGCCCATGGTATAGCCTTTGACATTGTTGCATGCACAGAGGTTTCTGCCTGTGATGCGATAATCAGCAGGCCCAGGCATGGCCTCAGCAGCCTCCTGTGCTGCATTGCTCATGTGCCGAAATTTCAAGCTGGCTGCAACAGCACTTGGCTGCAACTCCAAGTTGTAAGCTGCATATAAAACAAGCGCATGTTATCAGATACAATTTGCAACTTCTGGATAAATCCTGATGGGAGGGTAGCTTGGTGCTGGTAGGCATTGCAAAATGCCATGGGAGAGTGGTTGTGATGCCCCTGGCTGGTTGGCACACTTTGTAAACAATCTGAGGTCACAGCGCTGCATCACGCAGGCTACATAACAACCTGAACTGAAACAGCTGCAAAGAGCAGACAAGCTCCAAACCAGGCAAAAACAAAACAGAAGTCAGAAGGCTCACCAGCAGGTCCAGGCTTGCGTTCTGCCTCCTTGTCACCCAAAGTGTTCAGACCAAAGGTGTAGCAAGGTGGGTTGGGCGCCAAGCCGACATGAGGTTTGCTAGGGCCAGTACCATACTGCCCTGGCCCTGGACTGAAAGAGCCGTGGCTGCTTGCTTGGGGTCTGGCACGTATGCTGAATGCTGCCTTCCTGCTGGTTGTAGCTGTCAGGGCAGGGCTATAAGCACCAGGCCCTGGCTTGCTGTCCACTACGTGACACCAAATCGCACACTCACTGGGCTGACTTGAAATGCGTGCATTGGCACCTATTTTATGCCTTGTTCTAGCAAAAGGTGCTTTGAGTCCTTGGTCCACCGAGCAACTTGAACCGAATCTCCAGCATGACAGTCACTATAGTTACGGGTGGCCAAATTGCCTGCTGAAGTGACTTGAGACAGACAACATCCAATGCAAGAGAGCGACGCTTTTTCTTTGCAGCTTCAAGCAAAAGTCGCGATGCAGCTGACGCGGGCTGCTTACATGAGCGAACATTCCGGCCACTGCCAAAGGAGTACGCAGGCTGGGACTGCAGAGTGACCCCAACAGCCTTCTCAACACTCTGATATGCCCCAGGGCCAGGACCCGCCTCGACCCAACCCCCTGAGCCCCGCCCTGTCCTGGAGAAGGATCCCCCTCTGACTGCACGCTGGTGCATTGCAGTGGAGGCCAAAGCGGTCATAGCACGAGGCTCCCTGCATTGCAGGAAGCATGCATGCACTAACTACAAGGGTTAGGGCGCACTCAAACTATAAGGACAGTCATGCATGATACTGAAGATAGTGTTGACAGGCAAGCCAACACTCAGTATCACACGGAGAGGCTGCCATGATCCACAAATTTGCATTACCTGTTCTTTCCTTGTATGCAGGTGACCACAAAAATCATGTTGCATGGCAGTGTGTGAGCTGGCACATGTATGCAGCAGCCATGTAGCAGTCACAAACATGATACAATGCCTCGGCCAGCTTCGCAACACCAGTGAAGCTTCACAACACCAATAAAACAGCACTAGCAGCACACATGGAGCATGCACCTGAGGGTCTGTGCGGTTGACTGAGGCCGGCTGCAGCCAAAGCTGAATGCAGCAGACCGGGGCCTGTC
>JAABUP010007871.1_pt1 | contig 13943 bp, 18 predicted proteins | sample 5559201 | NCBI WGS metagenome assembly JAABUP01 (sample SAMN10711887, study PRJNA513373) | rock metagenome | isolation source: Antarctica rocks | place: Antarctica | reverse complement strand
CCTACGACAACCTGGTCGACCACTGCTGCGCTGCCTGGAACAAGCTCGTCGATCAGCCTTGGACCATCATGTCCATCGGACTACGCGACTGGGCACATGGGTCCTAACCAACGGGATTTGGTATTAGAGGTGCAGATCATGGTCCGCGATGCCGACCCGACCTGTTTCACGCTGGGAGCTTAACCCGACTTTGGCCTTCAGGCGGTCTGGCAGAGTACGTAGGTTGGGAGTCCCGGGCTGCCGGTCTGGCGCGAGAAGCTCTACGCCTTCCCGGAGCGCAACGCCGTCAGCGCATCGGACGACTTCCAAATCCCGCCCAAGCGCATCTTCGAGCTGGGCACCCAAGCGGAGTTTGAGCGCTCCACTGGCCTCCTGACCCTTGTTCCCCAGCCTTCCACGCAACTTCCATCAGGTGCCCCACCGTGTTGACCCAAGACGAACCCTCGGTATCCGGCCTCGCCGGCCATGGCGCAGGGCGCCTGACGGCCGTGCATATCGACACCTATAATGCCGAGTTGCGCGATGAGGCCGGGTTCATCGGCGACCGCGCGAGCGGCCGGGCGTTCCGGGCCATCTTCGACGACGTGCGCGAGCGCGTGAGCCAGGCCGATGACGACCCGGTTGGCGACGTGTCCAGCAAGGACATCAGCAAGAAGAAGCTCGACCGGCTGCTGCTGGACGGGGACCTTGAGGCGGCCGGGGTGGTGATCGGCACGATTGAGGAGTTTGCCCAGGAGTTCGCGACCGTGATCGGCCGCTTTCTGCGGCTGGACGAATGGCACGGCACGCAGCGGATCGTCGTCGGCGGCGGCCTGCGGGCCAGCCGCATCGGCGAGCTGGCGATTGGCCGCACGTCCGTGCTCCTGAAAGGGTCGGGGCATGAGGTTCAATTGGCGCCGATCCGGCATGACCCGGACGAGGCCGGCCTGATCGGCTGCATCCACCTCCTGCCGTCATGGGCCTTCTCGGGCCATGACGGCATCCTGGCCGTGGACATCGGCGGCTCTAACATCCGGGTCGGGATCATCGAGCCCAACCTGCGCAAGGCCCCGGACCTGTCCAAAGCCGCAGTTTCGTCGTCCGAGCTGTGGCGCCATGCCGATGACGGGCCGGACCGGGAGGGCGCCGTCGAACGTCTCGCTGACATGCTGCGGTCGATGATCAAGCGCGCGGGCAAGGGGGACCTGCAGTTGGCCCCGTTCATCGGGGTGGGCTGCCCGGGCCTGATCCGGGAGGACGGCTCCATCGAGAAGGGCGGCCAGAACCTGCCGGGCAATTGGGAGCACCGGAACTTTAACCTACCCCGGCTCCTGCGCGACGCCGTCCCCACCATCGGCGGGCACGAGACCGTTGTGATGATGCACAACGACGCGGTCGTGCAGGGGCTGAGCGAGACGCCGTTCATGCGCGATGTGGAACGCTGGGGCGTGATGACCATTGGGACCGGACTGGGCAACGCTCGCTTCACCAACCGGACCTCGGGCCAGGAGTAGGCGAAGATGTCCTCGCGCATTGAGGATTACGCCCTGATCGGCGACTGCGGGGCCGCGGCGCTGGTCGGGCGTCCAAGGTCCAGCATGCGGTTGAGCGCGTGGACGGCGACCGCCACCTCGGTCGCCCGGCGCTCGTCCGTGCGCGAGCGCAGTCCGTCGCCGATCACCTGCTCCAACCTGTCGGTGGCAGCCTCGGCCCGGGCGCGCGTGTCGTACCCTGACGAGGCCACGCCCCTCCCGTCTGCCCAGATCACACCCCAGGCCGCATGACCCGTGGCCACCCAACTCTGCACCGAAGTTACACCACCTTGACGGACACTATCCGGTCACAGCAGAGGTGGGCACGACCCGCTCGATCACGAGGTCGGCAGGCACGAGGGGCAGAAGGCGTTTGGACACGGGACAGCATGAACTCCGAGGTGTTCAGGCTATGTGCCCATGTGCGTCCGCGGTTGCCACAGGCTGCACCGAGGCTGCGGATGAGCCAACATTGAGTGCCGATTGACAGTGATTTATCGCAGGTCAAATAGGACGGATTACGATGGCTGAACAAAGTAAAACCACTTCAAACCGGCGCCCGAAGCCGACACCGGCGGTAAATGCTGTCTCCGCACCTTCGCCTGAAAAGGGAGAGCCTCGCAACGATCCGGCGGAGATCCGCCATCTTTTCGAGTCAGGTGAATATCCCTATAAAGATCGTATTCCAAATAGCCTGTATGACGAGCACATGCTCGAACTCCAGCGTGAGCTGCTTAAAGCGCAACGTTGGGTGCAGGAAACCGGCCAGCATGTCGTCATTTTATTTGAGGGTCGTGACGCTGCGGGTAAGGGCGGAACCATAAAGCGCTACACGGAACATATGAATCCCCGCTCGGCCCGCGTTGTGGCGCTGCAGAAGCCTAGCGAGCGCGAGCAAACCCAGTGGTATTTCCAACGCTACGTTGCACACTTGCCGGCTGCCGGTGAGATCGTGCTGTTCGATCGCTCCTGGTACAACCGTGCTGGCGTCGAACGGGTGATGGGCTTCTGCACTCCCAACGAATACCTGGAGTTCATGCGTCAATGCCCGGAGTTCGAACGCATGCTCGTCCGATCCAAAATCCTGCTGTTCAAATACTGGTTCTCGGTGACTCGTGACGAGCAGCGCAAGCGATTTGACGCGCGCGAGACTGATGCTCTGAAGCAGTGGAAGCTGTCCCCGATTGATCGAGCCTCGATGGATAAATGGGACGACTACACGGAGGCAAAAGAGGCGATGTTTTTTTACACGGATACCGCCGATGCGCCCTGGACTATCGTAAAAGCCGACGACAAGAAGCGGGCCAGACTGAATTGCATGCAGCACTTTCTATCATCTCTGGAGTATGCCGATAAGGACCGCTCCGTTGTCACTGGTGCTGACCCAATGATAGTCGGAGCCGGCGCGCAAGTCATTGGCGCAGACTCGCACATCATCGCAAAGACTGTTCATCCCGCCCTCAAGCATGGCCCGGTCGTAGATAAGCCTGCCTGAACCCGTCGGTTTCAGTCGGGCCTGAGGGGAAGCACGCCTTCCAAGGAGCAATCCTCGTATGAACTATTCACCGGTTCCGGTGCTGCTTTCTGAAAAGGAGTTCGTTGTGGTGAAGCAAGAATGAAGGCCAAGATCGTCGCCGATCCGGAAGACCGGATGAAACTGCTCGTGGCCGAGCGCAACCGCAAGATGGCGGCCTCGGCCCATGCCTACGTGCGCGGAAGCACGACGCGGTTCTATGAATGGCTTGAAGCCTCCAGCAGCCTCGTATTGCCGGACGGCCCGGAAACCTGGATTTGCGGTGACTGCCACGTGGGCAATCTTGGGCCGGTGGCGAGCACCGACGGCGCGCTCGCGATCCAGGTCCGCGACCTCGACCAGACGGTCATCGGCAATCCCGCGCACGACCTCATCCGACTTGGCCTGTCGCTCGCGATGGCGGCGCGTGGGTCCGATCTTCCCGGCGTGACCACGGCCTACATGCTGGAACGCATGATCGACGGCTACGAATCCGCCTTCGCGCCGGAGGCGCAAGGCGAGACGCTGGACGCGAGCGATGCCATGCCGAAGACCGTCAAGCTGGTGATGCGGGAGGCGAAAGGCCGGTCCTGGAAGCATCTCGCGGACGAACGGATTGAAGGGATCGAGCCAGTCATACCGCTTGGGCAGCGCTTCTGGCCGCTGACGCGGGAAGAGCGTGCCGGCGTAAACGAACTCTTCGCCAGCGACGACCTGCAGCGGCTCGTCATGTCCCTGCGCTCGCGTGATGAGGAGGCACCCGTGCGCGTCCTGGATGCCGCCTACTGGCGCAAGGGCTGCAGCTCGCTCGGGCGCTTGCGGCTGGCCGTGCTGGTCGCCACCGGCACCGGCAAGGCCGAACGCCACTGCCTGATGGACGTCAAGGAGGCTATTGCAGCAGCGGCGCTCCGCAGCAAGACGGCGGACATGCCGCGCGACAACGCCGAGCGGGTCGTGACCGGTGCGCGCAACCTGTCGCCGTTCCTTGGCGGGCGGATGGCGGCGGCCCGACTGCTCGGCAAGGCGGTATTCATACGGGAGCTCCTGCCGCAGGACCTGAAGCTCGAGATCGAGCACCTGTCCCACGACGAGGCGATGAGCGTGGCGGAGTTCCTGGCACGCGTCGTCGGCCGCGGGCATGCCCGTCAGTTGAATGCGTCCGAGCGCAAGCGATGGGTGGGCGAGTTGAAGCGCAACCGGTCGAAGTTGCTGGATGCGCCATCCTGGCTATGGAACAGCGTGGTGGATTTGGTGGGCACCCACGAATCGGCTTACCTCGAGCATTGCCGCCGTTATGCCCTGGCGGAAGCCGCCAGATCTCGGCCATGACCCAACAGTGATACTGGTGGCGAATCCAGCAAGCGTGGTGCACGGATCGGTCGGTTGGTGCTGAGTAGCTGGGTGTCGTAGGAGATCGCCCTCCCCAGACCTCGGATGCCGCCGTTGCCGTTTAAGCTGAACCAGGACCGCCGTCATCACATCCCGAGGCAGCGGCACAAGGTCACGAACTGGCCGGCCTACGACGCCAGCTTGCGCCAGCGCGGCGACTTGACGGTATGGTTCAACGAGGAAGCAATCGAGGCGTGGGCGGCCGAGCTGCGCACGAGCCGCGGTGGGCAGGCCTGGTATTCGCCGCTTGCCATCCTGACGGCGCTCACCCTGCGTGCGGTGTTCCGCCTTGCATATCGCCAGGCTGAGGGTTTGCTCGGCTCGGTCATCGGACTGCTCGGCCTCAGCTTGCGTGTGCCGGACCACACGACGCTGAGCCGACGAGCGGCAACGCTGCAAATGCCGCGGCCCAGCGCCGGTGCTGACAGCGAGCCCATGCACCTGCTGGTGGACAGCACCGGGCTCAAGTTGTGCGGCGCGGGCGAGTGGCTGCTTGAGAAACACGGCACCAGAACGCGCCGGTCGTGGCGGACGCTGCACCTCGGCGTGAATGCCGACACCGGCCGGATCGTGGCGTCCACGCTGACCGCAAAAGACGTGGATGATGGCTCCCAGGCCGGTCCCTTGCTCGATCAAGTGGCAGGCCCTGTGGCGTCGTTCACGGCAGACGGTGCCTACGACCAGGACCGCGTTTACGACAGCGTCGCCGAGCGCCATCCTGATGCTGTTGTGGTCGTGCCGCCACGGTCCACGGCGGTGCCGAGCGACACAGCCGAGAGCGAACCGACACAGCGCGACTGCCACCTGCAATGCATCGCCGAGCACGGCCGAATGGCCTGGCAAACAGCGTCGGGCTACACGAAACGCGCCCGGATCGAAGCCACCATGGGCCGATGGAAACAGGTGATCGGCGACGGGTTGCGCGCGCATACGGATGTGCACCGGGCGACCGAGGTGGCGGTCGCCGCCCACGCCCTCAACCGTATGTTGGAGCTGGGACGCCCAAGCTACGTCCGCATCGCCTGACCCTAAACGGGGGTTGGGGTCAGTGCGCCCGCACTCCTGATCCGTGCACCACGCTACCACACGCGGCACAGCGAAAACGGGGAAGCCGCACCGTGACCTGGTCGAAGAGCGTCGACACCGCATGGTCCCGGTAGTCCTTCACACGGCAAGCGCCGCCACACCGCGAGCAGTCCGGCCTCCGAACGGCGTGCTCCCTGGCCTGCGCGGCGACGATCTCCCGTTGAACGCCCGCGAGCAACCACTTCGCTTCGGCCAGGGTCAGACCCAAATTGGCGATATCGACGAGATCATCGGGCCTTCTGATCTCCATGATGTCCGTGCACGGCCCCTCGCCCTCAGCCCCGATCTTCACCAACCTCACCATCCAAGCCACGCATCCACCCTCGGTCAGAGAACAAACGCGAAAATACCCAACTGGCCGCCGCACCCCCAATCTTGCGCTAGTCCTCAGCCCAGTCGCCAAAGCCCGCAGCCTACGAATTGTGCACCAACGCCTCGTTTTGGGACTTTGCTTCGGCCAGCCGCCAGCCGCCAGCCGCCAGCCGCCCAGCGCCTCGTATCTGATCTGTCCGGCAACTACGCCGACGAGCTTCTGGTGCAAGTGGCCGTTGTGACCTGCAGATAACGCGCCAGCCAACGTCGCATTATGGCGGCAAAGCTTTTCTCGCCAACGGAGCGGCGCCGCGAAAAATCAAGCAACAGGCATCAATCCTTTATGGCGTTCGTCAATGACGGATATGGACCCTTTATCGGCCGTCTTCCATATCTGCAGCGGATTTGGGGGAACATAGTCCCGTAGCCATCGAACCCAGGCAGTTGCGATAGGCGCGGGCCCCTATCAGGCAAGGCGCAACGGCCGAACGCCAACCGTAGGCAGATCGCAAGCCCTAGCCCACCCATTAGGCCGGTCAGGCTTGTTCCTTGAAGCCTGTTCTCTTGCAGGAGCTTTTCCTTGCTTCAACACGCCATTCATGTTGTCGAGCCGCCAGCGCCGATGCCGGAGCACGACGGATATCCTCACCAACTCAGCGCCGCCGAAGCCGCATTGCTGACGGTTGCCGACCCAAGCCCGGAGAGCCGGGTCAGCCTCATCGGCCCGAACACGCTGGAACTGCTGTGCGCCCTGCTTTGGCACGGCATCGCCGACGTCGCTGCAACGCGCGTGTGCGATAGGCCGCAGGCGGGCACGGCCGACGTAGCCGTCATCGCACATGTCGTTTCGCCAGATTGCCTTGAGCGGGCCATCGCCCATGCGCGCCGGGTCCTGGCGCCGCTCGGCACGGTTGCCATCCACTTGGCCGCAGACCCGGCCGACGCGCTGTCCCAACAGGCCGGCCGCCTTCTCCTCTTGCACGGCTTCGATCCGATTCGCGTGTTTGACCACGCTGGCAATACCCTCACCCGCGCCGAGTTGCCGCTGCATGGGCGCCTGGCATGCGCTTGATCCCCGGCATCTCCGCCGTGGAACGCAGGGCGACCAGCCATCCGTCGGGCGGTCTCTCGCAGATCGGCGGTTCCGTGACTGCGCTCGTGACGCCGTTCCGGGATGGGCGAGTCGACGACAACGCGCTGGCGACGCTGTGCGAGCGGCAGATCAAGGGAGGAACTGCGGCCCTCGTCGTCTGCGGTAGCACCGGCGAGGCGGCCGCCCTTTCGCCCGCAGAGCACGCCCATGTCGTCGCTACAGCGGTGGACACCGCCTCGAACCGGGTGCCTGTGATCGCGGGCTGCAGTGCGCAAGCGACGGAAGCGGCAACCGTCCTGGCCGTCGCAGCCGCGCGAAATGGCGCCGCCGCCCTGCTTTGCGCCCCACCGCCGTATTCCCGGCCGACGCAAGAGGGTATCACAGCGCACGTCAGGGCGGTCGCGCATGCCGCCGACTTGCCGGTGATCCTCTACGACATCCCCGGGCGCGTCGGCGTCGCGGTCGCGGACGAGACCGTCGCACGCCTGCATGAGAGCGGCCTGGTAATGGCGATCAAGGACGCGGCGGGAGACCTGTCGCGCCCGGTGCGGCTGCGTGCGCTGTGCGGCGGGGACCTGACCCAGTTCTCCGGCGACGACGCGACCGCGCCAGCATACCGGGCCATGGGCGGGCACGGGTGCATCTCGGTCTCGGCCAACCTGACGCCGGCGCTATGCGCGGAGATGCATGCGGCATGGGACCAGGTCGACTTGATCGAGTTCGCCCGCATCCGCGACCTGTTGGCCCCGCTGCACTGAGCGCTCTTCCTGGAAAGCAGTCCCATCCCGGTGAAGGCCGCCTTGTGCATCACCGGCCTGTGCAATGGCGACCTGCGCCTGCCGCTCACTCGCGCAAGCAGCACCACCCTCGACGCGCTGGGTATGCTGCTCCCTGGTGTGATCAGGGCCGAGGACGAGGCGGCAGGGCTGCCGCACCTGAGCCTGGTCACCTAGCGCCATGATGCGCCTCGCCAATGCTGGCCCGGTGGTGCAAGCCGCATTTGCGCTCGGCTTCGCCCTGATCGCGGCGCCGGTCGTTCGGACCTTGACGGCCGAACTTGCCAACACGGCTGGCCGGGCCTGGCCATTCTCGCTGGCGCGGTGCTCTTCGGCTGCAACACCTGGCTGCGGCCATGGAGCGGAGCGGTCCGCAGAGGGCCGGCCTGGCGCGCATGTCAGGACAGGACGGCTGTGAGCGGTTTCCGGAGGGCCGCGACCAGCGCGATGGGTTCACTAGACTCCGCGTCGCGGCGGAGGGCCGCCTGGTTCGCGTTGCGCTGCCTCGCATTGACCGCATGGGCGGTCGGGCCTTGGCTTGCCAGCGGGCAATCCTTCCAGGGCTGCGCCGTGCTACTGGAATTTGCATGCAGCATCGGCGGGTTCGTCAGCATGCTGTTTGCCAGGCTGCGTGGTGAGCCGCCCTGGCAGGGAAGCCTGAACGGCTGGGACGAAACCCTGGCCTTCGTCGCCGTCTCACGGCTGGCGCACCTCGCGGCGCATTCCCAGGCTTAGGCGGGATAGGTCGAGGTGTCGAACACTCGCAGCCAAAACGTGTCGGGATATCCGCGTCGATGAGCAAGCACGGCATGATCCCGCCTGCACAGCGCTTCCCTGCCCCACGCGACCCGGGAGCACCCGATGGGCTTCTGCTGACGATGCTGGGCGTGCTGCTGCGGGAAGCAGTGTTTGGCTTCCTGTTGTGGAGCGGCACGGCTCCGGGTCGGGCAATCCAGCTGGCAGTGAGTTTGGCCGGCCTATGCGCAATCATCTTGTGGACGCGCCGGTTCGGAATCTTGCGCTCGACGGGTTGGGCAACCGCGTGCTGGGAAGGACTGCTGCTCTATGTCGGCGCGGTTTGCGTCTGCAATCTCCTGTGGCTCGGCTTCGGCATTGCACCATGGTGGCGTTAGCCTCAGCCGTGACGTTGAACTCGGCCGAGGGCATCGGGCGGTCAATCAAGGCGCCATTGCCGCTCTTGCTGTCCAAGTTGGCAGGCTTCGGTCCTTCATGCCGTTGCCAGGGAGAGCCGTTGCCGCAATGCTGGCTTGCAGCGGTGCGCTGATGCCTGGCCCTGCGTTCTCAATCGAAGATGCTCTCGTTGCGAGCCGCTGGGCGGAGCAGATCCTCTCGCGTGGCTACCGCGTTGTCATAACGCCCCGATACAAAGATGCCGAGGAGATCATCGAGGTCTACATTCCCAGTGCGAAAACGCCCGTGTTCAGGGTGCATCGCACCCTCCACTCGGTCCTGATCACGGACTGCATCGGCTTAACGGTATCGTTCTCGACGCTCGCGGACGCTCTGCTGGCCATGGCGCCTTTGTCGAAGTCCGGTAGGCGAGAGATGCTGAAGGGTCCAAGTCCAGCGTGGCTTCCTACGTTTATGGCATGCTCGACGGAAAAAGCGGCCGCATGTGGCCTCGCGTGGGCAAAGCTGTGGCAAGCGCTGCATTGCTGTTGGCCGGCTGGCATCGAGGCTGACGCTGCAAGGCAATATCTTGGCCGGAAGCGTGCGCTGAAACAACAAAGGAAGCCCAATGCCGAAACCAGCGCGTTTCTGGATTGCTTCCATGCGCCTGTACGACTGCCGGTGAGATGATGGAAGAGAGCCTCCTCTTTGCCTTCGGAAAGTTGTTGGCCGTGCTTGGGCTGATTGCCGCCAACGGCTTCCTCGTCGCCGCAGAGTTCTCGCTCGTCGGCGTGCGCGCAGCCGGGTCGAAGAGCTCGTGGCCGAAGGGCAGGCTCGCGCCGGGGTCCCGCAGCGCGCCATAGACAACCTTGACGCCAACCTCGCCGCAGCGCCCGTCTAGGGCCGGAAGGCCCGAGCGCGTAAATCTGCACGGTAGCGGTGTTGGACGCTTCCGCCCGGAAGGCGCTGCGCCTCCACCATGCACTGCGCGATCGTAACAAACCTATAGCGTCCTCACACGTCGGCAACAGGCTAGAACGGCAATCCTGTTAGGTAGGATTACAGGATCTATATAAAAACTCCGTATAAGTTTGACGTTTAGACATAAAAGAACAATACACATGAAAATTTACCGATTTTCATTCGCGTGATCTACTTGGTAATAACTCAGAGATCTGCTATCTATCATTCCAGCCGTTGCGCATGCCTGATCGAGGTGTGAAGGCCAACGGTCTATCGGCGACCTGTTGTGTTCACAAGCGGCGCGGTCTGGAGTGCATAATGGCGAAGAAGAAAGAGCGGGCGTTCTTTATCTGCCCTCGCTGGAACGAGGTCGCGACCGCTCCGCGCGTTGCGACCAGTCCGCCCGTGAGTGGACTGACACCCGGGTCGACGAAGATCATGTCAGCCATCAAGAACGGCCAGCCAGTCGCCTGCTCGACGCTTCGCAAAGCTTTGCTGACTGTCCGTCAAGTATCGGGCGTGATGTTCGACGTGGACGCCTACATCGTGAACCGGTGCACCATGCAGCTGCGCTGATGACGTGGAATGATGACGGCAAACGAGCCGGCGCAAGTCCGGGAAGGGCGTGCGACGTGCAGCCGCGGTCCAAGCAGAAGCGGTTTTCATTAGCCTGGGTGACAGGATCTACGTCGCCGATGGAGAGGTCAAAATGTTGAACGTTTTAAAGGTTGCCGTTCTACTCGCCTCGGGCTTGGCAGTGAGTGCTGCTCCAGCGCTTGCCTTGCAAACAACTGTGACGCAGGTCGACAAGGGTCCCGACGGTTCCATGACGTATCATTTCAGCATCAAGCTGGATCAAGGCGAGATGCTGAGCCCTGGCGATTCAAAAACAACCGGCGATTTCGTGACGATCTACAACTTCTACGGCTTGGTCGAGGGTTCGGCGAAGTCGCCCGCAGGGTGGGAGTTCTCGTCGGAAGAGTTCGGCCAAACCCCGACCTGGAACGGCTATCCGCTGGTCTTGCCGGTGGACGTGCCAAACACGCCTAATCTCACTTGGACGGTGACGAAGCCCGTGGCTGCGGGCGCGCAGATCGAGGGTTTCACCGCGGTCACGCGCGTCGGCACGACGGTACAGGGGGAATACTCTGCACAGATCACGCGTCAATCGCCAGAGACCAAGGTTTCGGCCGGAACGCTCTCCATTGCAGCGGCTTCTACCAAGCAGGCGCTCATCGGCCAGCTGCCAACGCCGAGTTTCCTCGCTGACGTGAAGTAGCCAGACCCGCCGCGGGCCTCGCATGCCCAAGCAGCCGAAGTCGCAATCCCGGGTGAACCGTGTCTGCCAGCGCGAACCTGCTCGGGCCGTTCTCCATTCGCGTAAGGCCTCAGCCATGCCGACCCAAGCCACAGCAACCACTTTCGGACTCGCCGGTCACGGGGCGGGTCGCCTCACGGCTGTACACATCGATACCTACAATGCCGAGCTGCGGGACAAGGAGGGCTTCATCGGCGACCGTGCCAGCGGACGGGCCTTCCGGGTCATCCTTGACGACGGGCGCGAGCGCGTGCGGCAGGGCGACGAAGATCCGATCGGCAATGTGGCAAGCAAGGACATCAGCAAGAAGAAACTCGACCGGTTGATTGTAGATGGTGATCCCTTGGCGGCTGGCGTGGTGCTGGGCACCATCGAGGATTTCGCCCAGGAGTTCGCGACGGTGATCCGCCGGATCATGCATCTTGAGGGCTGGCGGGGAACGCAGCGCATCGTTGTCGGCGGCGGCCTGCGTGCAAGCCGCATAGGCGAACTCGCGATCGGCCGCGCGGCCGCACTCCTGAAGGCGGCGAGCCACGATGTCGAGCTGCGGCCGATCCGGCATGACCCGGACGAGGCGGGCTTGATCGGCTGCATCCATCTGGCGCCGGCTTGGATTTTTTCAGGCCACGACAGCATCCTGGCGGTCGATATCGGCGGCTCGAACATCCGGGTCGGCGTAGTCGAGCTCAACCAGGCAAAGGCGACCGATCTGTCCAGAAGCAAGGTCGGGAAGTCCGAGCTGTGGCGTCACGCGGACGACAAGCCGAGCCGGAAGGGCGCAGTCGAGCGTATGACCGAAATGCTTCAGACCTGCATAAAACGGGCAACGAAGCGTGGGCTTCGGCTCGCTCCGTTCATCGGCATCGGTTGTCCCGGCATGATCCGAGAGCATGGCTCCATCGAGAAAGGCGGACAGAACCTGCCGGGCGATTGGGAGCACAAGAGCTTCAACCTTCCTCAGCTGCTGCGCGACGCAATCCCGACGCTCGACGGGCACGAGGTGACGGTGCTGATGCACAACGACGCCGTCGTGCAAGGACTGAGCGAGGTGCCCTTCATGCACGACATCGAGCATTGGGGCGTGATGACCATCGGCACTGGGCTCGGCAACGCTCGCTTCACCAATAGGACGGTCGGCAAGGAGTAGCCCAATGCCCTCTTCCATCGAAGACGATGCGCAGATCGGCGATTGCGAGACGGCGGCCCTTGTCGCGCAAAATGGCTCGGTGGACTGGCTCTGCTGGCCCCGGTTCACCTCCGACGCCTGCCTCACCGCCCTGCTCGGCACGCCTGGACGTTGGCTTCTCGCCCCGGCGGATTCCTTGGGTCCACTTGACATAAGCATGTCTGATGGACATCAGCAATTCTAACTCAAACTTTGAAGGAGCACATGTACTATGGATAGTGACGACACGGATTCCAACAAAACCGCGAGGCCACATGCACATTTCGATGCTCCCCATGAGGTGGTCGTCGATCCTGCGCTTTCGAAGGAGCAGAAGATAGAAGCTCTTGACAGTTTGGAGCAGGATGCCCGCCAACTCGCTATCGCATCGTCGGAAGGCATGTCGGACGGTGAAGCGACGGGACTGCAGGAAGTGCTCCATGCGAGAGATGTATTGGAAATGCCGCCACTCTCTATCGCCTATGAAGTGGTGCTGCAGGACTTGCATCTCAGACTGATGGGCGTTGAGGGTGACGAAATGAGGACGATGCTTCAACAAACCATCGCTGCCCTGAAGACTCTAAGTACGACGGACCACTCAAACACTTGAGCAATATTAAACCACGTCCAGTTTGAAACTCATAGTTGGAGTGCTTGGCTGGGTGACGGCCGTTTCCCATATGACGGTTTTCCTGAAAGGCCTCGCTCCGATTGGTGTTACGAATTGATCATGACCGCTGGGGCCAGACGTTGGCGGATTTGCGCCGCCTGGCCCTGACTGCCCCGCATGCTCGCAGCCGCGAGCGCTTCCTTGCCCTCCACGACATTGCACAAGGGGCCTGCGCGACGCGCGTCGCAGCACGTGCTGGCCGCCACCCGCAGACCGTGATGGGCTGGCTGCACAGCTACAGCGAACACGGCCCCGAGGCGCTGCTGTATCGGCGCACCGGCGGCCGCCCCCCTTTTGCCCGGACATCGCAGCCGCGCTCGGCGCAGAGGTCCGCGCAGCCCAGCAAGAAGCAGCCGCGCCGCCCGTGGCCGGCGCCGACCCGAAACCCCGCTGGACGCTGAAGCGGCTGGTTGGCTTCGTGCAGGCGCGGTTCGGCCGCCTGTGCTGCCGCGAAACCCTCCGCGCGGCCCTGCACCGGCTGGGCCTGTCGTGGAAGAAGGCCAAGAAGCTGCTCGGCCGCGCCAATCCCGAACGGCGGGCAGCCTTCGTCGAACAGCTCCGCCCCTTGCTGGACGGCGCCCAGCGTGACCGGCACCAGTTGGTCTATTTGGACGAGGCCCACATCCACCAGGATGTCGACCTCGGCCATGGCTGGGGCGAGCGCGGCAAGCGGCTCTTTGTTGCTTCCAGCTCGCCCGGGCTCTCGGCCAAGGTCTCGTTCTCGGGCAAACCTCTCGGTTTGACCTACGGGCTGTATCTCTACAACGAAGGCCAGGTGCGGATTTGGCCCTATGCGCGGGCCAATGGCGAGCACACCATCGACGTGCTGCGCCGGCTGCGCGCCGAGATCCCTGACGGCAAGCTCATCGTGGTCTGGGACGGCGCCCCATATCACCGCGCCAAGGCAGTGTGGGCCGCCGCGGCGAGCCTGGACATCGAGCTTGCGCCGCTGCCCGGCTACAGTCCCGACTTGATGCCGGTGGAGGCACTGTGGCGCTGGCTGCGCGAGGACGTCA
>JAABUP010007870.1_pt1 | contig 13944 bp, 11 predicted proteins | sample 5559201 | NCBI WGS metagenome assembly JAABUP01 (sample SAMN10711887, study PRJNA513373) | rock metagenome | isolation source: Antarctica rocks | place: Antarctica | reverse complement strand
CGATGTCAGGCACGGCTGGAGCGTGCCATGGCCGTGTGTGCACGAGTTTCTCGCGATCGTCACCCACCCGCGCATCTTCCAGCCGCCCACAGAGATGGACGCAGCGTTGGAGGCCGTCGATGACCTCCAGAACCTGCCGGGCGTCCGGCTGCTCACCGAAACACCTAACCATGCACAGGTTCTCGGCACACTGCTGACCGACTCCGGTGCGGTCGGACCGAAGGTGCACGATGCGCGAATTGCAGCGATCTGTATCGCCCACGGCGTGAGCGAGCTCTGGACCGCCGACCGTGATTTCTCGTTCTTCCCGCAGTTGCGGACTCGCAATCCACTCGTCGGCAGCTGAAGGTCAGACGCCGGACGCAGGACGGATCAGCATCACCCGTTCTGCGCGGATCGCTACGCTCGGCCGGTGACCAACGGGTGCGTGTTCTGCGGGATCATCAGCGGCCAGATCGGCGCCAGCATGGTGCTGGACGAGCCGGACGTGGTGGCCTTCCTCGACACCCGGCCGGTTTTCCTCGGGCACACCTTGGTGGTGCCCCGCGAGCACCACGTCACCCTCGGTGAACTGCCCGCGGATCTGGTGACCACGGTGATGCTTGCGGCGCAACGGGTTTCCAGAGTTGTGCCGGCAGCGCTGGATGCCCAGGGTACGTTCGTGGCGATCAACAACGTGGTCAGCCAGAGCGTTCCGCACCTGCACGTGCATGTGGTGCCCCGTACCAAGGGCGATGGCCTGCGGGGCTTCTTCTGGCCGCGCCGCAGGTACGGATCTGAAGCTCAGATGGCTGAGCACGCCGGCCGGCTGCGCGCCGCCCTGGCGAACTGAACTCGTCGTGCCACAGGTCCGGCAGGACCTGGCCCCGGAGCCGGTCGCCTCCGGCCCTGCCTGCCGCGCCGACCGGCAGGGAGCACGCTGACCGGTGGGAGCACACTGACTGGCGGGAGAACACTGACCCGTGGGAGCACACTGGGTCAATGCGCAGACGACAGTGGACTGCAGACGGCATCACGGTGACCGGAACCGGCAGGGCTACCAGGCGTCTCAGCGGCTGAGCGTGCAGCTGGAGGATCTGGGCGGCCTCGAGCCGATCCTGTCTGATGTGGTGACTCGGGGCGGGTTGGGTGTCCGCATCGACGGGGTGTCGCTGACCGCCGGCGATCCGCAGGCGTCGCTGCGGCAGGCACGGGACGCGGCCTTCGCGGATGCCACCGCCAAGGCCGAGCACTACACCGGATTGGCCGGGCGCACACTCGGCGCTGTGCAACGGATCTCGGAGCCCGAGTTCGCTGGGTCGGTTTCGCTGGGCACCTTCTCCCGGAGTTCGAAGGACGCCTCCGCCAACCGCATGCCGGTGGCCCTGGGCGACACCGAGGTGACAGCCAGCGTCCAGGTGCGCTGGAGCTTCGCCGACCAGCGGGACGTCCGGGAGGTCTAGGTCAGTGGTTCGCGGGTTGCTGCTGACCTGCTCGGTCAGCTCGCCGCTGGCTGATCGGGGGGGACGATGTCGGCGATGATCACTGTCACGTTGTCCGGGGCCCCGGCCTGCAGGCTCAGCTCGATCAGCTGCTCGGCCGCCCTCTCGGCGTCGATGTGCAGCAGCGTCGCGCGGATCGCCTCTCCGTCCACATAGTCGGAAAGGCCGTCGCTGCACAGCAGGTAGCGGTCTCCGATCACCGGAGCGTAGGTGGAGAACGACGGCGAAACGGTCGACCCGTTGAGTGCCTTCAGGATCACGTTCCGACGCGGGTGACGCGCCGCATCCTGCTGGCTGAGCAGACCCTGGTCGACCAGGTACTGGACGAAGGAATCGTCCTTCGTCACCTGCTCGAGGGCGGCCGGCGGCGGCATCCGGCGCGGCGCGCCCGGCGCTCCGGCCGGCAGGTAGTAGGCCCTGGAGTCCCCGATCTGGGCGAAGACGACTCGCCGGCCTGCCCACATCATCGCCGTCACCGTCGTGCCCATCCCGTCCAGCCGAGGATCCGCTTCCATCTGCGCCAGCAGCGAATCGGTGCTGCGCTGCACGGCCGCGGTCAGGGTGTCGTAGATGTCGCCTCGCGCGGCGTTGCGGTCGAACTCGGCGAAGATGTCCACCACGGTGCGGGAAGCCACCTCGCCGGCGACGCTGCCGCCCACGCCGTCAGCCACCATCAGCAGGCCCGGACCGATGTGGAAGGAGTCCTCGTTGTTCGGCTTGACCAACCCGACGTGGGTCCGGCCGACTGCGGTCACCGAGTAGTCGGGCACGGCTCACCTCATTCCTGGACTTCGTCGTCCCGAGCGTCGGCCGGTCGGTCCGGTGCCGCCGAAGCTTAGCGAAGCCGGGGCCATGCAGGCAGCGCCGAAGGACGCAGAGCCGGGGTGGTGATCCAACGCCGCCGCGTCTGAGAAACTGCGGCAATGACCAACGACACGACCGATGGCGCGACGGTGACCCATGAGGCGACGGGTACCGGCAATCCGGCGCCGAGTCTCGAATTGAATGACGGGCACGTCATCCCGCAGCTCGGCTTCGGAGTGTTCAAGGTGGACCCGGCCGAGACCGAGCGGGTGGTGTCGGCGGCACTGGAGGCGGGCTACCGGCACATCGATACCGCGGCCGTCTATGGCAACGAGGAAGGTGTCGGTGCGGCCATCGCCGAATCCGGTGTCCCGCGCGACGAGCTGTTCGTCACCACCAAGCTGTGGAACGACGACCAGGGAACGGATTCGGCGTTGGCCGCCATCGATCGCAGTTTGGGCAAACTCCGCCTGGACTACGTCGACCTGTACCTGATCCACTGGCCGGCGCCGGCGAAGGATCGGTACGTCGAGACGTGGCGGGCTCTGGAGCAGATCCGGCAACAGGGCACGGCGCGCTCGATCGGCGTCTCCAACTTCCTGGTCCAGCATCTGCAGCGGTTGCTCGCGGAGAGCGACGTCGTTCCGGCGGTCGACCAGATCGAATTGCATCCGGCCTACCAGCAGCGCGAGGTCGCCGGATTCGCCCGCACCAACAACGTCCAGATCGAGGCCTGGGGACCTCTTGGCCAGGGCAAGTACAACCTGCTCGAACTGCCGGAGATCACCGGCCCGGCCGCGGCGCACGGAAAGACGCCCGCGCAGGTGGCCATCCGGTGGCAGCTGCAGGTCGGGAACATCGTCTTCCCGAAATCGAGCAATCCCGGCCGGATTGCCGAGAACTTCGACGTGCTCGACTTCGCGCTGACCGAGGCGGAGCTGGCGGCGATCACCGCCCTGGAGCGGGGTGGCCGGGTGTCGGCACATCCGGACGAGGTGAACTGAACGGTGTCTCATTCCGCTGTCGTCACCTGACGGTCGCGGCCGGCAACGGCGAACTCGTGGACGGCCAACAGCGCTCTGGAGCCGGCTGGCCGATTCCCACCCCTGCCGCTCCGCTCGCCGGGCCTGGCATGGTGTCCGGCGGCGGAGCGCGCTCCCCGGGGGTGCTGGAGGGGATTCGATGCCGACCGGTGGACGGACTGGTCGTGCGACGAGGCGGCCCACGCCCGGCCGGAGCGGCGGTGCCCGGGGCAGCCGGGGTGGCCACTGATCGACGCCTCGACGAGTTCCTCGCGGTCAGGCGCATGACATCATCCCCACCGCGTCAAGGCCTCTGCCATATGCGTTCTGGAGCGTTGCTCCGCTATGGTTGACCGGAGCGTCGCTCCGATTGATGCTCACCTGTGTCGATTGAAGGAGAAATATGCGGTACCGCAGTTTGGGCCGGACCGATGTGCAGGTCAGTTCCCTCGCGCTCGGGGCCATGAACTTTGGTGCGTTGGGACGGACCACGCAGGGCGACGCCACGGCGATCGTCGACGCCGCGCTGGAAGCCGGCGTCAACGTCATCGACACCGCCGACTTCTACGGCAAGGGCGAGTCCGAGCGCATGGTCGGCGCGGCCATCGCCGGCCGACGCGATGACACCGTGCTCGCCACCAAGGCGTTCCTGCCGATGGACGACGAACCGAACCACCGGGGCAGCTCCCGACGGTGGCTGGTCACCGAGCTCGAGCACAGCTTGCGCCGGCTCGGCGTCGACCACGTCGACCTCTACCAGGTTCACCGCTGGGACCCGACGACAAGCGATGAGGAGACGCTGTCGGCGCTGACCGATCTGCAACGGGCGGGCAAGATCCGCTATTTCGGTTCGTCGACGTTCCCCGCCTACCGCATCGTGCAGGCGCAGTGGGCCGCGCCGGAGCACCACCTGAGTCGCTACGTCACCGAACAGCCCAGCTACTCGATCTTGCAACGCGGCATTGAGAGTCACGTCCTGCCCGTCGCCCAGGAGTACGGCATGGGTGTGCTCGTCTGGAGCCCGCTCGGTTCCGGCTGGCTGTCCGGCGCGGTGCGAGCGGGACGCGAAATCACCACGAGCCGCGCAACGATGATGCCGCAACGCTTCGACCTGTCCGTCCCGGCCAACCGAGCCCGGCTCGACGCCGTGGAGCAGCTGGTCGAGATCGCCGACCACGCGGGCCTGACGCTGATCCAGCTCGCCCTGGCCTTCGTCACCGCGCACCCGGCGGTCACCAGCGCGATCATCGGCCCGCGCACGCTGGAGCACCTGCATTCACAGCTCGCCGCGGCGGACACCATCCTGAGCCAGGATGTACTCGACGCCATCGACGAGGTCGTCGCGCCCGGCCTCGACCTCGCACCCGAGGAGAAGATCGACACGCCACCAGCTTCTCCTGGGTCAGGCCGACCGGCAGGCCGAGGACGGGCACGTCATAGGGGTGTGCCTGGGCCCATGTGGCGATCGCGGGAACATCGAAAGTTGACAGGCCGGCCAGCGATTCTGCAGCTTGCCGGATCGCCGTCGCCTCGCGTGTGGAAGCGGTGGGATCGATGTGCGCTGAGAGGCGACCCAGAGTGCTGAGGTAGGCGTCGAAAGAGACCGCGTCGCTCATCAGTCGCGGCCGATGAACAGGAACTCGCTCACGTCCCGTCGGGTCGCGGCCGCGTGGGTGCCGAAGCTGTACTTGTGGTCGATCGCGATGATCTCGACGTGCGGTTTCACCTTGCCGAGCAAATCCACGATTCGGGCGGCATCGGGGATCGCGTTGGACGAGTAGGACAGCACGATCGCGCCGGCGTCAGCGAATCCCTCGAAGGTGCGCAGGAGGGCGTCTTCGATGGTGCGCTTGTAGGCGAACGGGGTGAACCGCTTCGCTAGTTTCTTCGTTTTCGTGGCCTCCATAATCGTGACGCCCCGCCAGTAGACGCTCAGCCCTTCGAGGAAGTGGTAGCGCTTGATGTAGTCGTTGTCGTCCGATGGAGGCGCGTAGGGCGGGTCCAGGTAGACCAGATCCGGTGGCTCTGGGGTGGTGACGTCGAAGACGTCGCCACTGCGGGCGTGGCTCTTCGCGCCGTTGCTGAAGACGACGGCGTTGTACTCCACGGCGCGTTCGCGGAAGTGTTCTCGCAGGGATAGTTGCAGGTCACGTCGTCCGTCAGCGTATTTCGAGGCGTCCGTGAAGGTGAATACTCCGCGGGGTTGACGTCGTGCCGCCGACAGGACCAACGCCGAGATCGCCAGGTCGCGGCGGTACCCCTTGAGCTGGTCGATGTGGGACCACGCCGAGTCCAGGAACTGCCGGTCGGCGACGTCGAAATACAGGCCGTAGAACTTGTTCTGAATGAAGTCGCGGTCATCGGCCGGCGGACCGCAGATCAGGTCGATGAGGTCCTGTTCCAGGCGCACCGTGGAGTTCTCGACCGTGGCGCGGGCGATCGAGGCCGGGGAAGTTCAGAAAGTCGTTGCTGAGCACCTGGTATCCCTGGGCTTTCAGCAGGTACGACACCACACCGGACCCGGAGAAGGCGTCGACCGCTGTGTGGCCCCCGATCGATGCGAACGTTCGCTCGAGGTGCGGCACCAGCCGGTACTTCGACCCCATGTACCGCAGCCGGGGAAACCGTTGCGTCTTGGCCACGATCTCCAACGAGGAACGCGTCTGCGGGATCACCCTCGCAGCTTGTCATGACGCCGACGGTGGTGACTACATGACACCGCGGACAGCGACGACCAGTCTGCAATGTTTCAGCCGGTCGTTCGTCGGCCCGAACCACATCGCTGTGATCCAACGTTACGGGTGAGCAACAATCCATGAGTTGGTGCGCCGACCGTGGGGCGATCCGGAGCTCGAAAGCGCGTGGTGCTGGCCGTATTGCAAGGGGCGGCGGCAGCCACGAACACGGCGGCGAACCGCCGTTCAACGACAACAACGAATTCGCCGGGTACGCAGACGCCCCCGGAAGCCTCTACCCCTGGCCCGACGCACGATGACCGGCGCCCCCTCGGTCGCCGCCCTGCATGTCGCAGGCCAGCACTTGCGCCGCGAAGGCCAGCAGTTCGACTGTTAACGGCGCCGGCCGATCACGGTGGCGAGCCACGGCTCACGTCGCGGTTCTTCGACTTCGAGACCGAGCTGAAGCCGCATGGCCGTCCCGTTCCAGAACACCAGCGCGCAGCCGAAGCTGACAAACGCACCGAACGCCCAGGTGAAAGGTGGGAGAGTCTCTGGGAGACTCTCCGAGACGGGGTCAGCTGGTCGTGACAAGACTGACATCAGGATCGCTGCCCCACCACACATACCAACCAGGGCAGCACCGTAGCTGAGTACGCGGCGCATGAATGGGGTGGACATCGTGGAGCTAGTTGCCAAGGAGCAGCCGATAAACAAGGCAGTCGAGATCACTAAGGTTTCGACGCCCATCGGCACGGCACGGCCCATCCACGCCGCTTGGACGGCGAGGTAGCCCATCCAGCCGGCGGCGGCGAAATGAGGGAGTGACAACCTGCGATATCGATCCCGGACAGTGCGAAGAAGCCTGACCGTCAGTCCCTCTGCCAGCGCTGTTTCCAATTGCTCCATGACCCAGAACGGGCGATGGAGGCGCGGCACGGTGTATAGCTCGGCGATCAGTTCTCGCCGACGCGAGTGATCTCGCGGGTACAGCAGCACGGTGAGACGAAGTGTGAACCAGGGAGCGAAGCCGTACAAAACGAATACGACGCCGAGGAACAGCAGCGTCGGCCAGGACACGATCTTGCCGATCAACTCGGTCATGTGATTCCTCCAGCCAGTCGAAGCTCCGGCCGGAACCGTGCGTCTCGCTGAGCGCTGGTGACAACACCGGCGAGCTCCCGGCGACCCGTGTCGGTGAGCTCGTAGTAGCGACGCGGGGGGCGCTTCTCGGTCAGCGCCGTGGGGTCCTCCCAACCGTCGATCAACCAGCCCTCGCCCAGCAGGCGAGTCAGGATCGGATACATGACCCCGGATCGAACGCCGGCGACCTTGGACAGGCGATATCCCCAGTGTCGGCCGGCGGGATCGGCCATCAGAGCGGCGGCAACGTTGACAAGTGCGTTGGTTTTCCTCACATCCTGGGCCTTACCCTACATAGGCTGTTGACGGTGTACGTCGCCGGGAAGGTGCGTCGCCCGCTCGACCAGGCGCCGGTCTGCCGCATCGCTGCCTCGCCTCAGGTCGCTGGCTATTGGGTCTCACTAGCCGATCGTTGCCCAATTCGTTGTCAGGTCGCCGGTGACCGTACCGGCCGAATGATGAGTACCTCCAAAGCCAGGCTCAGGAGCAGAGCGCGACGTACTCGGATCTAGTCGCCATAGCGGGTGTGTTGCAGAGTTGAGGTCTCCAGCCCCCCGGGGGCTCGTTGGGCCAGTTCGGGTTGGTTCGGTCGCAAATGAGTGGAAACAGGTATGCATCCTGGTTTGAACAGACCTTCGTCATCCGTTCGGTGTAGCCGCGGTTCTCCTCGCGGAACAGCAGGACCGCGCCGACACTGAAAACGGATATCGCCAACGCCATTGCTAGCGCCCCCACGATCATCCGGCCGCGGCTGCGTACCTTGTGGCGGCGTAGAATCACAAGCGCCACAGCAGTTACAACCGCGACGATGGCCCCGGATATGGCGAGCGTCGCACCGATAAATTTTGGCGTTCCCACCTTGATGAGCCCTGCCGCCCAGGCGCCAAGCGCCGCAATATAGACAACGATCAGTCCAGCGATCGACCGGGACGACATCACGCCAGAAAGCGCGATCAAAAAGGGCCTTCGGTTCCTCTGTCATGGCGGGGGATTATCCGGCGAACAGCACGCGCACGTCGAGACCGAAGGTCGAACCACCTTCGTAGCCGGACGTGACTCGGCTCAACCGAGGTGTGCTCCAACGGCATTTGCGAGACTGATCGCATAGCCACGGAGCTTCTTTTCTGTGTCGGCAGGATCGCCGTGATCGGCCTGCCCCACTCCCACTGTGATGACCAGACCCCCAAACGGCCCCTCCCAGCAAGACGATCGGTCGTCGGTAGACCACACCCACATCCGCCGGGTAGTCATCGAAGTGATGCAGCTCGGTCACACGCCGGCGACCCGGAGCGATTAACCGATCACCCGCACGGATCCCCGGAAACCCACCATGCCTGTAACGGCATGACCCCTCCGATCTAGCGCCGATGAGAAATATTATGACATAAGTGCCGATCAGAGGGCGTAAAAATTCTCCACCAGCATGGCTGACGGCCGATTTAACCCGGCCGCCCCTGCCGGCTTGTCGGTGAGTATGGCCCGTCTGGCGAGCCCGAGGTACGCCGGCGATCAGCTCCCTGGGATGAGGTAGCTCGACTCGATGGAGTGGGTGTTCAAATGGCGATGGTGGGTTTCTGATCCCCGCTGCGAGGCGGTAAGGATGATTCGTGAGTGCAGCTAACTTCTTTTTCGTGGTCACCCGTTTGGGTCACCTTCGGGTACTTGCGAATCTTCTGTGAGGGGCCTATGTTTCGCTTGCCGCGATCGCCCAAAGGGGGGCTGAGCGGGCAGGTCCGTTTCTCTCCTTCTCCTAGATGCGGCTACCCCCATGCCTTTTGCGTCCCCTCGTGGTGCTCGTGGTGCTCGTGGTGCTCGTGGTGCTCGTGGCAGCGTGGTTCGGTCGTTGGCGGTGTTGGCGGTGGTGTCGCTGGTGGTGTCGTTGTTGACGTTGATCTCGCCGCCGCTGGGTGTACCGGCAGCGGCGGCGTCCGCAACGCCGGCGTCGACGGGGAGCGGGCTTGTTCGTGCCGTTGCAGCAGCGGATCATGGACACTCGCAACGGTATGGGCGGCTATTCCACACCGATGCCGGCTAATACCTGGCGCACCGTTCCGGTGGCGGGGGTGGGCACTATTCCGGTGTCGGGGGTTTCCGCAGTCCAGGTGACGGTCACCGCTGTTGGTCCGGCGTCTCAAGGCGAGGTGTTCGTGGCGGCGTCCTCTGCGATCTCGGCGCCGGTTCCGGCGCTGATCTACGGCGTGCCGGGCGATATTTCGGCGTCGACGATCGTGGCGGTGGGCGCGGACGGGAAGATCAAGGCATCTGCCCAGACGACGGTGACGTTGTTGATCGACGTCCAGGGGTACTACACCTCCGGTGCCGGCACCGCCGCGGGCGGGTATGTGCCCATCAATCCGCGGCGGATCGCTGACTCCCGGTCCACCACCACCGCGGGCGCCAACGGGCTGCCGGTGAACGGCCGGCTGGCAAAGACGACCCCTTACACAGTGCAGGTGTCCGGGGCGGCGACTGGCATTCCGCAGGGCGCGTCCGCGGTGTTCGTGAGTCTGGTTCCGATTTCCTACGATGCCACCAGTGGTCGGTTGACCCCATGGGCCACCGGCGACGACAAGCCCAACGTGTCGTTGAACTTTCCCGGCAACACCAGCACCGCCATCGGTGCGGTGGTGCCGTTGTCCGCAAATGGGAGCTTCGATGTGGCGTTCGACTCGGCGTCTGCTGGCGGACCGATCAGCCTGGTCGTCGATGTGGTCGGCTATTTCACCGCTAGTGACGCAGCAGCGGGCGCCTTCACCCCGGCGGCCACCCGGGTGCTGGACACCCGGACCGCGCCGAACGTCCCAGTGGCCGGTAACGCCACGGTGATGGTGCCGGTGGCCGGTATCAATGGTGTTCCTGCGGCCGGCGCGGGAATCAGCGCGGTCGCGGTCGGGATCACCGAAATCCACACGGGCAGCAACGCCGGAGACGTGCGGATGTGGAACGCCGATCGGCCGGAGCCGGTCCCCACCGTGGTGAACTATCCCGCGGGCGCCTCGATCCGCAACGATCTGGTCGTGGTCGCTACTTCCGCCGACGGGAAAGTGAAGATCCACAACCGTGGTGCGGACCCGATCGACGTGGTACTGGATGTGTTCGGCTGGTACTCCAACGTCGCGGCCCCTATTCAAAACGGGCAAAGCACCACGGCTCAGCGGGTGACCTTGCAGGCCGGTAAGAGCGGCGGACCGTGGGTGAGTTACCAGTACCGTACCGGCACTACCAGCGCGTTCGCCGCTGTGCCGGTGGCGAACGTGACGGTCCCGGGCACCGGCACCCATCCCGCGGGGTGGCCGGTGGGTAAGAACGGCTCCGGGTCATTCGATCCCTACACCTGGGATATGGCCGGCACGGTTGGCAACACCGACCAGTTGGTGCAGGTGCAGGCCTGCTACGGCACCACCGCCACCGACCCCAGCCCGGTGTGTTCGATGCCCTCGAACGTGCAGCTAGGCGTCGATGGCTTCCAAAACGCTTACGCCACCACCGATCTCGGGCCGGGAACCCTGTCCGAGCTGACCGGCGACTACCGGGTGAGCGCCACCGACGTGGACCAGGGCTCCTATCAGGGATCGATGACCGTGGGTCGGTCGCTGACAACGCTGGCCCCGGCCGACGAACAGACCGGCCCGGCGGGTGTGTTCGGCCCTGGCTGGACCGCGAGTCTGGCGAGCTCGGACGGCACGGGCGATGCGGACCTGTCGGTGGTCGATCACTCCGCTGACGGGTATCTGATCTTCAACGCCGCTGACGGGTCAGCCTCGGCCTATCAGGCATCAACAACTGTCGGTACCTATCCGATGAGCTTTGTCGGGGTCGACGACGCCGCCGCTGGCGGCGCCAAAGTCGTCATGGTGTCGGCATCGAAGATCACCATGGCGGACCTGGACGGCACCGTCACGACCTGGGTGAAGACCGGTGCGCTGTGGGCGGTGTCCTCGGTCGCGCAAACAGGATCGGCCAGCACTACTAGCTACACCTACAACGCCGCCGGCCTGCCCACCCGGCTATTGGGCGCGGTCCCCGCCGGGGTGTCCTGCGCCAGCCCGGACGCCACCCGTGGCTGCCGATCTTTGACGTTCGGCTACACCACGGTCACGGTGGGCGGGGTGGCCCGTACCCGGCTGACGTCGGTGAGCCTGGTGGCCTACAACCCGGCCGCCGCGGCGATGGCCAGCACCCCCGTGCAGAGCTATACCTACGACACCACCGGCCGACTGGCAGCGACGTGGGATCCACGGATCGCCCCGAACCTGAAAACCAGCTACACCTACAACACGGCCGGCCGGCTCGCCACGATGACGCCTCCGGGACTGGCGGCCTGGACACTGGGATACGACAGCACCGGGCGGGTGTCAACGGTCTCCCGGCCGGACCCGTCCGGACCGACCGCGGTATCGACGGTGGTGTACGGGGCGCCGTTCACCGGCACCGGCGCGCCCTTCGATGTCGGTGCGGCCGCCGCCGCGAGCTGGGGTCAGACCGCTGACCTGGCAGCCACCGGAACCGCAGTGTTCACACCCAGCCGGGTCCCCGCTGGGATCACCCCCGCGACGGTTACCGGAGCGGACTGGCCGTGGGCCAGTATCGACTACCTGGATGTGAACGGCCGCACCGTAAACGCCGCCGGCTACGGCGCCGCGGCCTGGCAGTCAGACGCCACCCAATACGACTCCAACGGCAACGCCGTCTGGTCGCTGACCGCCGGCAACCGGGCGCAGGCACTCTCGCCGACGACCGACACCGACCCAGCAGTCGCCGCCACCACCGCCACCGCCGACCGAGCGAACCTGCTGGCCACCACCACGATTTATGACCCGCTGAACCCCAGCAACGTCACCGACACCTTCGGCCCCACCCATCCCGTCGACGGCACCGGCAGCGCTGTGGTGGATGCCCGCAGCCACACCAACACCGCCTACGACCAGGGCGCCCCCGCCGACGGCACCACCTACAACCTGCCGACCACCACCAGCCAATCGGCACAAACCCTGGACGGGGTCGACCACAACACGGTCACCACGATGCTCGGCTACGGCGCGGTCAACGCCGGCGATCCGACCGGCTGGTCGCTGCGACTAGCCACCACCTCCACCGTGCAGATGGGGCCGTCACCCGGGGCTGCGGACCTGACGACCACCACCCGCTACAACACAGCCGGACAGACCATCACCCAGTCGTTGCCCGGCAGCAGCGGCACCGATGCCCGGACCAGAACAACCAGCTACTACACCGCCACCGGAACCGGCGTCTGCGTGAACCCGGCCTTCGCCGGTCTGGTCTGCCAGGTCGGACCTGCAGCCCAACCGCCCAGCGGGAACCCGCTGCCGGTCAACACCACCAGCTACAACACCTACAACCAGGCCACCACCACCACCGAAGTTGCCGGCACGACCACCCGCAGCAGCACCACCAGCTACGACACCGCTGAGAGGATGACCGGCTCCTCGATCGTGGTCACCCCGACCGCGGCCGGCGGCACACCCGTTCCGGCGACGACCACCACCTACTCGCCCATGACCGGGCTACGGACCACCTCGGCCGCCGCCGGGCAGACCCTGACCACCGGCTACGACACCCTCGGCCGAGTCAGTAGCTACACCGACGGCACCGGAAACACCGCGACCAGCAGCTACGATCTGGCTGGCCGAGTCGCCTCCGTCAACGACGGTAAAGGCACCACCAGCTACACCTACGACACCCCTAGCGAGCACCGCAGCCTGGTTACCAGCCAAGACCTAGGCACCGGATCCCCCGCCGGGTCGACCCTGACCGCGCTGTGGGATGCCGGCGGGAACCTGGTCAGCCAGACCTATCCCAACGGCATAGCAGCCGTCACCGACTACAACAACACCGACACCCCCGCCGGGCTCACCTACACCGCCGGCGGCCACACCCTGCTGTCCTACGCCGGGACCGTCGACCCGCAAGGACGCACCGCAACAACGACCGGCAACGGCACCGCCGAGCACTACGGCTACGACCCGGACGGACGACTGACCACCGTCCAAGACACCCAAGCAGGTGCCGGCTCGACAGCGGCCTGCACCACCCGCAGCTACACCTTCGACCAAACATCCAACCGCACCGTGTTGGCCGCTTACCCCGACGGCGCCGGCGGCACCAGCAGCGCCGGTAGCTGCTCAACCAGCACCACTCCCAACATCACCAACTCCACCGTCGATCAGGCCGACCGGATCACCAGCACCGGCTACAACTACGACACCCTCGGCCGCACCACCACCCTGCCCGCCGCCGACGCCATCAGCGCCGGTGCCGCCACCGGCACCACCGGAACCCTGACGGTCGGCTACCACAGCAACGACATGGTCGCCAGCCAAAGCCAAGGCAGCTCAACCCGAGCGTTCACCCTCGACCCCCACCAAGATCGCATCGCCGGCATCGACGATGGCACCACCACCACCGTCAACTGCTACACCGACAACAGCGACTCCCCGGCCTGGACACTGCAAGAACCCACCGCCGTCCCCGCCCGCACACCCGCCAACACCACCTGGACCCGCAACCTCCACGGCATCGACGGCACACTGGCCGGCACCCAAACCGACGCCGGGGTCATCACCTGGAACCTAACCGACCTGCAAGGCAACACCGTCGCCACCATCAACAACACTGCAGCGACACCCACCGCGGGCACCACCTACAGCGAATACGGCGTCCCCCGCACCCCGGCAGCGGCACCCACCTACGGATGGCTCGGCACCCACCAACGCTCCGCAGCCACCCTCGGCGGCCTCATCCTCATGGGCGTACGCCTCTACAACACGGCAACAGGCCGCTTCCTCACCCCCGACCCCA
>JAABUP010007869.1_pt1 | contig 13944 bp, 16 predicted proteins | sample 5559201 | NCBI WGS metagenome assembly JAABUP01 (sample SAMN10711887, study PRJNA513373) | rock metagenome | isolation source: Antarctica rocks | place: Antarctica | reverse complement strand
AGCCGCATCTACAGCTACATTTCAGTAATATCAAGAAAACTGGATGCAGTTTGGAGTTGCACGTTTTGAGTTTGAGTGTTTCCATGGGCAAAATCAATGTGAGCCAAACCTTGGACACCCACCTGTGGCTGGTCTAGAAACAATCTGGGCGCATGTGTCTCGCGGTGTGCAGCCATACATGTAAAGTTGGAATTCGCAAGTACAGGAATTATGAATAGCATGGTCTAGTGCTCACAGTTCACACTCAAGGGAAAAGAGTGACTGCTGCAACTAGCTACCAACCCTTGACCCCAACCCTGTTCTGCTGTGTGATTCAACGAAAGGTTGTCCCTGCGCCAAAGGCTGGACTGCTGCTTGTTGCATACATACAACATGCTGGCTGCTGTTGTGTATGCTTGCTGGCAAAGATGCCATGTCACATATACCATGCTGGACCCATCTCGATTGTGCATATGCTGCAGATCAACCTGGACACCTTTGCCGCCCCACATGCTCAACCTCATCCGCTGATTTGATGCCAGAACCACAAGCGTCAGCAACGCCCTGGTGGTCTGGAGTGTGAGACTTGAGTTAACTTGACTGATGGCAGCAGTTCAGATTGTGTTGTATGTTTCATCAGCATAAAGAATGGAGAGGGGATAGCTGTGCGTTTGAGAAAGGTGCTATGGCTTGTTAGACCTTGTGTGAGCCATGTTGACAGTCTGAGAAAAGGTCAAAGCAGACTGCGGTCGTGGTTGGAGTCCAGCATGCTGCCCAAACTCTAGCATCACGCTGTCTGTGCAACTAAGCAAGCTCATAGTAACTTGCTGCACGCCTGCGCATCAAGGCATATGCTGCCACAAGTTGAGCCTAACTTACAGTCTGATTTTAAGGCACATTGAGGGGGGAGGGGTCTAATCATAGGTCTTGCCAAGGCCTACACATAGGACAGCCTTTTGGAGCTACTTCGACTGAAGCTGCATTGTTAGGTCCATAGATACAATGACCGCAGGCAGAAATGTGCAATGCTGGCCAGATTCGTCTGTATTGATGTCTACATACAGTAAACTGGTCAAAGCAAAGTTGGTACAAGATACAAGGCCACTTGGATCTCCTGGCCAATACTTTGCCAATATGCCTTTGAGTGTACCATCGAACAAAGTTTTCTTTGCAGTGCCAGGACTGCAGTGAACGTTGCAGGTTTGCTTCTATTGGATCACCAAATGATGAGTATGCAAGGCTGTTAGCTAGCCAGTCTGGCACAAATAAGAACTTCCATTCAGGCTTGGAAAAGAACTTAGTTTGCCTGACCATACACTGAAAGCAAGTTCTGGAGTGTCATCTCATGCACAAGTATTGATTTCATTGAATAGCTAGAACAAAATTGTCAAGAAATCCAGCCTAAACTTTGTAACGAAGCTCCTTCTGCTCTAAAGACTCCTGGTTACGTTTGCGATCTGCTGGACCTTGGCTATCTGAAATCCTTTGAGCAGCTGCAGTGGAAACAGCGTGTGCGTCGGGACCACCGGACAATTGGCTATGGAGCATAGCCTGACAGAAGATGAAGAAACAGTCAACGCAGTGCTTGAGGATGTGCTGGACGATGCTCAGCATTGGAGAAATCCTGGACAAGATGAGGATCAGGACCTCACACTGTCAGCAGAGCACAGCGAGCAGCGTATGCAGACACAGCTACAAGACTCTCGCAGGTTCACCACTGATCAAGCTGTGACAACCCCGGCAGATAGCTCTGGCACCAATGGCTCGGATACAGCTACTGCAACGGCCACTTTGTCCCAGATAGCGCCTGTACTGTCAGCTATGAATCCGCTCTTCCAGCCAGCTCAGGTTGTCAGGCCACAATCCGCTCAGCTGCAACACACCCTGTCCTCTATGAAGAGGCAGCTATCAGCCCTAGAAAATTCCATGCAGCAAGCATCAGGTCTGCTGCCTTATCCTTCGTGTGTGCTTGCCTCAATTGTGCCTTTTGCACCCAAGGTTCCCTCACAGCTGCTTGGCGTGCTAAACTACTACCACTAACACAGGCACCAATCACAGGCAGTATCAATTCATATCACAATTCCTTGCGCTCACGCCACATGTACTTCTGCAGGCAATGAGGCAGATGGCCATACGCCAGCAGGCAGCACAGCTGATGTACCCCTTGCCGCGTCATCTGCAGCCACTGCAGGTGCATTCAATGCAGCACTGGGACGTGCTGACGCAGCTGTGACTAGCAATACAGCAGACACCAGCTGTTTAGCAGCACCAGCGCAGGTCATGCCCAATGTACCAGCACTTTCTTCCCCAGCCATCTCTGTTCTGCCTGCTTTGGCTGGAGTTGCAACAGCTGATTCAGACGCCACAGCTGCAGATTTGCTGACAGCAGCAGCTACAGCTGCAGTAAGCCCTGCCACAGCTGTGATAGGATCTGCCACAGTTGCTGATGCAGTAGCCAGCATCTGGGCGCCACCTCCTCCCCAGATTCCTGCCATGCATCCTGTAGCACCCCGGCGCTCATCAGCCTTCAGGCACAGCATGTCAGCCATGCCGCATAAGTCATCACTCATGCATTCCAGCATGACTCATTCCCGCCCTCAGAGCAGCCGTGGAAGTTCCCTTGTTCAGGACAAGGATGCTGCCCAGTGGGAAGCAGGCCCTGTGGACATACCAGACTTTAGCACAAAAACCAGGGATGAGTTGAGATGGAACAGAAGAAGTAAGGATGCTGTCTGGCAACGGCCTGTGACAGCTGGTCAGGTCAGGTCGCCAGTCGGCCTGCAGGAACAGCATCATGCTGTGCAGCAGTCACGCCCTCAGACAGCATACCCTGCCCGCCAGGAATGGCCAGTCAGCAGGTGACACTGATTCTGCCACCCCTTCCACCACCCCACCCCCCCCCCCCTGCCCGCCTCACAATGTTGAGACATGAACCCAGTATCTGAGACTGCCTGCAATAGGACCTGAACCGCCATTTCTGAGTTGCAGCTGTGCAGCTGAGAGACTGCAGTCTTTGCTACAGACTTCTTTTGGGTTTTGGGTGCTGCCTGGGTTTTGGATCTTTGGTGTTATTTGTGCAACTATTTATTACAGCTGCTGTGCTGAGTTTTTTGCTCTGAATTCTGCTCTATGTTACTCAGACTTGAGGCACATGCTGCAGGCTAGGGCTGGAACTCCAGGGGCACATGCCCTGGATGCAGGAGGGCAGTTTGGAGCAACCATCCTCACCAGTGCGGGATCGCATGAAGCATGCAGTAGAGCGTGAGTCGTGTCTCAGGTGTGACACTTGTTATTGTGTCAGGCAACACAGCACTTGGAGAATGCTCTGCCCAGCATGTTTGCAAGGCGACAGTCAGCTTACCAACCTCAAGAAAGCTGAGGGGCAATTTCTGCCAGCTTGTTTGCCACCATGATGATCAGCAACAGACTGATATTAGTAAGGTCTGCTGCAACACCATTAGGTGCATCTACAAATGCCCTGTATGCATCAGAAACTGCACAGCATGAGCCAGTGTCAGCATTTCAGGGGCTTTCACCCCTAAACCCTATGTCACAATTGTGCTTAAGCTGCAGCCCTGGCTTTGTTCAATGGAATCATTTACCAGAGACGATTCACAAGCAGGGGAGACCAAAACGCTTGATGCCGATCATGCAGGTTGGAGGCAGAGATGGCGGCACTGGACGTGGGCGAATTGCTGCATCACAAAGCTGCTGCAGAGGATGCAGCGCAGGCGGAAGCCGCCAGGAATGCTGAGCTACAGCAGCAGATGGCCCAGGTACCTACCCTATGCTGTCACTGCTGTTTACATCCTGACAGAATTCTGCCAAAGGACTGTGTCTGCACCAGCCCAGAGCAGTCCAGTACACTCTCTGGCATTAGTTGCTTGACAAAGTAGGCAGGACTTATCAACTGTGAGATTGCTGGTCAGTACTTGCCAACGCTTGACAGCAGTGTGAGGATGGGGCATTTCCTGAGTGGTAAGCTGTGTTCAGAAGCCATGATCACCGTAGATTCCTCCAAATCCACCTGGATCACCATCATGACTCCTGTTGCCCTGGCTAGAGCAGCCATCATACTCATGGTTGTTGCCACGGCATGCAGCATTGAATCTGCACAGGCAGTGCATGTGACACATTATCATTCAGAACACAGTCAGTTCATTAGCGTAGGTGGTACAGTAATCCAACAGCATGCCGCTCAGCAGTTGGCACTGAGTGGCGTGCCGGGGAAATGTTCCATCATGCTGTGTGAACATGCAATTGCACTGAGTGTGTAATTGCAGACCAGCATGACAGCTGCCTTTCTGCAAGGCCATGGACAGCTGTCTGGCTTCCTAGGAGTTTGTGGAATCCTCTGTCTGGACTGCTGAACCAGCCTGATCCAGGAGAATGCCTTACAAACACCTTATCCCCAATTGACCGACTTTGCAAGTTGGTTCTTTTATGTTTTTCGAAAATTGGCCAACATCTCCACATGTCAGATTCAGAACCGTTGGGTGCTTCTGGGGTGCTGAGGTTGTCCTGTGACTGTAGGTGAAGGAAGAGCTGCATGCAGCGAAGCGTGATGCAAGCCGACAGCATGCCAGGCAGCTGCACCTGGACCTCACACAAGCCCACATGGCCAATGCAGCACTCAGGCTCCAGGTCTGATCACAACTGTTGCCTTTTGATGTCCCTTGCCATAGCTATAAATGACACAACTTGTTGCAAGTGACACTATCAGACTGGCACAACCCAGGATTGTCAAAAGAAAGGTTCTGGTGCTACAAATTGCGACTTTTGTGCGCGGGTATCACAAATATATCCCCTACAGCAAAGTTTTCTGTAGGTGCCGCTTGTGTAGAAACATGCTATGTCTTTGCCTGTCATGGGTAACACTGCGAGCTTCATTGTGCAGCTTGACGAAGCACAAAGGGAGTTTGCAGCTGAGCATGAGCGCAGCAAAGCTGCTGAATCAGCATTGGAGGCTCAGAGGCGCGAGCGCAGAGCTGCTGAGTATGTGCGCTCCAGGCCAACATCACCTCACAGGGACGCAGCCCTACATGCTGAGCTGGCACATCTGAGACTGCAGGTATCGTAACACAGCATGGTGTGCATGCATGCGAGCAAATGCAAATGCAAATGCACATTTTGGCGTTTTTGAAGAGAGGGTGTTATGTGAAGTGTAGTTCCAATCGGTGATTTCAGAAGGGCTGCAGCCATCTACCCTGTACTTCAGCGCCAAGCATGGTCAAGTCCTGAAACATAGAGTATGTAACATGCTGGTATCATGTATTTGGGAATCTCACTGACTGATGACCAAAGTGCGCCGTATATTGTGGATCAAAATCGTAGGTGAAAACCAATGTCATGCCTGGATAGTATATGACTTGGGTGTGCATGGTCTGGAGCTGGCACTGACACACAGATGACAAGTGTTTATGCACCCACGCCAACCTGTAGCAGGCCTTGTTTTAGCATCAGTGCACTCTGAATGACACATGATCACACCTGATTGCTTACACCTTGCGATGTCTGTTGTGTCAATCCATCTTCACTTACCAACATCCATTCACCTCACCAAGCTTGCTTGCTGACGCAATTCTGGGAGGCTGTTCACAATTCATGATACTAAAGTCAACAGACCATCCTGCTTATGCTTTTCATTTCTCATAAAGACTATTGGGTCATGGCCTACCTTTTACTTGTCGAGTACATGACATACATTGTCACATCATAAGACGAGGTTGCTGCAGGTTGCGAAGATGACAGGGCGTCTGCAGCATGCTGACCAGACCCACACCAACCTGCTGACACAAATCAGGTCATCCCCCCTGCAGCCCCCCTTGCAGCCTCCTGCATCCTCAGATACACATGCGCCAGCTGGTCAAGCACCCCACGCATACACTGCAGCAGGTGAAGGTGCATCTAAAGCAGCTCTGCAAGGGCAAACTGCGACTTCCAACAATGTCAGCAAGTCTTCACAAAGGCGGGGCGGCAGCAGTAATGGAGAAGAAGAAGACCCAGATTGGCAGAGGACAGATGAGGACGTGGGGCCTCAGAGCCCATCAGCATCACATGACAGCAGCTCAGTAGGAACTGCATCCCAGTCAACCCAGCAGCAGCAGCAGCGGCAGCAGGATGATTCACTGTCATCTCCTGAGAGTCAAAGCAGGCAATCTCAGCCATCTGCTCCAGCATCAGACAGTCACATGGAAAGCCAGCTTGGCAGGTCCAGCAGTGCTATACAGAAGACATTGGCTGATCTGGCCGAGAGCCTCGCCATGGATGTCACAAAGCTGAAAGGGCTGCTAGACTGCTCAGAGTCACATGAGGCCACGAGCAAAGTAGCAAACTGGGGATTCCCTAAGGCTGAGGATAGTCCAGGCCCCAGCAGGCCTGTCACAGCTACCCCATGTGACAACATGCAGAGGCCCAATAGGCAGTGGTCAGCCGGCCCTACTAGGCATGAGGCCTATCACCAACATGCTGGTGACGCAGGGCAGCAAAGACAAAGCAGGCCAATGACAGCAGTGACACATGACAGATATGCACATGATGCAGCAGGCATGTCCCCGATTGATGCTGCTGGTAGAAGGTCTGGTGTAGCAGCCAATAGACGCAGTGGACAAGGCAAGCAGGCGGATGTGTGGTTTGATCCAGTACCGCCCACAAGGATGCCAGAGGAGATCTTGCAACGAGCACGAGAAGACTACATGAAGGAGAAGAACAGGGTGCGGGAAAAGAGGTTGCACGAGCTTGCCGCAAAGACTGGAGATGGGACAGATGCCTCTCAATGATGGGCTGTGTTGTGCTTATAGTTTACATCACCGACTTCACAAATGTAGGGTACCATGTTCTGCTGTAATGGTAGCAACAACTGTTGGTGAGCAATATGCACCAAACATACTAAGCTGGTATTCTTTGATACTTCTTGTACCTTATAAGCAAGACCTTCACAGTCAGGCTGTAGGTTTCGAGTTTGCTGGCCTCATGCGTCACACTGCATTGGTGGCGCACTGACCACTTTTGATATGTCTACCTCTCGCTTGTCGCTGCCTCTGCTGTACTTTGTTGAGAAATGACACAACCTGAGGCCAACCAATATGGCAATATCGGACCTAGTTTTACCACGTGTGCTGTTTAAGCTGCAAGCGGACGATGACTATATCTGTACTCGGGTATACCATAACCTGAGGTCCCAATATTGCAATAGGGGTACGGACCTAGTGGAGAGGTACGCGTACCAATACACCTTTGGTGTGTCCAATTAGTGCACACAGACTGCCCTGTCTAAGCAATATACAAGCAATATTTGAAGTCTGTCCACTGGTCAGGCAGTCATGCATGATTGTCAAGCGCTTTTCTATACCATGTGCCCCGGGGATGCAGTGTACATCACTTCAGTAATCATCATCTAGTGCCCTGCGCCGTTGTATGGTGACTTTCGTCTTTGAGGTATTTTGCTCATTCACCTGCTCCAAAAGGCTAATCAACCTGCTCTCGCTCACCTGCATAAATGCCATTGGGTGAATTATCTATAAGCTCACAACACAATTTGGCAGATTGCAACATGGAGTCAAATACAGTGACAGAAGATACAGCAAGGTAGACACTTGAAAAACATCTTTCTTCGACCAGACAAAGGAAACATTTCAGTATATTGAACAACAGGCTTGATGCATGGCTGACTGTTCATGCAAGACTGACCTTCTCATTGAGCTGCCCTCTCTGCGCCATCTGCAAAACTATATTCTCCACACCTTTGGCTTTGTCTGGTTTCACCAGACCTATCCTTGCCACTGCATCAGAGGTGCACAGCATTCATCCGATTACAGACCAACTGAATGGTCAGATGCGCAATAACATCCAGGCGGTCAACTGAGAGGGAATGCACTGCATCCTGAAGTAGGATTTGGACATGAGCAGGTCACACAGCATAGCAAATATGGCTTGGCAGTTGCCAGGGTGGGCATCAAGACGCTGTGACTTGTGCACACATCTCTGAACGCAAGATCAAATGCTTAGCTGTGGCGCTGTTGTAACGTGCAACTAACAACAGGCACGCTGCAGCACGCAGTTTGCAGCATAAGTTGATGTGTCAGCTCTTATTTGATTTGTTGTATCAGTGTATATGTTTCTCATGAGAAAAGGCAGTACAGATTCAGCAAAAGCAGCAGTGTGCACTACTGTGTACTTACGTCTTTCCCGCGCCGAGGGCTGCAAAATTTGATTCAGCATAGTCTGCCGTCGCTCCTCTGCAGCTTGCTGCTGTTCTTGCTGCAGCATTGCGGGAGTTGTGAGCAGTGACAAGACCATGTCATCAAGTTCTGCAAACTTCGAGAGTATACCTGCTGCTGACGTTGCTCCTCAGTCATCTGGCCACCACCACCATAACCTTCCTGCATAACAATATATGTTGAGACTGTGATCAAGAAAGAAGGATGCAGCTGTGCGCCTGCGTATGTAAGTTCGTGTCATGTGCCCGGCATCACCTTTCCTCCTTGCTGTGCCATGATTTCCTGCATCCTGCGTTGCCGGATGGCGTCGAGCTCTGGATCATCGCCCTGCAAGACAGCCAACGTTTTCGATTCAAGCCCACGCGGATCCAGAACACTGCCAAGACATTCACGTACCATGGTTTCAACTGTAGGTCAGAGCAATCTGCCTCAGCGTTGCAGCGTCTGGGGCGCAGCAGGTTCCGAAAGAAAGGTGAGTACGCGTCCAACCACTTGAGGGCGAGTGTCACACCCAGTCCTTCAGACCTGGACAGCGTACGTGATAGACTTGAGTGGTACCAGTCGAAATTGAATAATGGGCGATGTGCTCTGCTGTTGCTTTGCGGCCTGCGAACTGCAGCAACTTCAATGATCGTTGGGCATCGCTGTCATTACAGCAATTTACACCGTATGGGATTGCAACTGCCAACGCAGAGTTGAAGCTTAATTCTGCCGCTTGCAACAATTGCTTCTTGCAATAGAGCTGCTCTTTGCAGGCACATGTGCCGAAACACATACAGAACCTTGCTTCTCACCTTTGAGTCACAACAGGCTGATACATTTCACTTCAAGCTCATACATGTGCACACTTTGGATACTGTGGCACGGCACTATGCCTCGGTACTGTTGCACAGATGTCAGTGCTGCTAGCAGCTGACCTCATCACTCAAACTCGGTGCCGCCGCTGTAACACAATGCTTTGTGATAATGCGTTGCATGTTGCACATACAAATTTTGCAAGTGCCAGGTTGCATCCCAGTGCCTCTCCTAAGGCATTGTGCAAAATGCCCACGTAGGCATGCTATCTTGTCATGCTGTACAACCTTATTCAGGTTTCGTCTGAGCATCTGTCTGTTCAACAGGCTTGCTAGGAGACTGCTTCTTAAAGCCAAAGTTCATCAATGTCTTGGTCTTCTTCCCAGGAGTGCCATTGTCTGCATCTCCCCCAACTTGCTTTCGCTTTTTGTCCCCACCGCCAAGGGTGTTGCCGTTTTCATCAAAGCCCAGCGCTTTCAATAGGCGCTTAAATGCTTCAGCTGAGACGCTACCGCCTGATGCCTGCGCATGACCCCTGGCAAAATTGTCTCCCAAAGTCTCTGACAATCCTGCAGTGGGACTAAAACACTTCAGCGAGCTGCATGCACGCGCAGAAGGTAGCAGCATGAGTAGCTTGAGCACGCACTTTGACTCAACTGCTTCTTAACATTGTCAGCAGTCACGCATTTTCTTCATCTGAGGTGCTAATGGTTATCGATCATCAGCTGGAGTGTCAAAGTCAGACCTTTTCCATACATCAACACGCAAGGCTAGCCTCAGTGAGCAATAGAGATAAGAATGATTGCATCACCTGGGTCAGTCTCTGCAGCTGCTTTGAAGCTGGCAATCAGGTCAACAGGGATGTCAGGATTTGCCCTATTCTTGGCGATCCTGGCAGCAAAGTTGACTCTGTTCGGCCGGTACCCATGATTGGCCACCATGACATAGCGCAGGTTCTTGCCCTTCAGGCTGCTGCACCACCTGGTAGCAATCAAGGGGTGTATCTGTGCCCCAGAGTTGATCGTGATCAGTGCCACTGTGCCTGCATAGTACTGGGCAACAATCAGCACTGCATCACAGATTGTGATCAGTGCCACTGTGCCTGCATAGTACTGGGCAACAATCAACAATGCATCACAGGCAACTTTTGGAGGCAGAAATGGCACAAAGCTGGACACTCTCGCCAAGAGGATGTGTCGCAATCAAGGTCACTGAAACGCTGCCACAGCTGTTTTGTCGAAATTTCTGGCAGCATGACCACATACACAAGCACATGTTGAAAGCTCTGGCAGTAGGAGTGGTTATGGCCCCGTGATCATCGTAGTGGTACAGGCAGCATGATGAATTTCAGCATATTGTGGTGAAAGCAAGGGGAGAATGGCACAGCAGTCACTGTGCAGAGTAGATTTGCTGGTGGGCGGCGCTGCAGCATACACAAAACACATCAACATACTGAGGGCTTGGAATTTAGCAATCACTTATGCATAGCATTCAAAATTCGTTGACAACAGTGCTTGCTCAACACATGATTGAAGCCATGGGAAGCTTACCATCTGCAGAGAACTTGGGTGGTGCCCTGGCATGTTTGTTTACCTCCCCTGTGACCTCATCCCTGGCAGCTTGCATGGCTTCCACCCCTGGCACCTTGCCATCTACTATGTCCCTTGGGCTGGTGGCTTGCAATACAGCTTGCCACACTCCAGCCATGTCACATGCGGCTGTACGCCTTGCTGCACAGCAATCATCAGAGGTTGGCATTCACATATTCCAACTACGCACTGCCAAATCTTGCTGCAATAAACCCCAGGGAGTGTCCAAAACATCCAAGCCTGGACTGAGCGATGTAAGCACCCCCCATATGAGTGATCGTAAACTGATGCAGCAGCTCTGTCTGAAATTTTAATTGGAAGTATTGCCAAGAACGCTGCAGGCAATGTGCACTCAAGAATGGGCAAGAAACGCTGGGGTCTGGCTGATTTGGACACTGGGCAGTCGGCAGCAAGACATGCAGCCTTGAAAGACTGCGTGAAAACCAAAGGCATACACTGTTATCCTGACTCACGTGCATTTATCAGAGAAACAGCTTGTGAAAACTTCTGCTTCCCTCCGTGCTGCTTGATGGCTGAGCCCATGTCTGGAAAGGGGGGTTGCCACTTGACCCCACTACCCAAATCCCCAAAGGTACCCAGCACCCCCAGCCAGTTGACTTTCTCCTCCAGGCTAGGGTGCAAATCATGACAAAGGACATATGCAAGCAGACTGGTAGTAGTAACAGGCTCGTGTCCATATGCAGAAGCTACCTGGAAAGACGAAAACACACAATGAGTGAACATAGTATTGGTCATGGGTGCCCTCACTATTCACAGTAGGGCATGCACTGACAGCGCAACAGCTTGCAGGAAATGTGCAACACTTTGGTGGACAAGTTGAGAATTGACAAGCACACTATGCTTTAGTCAAAAGTGAGCCAGGACGCCAAGGCCAACTGCAATTTATAAACATGTGTCTAACAATAATTGGCAGGCAGTGGCAGGCAGCTGCAGCACGTCTGGATGTCTTTTATGCCTTGGCACGCGACAAGTAAAGTGCAGGGCAGGATTCCAATGAGCACAAGATGTGACAGGCCCTGCAGATCATCATTAATGGGCTGACTTAAGTACGATATGCATACGAAGGCATACGAAGGCAGCTCAGTGCACTTCTGAGATGCCTTCATGTGGTAATGTTGATCAGAAGCGGGTGCGGATATTGACCTTTGCCTCATCAGGGAAGACAGTGGACTGATGATGATCCAAAATAAGGGTGGGTACCCCAGGCAGGATGGCAGGGCCCCTCTGCTGCCCTGATCAAGCACTACCAAAGCTGCAGCATTGAACACTGACAAAGCCTCTGTGGCTTCCTTTGTGTGAATGTTTTCACCCTTGGGGACAAAGTAGGTGTCTATATCTGTGGCGCCGAGAGCTGTCAAGGCGAGGTGTAACGTGGCTCCTGCAAAATGTGTAGGTTGTTGGCACAAACACGGCTACCCAGCTATTGAGAACAACGACAGTGTTTCAGAGCACAGTGCTGCAGGCAAAACGAGGGTGCAGGCACAGCTTGGATGTTGTGCGCAGCGTATGCCCTGTCACTCTGCTCAATAAAGATGGCAGAGACATGAAGAACTCACGACTCAGGAGCACTCAAATGCGTTTGCGCTGCTGCAACTTGCCTGCACATAAACCATCTGCATCTCTGTCTGGAGCTAGCAACACCTTGCCTCCTTTGCTTGCCACATGCTTTACAAAGTCCCGAGCTGACTCAAGCGCCGAAAGCTTGCATGGCCAGTCGCTCATGTCAGCAGCATCTACATGCAAAGCTTGTAAAGTGCGGAATGTTTTGCTCGAAGCAACCAGGCGAGGTGTACACCTGTGATCACTAAGATGTACAACCCGGGATCTGGCTATCGTCGCGCGCGCGAGGGCTGCACGGGCAACAGTGTGGAACTTGCCGGATGTCAGAATTGTAGGGTGACGCAGCACGCACCGCATGTAGTCTGTGCGGACGACAGGCTGGACATGACGCACAAGTGTTGGCTCTCGCTCGGCAGGCTCATGCCACGTCTGCTCAATCTGCAGAAGTGTTGAGCTACATGCAGCTCAGTCCACAAATAATGGCTTGATTGGGCCATTCTTGGAGCATATTGGAGCTCATCTAGAGCACTTCAATGAGTAGTAGGTGAAGCAGGACCAGAGTCTGCAAAGCGTCTGATCAAGCAGAGTGCATTTGCGCATGGGTGCTACAACAAGAGTTGCTTCAACATGGCTCGTATGTCTGTACAGCTTACAAACCTACCAGACTTGGTCAGGCTCGACTTTGTATGTACAGGTTCGAGTTGTTTATCAACAATCAGTCAACTCCGAGTTGCCATGTCAGTGTAAGGGCAGATCACATTGGGTTCCAGAATCAGCAAGCTGCATCATCAACAGGGACAGTGCATATCTACATTGATGTTCATGGGTGGCTAGCATAAATAGCATAAATAGCAAGTCTTCAAAGTCACAAGCTCGTGTGCAAACGCCGCAGCAACACATTGTGTCAAAGTCTGCATCAGCGTTCCCACCCTTGCTCCCCTTCTTAAACTTGTCCCTGGCGATCACCCCAAAACAGTTGACTACCTTGTGCCAGCAGATGCAGCACCAGATGAGGCACTTGTACTCATAGAGGGTGGGGTTGGAGAAGGGGGAGGGGGTGGGGAAGATGCAGACCCACTGGCACCCCCGCTAGCAGCAGCGCCAGATGATCCAGCTGATCCTGCACCACCGCTGGCTGATCCTCCGCTGCTGCCAGATGATGGAGGTGATGTACCACTGCTGCCTGATGAGCCAGATGAGCTGGCTGATCCAGAACTGGGCAGCAGGTCAGTGGGTGTCGTCTTGATTGACATTCCTCCAGCACTTCCTCCAGATGAAGCTGCTGCAGCAGCTGCTGACGCACTCCCACCTGCAGTAGACAGTCCCAGACATCACTTTCTGGCACAGCACAGGTGCCTGTAAGACCACTGAACAAGACCATCGACAGCATCATCCAGGAACATTTTCAGGCAAACACAGTGCAGCAACAGTACAAGCAGCATGGCAGTCTGCAGGAAGCCAGCACAGTGTGTGGAGTATAATAGCAATATCCATAGGAATGTTGATGCGCCTTGCACAAGCCACTCATGAGCATTTCTGACGTCAATGATGTCACAATACAAATTCCAAGCACAATATGGCGCAGGGCAGATACACACCAGCAGAAGCAGCGGCTGCAGCTGCAGCGCTGGCTCCCCCTCCACCTGAGGACGCTGCTGCAGCAGCTGCTGATGCAGAGCCACCAGCAGCACTGGCAGCAGCTGCTGCAGAAGATGCGCCTGCGGAGCTAGCAGCAGCTGCTGCAGCAGAAGCTGAGCCTGCAGCTGAGGATGCAGCTGCTG
>JAABUP010007867.1_pt1 | contig 13948 bp, 10 predicted proteins | sample 5559201 | NCBI WGS metagenome assembly JAABUP01 (sample SAMN10711887, study PRJNA513373) | rock metagenome | isolation source: Antarctica rocks | place: Antarctica | reverse complement strand
GTTTCATTAGACGCTGAGCCCGAGGCTAATGCCCTTTTAGTTGCAGTATCCCTCATTGCCTTGGGTTCGGTATATCACCCAGTCTGGGGATATCGCAGTGCGGCTGCCGGATGTGCAATAAGACGTAATCATTGCATGAGTGGCGCGAGGGAGTTGAGGTTGTGGCTGGCTGAGGTTATCTTGATGGCGAGCCTGCACATTCACAGCGACAATATCTAAACTTAGACGCTTAAAGCATCGATAGATAGCTGATAACCAAGATACCACTCGGCTTGCACATCTTTCCTTGCAAGTCTCGTATGAATCAAATCTCTTCAGGCGTAATCAAGAATGTAATGCCGCCAACGTAGTACAATCCTAAATTCAAGAACGTCGAAGGTCCATTAAGACACGAAAGAGCATAGACGAACCATAAGCATAAAAAGACATCGTCGCCTGAGCGCTGCTTTGTGCCGACGAAGTAGCCACATTTGCGAACACCTGAAAGGGTATAATCTTATAACAATGGCAACAAGGAGAAAGGAAGGATAGCAGAGCAGGAATGGTCGGGAGCCTACAAGCTCGATGCTGACCCTCCGACACCTCAGGCTGGAGCGCGCCCATAGAATGGGCCGAACACACCCTCTTCCAGATTGCGAAGTTGTTCTGGGGTTGAAGTATGAGGATTCAGCGGGTCCAGGTATATGGTAACGACAACCCCTCTTTCACCTTCAACTAAAAAGTGTCAGCAATCTACCTGCGTGCTGTGGAAGAGTTCAATCTCACGGCCCTCACTATTCTCGAACTGATGGTGGTGCCAACCACCGGGCCGGATAGACGCCAGTGCAGTACGAAAGCCGGCAGAATTCGACGGCGCCGAAAAGACTGCCAAAGCGAAGAGCAAAGGTAGGTCTCCAATCAGGCCGGCGTGAGTTGGTATATTCTGGGCATCAGCTGCTGTTCGGTAATTATAATGCCTAGGCAATAGCTGTGGCATCCAGGAAGGTGAGCCAGGAGCAGCTATACGGGCTTCACCGCCAGCGGTTGAAAGAAAGGAGTAGAACTGGCCATTAACGAAATCAGGGGCGGGTTCGTGATTGAATGTGATAGGACGCCAGCCATTTTCTCTATGGACTCTCGCAGTCCTCGCATCGAAACCCACAGCGAGTAAGTGGTGCGTGTCCGGTTCCTGCGTAAACATCGTTGCTGCACTATAGAGTCGGGCGTCTTGAATGCGGACATCACTCGGAACTGAACCCATCCTGCCACCCTGCCAACGGAGTAACACACTTGGTCCGACCAGTTCATAAGCCTCCGGGTTAGTGGGCGGTACCCAGCAGCCGGTTGAATGTCGAATTGATTGCTTGCTATAGTCCGGACGCAAGTTCTCGATTCGGACAAGGAAGCTAAGATGTTCAGGGAAGCAGCTGTTGTTGCTCGGCGGTTGAGGTGCCTGAGCCAAATCAGCACAATTGGCCAAACGGTTACTTCGAGCTGACCTTAGGTGGTCCGCTGGGTGCACCACGGCCCTTGCCTATATTACCACCGCCCCGAGGAGGACTCGTTGCATTTGGGTACATCGCGATGAACCTATTGGTGGACCTGAGCTGAATCTTCGTGAGCCACGTTGACCAATGACTGATGGTTTCGGGAATCTCAGGCTAATGTTGTCTGTATCTCGCGCACGGTATCCCCTCCACATCATCGTGATGGGCCCACTTATAGAAAGGATTGCCGATTGTGAGGCTCTGCTCGAATCCCACCCTCTCTCTGCAGAATTGGTGTTGTGGGGCTAACAGACACTGGCTTTGTAGGTTGCCACATTTCGTCCACTCGCGTTCATCCCGCTGCAGACCATTGCTGAGCGCTTGCGTCGTTCAGTACAAGCTTGGGGCCCAGCCACGCATAGATTCATGATTCGCCCAAGATCAAGCGCTTGTGTAAGTATTCAGCATTGGGTGTCGTCAAAATCAGGATGATCGGACCCTGAGAGCAAGTGTGTGGCTGGATTCACATCCTGTCAGCGCAGCGTGCGGGTCACTGGGACGATCGCCGTCCGTGGGGATGTATGCTTTTGTGAGCTGAAAGCATGGTTACCCTCGGCCAGAGCTGGAGCTACCCTTAGTTCCTAATTTAGCCAGAGGATTGAGTTTGGAATAACCCCATGACCTGATGCGTTGCATTAGGCGTTGGTAGGGTGGTGTGCCACAGGCATGTTGTTCGTAGTTCCGTGTAGCGAAAGACTGCCCATGGATGGAGCAAGACGTTTGTGAAGTCCGGAATATATTTTTGAGCTCATTGAGTATTTAAAGACCGAACTTTCCTTTGAGCATGGCTGGGTAGTGGCGAAATTGGCGAAGGCGAGCCATCCCAGCATAGGCGAGCTTAATCGCTGGTGAGACGACCAACTGGGGAGAAGAAGCCGATCGGTGCCATGCGTAGGAGTCTGGTATGACGTTTTACTGGGCTTTGATAAGGTATTTGGAGCCAGCCTACAAGTGGCATCGTGCACCAGAATCCGAAGCGAAAAAGGTTCCGCGCTAAATCTCACGACGACCGTAGCTACTCCATCAGGCTCTGGGACACGCTCGTTCATATAGAAATCGATGAGGCTAAAGCTAGAGGCTCTTCTTTGCCTGATTTCGCCTGCTGACGATAGCGCGACTGCCTTGTCCGTTGCGCAAAATATGCGTGACCTATCATATACCTTCGCCACCACACCAGAATGCAACAATGTCACGTCGGGATATCAGGTGCAACAAAAGAATAGATTTTTCCGCGACTGGCCGGTGAGCAAGAGAGCTTCGTGATCTGAGTCGGGGGCTATCGGTATGGGAAGTCTCGAGACAAAGCTGGTTTGGCCCACGCATTGGCTGATGACTCCGCGCGATTTACCGTATCTCCAATCCTTCATACTGATGGTCAAAGAGACGCTATTGTGTGGTCCCGAGGGGCAAAGAGGAGGTTGGACCTGACTGACGACCATGACGAAAACATCAGACGCATAAGGTAATACCCTTCCTAAAGCGTCCACCTGCAGTATGAATTTGCTGATTGTTCTGCACAGCACGGACATAGTCATACCTACTTGATAGATGCTTAGTACCCCACTAGACCGAGAGAGCTTCGGAACCACAAGATGGCGGTCTCCAGCAAGACACTCCTCATCATGAATCAGCCATGTAGCAAACCGGTATCATGGCAGACGCCTGTTGAAATCTAGGAACGAATTGTCTTCCATTGGAACAGCAATGCCGATTGACACGTGGCACGTTCAAGAGATGGTACAAGGGAAAAAGGTACACCACAATCTAGAAAGAGGTTATGTCCGTCGGAATTGGGTTCTTTTGACCACATTAAAGGTACGTCTGCGAAAACAGGACCTATCTTTTTAAAGACGACAGATCACGTTTAGCTAAGGGGAGAAAAAGTCGACCCAAAGGATACCGATGTCCATGGCGACCGTCTTGTAAAGTCCTTGTGTACCCAAGGACGACACTGGCGGTTTGGCTGGACAGCGTAATGAATGCATACGGGTATTGGTAACATAACACAGGAGTGCAGCTCTTCGAACATGATCAGTCCCGGCTTGCAGCATTGACGTGCTGTCGTTCCAGTCTGGTTGGTCGTCTGGAGTTGGTAATAAGGCAGACCTCGTCTGCGCAGGTCTTGACCATGAAAAGTACAATGTATACCTGGGGTAAGGCAAGCTTTCGGCAGGTATGTGTCCTGGATAAATGGCACGAAGAGCGATTTCAGAGGTAAGAGCCTGGCTCCAATCCTACAGAGTGATCGCCAAGCGATGCGAACCGTGCGAACTATGAAGTAAGGCAAACAGAGCCTCATGCAGCAAGGACACGCCTTGCCCCTGCGTCTGCCATCGTGGACGGAGGCGCTCCAACAAATCCATGACCACTAGCTCCATTGCTAGCTTCATGAATAAGAAACAAGGCCACATTCAAGATGTCACCCGTGGTGGATGATTTTTCTTCAAGAGAAGATAGACGGGAAAGACCCTGCGCGGGTCAAAAGAACGCCGTCACTGGAAGCTTGGGTGGTCAGGGTCAGTCAGGAAGGGGGCAAGCTTGCTTGGAGAGACTTGGGAAGGAGCAATTAGTCGTCGTTACATCAAAATCCGACGTCGTTGAAAGAAGGCATGGTCTTGGCACGACCCGAAATTAGTCCCGCTAGCGAAAACTTTCTCATATATAAAAAAAATCTTCACTATCACATCGTCATTGTATATCATAAATTCTATCTTAAACCATCTAATGTCTCTCCGTGCGTCAATGCCAGCGTGATCCAACAACCCGTCGACGCTTTCATACACACGAACCACAGTAGCAGCCGACCCAACTAGCCAATTAGAACATAAGATCTCGGAGAATGACTTCATACAAGCCTGTACATTCAATAGTTCTAGACGCGGGACCAATCCTGAAGAACGATCCAAGTGTGTCCACACTACTCGCCAAATCCGATCAGCTTTACACCGTACCCGCAATTATCTTAGAGATCCGAGATTCAAATGCTCGATCACGGGTAGAGACAACACTGTTTCCATTTCTTACCATTCGTAACCCAAAACCTGACAGCCTTAAAGTTGTGCGGGACTTTGCAAGGAAGACTGGAGATTTGCCGGTGCTCTCTACACCCGATTTGCAAGTACTTGGCTTAGCGTACGAACTAGAGTTGGAAAGGAACAATGGCGACTGGAGGCTACGGAAGACGCCTGGTCAGAAGAAGATGAACGGCTCGCCACCCAAAGTACTGAAAGATCTTACGGAGAAGCCAGAAGCTGTGGCATTGCCAGAGTCAGACCGAAAGCCCTTATCCGACACGGAATGCTTGATTCCGGCTGATGAACCCTCGTCAATTCACGAAGATGCTGTAAGCCAACAAGAAGACCAGACTGGCGTCGCATCAGAAGAAATCGACGAGGTGTCAGAACCTCTAAAGAGCCTTCAGGTCCAGAGCCACGATCCTGAACACGATAGTATGGGCGAGCCACTCCGACATAATTCCCTGAACTCATCAAGAGAGATAGCTCCAGAGCACAAACCAACAGAATTTCAATCAGAATCTTCCGACTCCGAAGGCTGGATCACGCCGTCTAATCTCAAGAGACAGCAAGCAAAGGACGACAATGCATCTACAGAACCCATATCCGAGGAAAAAGTCCTGCAAGTGGGAACACTTACAGGCGATTTTGCTATGCAAGTACGTACATCTACGCAAATTCTAGTCAATGGCCCGGCTAAGATTATCTAGAATGTGCTTCTACAGATAGGTCTGAATTTGCTCTCTCCTTCAATCCAACGGGTCAAAACCATAAGGACATATATTCTAAGATGCCATGCATGTTTCGAGAAAGTGAAAGGTACCCTCTCGTTTCTCATCATTCTATGTATTGCTAAGACCGCCCTTCTAGACATGAACAAGCAGTTCTGCCCAAGATGTGGTAATTCTACACTAACCCGCGTCTCATGCTCAACCAACGCAAAGGGCGAGTTCAAGCTCCATCTCAAGAAGAACATGCAATGGAACCACCGCGGCGATCGCTACAGCATACCGAAGCTGGTCCCTGGGGCTGCCAACGGCAAAATAGGTCAGAGTAGGGGAGGCGGCAAAGGTGGTTGGGGCCAGGAGTTGATTCTGACGGAAGATCAGAAAGAGTATCAGCGTGCTGTGACCGGCAGAAACAGGAAGAAGGAGACCGATCTGATGGATGAGGATTATTTGCCCGGAATTCTGACTGGGGAGAGAGGAAGGGCTGAAGGGAGGCCGAAAGTTGGGGCGGGGAGGAATGTGAATTCGAAGAAGAGGATCTAATGATGTTCCAGGCCACAGGCGAGTTTTCTGAGCTATAATGATTTTACGTAGAGAATGCATAGAACGAAAGTTTCGGTAGGTATATCAACTAATTTCCATGACCGAACCCGTAACCCTCGATGTCCATTCAAATACTGATGATCTCTCTCAACACAACGTATCCCCTTTTATTTCAAGAAGGACCCGTATAAGACCTCCCAACCAACAGGCATCCATCCATTGGTATCTTTGTAATGCCCACATATTCTCCACACATAATCACTGTCCAAAACGCCATGACACCTTGCATTTCCAATATTCAAGCCCCAAGCACCTTTTCATTTTCTGCAACGTGTCAGCACCTATTCCCCGATCTATTATCTAGAGCGCCACCCACTAATCTGCGTCAAGAGCAATCCATATCGTTTCTACTAACGTCAGTTGAGCCCATAGACTAGCCAATGGATCGCATGTACCTTGAGAGTGACTCGGTGCCTTGAGTACCTATCTATTGTTAGAACTCTCCAAGCACAGGCCATGGTTTGGGCAAGACGAAGCTCACTTGTCATCTGGAGAGAACCTTGCTGGATGGGCCGACTTTGTGACTTCGCCGGCTTGGACTTTTTGAAGAGCTGGCAGATTGTTAGCAGGCATTGCCAGTGCGGAGGTATTGTTCCAAGCACGCACTGTAAAGTTTTTTGCCATTGGCGTCGAGGGTATACATGAGATGCATGGCGGGCAAGAATTGTCGGTGCTCTTGCGTGGTAAAAAGAAGTCCGTGGTTTTTGACCTGAAGTTAAGCCTTCGAGCTAGTAAAGAAGATTAGCCGAACTTTTCCCTGCCCAAACTAATCCGCACACAAGTGGAATCTCCATGAATGCACACTCAGCAACATGCCTGAAGCAGGAAGGAGGTGGCGGTGTACAGAGAGGCAGTCGTAAGCATACCCTTTCTGCACTTCCCGTCCATTTCAAAATCCAGCAATTGCGAGGATGACACCATACTGCGGCCTAGAAGTATGACTCTGACTTTATGTCTGCTTCTCTGCTGGCTCACTTTTTCTCATTGAGAAGACTACAACGGTATCTGAGCAACCAAAGCCACACACCGAATACAATCGGCTCTTGCCCATCAATTGCTGACCTCCTGTGAAGGGTGCAGGTCTCTTCCCAGTCCTCTCCTGGCCTTAACTTAGTTCCTCCATCATGACAATGAATGAGGCTGCAGAGCCTTTGCTGCAGCCAGTCCGAGAGGTTCCACGACCTTCGAGGCCTAATTATGGCAAGATCCATGCCAGACCGCTACCGCTCCTTACCTACCCTCTTCCGCCGCTGATTTCCCACAACCCGCTCTCGATTCTCCACATCGCTTTCACCTATATATACGAGCTAGTCCTTCCGCCTTCGTCACACCCAAAGCAGCTTTACCAAGCATACTTGTCCTCCGAGAGTCGATCCGTTCATGTCACAGATGAAGTCGCCATACGAGCACTATGGGAAAGCGGTTTCTTTGGAAAGGGCAGCTTGAGCAGAAGTGAGCCTAGCTGGTTGGAGAGGGAGAGAAGAAGGAAAGGTTTGATCGCAAGTGAGACAAGCGAGGAGTTCACAAAGCAAAGGCGAGAGGAGCGGAAACGCTTCAAGAAGGAAAGGGCCAGGAAGGAACGAGAAGCCATCGAGGAGAAGCTGAAAGAGGACAAGCTCTCGAGACTGAATGGGCATGCAGCGGAGCCAACAGCTCGTGCCGATCTCGAAGGCATAAAGCGCAGACCCATAAGGGGTGCCGCGGAATCGATTGAGTGTCTCGTCGCACTACAGCCCGATGAGCCACCATCGCCAGCGAATCTAGTGCCACCACCCGAGTCAACTATTACCGTAGAGGAAGAGCCCTCACTCTCGATGTCCGAATCAAAGCCCAACGTCTTCGCAGCACCAACCGCTCGAGACATCGAGATTGAAGCCGCCATCACCCAAAACCAAGAACACCTTCAATTAACACCCTCGGAAGCTTTCTTCCTCGCCTACGGTCTCGGCATCCTCCAAATTCTCGACCCCACAACCTCTAACCCAATACCCATACCCACCCTATTCAACCTCTCCCGCCAGCACTCCTACTTTCCTCCTGCTCCTGTGAGCGATCTCCAACCAGACGACCCCTTCCTCCTTACCTACGCCGTCTACCACCACTTCCGCTCCCTGGGCTGGGTAGTGCGTCCTGGCATAAAATTCGCCGTCGACTGGCTTCTCTATCTCCGCGGTCCGGTGTTCAGCCATGCGGAGTTTGCGGTCATCGTGTTACCTGCTTACACGCACCCGTACTGGCGGAGGACAGAAGAGAGGAGGAAGGAGATCGCGAAGAAAGAAGCGAAGAGCTGGTGGTGGCTGCATTGTGTGAATAGAGTGCAGAGTCAGGTTCGGAAGAGTTTGGTCCTGGTTTATGTTGAGGTGCCGCCGCCGAGTGCTCTCCCACCCGTCTCATCTGGAGCGGAAATGGAGGCGGTCGAGAAGAAAGGGGTGGAAACGGCACCGGCCGATATAGGAAAATTTTTGAAGCAGTATAAAGTGCGGGAACTGGTGATGAAACGGTGGATCCCGAATCGGGAGCGCGATTGAGATGATGTGATGGCTTGTTTGAGCGTGGGATTGAAGTATGGGTTCCTTACGATTCGGATTTGCAGCGAAAAGCGACTTCTGCATGATACCCGTAGAGATTATACAATGCAAGTATATTCGGCTTTTACGTCTGGAAGTGGTCCGATTTTGGAGAGCTGAAGCATGGAATGACACAAATGAGACCTTACTGCCCAGAGCGAGCGGTCAATGCCTGGGGATGTGGAGCACGAGTTGGTCATTTTTATGCTCCATTCGAGTGGGAAATGCCAAATCGAAAATTCATGTCTTGACAAACAACGGTCAACGCAGTTCCAGTCGAGCTCAGCTCGTGGCAGTCAAAGCTTCACAAGTTTGGCCTTCATGCCAAATCACAGGTGTAGTCGAGCAAAGAATATCATCATCAGGACCATGCGAATGCTAGCGATGGTTGAACTTATAACTTACCAAGGTCTACGAATATATATCTACCTGAAGAAGGTCTGTGACTCTAATATCTACAACATACAACATACGAAATCTCTCTTTCCATCCTCAATCACCCTTTTCCCCGTTCACCTCATGCACCTTCATATCCGTCCCCACCCAAAATTTCCTTCCCCTCCACACAACCTCCACCCCCCCAACAACAGCCCACGCCCAGATCGGAAAAGCCAACGCCTCCCGAACCAACCATGCCAGCAGCCACTGCCCCGGGCCCCTCCTACCTCCCCTCACTCGCCCGAAGACCGGCCTTTCCTCTCTCTCGCCGCTATGCTGAAGCATACTCCACGTATACCTATCCACCACCGCCCAGATCATAACACTCCAGAGCCATATTGCCCAGAAGGAACGCCACGTGTCTGAAATACCGAGGGTATGTTCGCACCAGGGGAGAGTGGTCAGGCCGTAGGCGCCATAGAGGGAGCAGAGGAGGGATTCGGTGCCCGGTTCCACGATAGTGGCGAGGGTGACAGTGAATTTCCTTACGCGCAGCCAGCGGGTGCGACGGTCCCAGTAGCTCGTCAGTGAAAGGTTGGAGGTAGGTTGCGTGGCTAGGTTCGAGGGGTGAGCGGGGAGGAGGCCGTGGTTGCCCCAACTTGTTTGCCTGGCGGCTTTAGTGGCAAAGTGCTGCTTGTCGCCTGGCTCTTCCCCCTCGGTAGCAGCAATTTTCTGGACGAAGTTTGGAATGGGGCTTTTCCAAAGTAAATCGCCTATTAAATGGTCTTCGCAGATGTTGTCCGAGAAGTAGTCGAGGCCTGGTTCGCGGTCTTCGGTGTTTGATTTCGACGCGGAAGGGGTGGAGGTGAGAGCGTCCAAGTGGGATTTGCGGAACATGTTGGATTTGCCGACGGTGCATGGGGCGATGGCGACGGTGGCTATGGCGGTGTAGAATTTTGCGTGTGAGGTGGAGAGGAAGAGCTCTTCTAGTAGTCCTCCTGCCATTGACAACAGGCCTAGTCTCTCAGACTTTGAGGACAGTAAGCCTGGAAGTTTAGGCTCGGGAGAGGATACGTCAACGACTAATGGTAGCTGGTGCACGAATTTGTATTTCCTGCCCGGAGCTGTGGGCGTGAAGCCGCATAGGAGATCTACCATGCGGCCCGCTACTGGTGGAGCAATCCAGACGTTGCAGTCGACGATCCATACTATATCTCCCTTGGCTTCTCGGTATGCCCTACTCATATTCCGTATCTTAGGATTTGGACCAAGGTTGGTGGCCCTGCCATTGCGTCCTGAAAGGTTTGGATCTTCGTTCTCGACAAGGATCTTCGCGTCAAAGTCTGTAAAGTCGGACAGTAGGCGCTCGAGGATAGGTAGAGCAGGATCGTCCCGAGAGGAGATGCAGAAGTAGATGGTCAATCTTTTCCGTGGGTATGTCTGGTGGAAGGTAACTGCAAGGCACTCGTAGAGGTAGGGCTCAATGCCTTTGATAGGCCGTATGATCGTAATTTGGGGAACGCATGGTAGTGGTAGAGTTGGCGAGATAGCCTTCGCCAGTGTCTTCAGGTGATTGCGTCGTCTGCCACCCCGTTAGTAGGGGCTTCGGCTGGCTGTTAGGCAATCAGTAAATACATTGTAAGAACGCCCACGGCGCAGACTGTGAGTACAGTGAAGTACCATACCAGGCAGCCAATGGCTATGTATTCTGCTATCATGGTGCGGCAAATAGTAGAGAAATCTATGAGGGCCTTTGAGCGGTTCCAATGCCCACACATACGGCCATATTTGTGATTGCTGAATTTTCGTCTGAAGTCGGCGGACGTTGCGGACTTTAGTGCCAAGCCTTAAGGGCCCACTAGTGCGCCGGTAGTGCGGTTTCTGCCTGAAGCATCCAGCAAAGTTTCTCTTCTTTCCTCTTTCCTCAATATCATTCAACAAGAAATTCTCAAAGAAGTCGACGACGCTTCAATGATACACGGGATGCGATATCTAAAAAAAGGCAAGAATAGCAAAAAAAAAAGAACCTAGCAACTCTATAATTGAGGGTGTCATCCTTAGTGCAGGGGCCAAGCTATGGTACTCGTTAGCAATGCCTTCGAACATAAGGAATTTGAGTCTTTTACCTAATCCTCTCTGTATCGTTCCAATTGACCAAATGCCCGTAGGCAGGAAGAGGGACATAATTCACTATAAGAATAACTTTTGGCGCTGTTGCCTCGAAGGGACACTAGCGTAAGATCGGAGCCCATCCATTGGCGTTGGAGCCTGAGACAGCTGACTTCAGTGTTTCCCCACATAAGCCAATCTTGCTCAGTACTTTGTTTCCCAAAGACAGACACATCTACAATCTAGCAGACTTAACCAATATTCGACGAGCTTTGATAAGTGATGCTCGAAACAATATTCTTTTATCATCTACTCTTGAATCCTCGGCGTACAATACACCGCCAAAACGCATCATTCTCTCCAATCGTTATCAGTCATGCCTCATCACTCGAGTAAACCAACACTTCTCAGGCGTCGAAGCAAGCACTGGCAACCTTTCCCGGCCTAAAGAATTGGAAGTTTCCAAAGATCCAGTCAAGCTCCGCCTTCATGTCCTTTCCCCAAGAGGTCCGCTACATGATTCCCACTACCCGTATCAAGCCCACCCGGGTTCAGCCGGAAACAGATACCGACGAATTTGACGACGAACCCAACGCGCCATGGGGATGTTATCTCTCACGCACAATGCCACCACCTCTTTTCCAAGTCTCCCATCAGATCCGCGAAGAAGCCTTTCGCGCATTAGCTGCATGCCCTGATCTGACAGCCATCTGTAAAAAAGGGACAGACGGCGAAACAGAAGGGTGATATACGCAACCCGAAGTGTATCCCGAGCACCCACACCCGACGCGTGAGACTATGTATATGCACCACGAATTCATTGACATCCAGAAGAAGTATGAAAAGCTTTCGTCAAAGATCAGGGACCTATGCCTTTGTCCCTATACAGATGATGACCAGGGTTTGGAGGCTTGCTGACGCCGTCTTGTGAGGAGTGTCTATGCAGCGATTGAGTACTTTCCAGAATGGGATTGTGTAGATCTTGACCTCGAGGGTATGGGCGAGACGATGATGAGCAGCACAATCTCGGACGGGGACTGGGGATTGGAGCTCCTCTATGGTATTTCGTGAGGGGTGGAAGAGGATTATCGAGGAGTTGCAACCCTTTAGGTAGAGAAGCAAGATTTTCAGAGAAGGGTTGAAGGGGTGGGCTGAGAAGCCGAACACAGAGGAGCTGGATAAGGGTATCTCGCGATAGCGCGGAGTTATTTCATGGCTGTGCCCCCACTGTGGACGAAATCTTCGAAGAGTATGCACAATCTATGGAAACTCAATTCCATGAAAGATCGCCGAGGACGCGTTTCATTCTACATTCCAAGCCTTGACTCATTTGAATTCTAGCAGGTGACGTTCAAAGAAAATGTCTAAAACGCCAGACTTGGTGTCGCAATCAGTTACAATCCCGGACGGCAGTACTTCCAATATGATCACAACCCACCCTTGATCTGCGCTGTGTATAAGGCATTCAAGCTCAGTCTAGAGCGCAGAGTGACAGAATCTTCAATCTTCTACGTTCTTGTATTACGGAGTCCTAGCTCTATCAGCCCTCTGGAGGCTGCTGATTCTGACCTCAAGCATGATGATCAAGACTGCCATCACAGCCTTGTCGGCCACCGGGATCTGTGCCGATGGACAGGGTGTCGCCAGCCACGCTTCGCTGTTGGCCAATGGCTTTGTTATCACACCCTGGCCCACATAACGCGTGACGTGCACGAAGGCTGTGCCAATCATGCGCGTAGGGGGCTGGTAGCTAGCCCCAACTGAGTTTTCTATCTCAAGCGGAGATTTTCACTTGGCCGCTCGCTCTTCCATTTAATTTACCCTTCGCAACACTCTCGACTGCTTCTTGAACGAAAGGCGAGCTGTCCACCAAGTCTCCCTGATCGCTTGTCGAAGCGTATATACTATCCTGCAACCCAAGAATATCGTGACGTCTATAACGCTCTGACTCAGAGGGTGTGCCTGCATTGGACTCTGGATGGACTGCAATATAATCTTCGTCCCAGATCTGTGGAACTTACTTGATCTTCTAAAGCCATCAGGCAGCGTCAAGCAAGCCTGGGCCTAGAAGGTACATTCCGTGCCGTTCGTCTTGAGATGACCGCAGGAAGTGCGTCCAGTGTCACCTCAGGTACTAGCTACAAAACCGCGAACTCCGTCGCCACCTCTGCTCCTAATCTTGGCAAGGCCGTTCGCCGGACTTCTCGCGGCCTAGATGTAAAGGGTGCCACATCAGCTGCGCGAAAAGATATCGACCGATCCCGTGAAAAGTCAACCGCTAATTGGGATTTGGCACTGCAGAAGCGACTTAGACAGCTCAAGATCAACGGTGAAGATAGAGAAGCTCGCCAGCATATCGTGACTTATCTCAGCTCGCGACCTGAGCACGCCACAAAGGATCCATATCTTTCGTACAACCTATGGAAGTTACTCGATGGTGAGGATCTGGATGGCGAGGATCTGCCTGATAGCTGTGATATAGCAGAGGAATACGATTTCGAGGTCTTCGGATACAGAGACATAGAAGACCGTTTGCGGTCACAGTCTAATTGGGGGACGTTTGAAGGGCCCTTTCCCCCTGTTATCCCAAAAGCGAATCCACCCGCCAAAGCTTCAAACTCCACGGAGCACAATTCATTGCAGCAACAGCGGGGTCTGCAGCTTGATCGTTCTTCGCCCATCGGTCTCAGCCTTCTAGGTCTGGGACCTGGGCTCAATCAACAGCAAGATCCTTGGACACCACTCGAAGGTATCTATGAGCTGCATGAGCAAGCCCCAGTCCTCGATACGCATCTGACGGCATCAAATATCAAAAACCCTACCTCTTTACCAATCCTGCAAAAACTCCGCATTTGCCATATACTCATCCTTCTTGGCTTCCTCACTATAATAGGTAGCCTAGCACCTGCTGTTTGGCGATTGGCGGATGGTCAACACTGGTCTGATGGCTTCTCAATGGCGCAGTATGTTTTAGAGGTAGGGGTGTTTGTCGTCAGTTGCGTGGCAGCGATCCACAGCAGAAC
>JAABUP010007866.1_pt1 | contig 13948 bp, 19 predicted proteins | sample 5559201 | NCBI WGS metagenome assembly JAABUP01 (sample SAMN10711887, study PRJNA513373) | rock metagenome | isolation source: Antarctica rocks | place: Antarctica | reverse complement strand
AACGGCGGCAGCGGCTCTGTCATCAGTAACGGCGGCGGGCCGCGCATTGTGAACAGCAACCCGCCCGGGGGCCAGAGGTGCGGTGGCAGGAGCGCGTTTCTGCGTCTGCGACGCGTCATTGTCTTTTTTCACGGCCCTAGCCCTACCCTACATTAACCCTGACGTGCGGCGCGCGCGCGCAGCATAACAAACAATAATGGCCCGCCGGGCTCCTTCGCCAACCTGGGCGGCGGCGGCCCCGGCAGCATTGTGAATAATAATGACCCGAGCAACCCGCCGCCCGGCGCGCCGCCGGCCGGCACGTACAACCTGGTCACCACGACCAGCGACTGCAACGGCCACCAGTCCGCCAGCTACTCCACCGTGCCCGGCCAAAGCGGCGTGTCGTATGTCAGCAATAACAACTGCGTGGGCTGAGCCGCGGCGGCGCAGGCGCGTGGGGTGTAGCTACCGGGCTGTGAGTGACATAGTGGGTGGGCCTGCGATCGTGCTGTGGCGCGTGACGGCTGTGCCTCTTCAGCGACCTGGAACAGGTAGCATAGGCGCAAGGGGTGAAATAAGCTGTGTACAGGGTCTGTGTTGAGAGCGGGCGTGCATGGTCCTTTTTGCTATGTCTGCTACCTTGCTGCTTGCTGGCGAGTGCCAAGACGCTTGGGACCTGTGTTTACGTATCAAGTAGAAACAGAAGTGGCTCAAGCCGAAGTGTGGAGTGGTGTGTAAGCAAGTTGTAGATTTTTTGCCGTGCTGGCAACGCCTTCATTGGGTGCGAGTACAGGTGAGTACGCAGGTGTGAGTAACAGCCTGTACAGTCTGTGCCGCATCAGTGTCTGGCTTATGGCACCAAATGCCTGTCAGACTGCTGTCCTGCATGTTCCAATGTGAGCGAGGCTACATAGGGTTTCCAAGGTCCCAAATAGGGTTTCCAAGGTGCATCCACGACATATGACATATATATATAAGAAGGAAACGGCCTGCCGAACTGCACGCCCTCTGTTGCACCTTTTCTTTTCTTATATCTGCCAATATAAGTAGCAAGTGCGACGCGCTGAGCTGCGCGAGCGTATAATAGCTGCCGTTCAAACATGGTACACAGCGGCACAGGGCGAGGGCGGCAGCTTGCGCCTCATGCTCAGTACGCTGGCCTCCCACGCTGCCGCTTCAGCGGTGCACGTGATTTGTGTGCCTGCACATCTAGCATGTGTGCAGGCCACCCCTGCCACACTGTGGCTGTTTGTGTTGGTTTTCTAATTGAGGTACAAGGAATCAACAGTGCTGACTGGGGCGCGGCGCAGTTACTACCGTGATCGGGGTGGGAAGCGCAATGTATTACATGAGCTCTAGGGAGACGCTCAAGCCTGGCTCCCACGACTTGGAGGGCGATGGTGCGAAGCAGGCGTGGCACAAAGTCACAGACCCCAAGACTCAGCGGAGCAGCGGGTGAATGTGGGAACTGGCTGCATCGTAGCACTCCGCCATGTGCGCTGTGTCTCGCTGCAGGGTGAGCTCTGCGGCTGTCACGTCAACAAGCTTGTATATGTATGTGGTGTAGCTGCATGAGGGCTTTTGCTGTGTGTTTGCACTCGCTTTTGCTAGGCTTGAGCGCACCTGTGATGCGCGCCTGCACCATATGTGGCGGGCTGTTGGTCAGTGCATAAAATATAGCTACCTGGATCAGCCATGCTTGTGGAGCCTCAACATGGGTCAGAGTTTCTGCCATGCTAACAGTATAAAGTGGCTCGACTTGTCAAACCCAATTCCTGCTGGTTCAGTGGAATTAACTGTTTAACCCGCCAAGCACACTCAAATGCATAGGCCTCTGGTTGCCTCGCAGTGCGCTGCATACACGCGTAAGCCAGACAAACAGGTGCAGCCCCGATCAGGCCGCCCACTCGAGCGCACGCTCTGCCGCATCATCAGCCACCTCCGCGAGCTCATCCACCTCCTTTCCATCACCCCAGAAGCCTCCTCCATCATCAGCATCATCAGCATCATCATCAACGCCCACATTAGATTCCCGTCTGGCCACATCGTGCCCATCAGCCTGACGCGTGCGCACCTGCATGCGCGCACCGGGATTTTTTGACCCTTCCTTTGGCTTCTTAAGGCATGTGCAGAAAAGGCCTAAGCAAAAAGTAGTCTATTGACAAGTACCGTAACACTGTGAAGAAAATGACGGGACATGCATGCTGCTGAGTGAGCTCAGCCCGCTGGCGCCTTCAGCCTATGCCATGCCACAAGCAAGATATATTTCAAAGAGTCTGTGCACAGATGAACAATTTCAAAGCGTCTGTGTCCTGATGAAATTTTTTAAGGAGGGTTCCTGCCACCTATGTGATGAACGTGTTATTGCAGGTACACTGCAGACCCGATTTGCGCGCTAAACCATGAACAGATTGGTGGCGAGCACGGCGCGGGTGACCTGGACCCATGGGGGTTTCTTGGGTCAGACACAAGTGCTAGGCCATGCTCTCAGGCGCGCGCCTCGACGGTGAACAGGTCAGTGGCAGCCATAACGTGGCTGTTCTGGAACGCGCGCGCCGCCTGCGCGCGCAGCTTGCGCACATCGCACGCGTCCCCGCTCTGCGCGCGCCGGCAGAGCAGTTTCAGCGCGCCTACCGAGTGCACAGGCGGCAGTGCGGCAAGACCACGCTTCTCCACATAAAGGCGGCTTCTGTCACAAGACGCGCGCCGACACAAAGTCGACCAGCGCTTTGAGGCCGGCCGGTCCACCGCCGCCCGATCGCGGACCGGGCCTGGCCTGCGGCGCGTGCGGCGCAGGCGTGCCTCCCGGCGGTCGATGTAGCGGCCGCTGAAGTGCGTGAGCACAAGCTGCCGCGCGCGCAGCCGCCGCGCGAAGGCGCCGGCCATGCTCGCGGTGCTGTGCTTGGCGATGGCCGCCTTGTCGCGCATCTCGCCCGAGAACGTGGCCTCGTGCGACAGCAGGTCCGCGTCCATGCCCGCCGCTGCGGAGGGGTTAGGGGTTAGGGCGGCACAGGCGAGGCTCAGGAGGCAGACAAGAGCCTTGAGGCGCAGGCGGGCCTCTGGAGGCAGACGTGAGGCGCGGGCAAGACTCAGAAGGCAGACGTGAGGCGCAGGCGAGACTCAGGAGACCCAGTGGGCGCCACCACAGAGCGCGTGTGCGGCTGTCGCGGTGCATGCTGCTGCGTACTGGGGGCCCATCGGCGCCCCGTGCTTAGACTCGCATGCACACGCGCAGCGAGTCTGCAGCCGTGCCCGCATCTGGGGCGGGGCCGAGCCACAGTAGTGCTGACACTACCGTGCAAAGCCTTGGACAATGATGGCTCATCGACCAAGCCCTCCCTCCGCCACAGTTCTCAGCGCATTGCGCTGCGCAGCTGCAGGCCCCACACCATGTGGAGCACAGCGTAAGCATCCCCTGCCGGGCCCCTGTCGCCACGCAGGCATGCAGCGGCGGGCGCGCTGTCACGAGCCCTGGCCATGCCAGCATACCCTACCCTACCCTACCCTACCCCACCTCACCCAACACCTGGGCGGCAAGCCCGCCGCGCACCCGCGATCGCCTGCGAATTGCATGTGTCGCCCAGCAGCACGACCTTGCGCGCGCGCCAGGCCGGCGCCAGGAGCTCGCCCGCGCTTACCGCGGCGCCCGCCGGCGTCTCCAGCAGCGCGCCCAGGCCGCCGCGCTGCACCGCATCCGCAAGCGCTGCCTGCGCGCGCTCCAAGACATGTTGCACACACGGGCTGCGCGTCTGAGCCGCGGCGCGCGCCGCTCGGGCTGACCGCCTGGCCGCAGCCCGGCTCTGCGCGCTCATGCAAAGACAGGCACCCGCCGCGTCGCATCCCAAATATGTGCGTGGACAGGACGCTTCTGGCGGCGCACAGGCGCTGTGTGCGCTGTCCCTTCAAGTTGCCGAGACCAAGCGCGGCCTTTGTCGGCACCCGCCACGCATGGCGCGGGCGGTCGCGCGGGCGCGCACGGGCGCAATGCCGTGCTCGGCCAGCAGCGCGCGGGCGGGCGCCAGCGGCGGCGCCGCCTCCTGCAGCACGTAGCCCCAGCAGGGCACGCGGTGCTCCAGCTGCGCGGCGGTCACGGTCGTGCCGAGCGCCGGCGGCAGCGTCCACGTCGCGCCCATGACCAGCGGCACCTGCCCCGCCGCGCCGCGTCCGACCAGTGGATTCTTGGAAGCTCCCTTTACCATTACAGAGGGTATTCATGGTTCTGCATTGCTTTTGGCAGCCGTTCATGGCCTTCACGTGATGATAGGTGCCATCATTTAATTAGCCTGTTTGCTTGTCTGATATTAGGCGAGCGTGTCCGCCGGCCATCAGCGGCACCCGCCGCAAGCTGTCATGGCGCGAGCCTCTGCTTGCTTCAGGTTAGCATGCAGTGCACTGCGCGTGCGCAAAGCTCTGACTTGCGCGCGCGAGCGGGCATTGCCTTGACGCAAGTGGGTCGGTCGCAAGGCCACGCATGGGCTGCCACCACACTGAGACAGATCACAAACCCGCGGCCCGGACATGCTGTGCGCGCTGTGCGGCACGAGCCGCCGCTTCAGGCCGCAGGGGAGAGACAGGCGGCCGGGGCCGCACCGAGTGCTCGTCGCGCATGGCCCGGCGCGTGCCGCCGCGGCCGCGGCCGCCCGGCCCGCGAGCGCCGCGCAGCCGCGCCAGCGCTGCCTCGGCGACGGCCGGCTGGTCGGGGCCCAGGCGCGCGACGTGCACGCCGGCGCCGGACCTTAACCCTAGCCCTTCCATCGGCGCTGGCGCGTGGCTGGCCGCCGGGTCCACCGTCAGCTCCACGACCAGCACGGGCATCGCGAGCGGCGCCGCGCCAAAGCCCAGTGCCGAGCGCAGCAGCGCGCCGAGCCCGGGCGGCCCGACGACGAGCAGCGGCTCGGCCGCAAGCGGGCCGCCAGCGCGCGCGGCCGAGATGGCCGCCAGCAGGCCCGGCGCGCCGAAGCAGTGGTCGCCGTGCAGGTGCGTCAGCAGCACGCGCTGGATGGTGGCCGGGTTGATGCCGGCGGCCTGGACCTGCGGGGTTCCCCGGTGCCCTGTCAGCGCTCCCTGCATCGCACCCGTGATGGCACGGCCGCCAGTGAGCGCGGCACGACCTGATGCAGAGCGTGTGCGGCAGGGCGGGGCCGGGTGTGACATGATGCTTGCATGCAGCCCAGGGTGGGATGAGGCGGCGGCAGCGACAGGTAGGGTCAGAAAATCCTGTCCTGCCCCGCCTTGTGCCCGCGCCTGCCGGCAGGTGCCCTCGCCGCAGTCCACCAGCAGCGTGCCCGCGGGCGTCCGGTACGCGATGGAGGACACGTTGCGCCCGGGCGTCGGCGCGCCCGACGACGTGCCCAGCCAGGTCACGCGCAGCCGCGGCGGCGCGGCGCGCGCCGCGCCCCAGCGCACCTCCGGCGCGGCGGCCCCTGCGCCGCAGGCGCCGCCGTCGGGCGTGCTCATCAGGAATGTATCCGGCGGTATTCCCGCGAGCGCCGCCCGGGCGATGCGGGACAGGGCGCCCCCGCCGGCGTGCCCGGTGACTCGCGCGTCCAAACACACAGGCGCTGGGGCAGACCACCGAGAACCGCGCCACATGCGCGTCCGCCCGGCCGACGCTTGGCACTTGCGCGATTAGGACTGCAGAGAGCATCCTGTCAGTGGCAGAGAATTTGGCACCGAGCGCACCTACAGCGGCGTGCCCGGCAGGCTGCGGGGCTGCGGGCCGCGCGACGGCGCCGGCGGCGGCAGCAACGCCCGGGAGCAAGTGCGCGCCGGCCGCGCCGTCGCCGCCGGCGCCCGGCGCGTCCTCGCACGCCGCTGAGGACGCGCGGGGGTCGTCGCGGGGCCCCCGCTCCTTCACTGCGCCATTAACGCCCGCGGCCCGCGCCTGCCTGCGGCCCTCCGGCTGGCTCAGGCTGCGCCCTGAGGGGCCGACTTCGCCCGCAGCACCTCCAGGCGACGGGGCGGCTGCCGCCTGCCCTGCACCGATGCCGGCGCGCTGATGCTGACCGGCCGGCGAGCTGGCCGCGGCAGAAGTCGAGGCCCTGACAGGGTCCGCCGCCGGGCTGCTGCTGCTCCAGCTCGCGGCTCGCAAGCGCGCCGAGCGCTCTGCCAGGCGCTGCGACAGCGGGGCAGCCCGTCGCGTGGCGACGCCGCCCGGTCGCGCCCCCCCGCGGCCCGCCGCCGCACCTGCTTCCACCGCCCGCGGCGCTCCCTTCCCGACCGCAACGGACGCGCCACTCGCCGCGGGTTCCGCGAGCGCCGCTGCCTCGCTCGCTGGGCGCGCCTGGCTGGGCAGGCCGGCTGCGGGCGGGCCCGCGGCTGCTGTACCAGCCTCCTGCTCGTGCCGCAGGCTGTCCTGGACGCTAGAAAGGCCCTCGGCCGCTGCTAGGCCTGCTGCGGCTTGCGGCTGGTCACTGGAGTTTGCTTGGTCCGGTGGACCCGCTGCGGGCGCGCCGGCGCTGGACGCCAGCCCTGCCGCGGGCTGCGGCGCCGCTGCGGGAGCCTCCGAGGGCTCCCCTGGCGGCGCGCGGTCGTTGGCGCCGGCTTTGCCTGCGCGCGGCAGCCGAGAAAAGAGCGCCTGACGCACGGGTGGCCGACTTCACGCTGCAGCACCGGTGCGACCTGCTCACGAGCGCCAGCGGACGCACGCATGCCGCAGCAGTGAAGTAAAAGAGCGCGCCAACGGAGAGCTGCACCATGGGAGTACGGGCTAGAGCAAGCGTGGGGGCCCGCTGGTAGCGTGCATGCGTCGCGGCGACAGCAGGCTGAGCAAGTAGGAGCGTGCTGCGAGTCGTGCGGCAAGCACCTGCAGTGCTTGCGGCTGCGCGCGGGCTGTGGGACTGGTCACGCAGGCAAGCGAAACACGCACCCGGTGGCGGGCCGGACAGCTCGGCGTGCAGGCGCGCTACCAGGTCCCCCTTGAGCCCCGCATCGCTGAGGCCGCGGTCGCGCAGCTGCTGGCGCAGCTCCGCGACGCGCAGCGCCACCAGCGAGCTCTTCGTAGGCCCGCTGCCCCGGGCAGCGGCGCACGCCGGGCAGCGCCGCCGCGGCACCACCATGCCTGGCGAGCATGCAGGGCGCCGGGCGCTGCAAGGCGGACGGCCCCACTGGTGTGGCGGCCACGCGGCCATGGCCCGCTGGCACGGAGCAGAGCGGTGCAGCGCCAGTGCAGCGTAGTGCAAGGGTGACCGGCAGCACAGCTTGCTACAGCAAGTTGAGCAGCGTGTCTCTATATGTGCACTGCCTGCAGCCTCGACTGCCTGCAGCCTCGACTGCCTGCATTGCTGAGGTGTAATTTGAGGTGTACACCCTGATGGTTCCAACCATTCGAACCAAAGGAATTCCTTTCTCAATTCTGACATGCCAGAGGACATGCACAATCACGAGGAGCTTCCAGAGAGCAACAAGGCGATCGGGTCAGCATCAGTCCAAGCCTGATGCTCTGCCACAGCGCATATGCGGAAGCGGCTCTGTCAGGCTATGCGCGCGCGCCGGCTCAGAAGCGCGCTCCTTTCACGCCGCCAGCGCACTGGTGGGAGCCTGTCAGGCCGTACATATACCTCTGCATGCCACTGCTCCTCACGTGTGCATCTTACATAAGACGCGCTTCTGCTGCTTTGCTGTTGCCCGCACCAATACCTCTCCTTTGCGACCTCGTGCCGCTCTGCACCATTAAGCGCGTGAGGAGGCGCCTGGCACGGCATCCGGATGACTGGCGGCACTCGCTCCTGCTGCAGGTGGCACTGCAGCTCGCACGCCCCGCCTGCCGCAGCAGCCGCTGGTCCGGAGCCGCAGCTGCTGCCGGCCGCCGCAGCGGCCGCGCAGTGCTGCGCAGAGACGCAGCGCCGCGGCTTTGCGGGCGCCCTCTGGCCTGCGGCAGCCTGGCGCGCTCACCAGGGCCCGGCGTGGCAGCCCTTCCTGCCTGCGGCGGCCGAGGCGCAGCAGGGGCCGCATGCGCAGGTGACGGTGCCCTAGCTGGAGCGGCCGTAATTTGTGACAGGAGCATGCATCACAGTCCCTGGCTGTCTTGTGACAGGCCGCGGCTGTGCAGCAGGCGTAACATGCTAAGTGAGTCACTGCACCTGCACCTGCCAGACATGCACGTGCAGGAAGACTTGCATGCGAATGACCAATCGTGCAGCTTGCCACAAATGTGCGACTTGCGATATGCTCATTGACTAGAGAACAACATACATGTAGACGCCAACAGCATGCAAGTTTTTGTAGCCGTGTGCGCTCATGCAGCTCCAGGCCTGCGTGCGCGCAGCCGGGGTGGGCGGCCTTCGCGCGTGACCTGCTGGCCGGCGGCGTGGCCGGCGCCGTGGCCAAGACGGCGGTCGCGCCGATCGAGCGCGTGAAGCTGCTGCTGCAGACGCAGGGGTCGCACCCGCGCATCCGCTCCGGCGAGGTCCCGCCCTACCGAGGCGCGCCCGCCCGGCTTGCGGGCCAGGGTCGCTGAGGATAGCCACACCGCGGCGCCCACTTTAGCAGGATTTCGCCCCATCAAGGCGCGCTTCCGCTCTTACAAGCATGCGCCGGCGCCCGCGGTGATCCAGACACAAGCACGCCACCCCTGATGCGCTGCGCGGACACGGGGCTCAGGCGAGCGCGGACCCTAACCCTAGCCGCGCAGGCGTCGTCGACTGCTTCAAGCGCGTGGCGCGCGAGCAGGGCGTCATCACCTTCTGGCGCGGCAACCTGGCCAACGTGCTCAGGCGTGCTCCCCAGCGGGAACTCCCTACCCTACCCTTCCGTACCCTAACCTGCTTGCGGGGCATCACCTTCCGGCGCGGCAACCTGGCCATTTCCGTCAGGCGTGCGCCCCGCGCTCTGCGAGGCCTGCTCTGCACGGTGGGCACCGCCAGCTCAGGCACGCCCCGCGCTGCGCACAGCCTGTGCATGCCCTGCGTCCCAACGCCGTACCAATCTTATCTTTTACCTTCTTCCTTCGCACGCGCGCGCCCTTCTGCCTGTGCTGGAGAACGGAGCGCCTCACCGGCCTGCCCAGGGCCCTTTTGCACGGGCATGCGAGGAGGTCTTGCTCGCCAAATTGCCTGTGGAATCCCCGTTGCAAGCTGGCAGACTGCACACAGGCAGTCTTGGGGCTCAGCGCTGAACGCACGCGCACAGGTACTTCCCGACGCAGGCCTTCAACTTCGCATTCAAGGACAGCATCAAGCGCCTGTTCCCCAAGGCCAACCCGCGCACGGACTTCTGGCGCTTCTTCGCCATCAACCTGGCCTCAGGCGCGCTGCAGCGGCCTCCCCAGCTCCGTGCGCGCGCTGCGCGCTCTGCGTAACTGCCTCCAAGGGACCGTGACCGAGGAGGCAGCGTGTGCCGTTGCTCAGCTGGGCGGCGGGGTTGCAGACGGACGTACAGCGGGCATGCAGCAGGCCGCATGCATGCCATCCGTACGCCTGAATCCCCGCCCAGCTGAACGAAGGGCAGGCCGTATGCATGGCATGGTAAGTGTCCCGCTGTAACCTGGGCATGCAACCTGGGCATGCGACCTGGGCATGCAACCTGGGCATGCAACCTGGGCATGCCTCGAGGGTTTGCTGTACAGCTCAGCATGGCCTGGCAACTTTTGTCGGGACGAGGACGGTCAATTTGTCTGAAAGAAAAGTGGGCAGTGCGCGCTGGTGCAGGCGGCCCGGCCGCCGCTGCTGAGCGCCGCCTGCAGGACCCTGCGAGCGCAGAAGAAGCTGGAGGATGCCGGAGGCAGGGTTTGACCGCGCGTCTGGAAGAGCGCCCGCCGCAGCCGGACGTGGCCGAGCGGCCTCCATGTGGAGGGCAGCCGCCCCGTCCTTGAAAAGTGCACTTTCCAAGTGCGGGATATGGGAGCGCGGGCGCAGGCGGGCTGGCGGGCGCGGGCTCGCTGCTGATCGTGTACCCGCTCGACTTTGCGCGCACGCGCCTGGCGGCCGACCTGGGCCGCACGGGGCAGGACCGCGAGTTCCAGGGCATCGTTGACTGCATCACCAAGGTCGCGCGGCGCGGCGGGCCGCTCGCGCTGTACCAGGGCTTTGGCGTGTCCGTGCAGGCGCGCGCGGGCCTCCCGTGCGCGCGCCTATGCCCGACGCAGACAGCAGCGTGCGCGCGGTGTCTCCCGCGCGGCAGCAGCCCCTGACCCCCGGCGCACACGCAGTGCCCATGGCCTGTGTCGGCCAACGGGCCCATCACGCCAAGCGCCGGCCTGGATCACAGACTGCCCGCACTGCGCACCGCCAAGGCGCCGCCAGTCCGGGGCAGCTCGGAGCATGTGCACCTGCTGTGTGCTCCTTAGGTCTTTGGTACTGGGTAGAAAATGCGGAGGAAATGAGGAGGAACGCGCGGTCGTGTCGATTGAACCATGGCTGCGCGTGCGGCAGGGCATCATCGTGTACCGCGGCGTGTACTTCGGGCTGTACGACACGGCCAAGGGCGTGCTGTTCGACGACGAGCGCCGCGCCAACTTCCTCGCCAAGTGGGCGGTCGGGCAGGCGGTGACCGCCGTCGCCGGGCTCGCCTCCTACCCCTTCGACACCGTGCGCCGGCGGCTCATGATGCAGGCGCGCGCCCGGCGCGCGCCGAGGGGCGTCCTGGCACCCAGCCTGCCATTGGCCCTAGTTGTCACCCATGTACAGCACAGTAAAGTGGTGGGCGGACCAGAGGCTGCAGCATGTTCTCGAATAGCCTCTGGTGAATTCAAGATGTTCCCAATGAGCGCCAGCTCCTCTTCTGTGTGAGCTTGATCAGGCGCGGCGTCGATCCATTCGGCAAGCGCGCCGCTCTATCCTCATGAGATTGACGCCGCACCTGATCAAGCTCACACAGAACAGGACCTGACGCTCCCCGGACACCTTTTAAGCAGCGCACAGCGCAGGGCGGGCCGCCTGCATGCGAGCGCGCGCGCCCGCGCATGCAGGCGGGCAGCCCGGTGAGGCTCTACGCCGGCACGCTGGACGCCTGGCGCAAGATCTACCGCCAGGAGGGCCTCGCCGGCTTCTTCCGCGGCGCCTGGTCCAACGTGCTGCGCGGCGCCGGCGGCGCCCTGGTGCTCGTGCTCTATGACGAGATCAAGCTGCAGCTGGAGCAGCACTATGTCGCCTGATGCAAGCCTTATGGTGAAGTGCCTAGCCTGCATGCATGTACGTTTGCACAGTCATGCTCATGACTACAAAGGGCCTCCTCGCTGGGGGCCAGGTCCACAATGCAGTGCGATCGGGCAGCGCCCGGCCCTGGTGTACCTAGGTATCACACATGGTGGTGTGGGGCAGGGCGCTGTGAACCTATCACAGCCCTTGCACCTAGCAAGGGAGTCCTGGCGTGTGCATGCCTGCATTGATGCTCATGGCAGGGGCATGAAGAGGTCAGGGGTGATTCGCAGGGAGGTCTTAACGAGGAGGGGCACACTGCGAGCATGCATTGTGGGCAGGGGCGTGCAATGTGTGCAATTACATAGCTCCCTCATTCCCGCTTTGCAGACCCAGTGAAGACATTTATCCCTCTGAAACTGATGCAACACACCGACAGCCTCATCGCGCTTAATCAACGCGCTTACCACACTGAGCAAACAACTGGGCGCACCATGCCAGGCGGCATGGTGCGGCCAGCACGGTACTCTACACAGCAAAGCAGGCCGCGCCGCTCACATATACACATAACGCTCATTATGGAGGATTGTTGACCAGGTCAGAAAATTCCCTGTTGCATGCGTCAGGCGCCACGCGAGGCCCAGCTCGGCGCACGTCAGTCGTCGTCCAGCTCGACCGGCATCCACTCCAGCGCCAGCGCGATGTCGCCCTTCTGCGTCTCCTGCCGAGCGCCCCGCGCGCGCCGCGTCACCGCGCGCGCCCGCTAGGGAACGTGATGAAGCGAGCACAGGGCATAGGGCGCTGGAGGCGTGACACAGGCATGGGGCGCTGGAGGCGTCATCAGATTGAGCAGTGACAGCTTGCAATCCTTCTTAGGATCCTTCTACAGCAAGAAGCAACCAAGAGGCATGCCACAAGGTGCGGCAGGGCAGGCGCGGCGGACCTGCAGCGCCCAGGAGTCGCGGATCTTGCCGTTCCGCACGACCTCCTCCACCGGCAGCCGCAGCGTCCCGATCTTTTGCTTCGTCTCCTTGTGCCCTGGCGCAGCGCGCGCGGCACGCGTGACTGCCTGGCCGCAGGCGAGCGCTCGCAGCTCTCCCGCGCCCCGCAGGCGGCGCGCAGCTGCTCAGTCCCATGGACCTGACATGCGGCCCGCAGTCTCACCTGCATGTCTACACGAAGAGCCATTCGCACACCACTGACAGCCTGCGCCGCGCACGGTCGCGCGGGGCGCGGCGGCCCGCGCCTGTGAGCCCCTTGAGCGAGAAGCGGCCCTCGAAGAAGTTGAGCTTGTCCCAGACGGTGAGCGTCAGGCGGCTGGTCGCGGACACCATCGCAAAGTCGAACTTCTCGCCCCACTTGGGGTTGGCCTCGTTCACCATGTGGCTGCTCCACAGCACATCGGTGCTGTTGGTGGCGGGGTCGAACAGCGCGAGCTCCACAAACGGGTCCACCTGGCCCTCGTTGGCGGCCTGCGCCGGCCCGGACAGGGTAGGGTCGGGTAGGATAGGGTATGCTGACCCTTCCATGTGCAGCGCCAGCTTCATGTGCGAGACCGCCTCGCCGTCATCGGCGGCCTGCGCCAGCCCGGCCGGGCGGGAGTCTCCTTCGACAGGGCGGGCAGAACCTGTGCTGCGCAAGCACGCTGGGCGGGGTCGCGGCGTGGCCGTCGGCGGCCTCCGCATCGCCGGAAGGCGCTCCATTTGCACGCGACCGTCAGTGCCACCGCCACATGCTCATGAGAGCATGGTGAGCGGGCAACCGCTCTGGTGCTGGCCAAGCCACACACATGGTGTGCGGCGCAGCATCCCGGCAGGCGCGATCTGCCCTGGCTCTGCGGGGCCCTGTGTACCAGAGTTTCCGGCTTTGCAGCGCAGCCTGCCCCAGCGCGCGGCCTACCTCTCGAGGCACACAGGGCTACAGCGAGCGCCCCAAGCGCGGCCGCCGCCGTCTGGGCCAGCGGAACGAGCGGGCGCACCGCCAGGTTGGTGGCCTTGACCAGGTGCACGGTGAGCACGCCCTTGTGGTCGGCGTTGATCTTGCTGCGCGACATGCGCCGCGACAGGCGCCGCCCCATGGCCGCCTTGGCCTCCGCCCCGGCCTTGAACGGGATGTACTCCACCTCCAGCTTCACCTTGCCCACGATCTGCGCCCCCACGCAGAGGCTCAGCCCCGGCTCTGGTGGGCCCTGCCCAAACCCTAGCATGTCCTACCCTACCCTTAACTTGGCCTCCAGCCCGGCCATGTAATCCGATCCACCTCCAGCTTCACCCACGATCTGCGGCCCCCAGGAAGGCTCGATCTGGGCTCTGACGGCAGGCATGGCGTGACGCGCTGTCCCAACGCACGGACATTAGCGGCTACAACACTGCACAGCCTCCCCTGACTCGCCAGCACGCCCGCGGGCGCACCGCGCGCTGGCGCTTCTCGGCCTTGGTCTGCCCGGCGCCCTCGCCGTCCTTCTTCTTGCCCATGTGCCCCAGCGTTGCAACCTTGGCCGCAGTCCGCAGCGCAAAGCCGGTCAGCTTGCCCGCCGCCTTGCCGCCCACCTGCGCGCTCGCGGCCGCGCGTAATCGGCGCCGCGCGCACCGCATCCCACCGCTCCTCTCACAGGAGCTGAAGCCTTGGTGCCCCCGGTGTGTGGGCGCTCGGAGCCGGCTTTGAAGGCTTAGCACACGTGCAAGCTTGCCGCGTGCACAGGAAGCGTACCAGCGCATGAAGCGGGCGATGGCCGTCCCTCCCGTACGTCAGGTGTGTGCCTCACACCTCAGGGAGTGCCAGCCCGGCCAGCGAGTGCATGACAGCCGCCTTCCAGAGGTCAGAGCTGGCGGCATTGGCATGGGCAGCACACGCCGCTTCTGGGTGATCCCCTGGCAGGGTTTTGCCCTTCA
>JAABUP010007863.1_pt1 | contig 13952 bp, 19 predicted proteins | sample 5559201 | NCBI WGS metagenome assembly JAABUP01 (sample SAMN10711887, study PRJNA513373) | rock metagenome | isolation source: Antarctica rocks | place: Antarctica | reverse complement strand
GCTTGGTTCATTTATGACATGCTTACGTCAAGCTGCCATGCATGTCAGCTGTTCTCATGACAACAAAGCAAACTCAGCACCGAGCATGTCATCAGCAGGACCAATATCCAGAGCAACCTGCATTTGCTGTTCCGTGCTGTGGCATGTGCTGTGCTGAGGCATTTGCTGGACCGTGCTGTGCTGTGCTGAGGCATGTGCTGGGCTGTGCTGTGCTGAGGCATGTGCTGTGGCTGCAGGATGAGGTAAGTGCCGCAGCTGTGGCCAGAATGGTTGACATGAGCCTGGAGGAGGTGGCTGATCTGCTGGGAGGGGCCGCTGCCAGCGGCCCTGGGGACACCGACACCGCCCTGCTGGCTAAGGAGGCAGCCCAAGTTCTGCTTCAGCTGGAAGCTGCCATCTGCTCAGGTCAGTCAAATGCTGTGACGGCACGTGAGTAGCATGTCCATGATGTGACACAGGGTCATGCTGCCTTTGCAAGTCAAGCAATGCTTTCTATAGATGCCCTGCATGTATCAAGTATGCTTTACTAGTATGCAGCAGCATCTGGTCCTACCGGCTTTGAGCTGGCACAAATTTAGAATTTGGATAGCGTTTTCAGTACAAGGCGAGGTGTGTGAGCAGACAGGAGGAGGTTGAGCATTGCTTTGGCCCTAGCTGCCAACATTGTAGTGCAGCGTACAGCAGTGAGCTAGCAGATTCAGGAATTGTCTTGGCCAAGCATAACATTGTTTTGCAAGCATATAGATTGACAGCAATCCAGCAGCAGCAAATTCAATGTAGAGAGTCAAGAGGACAAAACATGAGTCAGCACCTTCTACAAAAGCGCAAGGACGGTCAGAAGTGCAGTTTGCAGCCACGATGGCAATCAATCAGAAATGATCAATGATGCATAAGTGCCTGGGTATTTAATGGCTACTGCCTGTGTCTGAGCAAGTGCATGACGTGTTCAGACTCTGGAAGGAGCACCTCTCCAACAAGAAACAGAGGGGAGGCAGAATGGGAGCGGCAGGCCTTAGATGATGTCGTGGACAGCATACAGCAGCAGGCATCCAGGTTGGCTCTTACAGTTTGTCCTGGGTGCTGGACTGTCATTGTCAAATCACTTTGTGAGAAGAGACTCTGGAAGTCGTGTTCACTTTATGCTGCCAGACTTTGCACTGGGTGGCGCGTTGCAGAAGGCCACATGTCTCTCCAACAGTGCTTGCATTACTTTTAGCACAGATAGCCTGAGCATCACTGCAATCATGTTACGTCATGTGTTCTAACATCATGGGTGATGATGTAGAGCGGAGGCTGTGCTTGCTGAGGCCATCTCAACAGCTGGCACAAGAAAGCACTCAGATGTCCACATTGCTTCGCATCAAGGAAGGCGCCGAAAGAAGGCAGCTGCTGATCCTGTGGCTAGATTGGAAGAGGACTTGCTGCGTGCATCACATGGCATAGAAGCAGAGCTTTATCGGGACCTCTGATTCAAGTCATGCTGCTTTGATACAGAATGTTTACTGCTATGGAATGTGCTTGCCATGTTTTGTGATGATGCTGCCACATTCCTTGCAGCTGTAAAGAACAGCTTTGTTTTAGGCCCACGGCTTTCCTTTATACACACACGAAATACAGGTTTCTCAAAGGCGCTTTGCTGTTGGCCACACAAGCTTTGCTATTGCAGCTTTTGCAAGCTGTGAACATTCTATGCTGGGCCACTGTAACATATAACAGTCTAACACTAGACTATCTTTCATCGTGTCATTACTTTTTGCGCCCAAAGAAGCTTTCAATTGTCCCCTGCTCAGCGTTATGGGCTTTTGCCTTCTTGGAAATAGGGGTTGAAACTTCTGGTGGATGCTCTGAAGCAGCATGACGCTTTGATGATGTTGGACTGGCAAGACGCCCTCTTGTCCCTCCAGGCTCAGGCTCTGGCTTAGCAACTGCAAATAGCGTTGTGGCAGAGTGTAAAAGTCTATAATGTACAGCTACTGTTGCTGCACCAAGCAATGACAGCACACATTTATGGGTAGCAGCGCAATTGGTGGGACAGCATACAGACAATGTGAGCTGTACACAAAATCAGGCTGTGTGAGTTGGCAGCATCCAGCTGCAATGTTACCTGCTGCATTTGTGCATACGCAGGATACCTGCTGGCAAGCACTATCTGGTGCCCAGCAGACCAAAGTTTGTCCAGCTGGCATGACATCACATTCAACGACACTCGATACAGTGACAAGCATACCTATGCCGCCTGCATCATCTGTATTCAGTACATCATTGCTTTTTGCCTCTGGATTGCCTTCATCCTTGGCTAGATCAATAACACTGTCTTCCACCTTGACATCAGCATCATTGTGGGTATTGCTTTGCCTCTCGCTCTGGCCAGACTGCATTTGCTGCATCTCCTTATAGCCTGGCGTTGACACCTGACCTAAGTCAACATTTGCTTCTGCTGCTGTAGATTTGCTGGCTTCAGCTGTACTGAAGTGAGCTAGCTGACTCACAGCAGGCTCAGCCTTGATCCCTAAAGATGTGACTCTGCTCGCAGCGTCCTGCTGGAGAGCCGCCTTGCCTCTCTTGGTATCCGCAGTTTGAGTGGCAGGTTTGGTGTCTCTTTTTGCAGCAGTTTTGAAGAAGGATGCAATGTTGCCTTTCTTGAGTTCTACGTTCTGAGAAGCATCTGGTGACTGATAGCTCATGCTGCTCATGCTGGGGCTGACTGGATGCCACACCAAATCCTCACCATTGTATGGAGTGCAAATGGAGTTGAACACCCTACGCACACATGCACATAACCTCAAGTATGCATACTCATTCAAATGTTACATTGGCAAATTGCATATCAGACATCACACATACTGCAAGAAGGTGGGAGGCAGTGGGGGTGTGTCACTATTACTACAGGACTGTAACAGATTGACATGCTGGCCATTGAAGTTTGACTTGCTGACATGTGTATTCAGGTGCCTTGTGATCACTTGTACCACATATGACAGACATGTGTCAGACATGGGTCATGCATAAACAGTGCCAAGAGACAGACTTTGAGCTCCTACTTGTCAGAAAGCGGCTTGGTGTCCAGCCAAGCCTTAACGTGTTCATCAGATGTGAGAATGACTGGCATCCTGTCATGCAGCCTGCACAAGCATAGTCATTCTCTACACAAGATTGCTTCTGGAAACATCAGCCACAATGGTGATGCAAGGATTGCCTGGTGCCTTGAGAGCTGTGTGCAAGCCCTTTGCATGGAGAGGGGTCTGTCAAGAATGATGACACATGTATGTGTGCTATCAGCATGTAGACTCGCCATTGAAGCCTCTTGGAAGAATCTGTGGTCATGATGGTGTAAGTATACAGTGGCGCCTCATCTGCTCCTTCTGACCACACATCAAACAAGCCTGCCATGCGCATGGCATTTCCTTCGCCCGTGTTGACATAGAAAGGCTGCTTGCGAGAACCTTCCTGCATGCATGCACAGCCATCAGCTCTTGACACAGTGCATTGTCCAGAGGGAGGGCTACAGCAAAGCCTTAAAGACGCAGGAGCGCAGGAGCGTTCTAGAGTCTTACCTTCTTCCACTCATAGAACCCGTTGAAAAGTACGACGCATCGCTGTCTGGCCAGCAACCTGGAAAAAACTGATTTCTCTGCTACTGTCTCGCTGCGGGCGTTGAACTGCAAATGTTCACTGCTACAGTCACACTTGATGATGAGTTGCATTATGCAGAGATTGCATGAAATCACATGGGGACCAACTCACCATTCTGAAATGGTCGGGCTTTTCTGTGCAAGCAGTCTTAGTAAAACTAGGTACCAGACCCCATCTGCATTGGAAAAGGGATGTATGTGTTGAGGGTCAACACTCTCTGTAGGCAGCAGGAACAAAGCCCAGATACTGCTTTTGTTGCCGTCTCAATAGCAAACAAACCTACTTCATGGTATGTACTTCCAGCTCCTGTTGCTTGTCACGCTTCACTACGGGTGTGTTGTGACCGGGCGCAACGTTATGAGACGGTGTATAGTTCTCCTTGTCTTTCCAGCGATCATCGGGTACGCGAGCAGCGGCGATGACCTGTTGTCGGGAGAGCGAGCACCTTGAACGACCGCACATGGTGGTTGGGTCTCTCCAAGTACTCTGTGAACGACGCTTGAGCTCACATTTCTACAACATTGTGTTGAGAGAGAGAGAGAGAGATTGACAAACAGGGGCAAATAGCGCTTTCTCTGTGGCAACTACATTTGCTGAGCAGACGAAGGAGCCCAGCATGCTGTCGCGGTCAAAGCATTCCCTGCAAGCAAGACCACGCAAAACGCTGCTGCAGATATCGCAACCATGATCGTGAACCTCGAGCAGATCAAACCACACCCCTCAAACTTATTCAGGTCTGCTCAAGCTCCAAGGTCTTGTTGCCGCATCAGGTCTCGCAGACCTGGATCTCGGAAAGCGCAACCGGCATGTTCCGCAGGTAGGTTCTTAGCACTGCAAGTTGCAACACAGGACCCTGGCCTATTCAAACTGCGGCCCTTGCAGACGTAACAGATGTGGCGGGGGAACCTCTCGAGAACCGCAGGCAGACGTTGAACAAAGCAGCCGCGGTGTTGTTGATCTTTGCTGCACAGCGGGTGAAATCAGCCAGCGCTGAAGTCGAGTACGTACCAGCTACCATCCAACCAAATCTAGCTCCTAAGCAGGGGACTTTTGACCCAACTGACGAGGACCTCCGAGACGCTGCAGCGCTGTTGCAGAGGGCACTCAACGCAGAGGAAGTACAGGTATAAGCTTTCAGCTCTGCTGGTCAAGGTCATAGGCTGACTTGTTATTCAGCGGCATCTTGCATCACAGCAAGAGGAAGCTCTGCTGACAGAGCTGATCACGAAGTATGAGAGCAACAAGAGCAACTGGGTCCCTGACGTTGTCGGCAGAGCCTATGGCAACAGAGGCAACGCTCGCTCTAGGCAGGGCAAGCTAGAGGAATCCCTTGCAGACTACAACACAGCCATCAGAATTTGTCCCTGGTCAGGAGACCCTGTACTAAATAGGTACAACCCAGCAGGATAAATGCCAATGCTGACGCTATGCTTTGTTGCTGCTTGCTAGGCACCCTTTACTAACCATGCATCTGGGCTGCAACATTGGTATTGAAGTCATTGAACTGATGCTAGTGCATGCAAGCCAAAATGCTGCTGCAGGTGTCAAACATCATTGCAATGAAGTGATAATGGTGTTGCAGGGGTGTGGTACTGGAGGCTTTGGGGCAGTTTGAAGATGCCCTGACAGACTATCGAGCAGTCCTAGCAGTGCAACCTCAGGATCCAGCAGGATGGAACAACTTGGGCAACGCGAGTGCTGGCTTGGGCAGGTGGAAAGATGCAAAAGAGTTCTATGGCAAAGCAGCTTCATTAGCACCAGAGTTTGCGTTCTCTGTGGCCAACAAAGCTGTAGCTATGTTTCAGCTGGGGGAAACCAATGAGTCCATGCGAGAAATGAGGTACATCGTGTTCACAGCATGCTTCCTCTATGCATCACATGGCTGCATCCTGTTGCACTGTCAATGGAGATTTCAAATTGGCAATGCATGCAAAAAGCGCGAATGCTGCTGCTATGGTGAAGCACAAAATGTTGCCATGCCAAGTACAGTGTCAGTGAGTGTGTAGAGGCATGTGTAAGTGCATGGTGCAGGCATGTCGTACACTTACCCAGTCATGAAGTCATCGGATTGCGTGCGTGACCACGCACAGCAGCAGCATGCTACAAACTCAAAATGGTGTGTGTCATGCAGAGCGCTGCTCCGCCGGTATCCTGATTTCCCAGATATGCGAGCTGCATTAGCAGCAGCAGACTGGAGCATTGGCAAACTAGGAGATGCTGAATCCAACTACCAGAGGTTGAACGATCCCAGATATCGAGATAGAGACTGGCTGAAAGTCAATCGAAGATGGCCACCAAAGTTGTTGAGCGCTTGGGAGGCTTTTTTGGACATCAAAAAAGTAGCTGTGTCTTGACCATGATCATGATTGCTAGGGCTGGCAGGCAATCATTTCAGTATTTTCAATAAAAATCTTTGAAGGGCATTCGCTGATTAATCGCTAATCCTACGATTGGGCATTCGCAATTCCTCACCGTCTGCTGGTGCAGCATCTGAGGAAGAAGTTGCGTAACCTAGATCACGCAATCGTTCTCATTTCGTACTATCTGTTCTGTTGCGCGCAAAATTGGCTTGCGTTTGGCGCTGTGCAGGCTCTGTTCAACCGAGGCTGTCTAGGCCCGAGCCCTTATTACTGGCCTGCCATGAGCCCTGCCAAGAATCAGCTGCACGGACTCTACGACGCTATAGCGTTGCTTGACGCAGATGGCAAGACTGTTTTGGCTGGAGAGCTGTGGAAGGACCAGCCAGTATTGATACTTTGTTTGCGAAGACTCGGCTGCAGTACGTTTGTCATTGTAGCCAGTGTTCGTTGCCGAGATGCATCATCGCTGTACAATTACTGCAGTTCTCTGCCGAGCTGAAGCCAAGAAGCTGTATGCTAGCAAGCCTGCCTTTGATGAGCTTGGGATAAGGCTGGTCACCGTGGTGCATCAAATGCCTAAACTTGAGCTTGAGGCAAGTTGTACAGCTGCAAGGGCAATACTGGATAGGCAGACTTGTTCTGGCAAGTTTCAAGCCAGATAAGACAACTGTCACTGCTGAGACGGAGTAGCTCTACATGGCCCAACAGCACTAAGTCAAAGACTGGCAGTGTTGCAATCCTACCTTTTGCTCAGCTGACTCCCTTGCCTCCACTTCCAGGCATTCAAACCAGCCTATTGGGACGGCGAAGTATACTTGGATCCGAGCAAAGAGTTGTTTGTGCTTGCTGGAGGCGGACAGCTGAGGTATATGCCAAACAACCTCTGTGAAAAGTCTGCAGCAACCTGCAGACCGATTCTCTGGCCTGCAAGGCATCTGCCTGGATGATCAAGCGTGTTGACTTTTCGGTCCTAGCTGTTGGCGCTAAAGCCAGCTGTGTGACTGGCAGGAAAGGCAGTCAGCTCACTTTCTTCAATCCCTTCTCATCAGTCTGGAAGACAGCAATAGCTGCCAAGAACACTGTTGATGACTTCAACTTCAAGGTAGTCCTTGCAGCACATGCGGCTTCAGGTGTACAGCCACAGGACACATGAGCACGACATGCTTGCCTGGCATTGAGCTTAGCAAATACTATGTTTGCTACTTTGTTTTGAACGTTTATTTTTGTTTCATGTGTTTTGCGTTTTTTGTTGGGGTTCATCTTACAGATTTTGAATTGTCAGATGCTAGCTTACTTTGCAGGGTGTTGGCTCAATCATGGGAGGGATCATTGTCATGCAAGCTGGGAGTGGCGGTGTTGAGTACATCTTCACAGAGAAGAACTTTGGCCAATATGCTAGCAATGAGGAGGTAAACACGTTGCTTGATGCTGTAAAGTGATGCCTTCTTGCAATTGCAAAACTCACTGCACCGAGTTTGGCTTTAGGAGGAAACAACGGCTGTTATGGGTGTTTGCACTCCTCTCTAGCGTGCACCAGGCACAATGACACATATCTAATCTGTACAGTGACGCTCACTCATTGTTGATCTTTGTGTTGCTGCAGATCATTGCGTCTTGCAAGTCTGCGGCACGTCAGCAACAAAAAGGCTCAAAGCACCGACTGAAAGCCACAGTGACTGCATCAGCACAATAGTAGGGTGCCTTCTGTATGTGCAATGCTGGGTGCAGCATGAAAATCGAGATCACCGCACAGGCTGCACAGGCTGAAAAATGTCTGCAAGAGCTTTGACCTGTACAAGTCATGGTGATAGTGTCGTTCAAAAGCTGCCAGCATGTCAACCCTAAATACACTGCCTGTCTGTTGAAAGTTTCACATACACACACAGGTAATAGTGTTGATGGTCTTTGACTGGTGCACGGACAGATATGTGTGTTGAACGGCTGCACAGGCGGCAGTAGCCCTTTTTGGCAGCAGAATTGCAGTTGATTGGGTCTTTCAGCAGATATCAGAGCCTGCGTGTGAACTTGGTTCAGTCCGGATATATTACACAAGTGTCAACTTTAGAGCTCATTAGTGTTCTGCTGCTGCTTTTTCTTTCCACCCTTGGTAGATTTCTTTTTACTTCTTTTAGGCTTGACTGGTCCTGGAATGTCCTCTTGTTGCTGTCTTTTGGCCTCTTCTTCCTCCTGCAGAGTGAAGAATTCTCTGTATTCAACCCTGACGCTGATCATTGACGCACAAGCAACATACATCATTGTGTGTTGTCACAATAACTGATTGATTTAGGCCTGAAAACAGGATCAAGTAGGTAGCAAAATAGAGGCAGAATGTGTGTCGCTTGAATGCCTTCCAATGTAAATGTGTTCTTTGCTGTCTATGTAGATGCAACACAACATTATGTGCCCGTGGCTTCAAGTTTGTTTCAAGTCCTGTTGATGACATGACCACTGGCTTGACACCATGTCTGACAGCATGGCCACCGTGTATCTGGATGCACACTGACACTGCACGCTATAGATCACTGTCCAAAGCAACCAAAGAAACAGTGTGATGCATTCCTGCAGAATCAACCAATTAGAACACAGAATTTGCTACAGTACATTATGAAGCCATGACAATATGAAATAGAGCTCTCACACAAAACTTTGGCAACTGTTGTACGCATCATTGCACATTGCCCGCAGCTTTGGCTATATGCACAGGTTTTCACCTGTTTTGCCAGTTGCCGCAAGCGTTCTTCTTTGGTCTCAACTTGAGCGTCCAACTGCTCTCCCATGATATCTGACAGATCAAACTCTTCTTCAGTGATCTGCGGCTCATCTGGTACAGGATCTTGTCCCCCATCAATCACTTTGGGAAGTTCCTGAGGCACAGTAACAGTAACCGTAACAGTATTACTTACTAAGTAACAGTAAATCCGCATGAAAAGGTTGAAGCGTGAGACCTGGCAATCCAGCCTACAATGTCACCAATGCTGAAATGCATACAGCTTTGACCTGACAGGGTTATGCATGCACCATATGACACCGCCCGCTCTTCCCCATGACAGACAGATGCCCCTGCTTGTTGGATTGTGTGATGGATGGTAGCAGAGAACGGTGATGCAGCCTTGAAGGGTTGCGCTGGTGATGCAGCAATAAAAGGTGATGCAAAGTTGTGCAGGATTTGCAATTCAGGCCATATGCAACATGTGTAAGTGTATAATACTATTCCATTGATGCATTTCCCTACATAGCATGACAATTGCACACAGAGTAGAGGGACTGACATGCCAGTTCTCCTCTGAGTTTCGAGGGACAAGGCACTGATGCAAGTTGCTTCTGAGAGTTACAACTGCCTCACAGGAAAACTGAACGGATGTCTTGCCTGCAAAGGATGAGTGCTTGTTTTGCCGTTGACTAGCTTCTCCACAAAGGTCTTCAGCCCTTCTTGGGTGAATGCCCCTGAGTCCAGACTGGCCTGCCTCCTCTTCTTCAGGCTGATTGCCACAGCTGTAGGCACATCCCCCCTGCCCATCCCCAGACCCTCCCAGAAGGGCCCCTGGCGGGTGACATCCAGCCAGAGGTAATGTAAAGCACTGCTGGCTCTAATGGCAGCACCAGCCTGCCATGACAACAAAGCCTCTCAGAATCACAATCTAAAACATCTCCACAATGTAGAAATGCGTTTTTACTGTCCCCAGACGTTTCTCTTGTTCGATTTCTAGTGTAGGGATAATTTAATAATAATAATAATTTACAGGCGTTCCAGCTAATCGCTCTTGCCAGGTACCTACTAGGTGTGCCTAAACCCTAGTTCTGTGAGCCAACATGCACTAACATGAGACACTAGTTGCACCCAAGGGGTGTGCGCTGACAGGGCAAGTGCCATAGACGCATTTGCGAGGCAGAATCCTCTGCCCACTACCCGACACGGAAGCCTGAAAAATCAGCATGCTGCCACCGAGGCTTGAACCCGTGACCTGCTGCGTCACATCCTGACACATAGCAGCTTATACCAAAGGCTGGGTGGACCTCTGGGGGGATGATGTTTCTGAATTGAAACAGAAGTTTCAGAATGGTCACAATCTGGTACACCTCTGCATGACATGATTGTTTGCACACAATGTACTCACGAATTGTTCCACATGGAGTGTGAATAACAATGACCGATGTTACAACTGCATGCATACATAGCTCCGGCCTGCTGCCTTAGGAGGCTTCTGTTATCAACGCTGACAAGCGTAAAGTTACTATTTTTCCATGCATACATAGTTCATGAACAGTGGTCATCCCTCTTGCATGACCAGTCCTTGTAACGCAATGCTGGCACTGCTGGCACTGTCCACAATGGCAAATGATGGAACTGAGATAAAGATCAGGCTGGACCAAACAGGACCCTGCAAAAGCCAAGCTAGTTCTGCTGTAAGTAAGCCTACACGGCTAGTGAAAGAAAAATTTACGCTTTTCAGCGTTCATAACAGGAGCCTCCTAAGGCGGCAGCCCAGAGCTTACATGGCTTGTGTCTAATGAATTGTGGCCGGAAGCGCTCAGCTCAGATCTAGCATCCAGACACAGCTGACATTGTACACAGACTCAGCACGGCACAGACAGACTTCACAGCTCAGCCGTGAGTCCACGCTTTGCGCGTCAAGGCTTGCGACTAGGGACAACAGAAAGCCTATATGGTTTCTGGTTTTGGTTTTTCTTCTTATCATTCCTTTGACAAACCGCCGACTACCGATGACAGAGACAGCAGCCAAGACTTGCCAAATCAAGACAAACACCGTTGACAGGCCCCTACAACACTCATTCACCTTGTGTGACCTGGGCAGCCTTGTATAACGCTTGGCTTCTCATTAAATTGACGCCAAAAGGCGTAGTCTTTTCTTTTCTTTTCTTTCTTTTGTTCACCTAGTGTATGAAGCAGCAGGCAGCAAGCTTCCTCGCGCTTGAAAGGCACAGCATGCAAAGCATGGCAATGGTGGTGCAGAGCACACCTGAAATGTCGCCTTTTGGGATGCAAAATCATCTCCAGCGGGATTCAGCGCTGCAATGATGCAAAGCCCGGTCAAGTCCGTGCAGTTCTTCCTGAAGGCATCGCTTGTGGTAACTTCTGGAACTTCCGAGATGGCAGGAGGGGTGGGCTGGTAACTGTCCCCCTCATGACCCTGGGGCATCAGCCTGCATGACTAAAACAGTGTGAACAGCCTGCATGTCTAAAACAGTGTGTGCAGGCTGCATGACTAAAACTGTGTGTTCAGCCTGCATGACTAAACGCGTGTGTTCAGCTTGGATGACTAAAACAATGTTGGCAATCCAGATGAGCCAAGCCAGGTTGGTTGAAATTATGTTCACCATCGAATTAAACTCTTTCCACTGTGCTAAGTCTCTCTGGGAGCTACATGTGTTACACAGAAGGGAAGTGGAGGCACCCAGCATAGCGATTGCCTCTCTCCAGTTGGAAACCTCTAAAATTCCATACTTTCATTGATGGATTTTTCACAGAGAAGTTTTGGCATATTGTTCAGGGCTCTGAATGCAAGCATGTGGCACAGGAGGAGGAGGCTTTGCATCTTCAGCCTATCAACTAGGTTGTACAGATGTGCCAGGGCCATCAGTTTCCTGGTCAAAATTATTCTCAGGTATTTTTATTGCTTGCAGAACAACTCAAGGGTATGAGCACTTTATCATGTCTGAAGATAGAGCAAGTGCAAAACAAACCAAGCCTGGTCAGAACTGCGAATACAGTCACAGCAGGAAACAATTGCATTTTGTATGTGGTTGTCTCCTGAGAGATTTGAATGCACTTGGCCTGCGTTGTCAGCATCCAGTGTGGTTCATACGCAAATTCTGATGTGACTCATCAACTGTGCAGATAATGAAATTGTAGGTGGGAATGAGCACACATGCCAGGCAGGCTCTATTTCCCATTCCACATGGTGACTACTGGAGAGGTGCAAGTGTAGCTACTGCAAGTGGAAGACACATCTTTTCATGAGCAGCAGCTGTCCAATCACCATGTGTAGACACAATCAGAAGTTGACTACTGAAAGGGTGGACAGAGAGCAGGCATACCCAAGCTCTGAGGCTTCATGAGCAGCAACTGTCCAATCACCATGTGTAGACACAATCAGACGTTGACTACTGAAAGGGTGGACAGAGAGCAGGCACACCCAAGCTCTGAGGCTTCATGAGCAGCAACTGTCCAATCACCATGTGTAGACACAATGAGAATCTGACTACTGAAAGGGTGGACAGAGAGCAGGCATACCCAAGCTCTGAGGCTGCCATGGTGAGCCAGGCAGTCAGGTACTGGTACTTCAGGGGTCCAGGGTAGGGTTGGAGCTGCAGCTGGGTGGGTCCGTTCACCTCTTCATCCCTCCCTGGGGGCAGGAAGGCCAATACCACTGATGGTATCTGAACCCAGCAATTGCACAGTCAATCAATCAATCAGTCAATCAGACAGTCAGTCAATCAATCGACAAACCATTCAATCATCAATCAATAAGTCCATGCATCCGTCCACCCACCCACCCACCCATCCCTCCCTCCCTCCCTCCCTCAGTCCATCAAACGACCCATCAAGCAAGCAGCCACACATGTCTTGTTGCGAAAATCATCAGAAAATCTCACAGACGCGGCGCTTGAGGATTTCAACAAGTCCCCAGCGAGACTTCAAGTGCGACTCAAGTATTGTCAAAAGGCGTCAGCCCATTCATAGGCAATGGTCATGATGTGGCATAGGTGAAGAACAAGGCAAGTTATATGCAGCTACATGCATGCAATGTCTCTGCTACAGCAGAGCAACACAAAGCTGATGGCTGTGACGCTTGTGTTTGCGGCAGAACCCCACACATGCATGTGGTGCACTCAATTCTTGCGCCCCTGAGAACAAACCAAGTACAGAATGGCATCAGATACAACAGCATTCAGCTGTGGTACAAGCAAGCTCTAATTGCACTTGATTGTGGTGCTCTCCTGCACTTTTGCTCTGTGTTGCACCAGAAGCATGCACATACGTGGCGGGAATGTACAAGCACAACTCACTGACAAGCAGCAGTAACAGTAGCAGCAGCAGCAGCTGCTGCAGCTGCACTTACGGAGACAGGACAAAAAATCTGAATGCAACAGCAGTACAACAGCATCTACAACACCAACTGTTCAGCAACATCTACAGCACCAATAGCAGTAGCATATGTTCAAAATCGTAGCTCAGCAGCCGCAGTGGCTGAAAGCAGCCACGGTGTGATGGTACACAAGGGATTCTGGGCGGCCCAGTGTAATACTTGGCTTCTCATTAAATTGACGCCAAAAGGCGTAGTCTTTGTTTTCCCCCTTCCCGTTCTTTTCTGTCGTTCTCCCCTTTTCTTTTCTACACAAGGGATTCAAGATTCAGCCCACCTTCTCAACGCTGAAAGTCTTCCTAGCCTGAGCGTCGCTGGAGTGGATGGTGAAGAAGAGCAGCTGGTACTTCCTGAAGCTGGCAGCTAGGGCGCGGAACACCCCCGGCGTCTCCTCCTTGTCAGTGAACAAGACCACCTTGGGATGCGTCATGGTGCTGCCAAAGACCTTGTCGACGGTGCTGCCACTGATGCGGCTGACGATGTCTGGGAAGGTGGCAACTGCAAAGGCCTGAAGCTCTTTGGCTGTCTGGTTGCCTGCATGCACAGAAATTGGTGGTATGTGTGAAGCCTACAGTACTGCCGCTGATGCGGCTGACAGTGTCTGGGAAAGTGGCCACTGCAAAGGCCTGCAGCTCTTTGGCTGTCTGGTTGCCTGCATGCATAGATGCCATGATGTGTCTGTGAGTGACTTGTGATAGAGGACGGGTGCAGAGTGTAGCTGATGTAACTAACATTGTCTAGGAAGGTGGCGACTGCAAAGGCCTGCAGCTCTTTGGCTGTCTGGTTGCCTGCATGCACAGAAACCATGACGTGTCTGTGACTAACATGTGATAGATGTGAAGCCTGCAGTGTT
>JAABUP010007862.1_pt1 | contig 13956 bp, 11 predicted proteins | sample 5559201 | NCBI WGS metagenome assembly JAABUP01 (sample SAMN10711887, study PRJNA513373) | rock metagenome | isolation source: Antarctica rocks | place: Antarctica | reverse complement strand
GGGGCGAGTTCATTAGAAATTGCAACATGGTTCCAGTTCCAGGTCTAGCACAATGTTTCACAGAATCAGACAGACAATTGAGTTGCTTGTCAAGTGAAGACTAAGGATCATCATCAGTGAAATGAATAGCAAGAATGTTATGACAATGGTGTGGAGGAAAGACTGGATAAGGACAAGGCATTTGACAGCCAGAGGAGAGGCTAATCAAGGCTGGAAAAAGCGCTGTTGGCATGAGCCATATCTTTATTTCTAATATACTTTCAAGATGTAAACATGCCTCCTAGAATTTGGACTGGGAGATAATCTCCAGCACTACCCCTCTGATGTTAATGCCAGCATTTGTAAATTCTCAGCAGCATCCTGCTCTATCACTTTGGTCTTCTGATGCTCACAGGCCTCGCTGCACAAATGTGGCGCCCTTCAGCGTGACTAGTGTTTTTGAACTGTTGGTGCAGCATGGGCCTATGCCATCTTGACAACATGCGGCTGCTGCTGGGTCTTGTCACATGTAACAAACTGTGTGAGACAGTTTACAGGCTTGTGCTGATCACGATTTGATTGATGAAAATAAATCAGAAACTGTAACATAGACATCATGCAAATAATCATCATGCATAAACACATTGCTCAATGATGTTGTAACTAAGATCAGGGTGTGTCTATGCAGGACATGTCAGTGGCTGCACATGATGTGCACCAGCTGGAGGAGGCCCTCACCCTGCCACCTGCCCCAGGACCAGCAGCTCCCATCAGGGCATCCCCATCTGATGACAGCCCTGCTGTTCCAGAGCAAGCTGTCCATGTAGCAGAGGCTACAACGCTTGCAGCTGATGAGCAGCCAATGGACATGCAAGCCCTTCAGCAAGAAGCTGCCAGTCCAGCAGGCTCAGCAGAGGCCCCAGCCAGTGGGCAGCCAGAGGGCAGCCTTGCCCTTCAGCAGGCACCTGCACCTGAGGCCACTGCCCAGGACACTCAGGAGGTACCTGCCAGTGAGGCAGTGTCATCAGGAGCTGCATGCAGCAAGAGGGTGGAGGTGGAGGACAGCCCTGCTCCACCAATGGGCAGCATGACACCAGACAAGCAACCCAAGAGCAGCCAGGCAGGTAGTCCCACCACCAGCACTGCCTCTGATGAGCCGGCAACTCTGCTTGATGAAGAAGAAGAGTCGAGGGGTGAAGTCCCAAGGGTCAGCAGTCAGCTTGAGGCTGTTCCAAGCAGCCCTGTGGAGTCTTGCAACAACCCTCAGGGTGTGAAGGAGGCTGCCAGGTCTGCAGTGCCAGCAGCGAGCATTCATACTGAGGCTGTTACAAGCAGCCCTATGAAAGACCCCAGCAGCCCTCACAGCTTCATAGAGGGTGACAGCCCTATCTCACCCATGAGCCCTGCTGGGGCGCCCACAGCTAGGTCTGCCAACACCCCAGCCGGGGGCATGGCAACCATCACAGACAAGGCAGCTGCCGAGGCCATCACTGGTGTGCCTTCTGCCATTGAACCTGCTAGCCAACTCATATCCTTAGCCGCCACAGCTGTGTCCATCATCACTGCTGGGGCCGAGCTTCCCATCCCTGAGGCTGTTGCTGCTGGCACAGATAAGGCAGCTGACAAGGCCACCACTGATGTGCCCCCTGCCATCGATAGTGCCATTCAGCCTGTGACCCCAGCCACCCCAGAGTCCACCCCTCCTCAGCTCATAGACGCAGCACCTGCCCCTAGTGTGCCCCTTGTTGTGGCTGATGCTTCCCTGGACTTCAAAGAAGAAGAGGTAGGCCATGCAGCTGGGGCTGTCCAAGGCAAGGGCAGTGAGACTCGGCCCTCAGCCACCATCACTGAGGCAAAGTCCAGAGCAACCGCAGAGGGCAAGGCTGCACCAGACAGCCCCTCAGCCCTTAGTGAAGCAGAGGCACAGCCCAGCACATATGCTGAGGGCTTCACTGACATCGGGGCTGCAGCAGACAGCCATAAAGCTGATGTCAGGGCCAAGGCTGTTCCTGTCGCCCCTATGACCAAGGCCAGGGCCGCACCAAACAGTCCTGCAGAAGAGTCCTCTGCAGCTGATACCATTGCAGCCAAGCACGCTGTAGGCTCTGCTTCCACCATGCCCAAGAACTTAGCCAGCAGCTCATCAGCTCAGGCAAAGTCAGAGAGGCAAGCAGCCAAGAGCAACGCAGCTGCTCAGGCAAAGTCAGAGAGGAAAGCAGCCAAAAGCAACGCAGCTGCTCAGGCAAAGTCAGAGAGGAAAGCAGCCAAAAGCAAAGCAGCTGCTCAGGCAAAGTCAGAGAGGAAAGCAGCCAAAAGCAACGCAGCTGCTCAGACAGCTTCCTCAGCAGCTGTCGCTGCAGCTTCACCTCCATTGGGACCTGCCGAGAGTGACAGCGAGTCAGCCCCTGTGGCCACAGCTACAGCAGGCTATGCAAATGTTGCTGCAGTCAGCAAGCCAGCACCTGCAGATGCAGCAGCAGCTGGTTCATCAGTCTTTAGCTCCAAGGCTGATGGCAATGTGGTAGCGCTCAGGCATACAGGCAACAGGCTGGACCCAGTGCATGCTCCAGGCTCTGCAGTCAGCAGGACAGACCATGCTGATGCCACAGCAATCAAGTCTGCAGCTGCCTTGCTAGCAGATGACCCAGCAGCTGCCAAGCCTGCAGCTGCCCTGCCAGCAGCTGACTCAGCAGCTGCCAACTCTGCAATTGACCTGCCAGGAGCTGACCCAGTAGCTGCCAAGCCTGCAGCTGCCCTGCCAGCAGCTGACCCAGCAGCTGCCAAGCCTGCAGTGAGCAAGGCAACAGCCACTGAAGCAACTAGCAGCGTAGCATCAGGTGGGCATGCAGCAGCAGCTGCATTCCGCCCTGTTCAACCTGGGTCAGAGGCCGAGGCTGTCAGTGGGTCAAGTGTGGGCAGCAGTGAGGGGGAGTATGAGGTGGTGGCTGGTGCTGACTACCTGGAGCAGCTTAAGGACCCCAAGAAGAGGCGCCTGTCTAGTGGATTTACAGCCGTCGTCAACATGTGAGCGGCATGTCTTGATGCCACGTGATTCTGTGCTAAAACATGCAATATCGTACCACCCCAAAATCATGCTTCGTTTGTTCAAAGGAATGTATCAAATATAGATTGATTCGTTCCTTGTGCACCAAATGCTACAGTTCACTGGTCTTTGAATGCATGGTCTGTGAGCAAATGCTGCAATGTCTGTTGTGTGCAGCGCTACAAAATGTTAATCTAAAGTTTAGCTTTAGCTTACTCTACAGCTATACAGGGTTTGACAGCACCAACCGTGCATTTGCAGAGCTAGGGTAAGGTCAGAGGCTGATCTGGCCATGCTGCAGCCCCACCCATACCTGGGACCCCTACAGCCAGGCCAGCAGGTAGCCATCAAGGCGGTCCAGGGCATTCACAGAGAGGCCCTCAGAGACCTGGCAGCACACGAAGAAGAGGTGCTGAAGTCAGTGGATGGGAAGCCGTATGTGCCCAAGTTCTATGGGTCGTTCAGGAGTGAAGAAGTGGAGGAAGGGAGTGGGGCTGTGGTCCCATGTGCCAACCTCATCCTTGGGTAAGCTTCGCGGTGCGCTGCATCCATGAGCTCAGCCTGATCACATGACATGACAAAGCTTGTTGAAGATGTAAGTGAACTCAGTGTCCACATGCCAGAGAACATGATGTGTCGACAGTACTGCTACTCTCACCAAAACGGTATAGTGCATTATATACATAACAGCTTTCTTTGGCTGCTCCTTTTGGCATAGCTTGCAGCAGATGTAGCATACATTTCTACAGCCGTGGGCTCATGCATTCAAGATGGCAGCGTAGCAAGAGGTACCATGTAGCATATGCAAGATGTAGAATGCTTTGCAAGGTGCTTTGCAAGGTGTAGAATGTAGAGTAAGAGAGTTGTGGTGCAGGCTGGTCGAAGGCAAGGACCTGCAGACCATTCTGGAAGCTGTGCAGAAGAAGGCGCGCAAGCTGAAGGCTGGCGGGCGCAAGCTGTTGGAGCTGAAGGCTTGGGTGTGGCACTTCTCCATGCACCTGGCATACGCCCTGGCACAGGTTTGTCACTCCATGGTCTTCTGTATGTGACTGTGTAATGTTCTGTTTGCATCTTTGCTTGAGGATTCCGCTGTTATGAGCATTGGCTTATCAGAACGGCAAGTTCGTCAGCTGCAGTGTGCTAATGCATGTGTTGAGCAGCAGCAGTCTGTTCTGATGTGTGTGCGCAGCTCATGTGGCTGATTGGGTCTGTCCTCCAGCATCAAGCACCTGCCTGTCCAATTTTGTGTCTGGCACAGGATGTCACATGTGGCTGCATCTGTAACTTGCAGAAGCCCTGCTGCAAGAGATCCATTGCTTACCATGTCTTGACCTTGAGCTCAGTGTGACCTGCTACCTTGTGCTGTTGCTGTATGTTGGCAAACAGTTACTTAGAAACAGTTGTGCATGTCAAGCTCTTGCTGCCAAGTGAGCTGGTGACTTCATTCTCACTGCAGATCTTGCACGATGTGCACAAGGGTAGGAGGAGCCACCGCGACATCAAGCCCCAAAACATCATGGTCTCCTGGAAGAATGGCAAAGTCACAGTCCATCTCATTGACTGGGCTGGCAGCCGCCTAGATTCTGAAGGTAGGCACGTGCATGCACACACACCCACACCCACAACCCCCCCCCCCCCCACACCCCGCACATCACCTGCCTACACACCTGCTTGCACACCCCCACACATCACCTGCCCACACACCCGCCTGCACACCCACCCGCCCACACACATCCCCACATAACCACGCACACACATCATGCTTGTTGCACAAGTGAGTCATCAGTTGCAGCAGCATACACGAGATCAAATGTTAGCCAAGCATGTTTGCACAACTGAATCAATGCCTCATTGAGCCAAAATGGCAAATGCACGGGTGACAATGCAAGTGGAGAAAGTCAATGTAGTGGCTTCACATGAAGAGGATACATAGCTCAAGTCAGTGACTAACTTGCATTTCTCAGCATAGTTTTGGCCTGCAGATCTGTTGAACGCGACCTTCACGCCACCATATGCGTCGCCTCAGCTCATCTGCTTCTTTGGGCTGGTCATGCAAGCAATGGTGGATGAGCCCAATGACATGTGGGCAGCAGCCATGGTGGTCTACCAGTGCATCATAAGTGCTGATGCAAAAGGGTTGAAGGAACATGGTGACTGGATGTTTGGCCCCACAGAACTGCAATATGAGCAGATTGTGCAGCAGCCCAGCAAACAGGAACAAGACGCCGCTGTTCGCAATGCCATTCAACAGGAGCAGCAGCTGTGGGTAAGGCGCTGACTGCTGGTATTGCTGCTTCTGTCACATGTCCTGGCATGTATTGCGGCTGCAGCAAGCCGGTTGCACACCTTGGTATTGCTGACAAGCTTGATGCGACATGTGACATGTTTTTCAAATGTGCTGTTGTGGTGTACACAGGGACTAAGATTGAGTGCTTGGGTGCAGGCAAACATGACAGGCGATGCGGGCAGCTTGGGCCGACCTCACCAGTTGTGGGTGCTACAAAGAGCATTACAGGGGGTGCAGTTTGCTGGTAAAGATGCTCAAATGGACAATGCTGAAGATCTGCTGTCAGCTATGCTGCGTCCTGAAGCAGACAAGCGCATGATTGCAGAGCAGATGCATGAGCTCAAGTGGCTGCAGGATGCTGCTGCTGTGCAGCTCGGTGAGTGCCCTGTTAGGATCTGACAGCGGAGCTGTGTGCAGCAGAAGATCTATATCAATGCAAAGTTGCTTTCTACTTCTGGACAGTTTTCCTTTGTGTCAGTATACGGTGTTGCCAGTTGATCTTGAGAGTGTATCACGGCACTGTCATGGGGTGCTCTCTGCCCTGATTACACAAGTCCGAGTAGCAGCAGGTCACATCACGTCTACAGCAAACCAGGCGACACTTATTAGTTCAGTATTCATCAAACAAGATAGCGCAGTTGAGCCACATCCTGACATGCAAGTGCTTTGAGCCCAACAGTCTATTACTTACACACTAGTCCTGTTGGGTATATACCCTTTGCTCAGGGTGGTGCAAGTCTATGCTCCTGACTACTATCAGTACATGCCAACCCTCGATTGGCAAAGCTGCACTGCATGATCAATCACAACCTGGCGGATGGCTGCTTTGGAACGTGATGTAATGCAGATCGAGCTATGCAAAGTATGTCCCAAGGCCGCAAATGCAGCATTTGTGTTTGGTTGGGGACCACAAGAGGCATCAACCACTCTGTATACAGTGTCACAGGGCATCACAACATTGCTACCACGCCATATCTACTCCACGCTCTCGGCATCTGAACTTTCGGCTGCTTCAGCCTGTTGGCGGAGAATAGTTGCACAGCTTTGTCCCAAGCTGCGCAGCTGTGCACCCCTTGATTGAGGACTGACCTCATCTGAGTGGTCATTCTCATCTGATGATTCATTCTCCTCTGATGAAGCATCCTGACCTGACTGCTGTTCTTGCTCCTGCTAGTGGCCAAACACACAATTTAGCACCAAACAGGAGTCATCTTTATACTTTAGCATGTTGCAGTCACGTCCTGCGCTGACCACCCCAGAGCAAATTGCAGTATTGAATGCTGCCTAGAGCTGGTGAAGCTTGGCATAAACTGTGCTGAGCAATTATAATCATGAACAACATGCTGGCATGCTTGACAATGCAACTGGAAGGTGACTGTTGTATCTGATTCACTTTGTGCTCTGGCTCATCTACCGGTAGACAGCCGTACTCCTTCAGAGCCTCCCACACATGGACCTGCAGCTCCTTTGACACCATGGTACAGAGAAGTTGAATGGACATGAAGCTGGCTTTAGCCTCTGCACTCAGGCCAATGACTTTGTCCGCCATGTCAAACAGAGCTCTGTACAACCTACGACCACGTTGGCCTTGCTCGAATTGGCTTGCTACCAAGTGGTTCAGAAGTGCCTTGGCGCCACGCATCACCTTCTCCTATATGCACTCACAAGCACTCAGCATTCCTCACAGACTGTGCTGCATGCCATCTGTGGCAACCTTCTCTGTGCAGAGCAATCTGTGGGTCAGCTGCACATGCACAGTGTACGCATGCAACATCTGAGTCCAAATGTGGTTGAAAGACAGACCTAACATGTAGGAAAGGCGTACCTGAAACTGATGCATGGCCTGCCAGTGGGTTGGGAGGTCCTGTGGACGATCAGTCCAGCTTGGCTCATGCAGCTGCCATGCCTGCAATACAGCTGAGCATTGTCATTGCAGCGCCATGATGATGGTGTCTAGTTGTCTGTGACAACATTGTCTCCCCATGTTTTCATCTTGCTCTATCTCACTGTACATGGAGTGTGCATTGCTGCAGGGCACAGATGCATGCAGCTCTGCGTTTGCTATCCTGCTTGTTTTCTGAATAGCATGCATTGATCAGCTTTACTTTTTGCCAGACTTGCACCTATGCTTTGACAGAGGCAGACAGACTTTTTCCAAAGATGCAAAAGGTGGTTGCACATGTGACACACTGTGTTGTACAATGTCATGTAAATTTTATGCCATGCTTACAATGCCTACACTCATTTGCAGCTGTAACGCAGTGGAGGCCATTGAAGTGAATGTTTGCAAATGCTGCTGCGCATACCTTGTAGGTCAGCTTGTCAGTGGCTAAGGCAGCAAGCTCCTCAAAGCTGCACACAAGGCAGTCGCCCCAGAGAAAGGTGTTGTCTGAAAGGTGCCTGATCATGTGCAAAGCCTTCCGCAGACTGGCCTTTGAGTCTGCACAGCTTGGTACTGCGCCCATCAAGCGCCGAGCTAGGATGATCAGACTGGCCAAGTCCTGGAGGTAGTACACCTGGCCGTTGAATGCCAAGGTGGAAGCTGCAAGGTCTGGCTCGACCAGATCCTGATGGAGCTGCAGCTGGACGTGCTGTGTGTCATGCGCGACATGCAGCTCCACGCACAGGTGCTGCTGCCGCTTGGGTGGGATGGAATCGTATTCCAGGAACGTCTGTGCAGCCGAGGCGCCAGTGACGTCCCGCAGGGCTGGCAAGCTGACGACGGTCTGCAGCTCGCTGTCCATCATCAGGAAAGCTCGGGGGTCGCCGCCGCTGACCACAGCATCCTGGGCCAGAGCCAGCGCTGCCGTACTGGTGTGCATTGTCCCGGTCACACCTGAACGCATGCAAGGCACATCTCAGAACAAGCCAGCGAGCTTGTTGAGCCCAAACTGGCGGCAACCTTTAAGGTTGTTGTCTATGACTGCACACGCCGTGAGCTACTAGCTGCACAAGCAACCAAGCTGTCCTACCCGCAAGCTCTTCAAATTGAAGGTCAGGCCGCCACCTTAGCAGTCAGACATCAGCAGACGCCAATCGATGGCTTGGGAAACAGCTGAGTAAGACCAAGGACCGCTGCTGTCACAACGAGCTTTTCCGCTGCAAAGGTGGTTACCGCATCGGTAGCCGTGGGATGGGAGCAGTAGATATATCTGAATTGCGGCAGCCTGTATCAAGCAAGTCTGCAACTTGTGAGTGACTGTCAAACAAGGACATTGAATAGTCTGGACGCGTGTCTTGGATGAATCTATGAATGGCTGAGATGCTACCTTTTAGAATTCCCACATCGTCGAATCTTGCGGTTTGAATGGACGTCCTTTGTCGATTAATGTCCTTTAGGACAAAACCCCGCATTTCTTCTCTGTCCTTTTCCAACGCAAACTTGCTGCCCAAGCAATACCGCGCATGCATGCATATGCGGAAAGGTGGCTGACCCAATCCCGTCGGTCATGCCGCGACACACGTGTCTTGCAGCCAGAGTGTACTCTGCATCACGAGAATGATGCGCAGGACAGATACTGTCTGGAATCAATTCTGTGTGATCAAGCCCCAAGGCCATGCATTGACGGAAGTTGTCCCACAAGATTAAAAGAAGGGCTGCTTCGAAAGGAGTAAATACATCACATGGCCACGGTGTGACTGCTTGCCATGTTGTAGCTTTGCTATTTATTCCATGCGGGGTGCGCAAACAGCAGTGGATGAGCAAGCATTTCAAAAGACGACCAACAAAACACAGAGTACCTTGTATTTTTGCTGGTACAAAGCAACCTTGGCCTAAGCTTGTTGCCTTGCTGGATTGTGCCTGGTAGTACAATTTTGATGTGGAGTACCCAGAGTTGCTCAAAAGCCTCTCAATGATACCCAAATCTGCCAAGGCATCTAGGCCAGCGTCTTTCACAGCACTTCTACTGGTGGTACCCTCCCAGGCCTGCTTACTTTGGGACATCTGACTAATGGTAGTTTGCTACCTGCTCGGCGGAGCCACAGCTGACAATCAGCATGCAGTGACGCCCACCTTGTGATCATGGCTAGCATCGCATGCGCATTCGGTACCTGCACATAATGCACAAATTACCAACCACCGATAGACTCAAAACGACGGCTGGGATAGCACAGCGCGCCAACTCTGCAATGTTGGTTGTGCATTGTAAAGGCTCCTAGCACTGATGAAGGATCCTTGCTGTCTTGAAAACTGTGTCAAGAAAGGGATGTCAAACGACTGTGCAAATGACTGCAAGCACAAATGGCCAATGCATGCACAGCAGGTGTAGGACAGCTTGTTTGTATCGTCAATGCATACATGCTGTCACAGTGTGAATGGGTAGCCATATACTCAGACAGGTGGTGAAAGCGCATCCAATTGCCATGCTGCTAGGAGGTTCACAGACACTGTGCTGTCATTTTAATTGCAAGCTTGTGCAACAGCTTGTGCCAGTGACTGGGAACAAAGAGAACAAAAACGAAAGTCTCAAGGCCCTAGAAAACCTGGACAGCTGGTAGGCGATGCAGTTTGATTGTGGCTGCACAATAACTTTTGTATAGACGTGCAAGCGACCACTGCAAGCTGTTGATTTGTGAGCTGCACAGGTGTGCAATATATGCAAGGATTGTTAAGCTGGACGATGAGGCAAAGCGGGGATTTACCTGGAGCAGGTGGACAGCTGCATGCTGCTTGGGACCTTCATTTGCTCTGTAATGCTGGGAGAAAACACTATCTCTGGGGATAAGGCTGTTGGGATGCGGGCTAAAGCATGTGAGCTTGGCGCAGAGGGAACAACTCTGTGATCACTTGGCTTCCCCTGACTACCGTCGATGATTGTATGAGCACAGTCCAAGCCAGCAGACCTGCATGACCAGAAAGTGCAGCTTTTAGCTTGACATTGCATTGGGATGCATTAAAGCGTCACTACAACAGCAGCTATGTAACACAGTGATGACGCCAAAAGCAGTCATAACCACAAAAAATCATTGCACCCACAATGTTGAGCAACACTTAACACCAGCGCAAGCAGCACAGTATTCTCCCCTATATCAAACATAGACATGCGAGTCATGCCGTGTCGATCTCCAGCATTTGTCATGCAAAGCATGCAGGCAGAGGCGCATCAGCTCAAGCAAGCAGTAACAAAGCTAGTGTGCCTTACTGAGATTCCTGACAGGAACCAGACAAGATTTTTAGTTCAGCGTACCTTGGGGCGTCTGCTCCAGACCTCTCCTGGCCAAACAGACAAGTCAGCACCTAACCAGGGAAGTCTTGTGCACTTTAGCATGTAACGTTTTCCAGCATATCCTATCCTGACTTACATGGAGCAATGCTCTCCAAAGAAAATCAACATGCGGCATAATGATGACTTGTGTCTACATAAAGCAACATGCTGGCAGAGCTAACATAAACAAAGCTCGGGAACAGGTTTTGATAGCCCAAATTGGTCGACTGTTGTACCTGATCAGATCAGGCTTTGGCTTTTCTAGGCAGCCATGCGCATTCAGGGCTGCCCACAGATCAGCGCACGTCTTCTTGGACACCGTCGTGCAGAACAGCTGAATGGAGCTGAACATGTCTGCTCCATGGTATCTAATGAGATGCAGGTTGACGCGTGGGCAGCTCTGAATGCATATGGCTGCAGCTGCCTTGATGTAACTGCCATTACCTTGTTCACCCATGTTGATGATGCTGTCTGCAGAAGCAATCAGGGCTTCCGGAGGAAACCTAGCTTGCACGATGCAGCTCCCATACCTGCAGTACAGATAAGCATTGTCATTACAGCGCCATGAGGCCACTGATGTTCACTTGCCTGCTGTGTCCCCACATGCACACCTTGCTCCATATTGCTGTGACTGGTAGATAACCACATGAAGGGACCTGCCAGGGCAGCATGTGTATGCATCCTGTTCTGCGTGAAGTTGTGCATGGCATGCACTGATAAGGCCTTCAGGTGTGTTGCACAATTTATCTATCACAGAGTCAGCTTTCAGAAGCTGGTTAAACATGTACACCATGCAACAGGGCTTGGTAACAGTGTGCAGAGTGCACTACAGGCAGTGCAAGCCATGGCAGTCAATGTTTGGAGTGTTGCTGCCATACCTTGCGGGTCAGCTTGGCACACACCAAGTCAGCAAGGTGCATGCCTCAAAGGAGCATACATGCCCGTCATCTCACAAGAAGTTACTCTCTGACAGCTGCCTGGTCATCAGCAAAACCTTCCCTACATTGGCCTTGGAGTCTGTACAGCTGCATACTGTGCCATACAAGCGCTGTACAGAGTTGTGCAGACTCCAAGGCCAATCTACACTTCAGTTGGGGTGACTTGGTGCACAAAGTCCCTCAGGTGGTCCGCCTGGCCGTTGAAAGGGTAGAAGCTGCAGGGTCTGCCTCACATAATTTATTCTAAACTTGCAGCTGGACATACTGTGCATTTGACCTGTTTCAAGTGCTACCTTCAGCTCCAAGATCAGCTGCCGCTTAATCTGCATGAACTCATACTCAATGTTTGTGAAGAGCCACCAGTGATACAGTACACAAAGAGTCACTGTTCATCTTTAGGCTACTGTAGCGATAGTCAGAGGCCTAGAACTGATGCCTTGCTAGACCATGGCTAACTGTGACACCTTGAGGTGGAGCTCCAACGGCTTGTTTGAAGTCTTACATTGCTAATCAAATTCACCAAAGGCTTTAGGCCATGAGCTTCTGTGTCTGCACTCCAACCGGTATTACCCTCTTGCAAGCAGCTGCTTGCTACTGGAGAGGCTGCAAAATCTGATGAACAGTGAAAAGCTGCCTAGCCGGCTGAGCCATGGCTGACAATCAGACTGCACTGAAGCCAGCCTTGTGATCATGGCTAGCGTCACATTTGGTACCTGCACACAACAGGCATTGTTGGTCGTTGGGGACTATCCATCGACTCATCAGTAGGCTTGACATCTGGTGCAGCACAGCGCACCAGCTCTGCAATGGTGATTCAGCTGATGATGGCTCACCAAGCACACACAAACTCATGGCCTTTGCTGCCCTGTAGCTGCGTCAAGCAAGAAATTTGCTTTGCTGCATCTGTGTTGCCGTTCTGCAGGCTTGACTGCTCAGATCTGTTGTCAGTTGGAGCAGTCATGACGTGTCATTTGACTTCGTGCTCATGGTGCAAACAGCTGTCGTGGCACTGCTGATATGCTGGGCGTTGAAAGATAGCATCGCTCCTGCATAGCTATAAATCAGCATGGTCTGATCAACGTACAGAGCAGCCTTGCCTGATCGTCAGAGTGCGCGAGCAGAACGCACAGGTAACGCTTGACCACTGATAAGTCAGAATAGCTCAGGCGTGCAGGTTTGATAAATAGCAAACAAAGTGGCATGCAACGGGGATCAATGCCGGATCTCCTTTTTGCGGTAAGAAACAGACTTGGCAATAAATAAATAAAAGCTTATTGCCTTCAAGCAAGTTGCAGCAAGACTTCTGCAGGCTCAGAAAGTTGTCTGTGATTGCATATTGTCCGGATTGGATCCAACTATGACCAAAAGGCAGCTTGTAATTTCATACTGATATGCATACACGCTTCTAGTGCTGTTGTCACGTCATTCCTGCAGCAGGTATATGCAATGCAGCACTACCAGATAGGCAGTATAAACGCTTTTATTGAGCTTCCACAGCAAAGATAGCTGCATTCTTATCAAAAGTGTTGCTGCACACATTGATGAGCTTCATCATGTTCACAGGATGTTGACCCAGTTATACAGACAGAGACCCATGATGATCATGAGCTGCAGATCTGGTGCGGGTCCAAGGAGGACACTTCTCTTTAACGCTTTCAGCAACCGTGTCAAAGTGTTGAAAGATGTCTTTCACTGTTGCAAAGCGGCTGGCCATCTTTTTGCTCAAGTTTGTGACTCCAATTGGCTTGCAAGCTGCAGTCAGAATGCAGAGTCAGGGACCATAAGGTATTATAGGTACAGTCAAGCAAGATCTGGAGTATTGCATCAGGGCAGACACTGAAAATTGCAGCACAGCCTCACCTGAATGAGTAGGTTGTGCTGAAATCAGAATCACTGTGGCTTGGCCCAGATTCTCAACCTGCAATGCATCACCAGCCTGATCTCATTGATCAGCTGTTTAGCAACAAAATGGGCATGATGTACGAGCTGGGCTTTGTCCTCACCAACAGCTCCAGATAACATGTGGGTCAGTGTACATGCAGCACTGTAGTTGTGTCAATACATGGCCCAACAAGGCAGTATTTATACCTTGTTATGAATGACTGCTGAGCATAAGCACTGAGACCCCTCCAGCCTGTTCTTCAATTGCATACCCTCATTCATTCCTGCTGCATGAACTGAGTGCAGGCAATAGACATTCACAATCAAATCACCAGTTGCTTGGCTACACACAAATACTTCTGAAACCAGCCATCTTGTGTGACATGCTCGGCAATGCAATCTGAAGGTCAGCGGATCATCAAGCTTGGGTATAGATACAGCCTTGTGGTGGGCATCACTGCACTGCAGAGCAGACAGTCATTGCACCATGGTCATTGCTGTAAAGGAACGCTGAATTCAGACATGACTAATGAGATGCAACACCTGACAACACAGCCAAGACAAGTCCTTCGCAGTCAGCGTCGTCGATGGACTGGCAGTTGCGGAAAATAACATGTCCAC
>JAABUP010007861.1_pt1 | contig 13957 bp, 11 predicted proteins | sample 5559201 | NCBI WGS metagenome assembly JAABUP01 (sample SAMN10711887, study PRJNA513373) | rock metagenome | isolation source: Antarctica rocks | place: Antarctica | reverse complement strand
CGCGGATCCAGAGCAGATCGTCGGGGCTTTGGCGGTCGAGCGGCACGCCGGGCCGCAACCCGGCATGCACGAAGGTGAAGCTTCCGACCGTGTGATGGAGCAGCGTCCCGTCGAGAAAGGCGCGATGCCGGTCGGGCAGACGTTCGAGGAGGGCCGCCCGGGCCTTGGCCCAGCCCTTGCGCCGCCCCGGCTTCGCCGGGTCGACGCCGTAGGACCGGAGCGTGGCATCGCCGCCCGCGCCGCACCAAGTCTCCATGGCGTTCGGGTCCGACAGGGCGTCGAGCATCATGGCCTCGTGGTTGCCCCGCAGCGTCACGATGGGACACGGAGCGTCGTGACGCGCCAGGCGGTCGATCACGGCGGCCGAGCCGGGCCCATGGTCGATGTAATCGCCGAGGAACACGATCTCGGCCCGCTTCGGGAGCGCGCTTACCATGTCTCCTTCGATACGCCCCAGGAGATCGTCGAGCCGGTCCGGGAATCCGTGGATGTCGCCGACCGCGTAGATGCGCCGGCCGGCGGGGAGCGCCGGGGTTCCGCGGCCCGACGCGCGGCGGAACAGCGACCGGAAGCCGGAAAGGAGGTTCATCGGAGCGGTGCATCCCAGTGCTGCGGCATCCGCTCTCATTTGGGCACGGGAGGCGCCTGCCGCGGCCTGCATTCTCCCATCGCGTTCGGCCTCGCCCTGGTCTAGCTTCGGCGATGGGCCGCGCGGGCCAGCACCGCAGGGCTGCCCGCTACAGGAGGACAGCATGCGCAGCACGACCGTTGGGGCCGCATTGGCGGCCATTCTTGCAGCCCTTTTCGGGGCCGTCGGCATGGCCGGGACCGCCATGGCGGCCGGGGATCGGCAGGCCTGCAAGACGATCAAGTTCTCGGACGTCGGCTGGACCGACATCACGGCCACCACGGCCACGGCCTCGGCGGTGCTGAAGGGCCTGGGCTACGCGCCGCACACGGACGTGCTGTCCGTGCCCGTGACCTATCAATCACTGCACAACAAGCAGGTCGACGTGTTCCTGGGCAATTGGATGCCCACCATGGAGGCCGACCGCAAGCCTTTCATCGACGACAAGACGGTCGACGTCGTCGGCACCAACCTCACCGGCGCCAAATATACGCTCGCCGTGCCGGACAGGATTTTCCAGGAAGGCCTCAAGAGCTTTTCAGACATTGCCAAGTTCAAGGACAAGCTCGGCAACAAGATCTACGGGATCGAGCCCGGCAACGACGGCAATCGGCTCATCCTTGGCATGATCAAGGACGATAAGTACGGGCTGAAAGGCTTCGACCTCGTGGAGTCGAGCGAACAGGGCATGTTGGCGCAAGTGGAGCGGGCCGAGAAGCGCAACGAACCGATCGTTTTCCTGGGCTGGGAGCCCCACCCGATGAACACGAAGTTCAAGATGGACTATCTCGCGGGCGGCGACGACGTGTTCGGCCCCAACTACGGCGGCGCCACGGTGCTGACCAACGTGCGGGCCGGCCTGCGCTCCGAATGCCCGAACCTCGGCAGGTTCCTGGACCAGTTGAAGTTCACCTTGCCGATGGAGAACCAGGTCATGGGCTCCATCCTGTTCGACAGCCAGGAGCCCGACAAGGCGGCGATCGACTGGATCAAGGCCAATCCCGCAGCCCTCGACGGCTGGCTCGCCGGCGTCACCACGCTCGACGGCCAGCCGGGACTGCCGGCCGTCAAGGCGAGCCTTGGACTCTGAAGCCCTCCCGATCGACAGGCGGGGGGCGGCCGAGCTAGGCCCGCCGATCCCGCCTCGCGCGCTGCCGGAGCCGACCCATGGACCCCGTGACGGGCCTGATCACCGCCCATAAGATCCCGATCGGCGCCTGGCTCAGCAACGGCATGAACGCGCTCAAGGACGGCTCAGGCCTGTTCTTCGACCACGTCTCCGACGGGCTCAGCTTCATCATCGGCCACACGGTCGATGTGGTCGGTGCGCTGCCGCCGCTCCTCTTCTGCGGGCTCGTGGGGGCGCTGGCCTATGCGCTGCGGCGCTCCTGGCCCCTGGCGGTCTTCGCGGTCCTGGCCTTGGCCTTCATCCTCAACCAGGGTTACTGGAACGAGACCGTGACGACCCTGGTGATCACCTTCTACGCCACGGCCGCCTCGATGCTGGTCGGCGTGCCGGTGGGCATCCTGGCGGGCCAGAGCCCGCGGCTCGGGAGGGTGCTACGGCCGGTGCTCGACCTGATGCAGACGCTGCCGACCTTCGTCTATCTGATCCCCATGCTGTCGCTGTTCGGCCTCGGCGTGGTGCCGGGTATCGTCGCGACCGTGATCTTCGCGATTCCCGCGCCGATCCGCATGACCCAGCTCGGCATCGCGTCCGTCCCCCTTCCGCTGCGCGAGGCCGGAGAGGCTTTCGGGGCCACGCCCTGGCAGCTGCTCCGCAAGGTGGAACTGCCCCATGCCCTGCCGGCCATCATGGAGGGGCTGACCCAGGCCATCATGCTGGCCCTGTCGATGTCGGTGATCGCCACCATGGTGGGATCGGGCGGGCTCGGCGTGCCGGTGCTGCGCTCGCTGAACCAGGTGCGGCCCGCCATGGGGTTCGAGGCCGGCATCGCCATCGTGCTGGTGGCCGTGCTACTCGACCGGCTGTTCCGCCGGCCCGCAGCTCCCGGCGGGACCCGATGACGGGTTCCGGCATGGCGCCGCCGCCGTGACGGCCGCCATCACATTCCGCGACGTCGATATCGTGTTCGGGCGGACCCCGAAACACGCGCTCGCCATGCTCGACGCGGGCCGGGGCCGCGACGAGATCCTGGCCGCGACCGGCCATGTGATCGGGGTGGCGGGTGCCAATCTCGCGGTCCAGCCCGGCGAGATCTGCGTCCTCATGGGCCTGTCGGGCTCCGGCAAATCGACGCTGCTGCGCGCCGTCAACCGCCTGAACCGCGTGGCGCGCGGCAGCGTCGCGGTCCATCACCGCGGCCGCACGGTCGACGTGTGCGGCTGCAGCACCGCGACATTGCGCGACCTACGCTCGGGCGGCATCGCCATGGTGTTCCAGCAATTCGCGCTGCTGCCCTGGCGCAGCGTGCGCGACAACGTCGGCATGGGGCTCGAACTGCGCGGCATGGGCCGCCGCGCCCGCGACGCCATCGTGGACGAGAAGCTCGCCATGGTGGGGCTCGACCGCTGTGCCGACAAATATGCCCACGAACTGTCGGGCGGCATGCAGCAGCGGGTCGGCCTCGCGCGCGCCTTCGCGACCGATGCCGACATCCTGCTGATGGACGAGCCCTTCTCGGCCCTCGACCCGCTGATCCGCACCAAGCTGCAGGACGAACTGCTGCTGTTGCAGAGCCGCTTGAAGAAGACGATCCTGTTCGTGTCCCATGACCTCGACGAGGCCGCCAAGCTCGGCAACCGCATCGTCATCATGGAGGGCGGCCGGATCGTCCAGGTCGGCACGGTGGCCGACATCGTGATGCGGCCCGCCGACAGCTACGTGGCGGAGTTCGTGCGCCACATGAACCCGCTCGACGCGCTCAAGGCCGAGACCTTCATGGTGGCGGTGACGGAGCTCGTGCGCGACGGCGACGCGGTGCTGTTCGGCGCCGGCCTGGAGGTGAGGCTCGACCCGGATGGACGCCCGGCCGAGGCCCGCCAGGGTGGCGCCCCAGTGCCGATCATGCCGGCTGCCGCGGCGGGCGACGGCGCCGCGGCCGGGGCGCTCGTCACCGTGCCCGAGACGCTGCCGCTCAAGGCCGCGATCGGTCTGCGCCAGCGCGGCGCAGCGGGCCTGGTCGTGGTGGGGACCGAGGGCCAAGTGCTCGGCACGGCCTGCGAGGCCGACCTTTTCCGGGCCTTGCTGCGCCATTGACGAACGGCAGCGAAGCCGGTCTTCGCCCACGATCCGTGCGCTTGCGTCTCCCGGCGACGCCCGGTATAGACGCGGCCCAGGGGCGGTTAGCTCAGCGGTAGAGCACTGTGTTGACATCGCAGGGGTCACAGGTTCAAACCCTGTACCGCCCACCACCGGTCGCCTCAAAGGCTGACGGATATGCTGCGCTCCCGGGTGCCCATCGCTACCGGCGGGGCCGAGGCCCCTTGCCTTTCAAACCCGCCTGCCCTGCCAAGCCTTCTATGATCGGGCAGTCGGGCCGCTCGTTGCCGGCGCAACCGTCGGCGAGGCCGTGCAGCGCCGCCACCATGTCGCGCATCCCGGCGATCCGCTCCTCGAGTTCCGCGATGTGCTGGAGCGCGATGCGCTTCACCTCGGCGCTGGAGCGGCCGCGGTCGCTCCAGAGCGCCAGGAGATCGCGGATGCGCTCGATCGGAAAGCCGAGGTCGCGGGCCCGGCGGATGAACTGCAGCCGCGCCACGTCGTCGCCCGAATAATCGCGGTAGTTGCTGTCGCGCCGCTCGGCCGTGGCGATCAGCGCGATGGATTCATAGTGGCGGATCATCTTGGCCGAGGCGCCCGAGGCCCGTGCGGCTTGTCCGATCTGCATGGATGACATCCTCTGCCGAAATGGCTTGACCTTCCCATGATGGGAAGGTGCACGGTCTTCCGCAAGGATGACCTCAATGACCGACACGCTCCCCCACCACGCGCCCGCCACCGAGGACCGCTGCTGCGGCTCCCCCGAAGGAGCCACCGCCACGGTCGCCGCCGTGCCGGCGCTGGACCCCGTCTGCGGCATGACGGTCGATCCGGCCAAGACGCCCCACCACGCCGAGCACGGTGGGCTGACCTATCACTTCTGCTGCAACGGCTGCCGGACCAAGTTCGCGGCCGACCCGGCCAGGTACTTGGTCCCGGCCGCGCCGGCGACCGCGAAAGACCCCGTCTGCGGCATGACGGTCGATCCGGCCAAGACGCCCCACCACGCCGAGCATGATGGGCTGACCTACCATTTCTGCGGCAACGGTTGCCGCACCAAGTTCGCGGCCGACCCGGCGAAATATCTCTCGCCCCAACCCCGGGCCGAGGCGCCCGTGGCGCCCGGCACGATCTACACCTGCCCGATGGACCCCGAGGTGCGGCAGGTCGGGCCCGGCGCCTGCCCGATCTGCGGCATGGCGCTGGAGCCGGCCGAGGTCTCGGCCGAGGCCGGCCCGAACGTCGAACTCGCCGACATGACGCGCCGCACGTGGCTTGCCGCGGCCGGGACCGTGCCGGTCGTCGTTCTGGCCATGGGCGAGCACCTGGCCGGCGATGCTTTCCCCATCCGCGGCCAGGCATCGAACTGGATCCAGTTCGCGCTGGCGAGCGCCGTGGTGTTCTGGGCCGGATGGCCGTTCTTCGTGCGCGGCTGGCAGTCGATCCGCACGCGCCACCTCAACATGTTCACGCTGGTGGCGATCGGCACGGGCGTGGCCTGGGCCTACAGCGCCGTGGCGACACTGTTCCCGGCGCTGTTTCCCGCCGCGTTCCATGACATGGACAGCGCCGTCGGGGTCTATTTCGAGGCCGCGGCCGTCATCACGGTGCTGGTGCTGGTGGGCCAAGTCCTGGAACTCCGGGCGCGCGACGGCACCGCGACGGCCATTCGCGGGCTGCTCGACCTCGCGCCCAAGATGGCGCGGCGCCTCGCCCCCGACAGCACCGAGGCGGACGTGCCGCTCGACGCCGTGGCGGTCGGCGATCGCCTGCGGGTCCGTCCCGGCGAGACGGTGCCGGTCGACGGCACGGTGGTGAGCGGGGACGCCACGCTCGATCAGGCCAACGTCACCGGCGAGTCCCTGCCGGTGCGCAAACGCGAGGGCGACGCCGTGATCGGCGGCACCGTCGGCAAGACCGGCGCCCTGGTGATCCGGGCCGACAGGGTCGGTCGCGACACGCTGCTGAGCCGCATCGTCCAGCTCGTGGCCGAGGCCCAGCGCAGCCGCGCGCCGATCCAGCGCATGGCGGATCGCGTGTCGGGTTGGTTCGTGCCGGCCGTGCTGGCGACCGCCGTGGCGGCCTTCTCGCTGTGGATGCTGGTCGGGCCCGAGCCGCGCTTCGCCTACGCCATCATCGCGGCCGTGTCGGTGCTGATCATCGCCTGCCCGTGCGCGCTGGGGCTCGCGACCCCGATGTCGATCATGGTGGGAGTGGGCCGCGGCGCTCGCGCCGGCGTGCTGATCCGCAGCGCCGAGGCTCTGGAGCGGCTCGAGAAGGTCGACACCCTGGTGATCGACAAGACCGGTACGCTGACCGAGGGCAGGCCCGCGGTCGCCGGCGTGGCGGCCGCTCAAGGCTTTGCGGAGGACGATGTGGTCGCGCTCGCGGCCGCGGTGGAACGCTTGAGCCAACACCCGCTCGCCCAGGCCATCGTCGAGGCCGCGACGGCGCGGGGCGTGACGGTAGCCGAGGCCGTAGGATTCGACGCCCCGACCGGCCGCGGCGTGTCGGGAACCGTCGGGGGCAAGGCCGTGCTGGTCGGCTCGCAGCGGTTCATGGACGAGCGCGGCATCGACTCGGGGCCGCTCGCGGCGGACGTCGAGCGCTTCCGTGGCCGGGGCGCCACGGCCGTGCTGGTCGCGGTCGAGGGGCGGCTCGCGGGCGCGCTCGGCGTCGCCGACCGAATACGGCCGGACAGCGCCGCCGTCGTGAAGGCGCTGAAGGCGGCCGGGCTCCGGGTCGTCATGCTGACGGGCGACAACGCCGTCACGGCGCGCGCCGTCGCGGCTTCGCTCGGCATCGACGAGGTCGAGGCCGACGTGCTGCCCGACGGCAAGGCCGAGACGGTCGCACGCCTGAAGCACGAAGGCCGGGTGGTCGCCATGGCGGGCGACGGCGTCAACGACGCCCCTGCCCTGGCGCTGGCCGATGTCGGCGTCGCCATGGGCACCGGGACCGATGTCGCCATGCAAAGCGCCGGCATCACGCTGCTGGGCGGCGACCTCAAGGGGCTGATGCGGGCCCGGCGCCTGTCGGTCGCCACCATGGGCAACATCCGGCAGAACCTCCTGTTCGCGTTCCTCTACAACGGCGTCGGTATCCCGGTAGCGGCCGGGCTGCTCTACCCCGTCTTCGGCCTGCTGCTGTCGCCCATGCTGGCGGCCGCCGCCATGGCGCTGTCGTCCGTCAGCGTCATCGCCAACGCCCTGCGGCTGCGCGCCGTCGATCTCGGATGAGCCATTTCAGGATCCCAAGGAGACCAGCATGACAATATTCAAGCGTTCCACGGCCAAGGGCGGCCTCGCCGCCGTGGCATTGATGGCCGCAGCCCTCGCGGCCGGCCCCGTCGCGGCCCAGACCAGCCAGGGCGGAGCGCCGGGCATGAAGGGCATGGAGATGGCGCCGGCCGCGAAGGCCGGGCCGGAGACGCCCGCCGACCGCGACTTCGCCAAGGCCAGCGCCACCATGATGAAGAACATGGACGTGAAACCAAGCGGCAATCCGGACAAGGACTTCGCCGACATGATGCTGCCGCACCACCAGGGTGCCATCGACATGGCCAAGGTCGAACTTCAGTATGGCAAGGACCCGATGCTGCGCAAACTCGCGGCCGACATCGTCAAGGCCCAGGAGACCGAGATCACGGAGATGCGGGCCTGGCTCGGCAAGCACGCCCAGTGACGCCGTAGCGGCTTCACGCTGCCGCGACGGGGGGCGCCCGCCGGGATGCGACCCGGCGCTGCAGCGTGCCTTGCGGCGTCCCAAGCGTTCCTTTCCTCGCGGGCTATGGGTCGGGTCCGGCGCCTGCTTCTCGGATCTGGGCCGTACCGTGACCTCTGCGTTTCGTCCCTAGGACGTAGTACCCCCGTATGTCGTCGAACCGGGGATAGTGGACACCCCGATGCCTGATCATGGAGGAGCCCCGGATGCCCGGTAGCGACGCCACCCACGTCCTCGACACGGCCGAAGGCCGGCGCTTGAGCGACGCCGAGGCGGGTGGCTGGCGCTGGTGGGGACCCTACCTCAGCGAGCGGCAGTGGGGCACGGTGCGGGAGGACTACAGCGCCGACGGCGACGCCTGGAGCTACCTGCCGCACGACCACGCCCGGTCGCGCGCCTATCGCTGGAGCGAGGACGGGATTGCGGGATTCTCCGACGCCCACCAGCGCTGGTGCCTGGCGCTGGCGCTTTGGAACGGGCGCGACCCGATCCTGAAGGAGCGGATGTTCGGCCTGACCAACAGCGAGGGCAACCACGGCGAGGACGTCAAGGAGCTCTGGTACTACCTCGACGGCGTTCCCACCCATTCCTACATGCGGACGCTCTACAAATATCCGCAAGCGACCTTCCCCTACGCCGACCTCCTGGCCGAGAACGCCCGGCGCAAGGGCCACGACCGGCCCGAATACGAGCTCGTCGACACCGGCGTCTTCGCCGAGAGCCGCTACTTCGACGTCACCACCGAATATGCCAAGAACGGCCCGGACGACATCCTGATGCGGGTGACGGTGGTCAACCGCGGCCCCGAGGGCGCCGACCTCCACGTGCTGCCGCACCTGTGGGCGCGCAACACCTGGTCCTGGGACACCGGCCATCCGCGGCCCAGCCTGAAACTGGGCCCCGATGGAGCGGTCGCGGCCGATCGCCTCCACGCGCCCGCAATGCGCTTCGCCGCGCTGCAGCCCGTGGAATGGCTGTTTTGCGAGAACGAGACCAACACCCGCCGGCTCTTCGGCGCCGAGGTGTCGGGGTTCTTCAAGGACGGCATCAACGACTGTGTGGTCGGTCGCGACCGCAACGCCGTCAACCCCGCTCACGAGGGCACGAAATGCGCCGCGCACGCGACGCTGCATGTGGGGCCGGGCGCCACGACCGTCCTCCGCTTCCGCTTCGGACCGGCCGAGGCCGCGCCGCTCGACCACGAGGGCTTCGAGCGGGTCTTGAGCGACCGCATCGCCGAGGCCGACGACTTCTACGCCGCGATCCAGCGCGACATCGCCGACCCGGACGCCAGGGCCGTGCAGCGGCAGGCCTTTGCCGGCATGCTGTGGTCCAAGCAATATTACCACTTCGACGTCCGCCGCTGGCTCGCCGGCGACCCGAGCGGGCCGGCCCCGCCTTCCGAGCGCAAGCACGGCCGCGACAGCGATTGGCGGCACCTCGTCAACGCCGACATCGTGTCGATGCCGGACAAGTGGGAGTACCCCTGGTACGCGGCCTGGGACCTCGCCTTCCACTGCGTGGTCTTGGCGCTGATCGATCCCGACTTCGCCAAGGGGCAGCTCGTGTTGCTGACCCGCGAATGGTACATGCACCCGAACGGGCAGTTGCCGGCCTACGAGTGGAACTTCGGCGACGTGAACCCGCCGGTCCACGGCCTCGCGGCATGGCGCGTCTACCAGATCGACCTCGCCACGACCGGGAAGCCAGACCGGGCCTTTCTGGAGCGGGTATTCCACAAGCTCATGCTGAACTTCACCTGGTGGGTGAACCGCAAGGACGTCGAGGGCCGCAACATCTTCCAGGGCGGTTTCCTCGGCCTCGACAACATCGGCGTCTTCGATCGCTCGAAGCCGCTGCCGACCGGCGGCTTCATCAGCCAGGCCGACGGCACGGCCTGGATGGCCGCCTACACGCTGAACCTGATGCAGACCGCGCTCGAACTCGCCAAGGCGGACGCCGTCTACGAGGACATCGCCACCAAGTTCTTCGAGCACTTCCTGTATATTGCGGAAGCCATGACCGACATGGGCGGCGAGGCGACCGGAGAAGGCGCGACGGGGCTTTGGGACGAGCAGGACCAGTTCTACTACGACATCCTGAACCTGCCGGACGGGACGCGCGTGCCGCTGCGGGTGCGCTCGCTCGTGGGCCTGATCCCGCTCTGCGCGGTGGCGGTGCTGGACAGCGACTACACCGCGCGCTTCCCGGCCTTCGCCGGGCGCCTGGAATGGATGCTGAAGAACCGGCCCGACCTCGCGCAGCTCGTGTCGCGCTGGGGCGAGCCCGGCAAGGAGAACCGGCTCCTGCTGTCGCTGCTGCGGCGCCACCGCATGCAGGCGCTGCTCACCCGCATGCTGGACGAAACCGAGTTCCTGTCCGACTACGGCATCCGCTCGGTCAGCAAGGCCCACAAGGCCGCTCCCTTCGTCTACGACTGGGACGGCACGCGCTTCGAGGTCGACTACGAGCCGGCCGAGTCCACCACGACGCTGTTCGGCGGCAATTCCAACTGGCGCGGCCCGATCTGGATGCCGATCAACGTCGTGCTGATCGAGGCGCTTTACGAATTCGAGAAATTCTACAAGGACGAGGACTTCCAGGTTGAGTGCCCGACGGGATCGGGCATCCTGATGACGATCCCGCAAGTCGCGGCCGAGCTGGCGCGGCGGTTGAACGCCATCTTCCTCCGCGGCCCGGACGGCCGGCGCCCGGTGCTCGGCGACCATCACCTGTTCCAGACCGACCCGGCCTTCCGCGACCACCTGCCGTTCCACGAATATTTCAATGGCGACGACGGGGCCGGGCTCGGCGCGTCGCACCAGACCGGATGGTCGGGCCTGGTGGCGCTGCTGCTGCAGCCGCGGCGACGGGTCGACAGCAACCTGGTTCCGGCGACGCCCGAGATGGGGACGACCGCGCGATGAGCCGACCGGCCATCCTCGCGGCGATCTTCGCCGCCTCCCTCGCGACGGGCGCCGCCCTGGCCGAGCCGCGGCTCCAGGACGTCCTGTCGGCCCCCACCCTGTCGTTCGGCGACGACGGCGCCTTCGACCGTGCCGTGCTGACGCAGAACGGCGACGCCCGGGCCGACCTCACGATCTTCCGCGCCGTGCCGGCGCCGGATGGGAGCGCGGCGGCGCTGAAGCCGGCCTTCTTCAAGAAAGCGGTTGTGTTCTCCGGCCACATGTGGGGGACGCTGCCGTCCTTGAGCGTCAACGGCAAGGGATCGCTAATAATCGCCTCGGCCAACGAGGCGATCGGGCGGGACAGGTGGTCGCAGAAACTGACGGTGGTGCTGCGCGACGGCACCTTCGTGATCGCCGGCATCACCCACACGAGCCGTGACACGCTCGACCCCAAGGCCGGCGTCTCCTCCTGCGACCTCAACCTCCTCACCGGGAAGGGCACGTCCGACGGCAAGCCCATAACCGAGAAGCTGGCGCCGATTCCCCTGGCGGACTGGTCCGACGACAAGCTGCCCAGGGCGTGCCAGATGTAGGATCGGGGTAAGCGGGCGATCGTAGGTTGGTGGGGGACGTCGGCCGTTTACCCATTGCCGTCATTGGCGGCGTCCGCTTTAAGGGATCCTAGTTGTGACGGCTGGAACTGGCCCTTGGCCTCCGGCTAACCGCGTTGACGTAGAAGGGCCTCGGGTTCAGCGAATTCGCAAATTGCTGAACAGACGGAATAAATCTGCTAGCGTTAAAATGCGGGATCCCACGGCGTTGATCCTACCCTGTCGACAGGTTCAGACGCGGTGGCTCGACTTGGGGGGCGTTGGTGCGTGAACTTCTCATCGAAAGCAGTGCGGCAACACTTGCAGACTGGTTGGAAGGGCGCGCCCCGGCTCACCTGTCCACCAACTCCGGGACTACGCTTGTCGCCTTCCAAGCCTGGAGGGCGTTTAAAGAGGCGTTCGCACCGGAACTGGTTGCGCAAGCCTTCGAAGAAACTGGAGTTGCGCTTGGCCGTACAGTACAGCGGAGTATAGATCCGTTTGGTGGATCAGGAACAACGGCCCTCGCTAGTCAATTCTTGGGTGTATCACCGACTACCGTTGAGGTAAATCCTTATCTTGCCGATCTGATTGAAGCAAAGATTGTAACATATGATGCGGCTTCGCTTCTTGATGATTATGCAAAACTTATTGGAACTGCGGAAGTCTATACTGGAGACATACTTTTTCCGGGCGCGCCCCTGACATTTGTCGAACCCGGAGTTGGTGGGCGATATATTTTCTCTCTCGAAATCGCACGGAAGCTGGCGGCCCTGAGGGACGCGGTGCTCGCTACAGAAAACCCGGATCACAGACGCCTCTTTAGGGTTCTGTTGGCGCCCGTGTCGCTCGCCGTAAGCAATGTCGTCGTCAGTGGAAAAGGCCGCCGCTACCGTCGGAACTGGGAAGACAGGCAAGCCCATTCAGCCCAGATTATGGTACTTTTCGACGAAGCTTTTGCTCGCGCCATCTACGATATTCAGCGTTTCCGTCACCGTCAGCATCTTGGATATGATATCCTCCGCGGAGATGCGCGCCAACTCACACCCGCCGAGGGTGAATTCGATGTTGCGGTGTTCTCGCCTCCTTATCCCAACTCGTTCGATTACACGGACGTGTACAATGTCGAGCTTTGGGTATGTGGTTATTTGGACAGTGTGGCAGCCAATCGATCTCTTAGAATGCAGACGCTGCAGTCATGTTCAGATTAAACGGGAATACAATGGCCCTTTCGTCAAATCCGATACGCTCGTAGGTGTTATGTCCGGCCTGGAGGCGGTTCGTGACGACCTCTGGAATCAGTCCATCCCCGATATGGTTCAGGCTTATTTCTGTGACATGCAGACGATCATGGAGCGACTGTCCACCTCCGTCGTCGAGGGTGGTCGGGCGTATGTGGTAGTTGGCGATAGCCGCTACAGAGGTGTCCAGATTCCCGTTGCCGATATTTTGGTAGAGCTCTCCGAGGAGCTGGGCTTTAGGAAGCTCGCGGACGAACCGTTTCGATCAATGCGCGCCTCGCCCCAGCAAGGTGGAAAGCATGAATTGCTTGAGACGCTCGTCACCCTTGAGCGGCGCTGGAATTAACCAGCGCCGAATGTCTCTCAGTGCGCATAACCTTAGTGGTGCGATGTAGAAACCAACGCCAGAGCTCAACACCTTGATGTTCGGCAGTTTTACGAATTTCAGAGAAACAGGCCTCATCGCCTTCGTCATTAAGGCGCATGTCATAGCAACACAGCGCAGCGTTCCGCGCGTGCTCTTCGTCTCTGTAAGAAACAGACTGAACTAGACCGTCTTTAATGCGCTGCCTTATATCGCTGACGGAGACCGAGTTTCCAGTTTCGGTACACTGGGTCAGCGCCTTTAGCTCAAGAATCCATTCATTGATAACGATTTTCTGATTAGCGACGTCAGTTGTGCGTGCGAACATCATCAAATCCGTTATGCCGTCGTCATTCTTTCGCTCCGCTCGCACCACATGAGTTGTGTACCGCGCTCGGAGATGTTGGATGAGCTTAGCCTGGATGCGCTCCTCTGGACGATGCGCCGGCCATCCTTTGCTTGCGTCGCTCCAAAGCTTCTCAGCATGCCCTTCGCCAGCCCGCAGAGGCGTTTCAAGCGCAGTTTGGTGTGCTCGATCCAGACAGGCCTTCAGGTCCTCTCGTGTGATCTCGGAATAGGATAGGAGAACCTCTTGAACTTCGTCGAGATCATTGAGGCCGCGTGCATAGAACCGGCCGGCAGGGACCGCTCCGCGCCAATCGATGATCAGCGCAGGCAGCTTGCCAAACCCAGCCGATTGCACCTGCTTGAAGATTACGCCCGGGTCGCTGCACTCCACGTCCAGCGCATAAGCTCCACCCAGCGTGGCATTCGAGAGCCATAGCTTGTTTGAGATGGGGTCGTTGCCATTCGCGAGCACCGGGTGAAAGACGCCGGAGAACCCCTCTGCGTCGCTTAAGAGGGACTCGCTCCGAAGGAAAACGGCCACGCCGCCGCTATCACCCTGCTGCGAGCGAATCCGCACGAGAGCGGAGACCTTGATCACGAATCGTTCGGAAGGTGTCGCGCCCGCATCGTCAGGAAACGGGGTTTGTTGGGCGGTAGCCTCGATCTCCGCCAGGGTAACGCCGCCGAGCTCCTCAACCATGAGCTCGCCGCTTCAGCAAGCGAACATACATAAGGAGCTTTTCGGCGCGGTCGAGCTGAACGCCCTTTGGAGCGAACCGCTGGAATGTGCCCAGCGACAATTACGATGAGCGGCGCATTGCGTCGCCTGAAATGTTGCCGGAGTAGTCCCCCGTTGCCTCAGCCGACATGCTCCCTTGGCGGTGCGAGCTGGGGAGCGGGGTATGAGGCAGGTCAGCATGGCGACGCGCGA
>JAABUP010007860.1_pt1 | contig 13957 bp, 14 predicted proteins | sample 5559201 | NCBI WGS metagenome assembly JAABUP01 (sample SAMN10711887, study PRJNA513373) | rock metagenome | isolation source: Antarctica rocks | place: Antarctica | reverse complement strand
CTATACGATATTCCGAAGGTTCCTTTTCCAGTGGCGCCGTGGAGCTCGAATGGACCCAGAAGCTGGTAAAATGAGCGTCTCCTCCTTGCAATCTTGCATTGCATATAATGTGAAGAAATGCTAGGTCGCATCGCCTGCAAACCGGATAGGGCCAAAGGTTCCGTACAGATCATGAGAAACGCGGAGGCGACTTCAGCTACAAAGGGCTATGATTCCCCTGAGATAGTGATTAAAGCGCCTAGACAAGTCGATTGATTGTGTTCAGTAAGTTTACCGCACTGATATAATGAACATTGCCCGGGGGGACGGCCTTGATACAGCGGCAATAGCCTATGATCAAGCTGGGCGTCATAATCAGAAAATTCGGGTTGATTGCTCAGAGGTAGGGATATTAGGAGTGATGTATTCTATTGGATACAGTTGGGTTGATTAATATAGAATGCCAAGGATGAAACTATTGGTACGGCGAGACTCTTGGCACACGTGACGCCTAGCGCTTAGAGTCGAGGATGTCTGGTAGTTCTCGACTCAGGCGAGAGCAATATGTAGGCACAGCTATCAGTCGTTGACTTTGATGATCAGTCCATCCCGCAAACACAAGCACTATCATCGGTCCTGTACATCTTGCCGTCATTATGGCTGGCCTTCTTCGCAACCCTGTTGATATCGGTACAATGCGATCGCGCCTCTTCGAGCTCCCAGAGGAAATACGTCTGTCAGCGGAACAACATGACATCTACTGGCCATACGTTAGCAATGTGTGGGTCAGGAAAACTACCAATCCACGTACCGAAGATGGCTATCAACGCACATACTACCACTGCCGTCTATCGCCCACAGAACAGAGAACTCCACGAGGTCGGGGCCTCAGGAACAAAAAGATTCGGGTGATCAATGAGGCATGCCCACCCTGCGGTATGAAGCTTAAGAAGACTGCTCACTTCTTCGCCTGGAACTCCACAACGATCAGTCATTATGTCATGGTCAGAATCGGCGACTGTGTGGAACACTCCCATGATCTAGATCTCAGTGATTCGATCAAGAGGAATAACGCGCTTAAAAGTATAGCTGCGGAAGAGATACAACGCGATTATCCAGCTGCGGTGGTTACGAAGCACTTGACTGGCCAGCTCAGCAAGCGAAAGGACGTCGAAGAAGCCCTTCATGCTGCTGGCGGGGCTCATCTGACGCCATACGATGTCCGAAACGCAGCGTTAGCAAAGAGGAAAACCCAAAGTCATGCGCGCTCGGAAGTCTCTTCGCCGTTCTCTCGCGCCCCAGTAATGCCCCCAGCTCCATCGAGCAACCAACAGCCTCCACCGCCTTGCAACTATGCTCCCACGCAATTTTTCTACGCCTGCATGCCGCCCTACCCTATTCAGGGACCGCCACTACAAGACCCATCCCAGCAAGTGCCGGTCCCGAACCTCGGGCAAGTGAAAATCCCCAACACGATACCTGTTCTTGCCCTCGGCAAGGACCGCGATATTGTTCGCACGATTGCAAGCTTGCTTGCAGCTAGAGGATTCTCTATCAACGGCATTATCTCTTCATCCGAATACACTTCAGACGAGGTTGATCTTGCTATGCGAGTCTTAGAGCCTCGACCCAAAGCTTTACTCGTATTTGGTGGATATACTGATGGAGAGATGGGTCAGGCTAGACGTGACTTTGTAGACTCTTTGAAGGACTCTAAGCTTCAGCAGGGGGAGGGAACCGTGGTGATAGTGGGGCAAGATTTGGCGGATGGAGGGCCCAGAGAAGGTGCAGGTGAATGGATCGTTCAGGAGCTTCGGAAGCTGTTCAAAAGATAGAATGGTTTTTGGGTCGACATATAGTCGCTCAGAGGAGACTTTAGGTGTGAGTGAGGTTGGTCTCCAGATCGGCTTTCGATCCAGCTCCTTTCGTTTCGGCAGCAGTCGACATAGCAGAGACTGAAATCCACCATATTCGACTGCTTACTCTACGAATCCCCTTCGAACCGACATTCATACTGAGCCATCTCGCTTCAGCTCTCTACTACAAGCAACTTCACCCTTAAGCCATCTTTTCCAAGATCTACGGCGGACTAGCATCACATGGAATCGAATGATGGCTATGCCTGATGTCTGGAACGGGCGCGAGACCAGTGTCTACATTTCTGTGTCCTGACTGGCGAGTCTAACATTTGCAGATCTTTTTGCAGCTCTAGTGATCGGACGTGTGACTAATTTCCTGGACGGTATACTCTTACCCAAGAGATCCAGTCTGGGGCGTTGCAGAAAATTCGAGGGACACAATGACGCAGAAGAAGTGTTGGTGATTTGCGCATTGATCCCCACATGAGTGATTGCGCGATAAGTAAGTAAGAAATCGGGAAGGACCATGGTTCCCTCCAGCTATACTTACCTTCGACATGCGTGCACGAAGTACGGCGCGCTGGAACGATCATACGTCGACTCCGTATTCACTCGAATGCGGAGTTTTCCAGCTGCCGCTCAATTCACCGCTGTACGGTCAAGCTTTGAAGGGCCGGCCCAGCACGCGGCTTAGTTTCGATTTGGTGAATTGCCGCCAGATGCATGCAAACTTGAGGAGCAAAAACAGCCGTGACTTCCAGTGCCTTTCGACTTCGGCAGCACACCATTCAGCATGGCTAGAGAGATCGAGAAGCCCATGACAGGGGGCCATTTTCGCGCTCCGCAGATCATTGGCTACCTCTCGGTGGTTCCCTTTGACCTTTTGCCTTGAACCGCACAAATATGCCTGGTTGAGAGATCTTGGGACTAAGCTTGATCTTGAATTGACAAATCGACGACTAAGATACGGCCTGCCCTCGCTTTCTCTTGGCCACGTCTTATTACCGGGCAAGTTGCAGAATGAGGTAGGCGAAGAAGAAATTCCTCTCTTATTTCCAGCTGATGCTAGTGACGCTGCACTCTTCAGCCCCCGTTTGAAGTTCGTTTAGTAATTCTGCCGCACTCCTTACCCGCGTTATCGGAAGCTTGGTACGCCCACCCTTCACGTACTTCTGAGTTCCCTTGAAGTCAGTGAATTTGATGCTTTCCCCTCAGCGGTGCATACAGCCTTTGGTCCGCAGATGATTCAATGTGGAAACAATTGGCGAGATCCTCTTGTGCGAGTGCCTCCAGCCCATACCTTGAAGCACTCAGCATTGAGCTGAATGTTGCGTAAAGATCAACTTTCGGTCGAAGAACGTGACTGCAAATACCGTGAAGACCTCTGCTTTTTCTTTATCTATAACGCTTGATTGCGAGGCAAGGTTGAGTGGAAATTTGATAAGTCTGGCCCAAGCCAGCCACGTCGTTCGATAACGAGTGGTAAATGCGAGAACAGTGGACACGGCAATTTTCGAGTTGAGTCTTGAGATACAACCTCACTAGCCATACAGTCGCAAGAATCCTTACACGTTGACTTTGTGGGTCCTCATGCAGTGTGCCCGAATGATAACATTAGGATGGCCATGTTAAGAACATAAAAACAGAGGCAGCCTCTGTAAAAGTCTCTCACCTTCTGATTGATCTCTCTTTCCACGCTCGCAAGCTCGCAATAAGGCCTTGATCGCCTATCACACTCATTACTATCGCTTTCTTTCACTCATTTTCATTACCCCTTCTATCAAAAATTATAACCCGAAGTAATCGACCGCCCAACGCAAATCATAATGTTAGCCATTAGTCTCCTTTGCCTCCTCGCGGCTACCGCCGTCGGCATAATTACATCTGCCACCACAATAACCAGCACGACCTATCTTCTCCTCGAGTAATGCTGCGCCCAGCAGTCCACCGTCTCTTTCGGTACCATGGCCCCCAAGCCATCCATTTCCAGCTCCACCCAGGAGGTCGTTCCCTCATCGTCTCTTACGCTGCCCAAGCCGGAAAGTGTCACATCACCATCTGCCACTGTCTCTACTCCAGACAGTCAATGCACATCTGGCCCCAGCACCATCGGCGCCGATTGCCCCGCTACTCAGCACTGCTGTTTCCCGGTATCTTGCGATGCCTCGACATTGAATGTATCAGCATAGCTGGTACGCAGTAACGTCTCTTTTCCCTCCTCAATGTCGTTGCCTACTCTCTTTCACATGCTAACATTACATAAAGACAACCCGGATACTACCCCAGCAGCCAATCCTCCAGCAGCGGCTGCGCCTTCTTCTGATTCCGGAAGTGACGATACTGATTGTCAAGGTCCAAGCGCTTTGGGTGCAGATTGTTCGGCAATGGGTGTTTGTTGTGGAGAATGGCCCTGCGATGCGTCTAGTAACACCTGTGTTGTTTTCCCATAGGAATTGAACAGGCTTGATAAGACTTGAATCTCGGATCAGCATGGATTACCCGGGTATGGAATACCTTTGCAGCGGAGGATGGATAATGGAACGGTGGCGAGGGTGGTGCTTGCTAAAGACTAGTCCTTAATTCTACACTTTAAGATATAATTAATAGCTGGAGTTTTTTCTCAATCTCCCCCAAGTGATGCATGTCCCTTGTACTCCTTCGTATGCTATCCACAGTTCCTTGTGCCGCCCAGCGTCTTGTCCTTAGATCTCGTATAAGTAACTGGCAAGTAGCTGTTTCTTTGTTCCTCTAACCCTATTATGTTATTTTCAGCTAACACCTCCGGCTGTCTTCCGGACTGAGCTAGAGAGAGTAGGGTAACTCAAAGGTGGACATTCTGTCTCAGGGCATGATTTCAGGCCTTAATCCACAGTTTTGTCACTGGACAACGGCACTCGACAAGGAAAGTGTTGAAATCCGCATTAGGACTAGCGCATCTAGGCGATGCCCGATGTATCTTTCTCTCTCTTTATTACAATGCTTCCTCCATATCATCAAGATCTCTAAGATAACAAAGCAACTAGGCTATCGTGCTATCTAATCCCATCGATATCTCGTGAATGCGTCCGGATGTCTTTCGCTTGGTGTGCATTGTGACGAATCAGATGTACGAGACCCTGGCTCCCTAGAGTCCCTAACAATGTCCCCTCTTGGGTGACCGACCATTCGTCTCATCCCGAGCTGGACGGGGTACCCAAATCATCTTGATTGGACGTATTGTGTTCAAATCCAGCCTTTGAGTCTCTTACAAGGCAGTCTCCATGCCATAAGACCAATCAAAAATGCTGCGCTTCCTACAGTACACGCGTATCCCGATCCAGTCACTAAGATTAGGCAATTGCCGTAAAGGGATAGCTGGCAGAGCGGGTAAGAGCCGCATGTTTGTCACCTTGAGGAGCTGTCAGAAATTCGGCGTAGCTCCAATACATGCCCGTATATATGCTTCCCGGCACACCAGATCATAAGGGTTGAGCATGTCCTCAAAGCAGGACACATCCGCGTCTAAGAGACATGATTAATTCCATCATTCCGTTCTCTCCTTAGTCTTTCCGTCAATTTCTGGAATTTTAAGTAAGAAGCGCTGAGTGATCTCTCCAAGAAGTCTGACAGACATTCGCGCAAAGATCGACATAGCATGCATCAAGCATCCAGTTGTATGCATCTCATCACCCCATGCTCATCGTCCCACATGTCTCCCCGCACCCTCCCCCGCGATGGAAGCTATGCGCGGCTGTCAATCATTTACGTTTCTTCAGCCTGCAGATCTTTCGGAGAGTTTGGCGCCAGGCGAATGAAAGTGAACAGACTGAGACGCGACGAAAGGCACATATAATAAATACATCGAGGTCTGCCGGCTTTGGCTGGTGACCTTGCTTTCTTTCTTTGGTGCTAGGGCACCAGGAATCATCTGGTAGTCTATGCTGGGCATGTTTCTCATGTCTGTCCTCTGGATACTCATCCTGTCTTGCTCCTCCTTCCGAGTAGCGCTTTCAAAGCCGATAGCAGCTCAAGAGTTCCCTTCACTGGACGGCTTGAAGCTACCTAACAACCTGCCACTCTCGATCAAGTCCGTATGTTCCAAATGCACTCAATAGACGACCTCACTCACAGCAATCTCCCAGCAGCACCACTGCCTTCAATGAAACCTCTCTGGACGACGGTCCGAGCATACACTACACTGTTCCTGGGTCCGTTACCAGCCTCCTGATTATTCCCGGCGACCCCATCTCCAGCAAAGCAATGCGCAGCACCCTGACAGCTTGCCGTGCCGACATCGCCCGCATGGCCTATAAATGGGGCGGCTTCTCGGAGATTTGGCCAGACCCATACATATTCCCGAACCAAGGTATGTGACATGTGAAGACAAGCCTCCCAGGTCGAGACACAGTGAAACAATAAAGGCAAATTTCCACACATATGTACCATCGTGGCTCTTTATTACACCAGCGCTCTCAACTATCTTTCCTTGCCCTCTCTCACACTAGCACAGCATCTCGCTACACCGGCCTCGAAATCCTTGTCTGGTCGATCGACGCCCATGGAGCCGGCGGCCTCACCTGGCGCCAACTCGATGCCGTGATCCAAGGACTGCAACAAGCGATGTATAACAACCGGAAATACAAGGAGGCTCAGTTCATGATTTACGATGGTTTGACGGTGAAGGCGGAGCAGGGGACTGGGGAGTTGTATAGCGTGGAGGGGCCCCCGGAATCAGCTGTGAAGGAGGCATAACGATCATGGACGTGAATTGTACTTGCACTGTGTATCGTTATCGTCAATGGCGCTGGGACGGTTCTCTCTTACCATGTATGATTGAGCTAATGATGACGCTTCTTTGTTAAGTAACTAAGAATTGTACAAGAGCTTCCTCATTGTTCTTGACTGACGGGCTTGCCTAAGGCCGTGCCGGCGAGAAACAATTCAACGATCTTGCGGGCTGAGAGATGGATTTGCCACGAGTCAGTATCGTTCCAAGGCCTCCATGTACACGTTCATGAGACTTTTAATTCCATCCTCTCCAGCGATTTCCTCCCTATGCAAGTATGTCAGCCACAAAATATTGAGAATTGGACCGGATCATGTGCAGGCCATTAGGCCATAGACGGCCGATTTGGCACAATTAACTCAAACTTACCCATATCTGAAGTCATACCGTAGTAATATAATAGTAATAGCACTATAAGACTGCAGTCTCTCGCCCCTCTTCTTCTTGGCGAGCTTAATTTGTGGTGCCCGGGCAATCGTTCGTAAGTTCTCAATGAGAGTCGAAGACAACGTGGGTTCTTGTGAATTCCAACTCACAATACTTCGATAAGAGCTTTATGAACCCGAGATTCCTAGCCCGCACTGGCATGTCTCGCCAAACATGCGACGACCGCTATGGGTTCGTTCAATTTAAACAGATTTCATAAAACTATGTACAAAGACTTTCAGCTCTACTGCCACCATAGTAATCTCATGCCGATACCAGAGTAGCCAAATGACAGATTCTGCCCCTTCAATGATACTCTCACACCGAAAGACATCTTCAATGCAGACCGACTCTTCTCTCTTCTTTGCTTATTAAACATTGTGATCACCCTTTGCCTTCCTCTTCTCGGATGCCCCTTTGATATAAGTGCTCAAATCACCAACCGGCAAGTTCAGCGGGAAATCCAGCGATGCGAGCATGATGGCGGCGAAGATCCACCAGCCGGCCATGGAGGTTACGAAGGCGAATGCACCGCCCGCCTAAGCACACAAATTTACGTCAGCCAACGATCGTTGCCTAGTATCAATCATCGATCAAGGGAGAGTGTATGCCAGGCGTCCTTACAATAGTCAACTTTCCCGCCCTCGTCATAGCGGCCATGTTCGTAGGGTTCTCGTATACAAGCGCAAGATTCCAGTATGCGGCCGCGAGGCAGCTAAAGGCGCATACGAGGGAAAGGAAGATGACGAAAAAGACGACGTTGGTACGGAGGGAGCAAATGAGGAAGATGAGGCAGACGAAACCTGCAGAAATACCAGTCAGCTTCCACGCCTTACGTGAAAATGGTCACTGGGGTTAAGAAAGAAACGCGAACCCATAAAGAGCAAGAAAAAGGCGAAGCTGGCATTGAAGGCTGGTTGTTGGAGACCGAGTGGATTGCCTGGGTTGCCCATCTGTGAGGCTGCTTGTGTGGGGTCTGTGACGTAGGCGCCGTAGGCGTTGAAGGATGGGACGAGGGTTGCGCCGAAGGAAAGCCAGAAGGCGCCTACGAAGATTCCGTAATTTCGTCAGTAAGATATTCAATCTGAATTCTCTGCGATTGGTAAATCTAAGAGGGTTTCGGCATACCAAAGGTACCGAAGACGACGAAGGGAAAGGTATTCCCGATTATCCATTCACCAATGGAGCCTAAAATCATGAGGACACCGCCGAAGAAGAAATAGACACCTTGAGTGAGCCTTTGTCAATATTTCCATCTCCCATTCGGACAGCCCGTGCTGGATGCAGACGAACCAGTGGAAGCAGCTCCATTACCACCGGCACCTCGCCAGCCCATAAGATCGCAAGACAAAGGGGTCAGACTAAGAAGGAAACCGACGAGGGCGCTACAAGCTATGTCAGTCCTTACACTATCCATATAGCATGGCGAGCAGCCTTAATCGGCATTCTCATTCTTACATAGGTGTCGGATTACCAAATGTCTTGCGCAGCTCACCGCTGACTTTGTTCTCCGGTGAGAGGTAAAGCTTTTCGAAGAGCTCGGGTGAGATGGAGATGCTTCCGGCTGTCCGGATTCGTTGAAGTGCTGCACCACTGTCGTGAGCTTCGTCGAGGTGCTGATGGCCCGCCATGTTGCCGTATCCATTGGAGAAGTCTTTCTCCAGTGGGCGATCGCCTTGGTTGGCTGTGGGCTGTAGCGGACGGTCATCGTTCATTGTCGACATTTTGGTTGCTTGTGAGAGTGCTTGACCAAATTCAGAAGGGAATCTCGTGCCTCGGAGTTGAGATGATTTTAGCAGAGGAGCTGTTCACATCCAGCAGCAAATTCAGATCCAAAATGGCCGACGACGACAAGATGGAGTGGAGTTCTTATACGCAGTCCACCTTGCATCGGCACTTATGTTCGGACCTTGTTTAGACTTTGCCTAGACAAGCAAGAGGGGAAAGCTTTTAAGCTCGAAGCAGAACGCACTTTGCCTGTTTTGCGCATCTCCCCACCTACTTCGAGACCGTCGTGTGGTGGGCACGTACACGTCTGTATCAGCTGCTTTGACATGGCCATTGGGAAAGCTACACTGTGGATCCCCGCTCAAAAGTATGCTGACGTCGCTTTGCTGTCACTTCGGCTTTGGATACATATCACTGATAGGCCTCGTGGTGCATGAACCTCGAAGTTCTGGCCCTTCTAAACCGGATTAAAGGAAATTGGAGATGGGATGGATCCAATAAGGTTGCCCCAGACTCTCCTCCACACCACTAGCTACTAGCGCAGGAAGGCTCCGTTTTTGGGGTCTTTGCTTGCGTTCTGATCGACACCGGCATTGTGATTTGTCGAAGGAGAACACTGGGCCACCTCTGAGCGAAGCCACATCATGGAATATGTAATTGGTCGTTCGGATCTGAGGACAAGTTATCAGATTCGTACCTTGGAGGCTAGACTCAACCAATATCATCTAGGCATCAGTACAACAGCCATCCAGTCAACGATTCCATTCATATTGACTGTGATCCATCTGTCCATGTATGGTGCAGAGTGCGGGGAGAGGGGGAGCGGGGAAGCGGGGCTGGGCAACGGTTGACCATATTATCATCTATCGCAGTTTGGCACATGTAAGAACATGGGAGCGATTGACTGAAGCTAGATGAAGAAGTTGTTCCAAGCAGTGTGGACCATAATTCGCTTCGGCCGGTGCTGGCCAAATACTTGACTTTCAATCCATCCCGGTGCTATAATGGCCGCTGCAGCAGAGTCGTCGACAATATCGCAGCTTCTGCCTCTGGTGTCCAAGAACCATCTGTACTCCAGCTGCTCCCTAGGCCATTGGATTGAGCGCTCGGTCATCCCAGAATTGACTGTCTAGTTCGACGACAATCACCAAACGTTTTCAACGTCTGCTTCCCTATCATAAGAACAAGCACTCGACAAGTTCAAGAGTCACCTTATGGGGGGTGGCACGTTAGTTTCGTGCTCTGATATGATCACGGCTTTCCCAGAGAGTCATTTCATTACCTTCTGCTCTGCAAGAGATCGAGGAAGTTGAACGCCAAGATTTTATGGACTGTCTTGTGATCACGTGATGTTGCCTAAATACTTCAGCCTGCTCACTTAGTGCAGCATCTTCTTCCGGTGTCATCCAACAGGGTAGTTAACACTGTGAGTCATACAATGAAGATATCATACAACGAAGATAAAATCCAGAACCTGGTGTTTTCAATTGATTCCCTCATTGGAAAAATACAAGTATACATCCACTCCACACTTCAGTCATCTTTTTTGTACTATCAAGTCCCAATTACCGAGGAAACATGGAACTGCGTAATTCAAGGAGACTGACGAGATCTTCGCCTCGAGATGGAAAAAGACGTGGTCTTGTACTCGAAGCCTCTGCTCAGCGTAAAGCGAGCTCAAAGAAACAGCGAGATTCATTGAGTCACATGTTATCAAGACGTGGTGGAGGAAATGACCAACCAGACTTGAGTATCGTGAAGGAACCTCGCCCCGCAAGAGTGCCCAGACCAAGGTCTAAGAAGACAGATCTGCCAAGACCCAAGCGTGTAGTTGAAGGCAAACAGCCAAAGAATCGCAAATTAGAAGCAGATAAAGCTTTTCGGGGAACTGTTCGTGTCGACAGGACTGGCAAGAGAGTCCAAGAATGCGTTATTTGTACAGAAGAAAAGGGCAAGTATGTGTTCACTGCGTCATCGTCATCCCAGATCGGTGCTGAGCAATTGGACCAGACGTCGATTTCCAGATCCCCAAAGTCCCCTGGACTGCGGTCATTGCAGCAATGTATGCCGAGGCTGTATTACGCGCTTCACGGTCGACTCGCTTGAGAGCCATGGACAATGGGATCGAGTCTCTTGCATTGAATGCAGAGATCCTATTGGGAAGACGGGCATGACAGATCTGCTGACAGGGAAAGACATTGCATTGTAATCAAAGCTCGGCACAATTCCATTGAAGACATGGGCTTACCTCTAGTCCAGACTTGAGGCCATTGTTGTACGCAAAGTCGAAGAAGCTGACCCGCGGTTTCGATCATGTCTCTCGGCCGATTGCGAACATGGGCAGGTCCACAGGGATCTTCGCAACCCCTGCGTCCAGTGCAGAGCCTGCGGTGCGATGTCCTGTTTTGTTCACGGTATCCCTTGGCACCGAGGTCACACCTGTGACGCTTATGATTATGCGCACCCGGATGCAGTATCATTGGCAACGTCGGAGGAGAGGATTCAGAGAGTGGCGAAGCGATGCCCAGGTAAAGGATGCATGTTCTACATTGAAAAGGATGGCGGGTGTGACAACATGTATTGCTCCAGGTGCCAACAGACTTGGAGTTGGGGGACTGTAAAGTTTGATTTAGAGGTGCCAAAGTCCGATTAGAGTAGTGAGTACTAAGGGCTAATCGATCGACCTATGGAGTGGGAATGGTGTGGAGGCTGCCCGCCCAAAGTGAAGTGGGTGATATCATATGAGACTGGTGGACCAGGAATCGGAAACATCCTAGACTCGCCAGACTGTCTAGGCCACGGGCCGGTCTCTAGAAGTAGAGCATGTAGGCGAGCTGGAGGGTCCCGAATGTTGTGGCCTTTATTCGCTAGGCTCTCCTTGCTGTTCTCTTTCTTCTCAACCGACTCGAGTCTTCGAATTCTTGATGCTTACGTCCCTGGCTAGGACAATCGAGCTTATTGTCGCAAAAGCCACAGACTCGACCGAGAAGATTAGAGGTCAAAAGCCAAGACACTAAGATGGATGACAAACCCGGCGGGACACCAATCAAGTGAAGGACGCTACTTACCCACATGCCAACCCCCTCTTCTTTCCTACTGTCTGCAATGTCTAGATTATGTTAAAGTTCTTGTGTATGGCTGATTTGTACAGCTCATTTGGGGCGTAAAACCCCATTTTCCACCTGACAACAACGATAAACAAGCGCGGCTTTCGTGCCTCCTTCGAAGCCCTGATTCAAAGATTCAAATAGCCTACTGTGACGAGTGCGTGCCTCGTAAAGCCTCATGTGTCCATCTAAGACCATTCATCTAAAGTCCCTAGTCAGCCTACAAGGCTCTCAACTTGTTTTCGAGTTTGCAAATCTCGTTCCATGCTCTGCCTGTCAGATATCGCCATTGCGGCCGTGATGGCCAATCAGATTGCCCGAATAGGCACGTTCTGGGTTTCCCTCTTTATCTCTGTCTCTTTGAACACGCGTGAGGACTACAAACAGCAGTTCCGATATGCCATTCGATCTTGTCCATCTTCTTGTCAAGGAGAAGGCTTGCCATCAGAGCTTTCAATGTACCGGCCGGCTCGTACCACTTAGATACGGCGTGAATTGGAAAACCTGGACCGGGTGTTTCTCTGCACGAGACTCTACTCTCGTTAGCTGTATGCTGCTTACCCGCTTCGTCTGGACAAATAATTACCCTCTGCTAGCGCAGCAACAACGAGAGGACCCCTGATTCCCTGAAACCTGAACAAATTATCTGCCTTGCTCATCGTCATCCAACATCAAAGCTGACACGAGCTGCAATTGGCTGGACATGGCGGCGGAGCCCCAAGCTGCCGTGGCCCGATTGGTAGCGTCTTGTGGTCAACCTCATTTCAGAGCTACGCTTCCTCATACAACTTTTGATAATCTTGTGGATACTTCGGTTCCCCTGTTGGAAGATGACGTCGGCTTCTCACTCCATGAAGAAGGTTTCGTAGTCTCTATTTTCTTTTGCAGGTAATATATAGCTCTCCTTGGCCAGGTTTGTGAATTCGTATGTAAGCCATTTTTCCACATTCCTCGCCTCTAAGATATCGGCTGTGCTCTATCTTGGGACTCTTTGTTAGAACGTCTTAGTTAGATTCCTTGGAAGATTATCTGGCGATTGCATGGTATATTCCCTCATTTATACTCCTTTCCACACCTCACATTCCGATTTATTCTTCGATGCCTCAAATTTTAGCCATAGTGCTGCTACTTTGTGTTCGCCAAGCATGTTTGGCTGCACCCCACATTGAAGGCGGATTTCGCCACAGAAGGGCGCCAGCAGAGAGTTCATGTACTGATGCGCTGTGCGTCTTGTCCGAAGCGTTATCAAGCCAACCTGCCACCTCTGGACCGCCGTCAAGTGCTTCTTCGGCGACCGTCACGGCCACAAGCGGATCTTCTCTAAGTGGCACTATCACACCAGGGCCTACCTCCACCGGTACATCATCATCAGTGCCAGCCTCGGCGACATCTTACCCTTGTTACCATGCTGCGGACCCGGACAGCGGGGCCACTGGGCTAGGGTGGTGCGAATGTGACGGATACACAAACACATTTCCCCTCATGTTCTCGACTGGAGCCAATACAGGAACTGCTTATCAGCCATGAGCCTACACAACGGTCCCAGCACTTCCATCAAGCTCAAATCCTCCGAGTAGTACAGTACCTGCAACGTCAAGTGCAGTTTCTAATGCACTTCCAACCCGGTGCACCGATGGAGCAAGCCCTGACGCGTCTTGTTTGAACGCCCTGGATCTTCCAGACTATATACTGCACTGGTGGTCAGCAAATTCGGGCTCATGTGGCCAACAGGCATTTGCTGCTTGCTTTTACGCCAAGAACACCAAGTACGCACCGTCAGACTGTGGCCAGCTGAACAATGACGCTGCTTGCACCGAGCCTGTATGGAACGACTTCGTGGGAACGACCAATGGCCAGAAAATTTCTATGTTGCATGGAACATCTGGTAAATCAACCATCCAGGCATCGATGATTGAAAGACACTGATTTTGCATTTAGGAACACTAACGGTTTCTTTCTCGACTTGTACAACGCAATTGGAACGGCGGAAGGCTCAGCATCAGCTGGTCTGTCCGCCATTGTCACCCTCTTGGATCCACCGAAGGATCAAAATGTCGTTCTCAATGATGTTCTCGACGCTCTCACCTTTGGAT
>JAABUP010007859.1_pt1 | contig 13958 bp, 15 predicted proteins | sample 5559201 | NCBI WGS metagenome assembly JAABUP01 (sample SAMN10711887, study PRJNA513373) | rock metagenome | isolation source: Antarctica rocks | place: Antarctica | reverse complement strand
GTTGCTTACATTATATGGAAGTAGAAGGCTCTGTCGTTTGTAGTCATAAAGATAGATCTCTTAAGGGGCGCTCAAGGCCGACTCCTAGCGGTGAAGCAAGCCTTATGCACAGGACGATGCTGGAGAATCAAGCTTGGACAGGACCGTTATGTTTACTTAAGCCTTTCAAATCGTACGCGTCTAACTCTGAAAATCCGAGCTTGCACTTTTTTAGGTTGTATATTCGAGGTCATATTTCCTGACAGAATCCTTCAATTTTGAGCTTCTCCAGATCTACGAGTAGAAGCCTTAAGATTATTAATTTGCCTAGTAAACTCTAGTTTAGGTATTGATCTACACTTATGCTACAGATTATTTTATCATAAATCGTGTTTCCACCGAGTCATTTTGATTCCTATGAGGTCGGTGTTTTCGATCGCTGCGAACCACCCAAATTTCAATATTCGACATTTTGTGGACAGGATATGCAGATGTGTTGTTTAGGCTGCAAGACAGACCCCTATGGACTTTGATTTCCCTCGAAGCCCAGCCTTGCCCGACGCCAATGGTGCCTTTTGGCAGTTCGTAAGGCTCTAAGCCTCAGCTGTCACCTCTGCCCATGCCTACTAGCTATCTATCAAGAAGTGACTTTGCGGGCACTTCAATCGACGTCTGCTCTGTGGTATCTTATTCAGTGGCTGCGACATCGCAACTTGTTCTGAAGCCCGCAGTGCGTCTCACTGCGCCTCTATCCTATGGATTTTGGACAACATTGTCCCATAGCCTACTGGCGCTTACATAAGATGATAGCTGCGTATCGTTGATCATGCGGTTGACAGCTTCATGATATACTCTCTGTAACTCTTTTGATAGTTGCTCAACATATCAAGAGCTTTCCCAAGGTATCTCGCCAGCGATGGCTCTCCACCTAGCTGAACCAGACGCTTTCCTGATCAGAATAGAAACTCCATATGATGCTGAAACTGCCGACTGGCCCTTCAATGCCATCAAAGCCTGCCTGAATGACCAAGCCAGTGTGGTCGACTGTCGAAAAGCTCGCAGTGCCCATAGATGACCTTTATATCAAGCTTTTTGAAAACCAAGCAGAATGGTCCCTCCACTTCATCTACCCGAGTTTCTGCGCCATTTCTCCCCAAATTCCTTATGATCATCTAGGGCAAACCAAACTCACGCAACTCATAGTCGACTTGAGAAACCGAACGTCTCCATCTCGTGTGCGATCGCCAGACGACTTGCGGTGGAGCAAACTGCAGATTCCCGAGTGCAGATACTCGTACGCTGCCGCAGAGGTGGTGATGAATTCGGAGGACGGATATCATTCTCAATACGAACCAGAGGGTTTAGAGCTGGGTTGGAATAGTGTAAAGGAGGAATGGACCAGGCACAATGCGTTTCTCGCTAGACTACTTACAATGCACGACGCATATGCAATTTATGAACGATATGCCTTACTCGCCACGCAGTCTGCACTCGAAGAAGATGACAAGACCTCTGAGGATAGTGGGAGGAACGTGCCGGCCGCAGCGATCTGGGTCTTATATGCTGGCGAGCATATCTACAGGAGCCGGCGGGACAGTCTTGAGCGCTGGACTCCAGCGGATGGATGCCCATTATGGAATGGCAAGAAGGAATTCTGTCCGGAGCGTTGGGCGCTATGGAAGGAGAGACTTGAGTGGGTGGCAGAGCAGGATGGAATGGTAGAGAAGGCAAGAGATCTCGCAGTAAGGGCTTTTAGCAAAATGAAAGAAACAAAGAAAGCTCTAGGCTAATATGAAAATCTCGCCATTCGAAAACTTTGAACGTGCCCAAACAAATCCAAAGCGTGTGTAAATTTTCCCTAAACAGTCACCCAAAGGATAATGCCAAGACCTGCGCCCTCATCAAGACTAGCGTGATGCGTCCTGTCAATCACTTCTCCCATGCAGGCAAGCCGGAGTTGACTTCTATCATCCTTTCCCAAGCTGTCTGCCTTCGGAACCTCTTACACGCCAGCAAGTTCGACCTCTCACATACTCTCCACCAGGGGTTTTACCCACCATCCAATGCCCTCCCCATGACCCCACCGAGACATGAATGATGCGTCCACCAGCTCAGATCAACCAAACGAAAATATCTCGAGCGATCATGCAGCCGCAGCCGCTCCTGCAGACAATGGCACCGAGCCGACGCAGGCGAAGAAACGGGTGCAGAGAGAGCAGAAGGGCGCTGTTCTAGACCATCTGATCCGTAATATTGATATCATGGTCTATTGCCAGCTTTCGACTTTGTATTATATGGAGTAAGCCCAACCATCTCCATACACAATCCTTCCGACTGCACCGTCTCCCAAACCTTGGACTGACACAATAAACCAGCTGCTCCCTCGTAAACTTCCTCCTCCGCGCCCTCCCCCATTGGTTCTACTTTACCCCCAAACCCGCCATCATCCCGCTGCCTCCACTCGGGGGACGGGGCCGCCCCTATATCGGCATCATCTTCGGCGCCAACATCATCTGCATCCTCATCCACATCCTATTTGCGCCACCGGCGGCTGGAGAAGCTACCAGGGGGTATCTGCATGGGGGATTATTGATTGATTTTGTCGGGCAGAGGAGCCCGGTGGGGAGGTCGAGGCTTGTAGGGTTGGATTTGTTGGTGTTGGTGCTGCAGTTGGTGATTCTGGGGGTTACGCTTGAGAGGACGGGAGTGAAGGCAGGGGACGAGGCTGGGATAGAAATTCGGCAGGATCATGATGCTGAAGAGAGGGGTGTGATAAGGGAGGATTCTTCGAATGATATTGAGATGCAGGATCTACAGCACACCTCTTCTGGCCGAACGGGTGGTGATGAGGATAGGGAAAGAGATGAGTTATTAGAGGCAGACGCCAACAGTGAGCAAGAGAGTCAACACCCCTTGGATCCTTTCTACACGGGTAACCATGTCATCGCGAACCTACATATACTCGACACCATCTGCACTCAATGGCAGGCCAGCAGTGTAAACGCGGAAGCTACTGATGCTTCAACTACTTCTGGCACCCAAGCTGCTGCAGTCAATACTGTGGCTGGGAGGGTTTTGGCTTACCGGCAGTTGAGAGAAGGGATGCAGGGGAGCGCTTGATGGAAAAGATGATGTCTATACCGATTTTGAACGAGCAAGGCGTCTGGCGCTTTGTAGATACTGAATGAGTTGGGTATCAACTTTTCAAAGCCATTCTCATGACCACTGAGCTATCAAACCCCACCCTTCCCCTTCAACATTTTCCCCACCTTCGGCGGCAACACAAGCGCACTCCTATCATTCCGGCGATAAAAGTCCGCCACAACCATCGCCGTCTTCTCCGCCTGATCTTCCTGTATGAAATGCCCTGCTTCTGGAAAGACTTGTAGCTGGTATTTCCCCTGCATTTGCCCAATCATCAGTTCCTTGTCCAGTCGGTCTGTACCAGCGAGTAGAAGTAGTTTTCCGCCTTTTGCGTCGAGGAACTTGCGGCTGAGGCCTGCGAACCAGCCTTCCCAGTAGGGCTGGGTGGCCGCGAGGTCGGTGCGCCAGGTCCAGGATTTGATGGCTGGTGGGGAGGTGTCTGAGCGGAGGAGGGAGGGGACGGAGATGCGTGCGGAGTTGGTGTTGCGAATAGTGCGTGAGCGGGTGCTGGCCAGGTTAGTAAAAGGTTCATTGAGCTCGGCACGCGCCTGCTTACTGCCACTCTATGGCCGAAGAAATCGAAGGGAATGTCTTCGGTCTTGTCGAGAGATACGATTGCATGCTCTGGAGTGCATCGATTGCGGATCCTTCGACGACATCGAGCACAGCATAGCCTAGGACTGCATTTCCCAAATTTCCGCTCATGGCCAGGTCAGTTATAACTGCTCCGCCGAGGCTGTGGCCGATCAAGACGAGACCAGGGAGTTCTGGCCAGGCGAGCTCTTCTTGAGTCTTTTGGATGACTTCAAGGAGGTCCCGACTCAGAATATTGAGACTGAGGTCTAGGGTGTCGTTCCCGGACTGGGATCCAAGCTTCTCCACGACGGTCTCGCCATGCCCTCGAGCGTCCAGGGAGAGCACACCTGCATTTGGGAGTGCTTTTCGAACATCTGATGCGAACAAAGCAAAGGATAGGCCTGACGAGCCGGCTCCATGATGTGTAACGAAAAGTGGCCCTTTCGTTATCGGGGGTGTTATGTATACGTGAAACGTGACATTCTCCGTAGGTCGAGAGACCTTCAGATACAGCTCTTTACTAAAATTGTCCTTCCAAGGCAGGGGTTCTAAGCCTCTTCTAGGACTGGAGAATCTGTAGACATGGTACGCGGTTTAGAATTGCTTTACAAAAAGTGCGGTTGGCTTTCAGGATGCAAAGTGAGTGGAAGGCGAAAGGATAACAGGGTCTGATAATGAGGGAAGCTTTTTGCCTTCTACATGCTCAATACAAGATGTAGAGGATATGACGAACCCCTTAGGTCTGGCAAAGAGATGCTTACTCGGCGATGGTCTGATTGTACCTGTGGAAGACGCTGAAGATGCAGAAGAGGCCGAGGAAGAATCGTCATCCTGATTGGATTCAGGCAGAGGCTTCAGATCGTCTGTTCCGTCCTCTTCTTCCTCTTCTTCCAAATGATTGGGTGGGAGAGGAGGTTCGAAGGGCAGTCCGCTCAGTTTAGCCTTGGCAAAAGACCGTTGGAGACCGCTCATGATACTGGATGGAGCTCTGATACTCGATCTTTACCAAGGTACAAGATACTGTCTAGCATGAAATAGCAAAGCTATTGGTGTCACATGGACGGTTGAATATCGATATTCAAGATCTAGAACTGTCGAGACCCTTATGGGATCTGCGAAAGGATGACGCGCTTTTGCGCTTCCAAGTTGCTGGGCGGGAGACTCTAGAGTCTAACCAACCCCTCTGTTTCAACAACCACCCTTTACTTTTTCTACTTCTAATAAATTCTCCGTCCGCCATACCCCTCTTGACACTTTGTAAATAAGATGCTCTATGAATAGGTCATCACGTCACTAGAAGCCTGGTAAGGCAGTGCTCTTTCCGGGCATACAATCCTCTGTTGGTGACTGACTCGACCAACAGATACTCGCCTCTAGGCAACATCCTTGCTCGAATCCTTCCCTACAAAAACCGTGCTCGACAGCTTCAGCTGTTATATTGCGTACGGACGAGAAACATGGTCTCACTGTGGGGCTCCAAGAATGGCGAGGAGCGTAATGAAGGAGACGAGACTGAACAAGATGGTGAGGATAGCAGACGACAACCTCGTCACTCAGGAGGCCCTGATCCTGACGAGAGGACTCGACTCCTACCTCCTCGAAACGATGGCTTCCTAGAGCCAGATGATCCAGCTGTAAGATTTCCGCATGTCCTTGCGGCTTTTCAGAACTAATTTGCTTGGTCCAGGTATCCCCTTATAATCTATGGAGTGTCAGAGCTCTTCGCTATTTCTGCGTCCTCTTCTTTATGATCAGCTTCATATGGTGGGTGCTGCTCCTGGTCTCCATCTTCGTCAGCCCACCTATGATGCATTCTCGTGGCTCCGGCTTCTTCGACTTCTCCTACACTACTCTCACTCTTGGCAACCTTCTTGTGGCAATCCTCTTCTTCTCTACACCCTCAAAAGCTATGGAATGGGGCAGCCTTGTCGTAGCATTCTTTTTGCTCGTCGACATGATCATAATCCTCGCAGTGCCACGGGTGCGAGTCGAGGAAGGCTGGGTTGGCATTGCTTCCGTGGTCTGGGCCACGATCATGGCACTCTACAACGTCCTTACAGACCGAGTGGTAGCTTGGGGTAAGAAAGAAGAGGAAGAGCGCCTCACGGGACGAAAAGAGACTCGCCGTTCTCTGCGGGAGTGGTGCGCAGTGCTCACTGAGTTGGTCATCATGGTAGTCTTGATCCTTATTACAATCCTCTTGACTGCGACCCTCATCCTGCGCTCCCGCGATGCAGGCCTGGCTCCACCCGGAAAGCGCTATTACGTCGATGGGGATAAATACCAGCTCCACTTAGCTTGTATAGGAAATGTGACTTACAACTCGGAGGGCAAGCGTAATCCTACCATTCTCCTCGAAGCAGGCGAGAATCCTGTCGAGGACACTTTCGATGACTGGATTTACAATGCTTACAACAACGGTACTATTGATCGCTACTGCTACTATGACCGCCCGGGTCTCGGCTGGTCTGACAACGCCCCATCTCCACACTCGGCGGGAATGACCTCAGATGCCCTTTCCGAAGCTTTGGCACGCGCTGGCGAGCAGTCACCATGGATTCTCGTCTCTGCCGGTATCGGTGGCATCTACAGCCGAATCTTCTCTAGCCGTCATGTAAAGCAGATCTCTGGCATAATGCTTATCGATGCTCTCCACGAAGATCTGCTCTATAAAGTTGCTCGCCCAGGTCGAGGCTTTGCCCTCTGGGCTCGTGGTATTATATCTCCTCTGGGCTACGACCGCCTCTTTGGTGCCATCGCCAAGGGTCGCACGCCTGAAGATCGTGTGTACGGTCGTTCCGCATACCAAGGCGGAAAGTACATCAAGGCGAAGTTGCAGGAGAACCTTGTCGCTAATTCGCTCACTAAGAATGAGGTCAGCCAGGCGAGGAACATCCAGAGCGAGAAGACACCGCTCGTGGTTGTAAGCTCTGGCATCAACGTCAGGAAAGACGATGAGTGGGAGAGAAAACAGAGAGATCTCACGAAGATCACAGAGAATCTGCTCAGCTGGGACGTCGTCAACGGTGCACCCCACGAAGTATGGAAGACCTACGAGGGAAGGCAGATCTTGGAGAAGAGGCTTGGTGAGCTAGTGAAGGGCTAGAGTCTTGGTAACGAAAGAGAGAAAGAAGAGAGAGAGAGAGGCAGAGAGAGTGAATACGCATGAGTGGTCTCTTTCTAAACAAAACGCGCTTTCCTTGTTCGAGCTTGATACGAGATACATATGTCAGTACACAGCCTTGCGTTGGCGTTGGCGGTTCTGCATTGCTTCTATTGCTTGTTTATTCTCTTCTCTTTGGAAGTTCTAGCATGATAGCTTGATCAAAATCCTTTCATGCTCGATCAGTCAACCCACGTTATCCGTGGACTCTGATCGCTTGTTTCCATCTCCATATTCAGCAGGGAAAGCACAACGCCGATGCAGTTGCAGAGCAATGACGCCCTCGTAAATATATCACCCGCATTGCCTCCGACTTGTCGCCACTCACAAGATACTGTCTGATCCCCACAAAAATCCGCAAGAGTGCTCGCCCACCTCTGCCAACCTATACGAATCTAGCTACACTCCTCGAGCCAACCCTGGACTTCCCAGGTTACCGCTCACGAGGACAACGAGCACCGCCGCATAACTAACTACAGATTAGGTCAAATCAGTGTGCCAATAATGCTGACCGGGCCAACATACGCTCCCGTTGATGCACAAAACTCAGGCCTTCCAGCCGTCGAAACCAAACTCAAAATCAAAGCCCAAAGCATGACCAAAATAACCAGCTAGCCAAGTCTGCTTGACGCACTAGTGGTGAAGTACAAGGACAGATCGCTCCCTATGTAGAAAAATCCCCCAATGGAAACATCGATGGCCTTTTGGAGAAGAGCAACAGCTACGGCGATTCACTTTGTTGAAATGTGTTTACTAGGGACCCGCCTTACTTATGCAATCGATTAGTATTTGTAGTTGGATGGTAATTGATTAAGCTGACTGCTGCGTGCCTTGAGACTCATCCATCTATAGGAGTAATCTATTAGCCCACAACATCTATATCTTCAATTAAAGGTATGTTTGGTAATATCTGGTTGATAGTGTCTAGGCTAACATCTCTTGTCCAACCCCGCTCAAGCGTTTCTCGGTGGCCCTCAGCCTTTTTCGAGGCCACACAGAAATTTGGGGCCGAACGGTATATATGCAGGCCCCGTGAACGCTTCAGGACACGTGCTAACAATCTGACCTGTCTAGCATCAGGCCAGGCTATCCTTTGGCCTCGTGCCGAGAACGTCGCGAGGCCACTTGGCGCAAGAGCTTAGCTCCCTTTTTCGTAACACCCCTGGAGACCGTCTTTATTGGTTGGCCCATGTCTTCGAGAGTGAAGAAAGATTTGCGATTGATTATGGCAGTGTGACTGCGAAGCTGCATTCCAGTGCTCACAACGAAGACACACGGGACTGCTTCTCATGCTAACAATGACACCGTCTTACATATTTCAATTCGATGCATTTTCTGTTTGCTCTTGTCGTCGGTAAGCGACATGGCTACTGTTTCTGGGCAGGGCTTGCGAGATTGCCGCTCACGAAGACTACAAGTACAGCTGCATATCTAGGAAAAGGTCAGCCGAACTCATCAGGACTCGATGGATATGACGTACGCTGCTGTGGCTGCAAATAGTTCAGAGCGTCTAGCTGTCGACAGGACACTAACAGACAAGGCAAAAAGCACTGTCCACATGGTCACCAAGCCCAGTCTTGCTGCTGGTTTCGTTATCAAGTATAGCGATATAATTGCTCCTACTAGAAGACCGCCAGACATGACTATACTAAGCACGCCCACAGCCTTGGAGATCCGCGTCTCTGGAGCATAATATAATCTATCCCACGGTTGCCGGTTTGGTTCACGTCTCTTCTGCTCACAGATATCAGTACAGGCGAATGCAGCTAGTAGTTGCATTGACTTACCTTGAACAGTTGGCTACAGTGATCCCTCAGGAACTGAGAAAGGCGGTCCTCTCCCTTTGCCGGCCTCAAAGCCACCAGATCTTTGTGGTCTTCAAAGTAGGCTTTCTCCCCGAGGCCGACAAAGCATTGTTCGTTGTCAAGCCATCCAGTCAACGCATTTCTGACCCGAATAGGTGGGCTCGAAAACTTCAGCACCTCGCTTTGTGCGGATAGAAGCTCATCTAAGATTGAGTCAATTAAGGTTGAGATCTCCAGACTTGTCGACGCTGTACTCACAATACTCTTTCACGAGCTTTCTCAGCTCTCCTAACAGTATGTTCTTATCTTCATCACGTCCAGCTGGCGGTTCTTGCATTTCTCCATATATTGTAGCCGAAGACAGGAATCCTTTTTCGTCGGGGTCGTTCGCTTCCTCTGCATCTAACTTGTCCAATTGCTCCTGCTTTGAGAGAATTTCGCTTTGCAAGACTAACAGGACCCGCGCTGCAGACCTGTCGAATCTACGATAGACGGCGAGTTCTTTATCGGTCGCAATGAATTGAGCCACCTGCGCGTATCCTGTTGCCTCGGTCTTGTCAGGGGATGACACCAGCTCTTTTGCTGTAGGGACTCGAGAGATCTGACGACGCATTGGCTGTCGAGGCTGTCTGTGTACATTGTTGTTATACTTCGGTAGAAGAGCCATATATAAAAATGGGTAGAAGAATTTTGCCGGTTATCCACATGATATGGGCAGGCTTCATGAGCACCATGGCGTGACTATTCTTAAGTATGCACATCGTGGATTGAGCCTGACCAAGTCACAGTGAGGCTGATTTTCGAGGGAATCGGGCTCGTGTAAGCCCAGCTCGAGGCGTATGTTTTTGACTCGTCCCAAAAACACAGCCCCCGCCCAATTATCGTGGAAGTGTGCCAGCTGCCAGCTTTCGGGGCCAGCCTTATCATCGCGCAGAAGCGATTGGACGCCACGGGACGCACCTCCTACACTGCCCCCAAACCTGGCGCTTAGGCAAGCCACCCCACCAAAATGTAATCGTTCGAGCTGTTCTAGGTGCTGTCTTACTATCTTACCTCCCGTGACAGCGGTACCTACGGATTCACTATAGGGCTAAGTCTCGCCAAATTCCAAAGGAAGGGAGGACTGAGGATGTATAATACTTCTTCATGAGTGCGTCATCCCGTTCACCACTACTTATATATTCGAATCCCCTTCAACTCATCCAATGTCTCCATTGACCAGTCCATGGTCCAAAATGGTCTGGGCCTCGTTGCATGCCCCACCACACCTGCGTTCTATAGCTAATCCCGGATCGGCCTTCGCGTTCAAACTCACTCGTTAGTACCGACAAGGCTGTAAAACCAATTCATGGCCAACTCTTTCCCACTTCCACTCAAACACTCCAAAAGTTGGAAAAAGCCGGCCAAGAATATTGAAATGCCAACAGATTCCTCCACTATGTCGTCGGCCACTGTAAGTGCGACCCAAGCGCAAGGAATGGTTCAAGACAGTTGAGCGACCTGCTGACGATGGGTAAAGGCCTCAACGGCGAAACTAGAAGCGTTCTTCTTTACCTGCCTATCTTTAACAATCATCGGCGCCTGCTATGGCCTCACGTCCCCTCTGTTTGCTCTTTGCCAAGCCACAGTGAGCTTTGCGCTGCTGTGGCTGCTGTGGCCCAAAGGCGAAATCCTGCTCTTCTCAGCGACACGATCTACATGCGCAAAATACAAAGCAATGTTCCTAGAACTCTGCGCCTTGGTATTCATTGTTGGTGCGGTGCTCTCGGTCCTCGCAAGGATTCGCGCGAAAGATTACAAGTGCGATATTATGCTTGTGCTATTGCGAGAACAGGCCATCACGACCATCAGCGTGCTTGATCTTGCAGCTTCGTTTGCAATAGTTGCCGCCCACGTGACCGGACATCACGACATCTGCAATCGTATCCACTCGAGATTCCTGCGTATAATCCGAAGCTTACACAAGATTGGTTGGAGTGCGGGTAGGGTCTGCTACCACTTACTGCAAGAACAACCAATCGACCTTGAGCGCCAATCAGAAACGACTTTAGCTCCTCCTATTGATCCAAAGACACCAGTCGACACCTCGATCTCCACCTTTCCTGCCGGAACAGGTCAAGCAACGAGCGAGATGGAACCGCAGGAAACCCAAGGAGTACATGAAATTGAGGAGATGGACGATCCTGACGGAGCGAAGTTACGTGAGAGATTTCGGCATCTGAAACGGCTATCAATGAAGAACAACCCGCACAGGCTTGTTCATGAAGAGCTTCGTTCTATCAGCGCGCGTCTCCGGTGGTCATCAATACGATACTGTCTTGGGTTTCAAGAGCGACCATTCGAAGATGTCTTCTTCGTTGTACCCTCTCAAGTCCCTACGATTTCCTCTCCAATAGCGAACCTACAACTTCCCCACTTAGAACTCTCACCAGGCAAAGCACGATCGCTACGAAGCCACTCGCCGAGTCTCAGGTCCGAGGTTACGAACATGATCGATCATCAAAACGCCCTCGGCATCCACCAGCTTCAGCCTTTCGACTCCAACTTCCATCTGAACACATCCATCAGCATAGCTGGGTCTTCGCCAGATCCGATCTTCCAGCTGCCAGGCGAGATCCAAAACATATGCGTGAAAGCTTTGCCAGACACGGGATCGAGCCAAAACGTTATTGACAAGTCTCTTGTGCAACAATTATCCCCTCCAATCCCGATAATTGCAATTGATGATCTCGCAGATAAACCTTTAGTAGCCCCAGACGGTAAACCGATACCCTCTGCTGGGAAAGTGCGCCTCCCTTGGATGTTCAAGAAGGAAGACGAAGTTTACGAAAGATGGTTTTATGTGGTCGAGAATTGTTCGAAAGGTGTCATCATCGGCAACGCCTTCTTGCGGGAAACAGAGACCATGAACAAGCATCGGGATCGCCTGATGATTACGAGACCTTCTGATCCCAACTCACTTCCGGGCAATCTTGCCAGTGAAGCCCAGCAACACGACTGTCTTCGCCAGCTCGTCCTTGGACGCATTAATGATACGGACGCTTTCGCCTCTATCGACACCGGCTGCGAGGCAAATCTGATGTCTGCCGACTACGCTGATACCCTTGCGCTCGAGGTCCAACCCCTACTATCAGAGAAAAAGGAAGTAGAGTTCGCTAATGGCAGGAGAATTACTGTACTTGGACAAGTTGATGTGAGCTGGAGCTTCTTCGACACTCCAGATGAAGCTACTCCAGTGACGTGCTACGTCCTGCGCACCTGCATCCACCCCGTCATCTTCGGTGAACGATTCGTATATTCTGAGGACCCTTGGATTAACCACGAAACCTCTTTGAGTCAAGTTCCCTCCAATAGAGAGGAAATAGGCGTCGTAGGACTAGAAAAGGCTCGCCGCTTCTGGTTCTTCGGCAATCACAAGCCAGGTATGCCCACTCAGAGCAAAGTAAACGCACAGAAAGGACCGAGCGGAAACTCGTCTACATTCCCAATCACAACCCCAGCCTCAATCTCAATCTCAGACTCAACCTCAAGTACCACCCCAAACCCAACAACAGACCTCGCCAGCTCCAGCAGCCATCACTCCACCCGCCCCCGCACACACATCACACCGGAACAGTGCGCCTCCACGGCCACCGCACGGCACAACTCCTTCGCCTCGTCAAACACGACCAACTTCGTCCTCGGGAACTTCAGTAGCGCCCGCCACTTCCACCACATCCTTGCTGCCTTCCCACTCACAGCCTCGCACCATTGGTGCTACCACAGCGTCTCAACCTAGGCTGCAACGGCCTGTCGGAGGACCTTCGATTACGCCCAATGCATTCCAGCCGCCTCCACCTTTCCTCTCAAGGCCTTGACCAGTCATTTTCCAGGTCAGACCTACCCTCCACCACCATTCCCTCTCACTATCATATCGACGAATGACCTGGTGCGGACTTTGCCAATTGTCACTGCTTTCGCTACTGGATATGCAATTTGTCTCCGTCTTGGAGGTCATCCGCCGGTCGCGACGTCTATACTCTTTCCTTTTTATTTACGTTCTTCGCATGCTTTGATTGGAGTGACACTCATGCACGATAAGGATAGATGGGTGACGGGCGTTCTTCATTTGGTGTTTTTGGGCTGGTTCAGAATGCGGATACCCACTTGGTCTGCGATGCATTATGGATAGGAGATCGGATACTGAATTCTTGTATATAGAATCGGCATTAGCTGGATGATCATACGGGAGGAGTCTTAGACTGTACATAATCGTGACATAAGTTGTGCTTGAAGATCACTTTGTCAAGTGTGCTCGATTTAAGTAAACATAACGTAGGTCAGTGTCCCGTTGATTCATCGCTATTGCAGTTTTCCTAGAGGCGTTCTGGGAACGTCCTGGGTGTGATCTCGCGTAATTGTAAAAAAGTCACTCGCATGCAAGCTCGCTCGCCTCATATCGCTGGCTTCTTGCCGGCTTGTCCGCACTACTCCTGCTCCTCCTCATCCTCCTCCCCTTCTGTTTCATCCTCCTCTTCTGTTTCATCCTCCTCCTCTGTTTCATCCTCCTCCTCTGTTTCATCCTCTTCCTCTGTTTCATCCTCCTCTTCTGTTTCATCCTCCTCATCAGTGCTTACGTCACAACCCACATATTCGCCCTCTTCAGTCGGCCTATTCTTGCCCTGCGTCTCTCTCTCACGCGGACTAGGATTAATCTCGATATCCACATTATCTGGCCGATTGTCCAGCCCTTGAACTGTAAACACTCCTCCATTCATTGTCGCAACCATCCTCGAGAGACGCCGAGGCTCTACGATAAGCCCTCCACAAGCACGACAGTCCATGACCCGCTCATTACTCAAGACCCTCTTGTTGCCACAACCATGCTTGCACGGATGGCGTCGTGCCAACATAGCTCTCGTATTCCGCCATGTCAAATGGTAGTCGACTCGACGAGTTATCGTCCTGTCAGCACGACCAAAGTAACGGGGCTCGACTCGAGAGCGAAATTGGCGCTGAAGCGTGTCAATCCTTGACTCGTAGCAGCGGCGGCACTGCCATTTTCGAAGCAGATTTCGACATGTGCATGTGTTTCTTCCGTTCGGGAATTGTTCCAAGAACTCGTCTCTGTGTTGCGCGCAGGTGCCGACGAGGTGAGCCTTGTAGAGTTTGTCTTCCTGCCAGAACGCCCGCTGGTCTTCGATGTGGTCTTCGCACACCCAGCGTCGTCTGTATGGCGTGTGAGGCTCGCCGGGTGGGCCAATGTTGGGTCCGACGCAGCTATATGACCCATTTCCTTGGCATGGCCAGAT
>JAABUP010007856.1_pt1 | contig 13961 bp, 16 predicted proteins | sample 5559201 | NCBI WGS metagenome assembly JAABUP01 (sample SAMN10711887, study PRJNA513373) | rock metagenome | isolation source: Antarctica rocks | place: Antarctica | reverse complement strand
CATCTCGGCCAACACCGGGCGGATGAACCCGTCCACCGCCGGCCCAGGATCAAACCCCGGCACCGGAGACAGTGCGCCCATGCCGCCGGTGTTCGGCCCGGTGTCGCCATCGCCCGCCCGCTTGTAGTCCCGCGCCGCCCCCAGGAACACCGCATCCGTGCCGTCGCACAGCGCAAACAGGCTGACCTCCTCGCCGGCCAGGCACTCCTCGATCACCACGCTCGCCCCGCTGTCGCCGAACGAGCGGTCGCGCATCATCATGTCGACCGCCGCCTCCGCCTCCTCAATCGTAGCGGCTACAACGACACCCTTGCCCGCCGCCAACCCGTCGGCCTTCACCACAACCGGCGCACCCCGGCGCCGGATGAACTCGCGCGCCGCGTCCGCATCATCGAACCGCTCCCACATCGCCGTCGGGATGCCCGCGTCGCCGCAAAGCTGCTTGGTGAACGCCTTGCTGCCCTCCAGCCGCGCCGCCGCTGCGGTCGGGCCGACGCAGCGGACGCCAACCTGCGCCATGGCGTCCGCCAGCCCCGCGACCAGCGGACCCTCGGGACCCGGCACCACCAAGTCAACCGCGTTCTCGCGCGCGAACTGCACCAACCGCTCGACATGCAGCGCGGCGATGCCGACGTTCTCCGCCACCAGCGCCGTGCCGGGGTTGCCCGGCGCCACCCACAGCTTCGTCAGCAGCGGCGACGCCGACAGCGCCCAGGCCAGCGCATGCTCCCGACCGCCCGAGCCGACCACTAGAACCCGCATCCCGCCTCCCCGCTTCAAACTGCCGCGCCTCTAGCATAGGCTGGGCGAATGGACGATCTAAAGACGGCCCCCAGCAACATCCCGGAATACACGGTTTCAGAAATCTCCGGCGCGGTGAAGCGCACCCTGGAGGGCGCGTTCGGCCGCATCCGCGTGCGCGGCGAGATCACCGAGTACAAACGCTACCCGTCCGGCCACATGTACTTCTCACTCAAGGACGAGGGCGGCAAGATCAGCAGCGTCGTGTGGAAGGGCACCGTGCCGCGCCTCGGCCTGCTGCCCGAGAACGGCGTGGAGGTCATCGCGACCGGGCGCGTGTCGTCCTACGGCGAGCGCAGCTCCTACCAACTGATCGTCGACCGCATGGACTACGCCGGCGCCGGCGCACTGCTGGCCCGCATCGAGGCGTTGCGCACCCGCCTGGTCGCGGAGGGGCTGTTCGACAGCGACCGCAAGCGCCGCATCCCGTTGCTGCCCGGCGTCGTCGGTGTCGTGACCTCGGCCCAGGGCGCGGTGCTGCAAGACATCAAAACCACGATCCTGCGCCGCTTCCCGCGCCCGGTCCTGGTCTGGCCGGTGCCCGTGCAGGGCGAGGGCGCCGCCGCCCGCATCGCCGCCGCCATCGCCGGCTTCGACCGCATCGCCCTCGGCGGCGGCGTCCCGCGGCCCGACGTGCTGATCGTCGCGCGCGGCGGCGGCAGCCTGGAGGACCTGATGGCCTTCAACGACGAGGCCGTGGTCCGTGCCGCATGCGCCTGCCGCATCCCGCTGATCTCCGCCGTGGGGCACGAGACCGACCACACATTGATCGACCTCGCCGCCGACCGCCGGGCGCCGACGCCGACCGCCGCCGCCGAGCTGGCCGTGCCGGTGCGCGCCGAGCTGCTGGCCAATGTCGCGCAGGAGGCGGCGCGGCTGTCGGCCGGGCTGCACCGGATGACGCAGGAGCGGCGGCTGCGGCTGGGCCAGGCCGAGCGCGGCCTACCCGACCTGCCGAACCTGCTGGGCGGCGCGCGGCAGCGCCTGGACGACCGCGCGCAACGGTTAGCGATGGCACTGCCAAACCTGCTGGCCGCGCGCCGGGCCGCGCTGGTGCGGGCGGAGCGTGGGATTCCGGACCTGCCCGGCATCGTGCGCGCGGCGCACCAGGCGATCGAGGCGCGCAGCCTGCGCCTCCTGCTTGCGCTGCCAAACCTGGTGCGCGCGCGCCGGGCCGCGCTGGTGCAGGTCGAGCTGCGGACACCCAACCCGCAAGGCGTCGCCGCCGCGTGCCGGGCGGCGGTGGCACTGGCAGCGTCCCGGCTGGGCGGCGCGCTGCGCCAGGCGACGGCGCGGCACCAAGGACGCGCCGGCGCCGTCCTGAGCCGGCTGTCTCCCGCGCCGTTGCACGCCGGACTGCGTGAGCAACGGGCGCGGCTGGCCGGCACGGCAGCACGGCTCGACTCTGTTTCGACCCAAGCGGTGCTGGCCCGCGGCTATGCACTGGTGCTGGACGCAGACGGGCGGGCAGTCACGTCGGCGGCGCGGGTCGTGCCCGGCGGGCGGCTGCGACTGCGCTTCGGCGACGGCGAGGCGGGCGCCACTGCGGACCAGGCGGTGCCGCCTCCCTGAACATATTCTGCCAACCTGCTTTACTTTGGCGCGGCGAAGGCTCATGTAAGCGGTGGCGCTTTTCGTGTTGGGCCAGCCACTTTTTGGATACTCGCCTGTCGAACCCTTATTCGTTTTGTGGTCCGCGGCTTTTCCGGTGCTCCCTAATGTAAAAGTAATTCGGCCTGCACCGTGCGGGCCGCCGTGTCTATGGAGAGCACGTTATGGCAGTCGGAACGGTCAAGTGGTTCAACGCGCAAAAGGGTTTTGGTTTCATCCAGCCGGATGACGGCAGCAAGGACGTGTTCGTCCACATTTCTGCGGTCGAGCGCGCCGGCATGGGTTCGTTGAACGAGGGCCAGAAGCTGAGCTTCGAGCTCGAGCGCGGCCAGCAGGGCAAGACCTCCGCGGTCAACCTGCAAGCCGCGTAACCCTTCACCCCCAGAGCCGCCCGTGTGGCGGCGGTCGGAGGCGACCTGTATGGCAGCCCATAAGTTCGCCTTCGGCCAGAAGGTGGAGTTCTCTCCCAGCGCGTTCGATGGCAACGCGCCACGGGGAAGCTACACCGTGGTCAAGCAGATGCCCAGCGAGACCAGGGACCTGCAGTACCGCATCAAGAACGCCCGTGATGGGCACGAGCGTGTCGTGCGCGAGAGCCAGCTCGGTCAGAGCTGAGGCGTCGCCTGCCTTTCTGCCCGGCGCCGCCCTCCTGCCACTTCGCGCTGCCTCCCTAGCGCTGCGAGGAAGATCAATGGTTTTTAAGCCCAACTATAACATGCAGCGGGCCGAGCGGAACCGCGCCAAGCAGGCCAAAAAAGACGAGAAGCTGCGGGAAAAAGAAGAAAAGCGCAAAGCTGAGCTTGAGGCCGGCATCCAGCCCGCTTCAACCGAGAGCGCCACTTCCGGAGACAATGATGGCGCCTAAGAAGAAAATCGAGAGCAGCTTCGTCGCTTTCGACGTGACCTATGTTGACGGCACCCGCAGCAGCAACCGGCGCGTGCCCAGCACGGCGCTGGTCGGCCTCGATGGCGATATGCCGGCCCAGGGCATCATCGAGCAGCAGGATGCCACGATCGGCGCGGCCTCCGGCAAGCCCCGGCCGGCCATCAAGTCGCTGGAGCGCTCGCCGCTCCCGGAAGTCGTTAAGGTCCCGATGAAGGCTAAGTACTAGCCCTCGGCCAGCGCCGGTGCAGCCACAGCCAGCTTTCCGGTTTGGCCCGTATCCAGCGCTCCAAGGTATCGTTTACCGTCTGCGTCAGCGCCGCAACATCGGCTTGACGGTCGGCCCCGTCCGGCAGGTCGAGTGGCGGCTCGCAGGTCACCCGGAACCGGGCGGGATTTAGCCGCTCGACATAGGCTGGGACAACGGGGCAGCGCAGCCGCAGCGCCAGGACGGCCAACGCCGGCGCGGTCATGGCGGGACGGCCAAAGAATTGGGCCTCGATCCCGTCGTTCATCTTCTGGTCCATAAGCATCGCCAGCCGCCCCCCGCGTGACAGGTGCGCAAGCGACTGGCGGGCGCCGGCCGCGCCTTTGGGGAACAGGCGCATATCCGTCTGTGCCGTGTTCCGGACCGCCTGGCGGCGCAGGTCCAGGATCAGGGCGTCGACCTGCTTGTTCTCCGCCGGGCGATAAAACAAGGAGACAGGCAGGCCACGGGCCGCCGCAGCGACCGGAAGCAACTCCCAATTGCCAATGTGGCCGCTGAAGAAGATCGCCGGCCCTCCCTTCGCCGCCAGCCAACGCAGCGTGTCCCCACCGACAAGCTCCCATCCTGGTCCGGCGTCGGTCTCGTGCAGGCCAGCGATGTGCGGCAGCTCGCCGACCGTGCGGCCCAGGTTGTCCCACACGCCGCGCACCACCCGGCGCCGTGCGGCAGCGTCCAGCGCCGGCAACGCCGCACGCAGGTTGCTGTCGGCCACGCGCGAGACCGGCAGCAGCGGCCCAACGGCGCGGGACAGCGCTCCAAGCAGGTTGCTGGATGCGACCGGCCCCAAGCTGCGCAACAGGCGCAGCGCCGCACGCGCCGCAAATGCCTCGGCGTGGTGGGCCAGGCTTATGGCACGACCTCGGCCAACAAGCGTTCGAGCGCGGCCGGGTCGTCCCATAGCAGCGAAACGCCGACCACCTGGACCCGGCTGCGGACCGCGCCAGGCAGGCGGACCGCGTCCTTGGGCGTCGTGACCGGCACGGCGCCGAGCGCTGCGGCACGGGCAAGCATGTGGTCCAGCTCCGCACCGCTGAAGCGGTGGTGGTCGGGGAAGTCCATGCACTCCGCGAGGGTGGCGCCGGCCTGGCGCAGGGTGTCATGGAACTTGGAGGGGCGGGCGATGCCGCAAAACGCCAGCACCCGCACTCCGTCCAGCGCCGTGTCGGGCTTCAGCGACGCCGCCAACACTGGCAGGCCCGGCGGCAAGGCAGCGCGCACGTTCGCTGTACCGGGCGCCGCATCAGGTCCGATCAGCACCGCTGCACGGCACCGCGCGGCGGCAGCGGCAACGCTCTCCCGCAATGGCCCGGCGGGCATGACCCGGCCGTTGCCGAACCCCGCCGCGCCATCGACCACGAGCAGCGCAGCGTCCTGCACCAGCGTCGGGTTCTGCAGGCCGTCGTCCATCAGCAGCGCCTGCGCCCCTGCCGCCACCGCCGCCCGTGCGCTTGCGCCGCGGTCGGCTGCGACCCAGGTCGGCGCGACGGCTGCCAGCAGCAGCGGCTCGTCGCCCACCAAACCCGCGTCGTGCAGCGCGGGATCAACCCGCAACACGCCACGCGACCGGCCGTCATAGCCACGGGTCAGGCAATGCACCGCCACGCCGCGCGCCACCAAGCGCCGCGCGAGGTCCAGCGCCACGGTCGTCTTGCCGGCGCCGCCCACGCCCGCATTGCCGCAGCACAGCACCGGCACCGGCGCACGCCAACCTGGCCGGGACACTCGGCGGGCGGTCAGCCCAGCGACCGCCATGCCCGCCGGGGCAAGCAGCCGGGCCATGGGGCCGTCGTGCTGCCAAAACGCCGGCGGCCTCATCCGCGCCGCACCAGCGACAGCAACGCCGCCGCTGTCCGCTCCGGCAATCCGGCCGCGCCCTGGGCCGCGACGCAGGCCGCCGCCCCAGCAGCGCGCATTCGGGCGGGGTCGCGCAGCATGCCGTCCACCCAGCCCGCCAGCCCGGCCGCGTCCGCGATCCGGGTCAGCGCGCCGGCTGCCTCCAACGCCTCCACGGCCTCGGAAAAATTCGCGGTGTGCGGCCCGACCGCGATGGCGCAGCCCAGGCGCGCCGGCTCAAGCGGGTTCTGTCCCCCCCGCCCCACCAGGCTGCGCCCCAAGAAGACCAACGGCGCCAGGCGATACAGCAGGCCAAGCTCCCCGAGCGTGTCCGCGACCCATAGGCCCGCCTTCCCAGGGTCCTGCCCGGCCGCCCGGCGCGGCGCACCGAGCGCAGCCGCGACCGCCGCCCCACGCTCCGGATGCCGCGGCGCAACGATCGTCAGCAGGCCCGGATGCGCGGCGGCCAGGCTGCGGTGGACCTGGCCGGCCACGTCCTCCTCGCCGGGATGCGTGCTGGACGCGAGCCACACCGGGCGGCCACCAGTCAAGGCGCGCAAACGGGCAAGCTCGGCTGGATCGGCCGGCAGCGGCGCAGCGGCAAGCTTCAGGTTGCCCGGCGCGTCCACGTCGTGCGCGCCCAGCAGGCGCAAATGGGCCGCGTCGCCCTCCGACTGCGCCTGGACCCGGTCGAACGCCCCCACCACCTGCCGCGCAAAGCCCGGCGCCCGCTGCCACCCGCGCAGGCTGCGGGCCGACATGCGGGCGTTCACCAGCATCATGGGGACGCCCCGCGCCCGGCAGCCGTCGATCAGGTTGGGCCAAAGCTCGCTTTCCACGAAGCCCGCCACATCCGGCCGCCAGTGATCCAGGAACCGCGCCACCCAGGCCGGCACGTCAAGCGGCACGAACCGGTGCATCACGCACTGCAACCCAAGCTCCGGCAGCCGGGCGGCCAGGAGGGCGGCGGACGTGACGGTGCCGGTCGTGAGCAGGACCGAGGCGTCCGGCGCCTGTCCCCGCAGCGCGGACAGCACCGGCAGGACCGATTGGCTCTCCCCCACGCTGGCCGCGTGCAGCCAAACCAGGCAGCCGGCAGGGCGGGGCGTCGGGTCGATGCCCTCGCGCTCCGGGAGGCGGGCCGCGACCTCCTTGCCGCGGCCCACGCGCCGCCGCAGCATCGCCCGCAGGCCGGGAGCCGCCAGGGCTGCGCCGCCATGCCAGATCCCGCCGATCAAGTCCCGCAAAGCGCTGTGGCCTCGTCCGCCGCTTGGGTGAGGGCGGCGGCGATCACCGGCAGGCTGTCGGCCCAGCGCTCCCGCGGCACGTGGATCGGCGCGCCGCAGACCAGCACGCCGCGGCCGAACGGCACCGGCAGGATCATGCGGTCCCAGGTCGGCAGCACCCGGCGGCGGGTGGACCGCGCGGAGCAGGGCAGCACCGGCACTCCGGCCAGCGCCGCCAACTGCGCGACGCCGCGGGCAACCTGCCGCGCCGGGCCGCGGGGGCCATCGGGCGTGATCACCACCTGGTCCCCTGCCGCCAGCACCGCCAGCAACGCGCGCAGGCCCGATGCGCCGCCCTTCTGCTCGGTGCCCTTGGACGACGAGCCGTATACAAGGTCGAGGCCGAAGCGGCGCATCATGTCGCCAATGAGCCGGCCGTCCTGATGGCGGCTGACCAGCACGTGCATGCGTCCGCGCGGCCCGAGCGCTGCGGCGCGTTGCCGGACCGCATAGGTCCAAAGAGCTGGCATCAACGGCAGGCATTCGTGCCAAAAGGCGAACACGGCGGGCGTCCCGTGCAGGGTGCGGCCGAGGTCCACCCCATGCAGCGACCAGCGCGTGGTGCGGAGCGCAAAGCGCAAGTACGCGCCGAGCGCCTGCGCGCCCAGCGCCAACGTTCGAGGATGGCGCAGGAGGCGTTTGATCATAGTTGTTTGGTCACGGGACGCGGCAGGCGGGCATGGCGCGGCGGTAGCATGCGGCCCATGGCGCCGCAAATCCGGGGCTGGGCGCGTCTACGAGCCGGGGCCGACCACCGCGAGGTTCGCCAGGAAGGCGTCGGCGCAGGCCCGCCAGGAAAACCGCTCGGCATGGGTGCGGCAGGCCGCCCGGTCCCCGCCCAAGGCGCGCATCGCAGCCGCCCGCAGGTCCCGGTCCAATGCGCCCACGCCCGGCGCGGCGCCCTCCAGTATGTCGGCCGGGCCGGTCACTGGGTGCGCCGCGATCGGGGTGCCGGAGGCGAGGCTTTCAAGCAGCACCAGCCCGAATGTGTCGGTGAGCGACGGGAACACGAACACGTCCGCCCCGGCATAAGCCTGCGCCAGCGCCGCCCCGTGCCGCTCGCCGATGAAGTGCGCCGCCGGATGGTGACGGGCCAGGGCCTCCCGTTGCGGCCCGTCGCCCACCACCAGCTTCGATCCCGGCAGGTCGAGCGACAGGAACGCGCCCAGGTTCTTCTCGACCGCGACCCGGCCGACATACAGGAACACCGGGCGGGGATAGGGCATCCCGACCGACGGGCCCGGCTTGAAACGCGCGAGGTCGACGCCGCGGGTCCACGCGCGCACGTTGCGGAACCCGCGCTCGGCCAGCTCGCGCCGCAGGCTGGCGGTCGCGACCATCGTCGCCGAGCCTGCATTGTGGAACCAGCGCATCCAGGCGTACGCCAGCGCGACCGGCAGCCGCGTCCTGGCATGCAGGTACTCCGGGAAGCGGGTGTGGAACGAGGTGGTGAACGCCATGCCGCGCCGCAGCGCCCAGCGCCGGGCGGCATAGCCGAGCGGACCCTCGGTCGCGACGTGCAGGGCGTCGGGACAGAAGGCGCCGATCATCGCAGCCAGCCGGCGCCCCGGCGCCAGCGCCACGCGGATGCTGCCGTAGGTCGGCAGCGCCATGGTGCGGAACCGGTCGGGTCCGATGACCTCCACGACATGGCCCAACGCCGTCAACTCCGCCGCCACCATCGACAAGGTGCGGACCACCCCGTTCACCTGGGGATGCCAGGCGTCAGAAACGATCAGGATGCGCACGGCGCAATGAGAGCAGGATGCGCATGGCGCAATGAGAGCCGTCAGGCAGCCTCCGCCAACACGGACTTGCGCGGCTTGAAGAACGACAGCCCGTTCATGGCGGCCCAGTCGATCAGTTCCAGGCGGCCATCGTGGTGCTCGACGAGGGCGGTGCAGCTTTCGACCCAGTCCCCGTCGTTCAGGTACAGCACGCCGTTCACCGTGCGCATCTCGGCGTGGTGGATATGGCCGCAGACCACGCCGTCGAAGCCGCGGCGCCCGGCCTCGTTCGCAAGCGCCATCTCGAACAGGTCGATGGCCTTCACCGCACCTTTTACCTGGCGCTTCAGCCACTGCGACAGCGACCAGTAGGGGTAGCCCAAGCGGCGGCGCAGCGAGTTGAACCAGCGGTTGACGACGAGCGACGTGACGTAGGCGCCATCGCCGAGCACCGCCAGGAACCGGGCGTAGCGAACCACGCTGTCGAACTCGTCGCCATGGACCACCAGCAGCTTCTTGCCGTCCGCCGTCACGTGCGTGGCCTCGTTGCGCAGGGCGATGCCGGCGACCTCCAGCGTGTTGGGGTTGAGGGCGGTCGGCAACCAGGCGCGGAACATCTCGTCGTGGTTGCCGGGGATGTAGGTGACGGCAGCGCCGTTGCGGGCGTGCCGGAGGATCAGGCGGATGACCTTGTCGTGGTTCGCGTCCCAGTACCAAGATTTGCGAAGCCGCCAGCCGTCCACGATGTCGCCGACAAGAAATAGGTGCTGGCACGACATCCGGCCCAAGAAGTCCGCCAGGAAGTCGCTGCGGCAGCCGCGCGTTCCCAAATGCGTGTCGGAAATGAAAACGGCACGATATTGGTGAGTATTCGTTGTAGAGAGGACTGCGTTCATGCGACCGATTGAACCTCGTGTCGTGTTCAGGGCAACTCTGCTTCGCAACGGTCTATGACCATGTGGCGTTGAACTTGCACATGAAGTTTTGATGATGCAGCATTGCTGACCCGGTTTGCGGCGCTCGAAATGCCAATGGCCGCCGGTGCAACCCGACGGCCATTGTTCTTGGACGATTTTCCGCTTTAACGCGCCTGCTGGATCGCCGACAGCAGCCAACGCCCGCCCGGTGCGCGAAGGAACGTCCAAAGCTCCGTCGCCATGCTGCGCAGCGCCATATCGCCCTCCACCACGCGCCCGGCCGAGTCGCGGGTCACGTCCAACGAGGAGAAGCGCATCGCGACCGTCGCGTAGTCGCGGTTGCCCTCCGACCATGCCTCGGACAGGTCGCCCTGCTCAAGCTTGACATGGGTAACGGTGTTGCGCACGCCGCGGCTTGCCTGTTCCGCCAGTTGCTCGCCGAAGTAGCTGACCATCTCCGGCGTCGCCACCCCACGCAGCGCATTCAGGTCCTGCGCCGACCACGCGGCCTGGACCTCATGCAAAGTGCGGTCGAACGCCTCGTAGTCCAGCTTGCCGATCTGGACGCCTGTTGCCGGGCGGGTTGCGCCGGGCAGTGTCCCTGGCATCGGGCCAGGCTGCTGCATACGCATGAAGCTCGGTCCGCCAGCCATCGCCGGCTGGCGGCGCATGAACATGCGATAGAGCCAGCGCACCGCAAAGAACAGTAGCGCCGCCTGCAACAGCAGGCCGATGAAGCCTAGCCCGCCCATGCCGCCGGACCCGCCGAACATGCCGCCGCCGAACAGCATGCTGCCCAGGCCCACGCCAAGCAGGCCGCCGAGCAGGCCGGACCCGAAAGCCGAACGGCCGCCGAACGCGGGCGCCATCGGTGCCGGGGTGCCATAGCCTGGGCTGGGCGCCGGACGCGCGGTCATGCTGCGCTCCATTGGCGCCGCCGTGAACGGCGACGTGTTGGTAGAGGGCGGCGCCATGAAAGTGCGGCCACCGCGGCTGCCGAACGAGCTTCCGCCGCCCGCCCGCGCATCGGCGAGCGAGGGCGCGAACGCCAGGGCAGCGACCGCAACGGCAGCGATGAAAGAGGAGGAACGGCGCATTTGATCAGGGTCTCCCATTAGCGCCCATGAATATAGTCCGTTCCAGAGTTGAAAATAGGGGTCACCGTGGCCGCGTTGACAAGCGTTGGCCAGCCAGCCCAGCCTACGGCATAGCCATTAAATCCGGGTAAAGGAAAATGCGATATTCTGCTGCCGCCGGGCTTGGACTGTGCGCGCTGTTGCTGGCGACCCCGGCCGCAGCGCGGCTGGTTGAACTCACCGTCTTGGCGCAAGAGCCCTTCGCCGACGGCGCAAGCTTTGGCGACGCCGGGCCGTATGTCCGCATCCGCGCCGTGGCGCACGGCGAACTCGATCCCAACGACCGGGCCAATGCCGGCATCGGCCTGCTCGGCCAGGCGTCCCGCAACGCGCGCGGCATGGTCGAATACGACACGGATGTGTTCATCCTGCGCCCGGCCAATCCGGGCCGCGGTGACGGCGTGCTGCTGTACGACGTCACCAACCGCGGCAACAAGCTGTTGATGGGCTGGCTCAACGACGCCGCGGAGCCTCCGGGCGGCAACGTCAACGACCCGCGCACCCTGGCCGACGCCGGCAACGCCTTTACCTTCCGACGCGGCGACACGATGGTCTGGTCCGGCTGGCAGCCCGAGGTGACGGGCGCCAACAACGGCATGGGCATCCGGGTGCCGGTGGCCACCCAGGCGGCGACGCAAGGCAGTCCAGGCCCCACCCTGCAAATCGTGCAGCGTATCCGGCACGAGTTCCTCGCCGGCACCCGTAGTTCGGACCCGATGCAGCGCATCCGCCTGCCCTACCCCGTCGCCAGCACCGACACGGCGCGTCTAACGGTTCGCAGCCGCCAGGCCGACGCGCCGACGCCGCTCGGCCCCGACGATTTCCGCTGGGTCGACAGCAGCGCCATCCAGCTCATGCCATACGGCGCCACGCCGACGCAGCGCCGCATCTACGAGCTGACCTACGAGGCCACGCGGCCCACCGTGGACGGCATCGGCTTTGCCGCCACGCGCGACCTGGTCAGCCACCTCCGCGCCGAGCCTGGGATACGCCGCACCCTGGCGGTCGGCATCTCGCTCAGCGGCCGGTTCCTGCGCCATTTCCTGGAGCTTGGCATGAACCGGGACGAGGCAGGCCAGCGGGTGTTCGACGGCGTGCTGCCGCACATCTCCGGCGCCGGCAAGGTGTTCGCGAACGAGCCCTTCGCCATGCCGTTCCGCACCGCGACCCAGCACGAGGACCGCTTCTATCCCGAGGTTCGGCCGCCGTTCGGCTACGGACCCGGCCCCAGCCTGCTGCACGGGGACGGCAGCGGCCCTTTGATCATCGAAAGCAACACCTCGACCGAGTACTGGCAAAAAGCCGCCTCGCTGGTCCACACGGACGCGGCGGGCGCGGATGTCGCGCTGCCGCCGGGCGTGCGGGTCATGCTGGTGGCGGGCACGCAGCACGGCGGCCACGCCAGCAGCCAGGACGCGCCGGGCGCCTGTGCCAATGCCCGCAACCCCAACAGCGCTGGCCCGGCGCTGCGGGCCATGCTGACCAACCTCGATGCCTGGGTTGCGGCCGGGACCGTGCCGCCCGACAGCATGGTGCCCCGGCGCGGCGATGAGACCGGGGTTCCCGCCGCAGCGGTGCATATGCCTGCAGTCCCCGGCGTTGTTTGGGCGCCGGGCGACAACCCGATCGGCCTGCCTGTGGACTGGACCAACCCGCCTGCGGCCCCTGTGCAGCCGTACCCCACCATGGTCGCCGCCATCGACGCCGACGGCAACGAAATCGCCGGCCTGCGGCTGCCGCACCTGGCGGTTCCACTCGGCACCTATACCGGAACCAATGTTTACAAAGACCTAACGTCCGAGCTGTGCGACCGCGACGGCACGTTCATCCCGTTCGCCCGCACCCGCGCCGACCGCGAGCGCACCGGCGACCCCCGGTTGTCGTTGGAGGAGCGCTACGGCACGCGGGAGGCATACATGGCGAAGGTGGAGGCAGCCGCTGACGCATTGGTCGCGGCACGGTTGCTGCTCGCGGAAGACGCGGCGCGCTATGTGGCGGCTGCAGCAGCCAGCGACCGGTTCTAAGTTGATCGTGCGGACGGGGCAGTCTAGCCCGCAATAAGACAGGGACGTACGGCTCACTTGCGCAGCATAGCTCGCCAGAATGGAGGCACAGAAGCATGAGCCAGACCCAATCCAGGCCGATGTCTCCGGACGAGTTCCTGGCCTGGGAAGCCGGGCAGGAGCTGAAGTGGGAGTTCGACGGCTTTCAGCCCGTCGCCATGACAGGCGGCACCAAGGCGCACGCCGTAGTGCAAGCGAACCTGCTCACGGCGATGACCAACCGTCTCCGCGGCAAGCCCTGCCGAGCCTACGGCAACGGCCGCACACCGTTCCCAGACAGTAAAACGGTTGTCGCAGAACCCGTCGTGATCTTTGAGGTGCTGTCGGTCGGCATCGCTGGCGACGACCGGACTGTTAAGCTTGCCGAGTACCAGTCGCTCCCCTCGGTCCGGTGCTACGTCATGCTCGAACAGGACCGGGTGTTCGCCACGGTGATCACCCGCACGGACACCGGATGGGACTACGCCCTCGCCGGCTTGGACGGCACGCTGGCCATGCCGGAGATTGGCGTCGAGATTCCCATGGCGGAGCTGTATGACGGGCTGGCACTCGCCGCAGCGGCACAGGTAGTCGCACCTGTTCCTGCCCCGTCCGAGGCCCCCTGAATCCAAGTCTCTGCACCGTTCACGCTGCCGCCCGGCCTGCGCACTCGGCAGCTTCGCCAGGACTTTCCCCCACTTTCCACAATGGCGATTATCAGTCGTTGTGTGTTGGAAAATCAGGCTGGTTGCCTCTGGGGAGCGGGTCGCACGGGCAATGCCTTGACCTCCGCGCCGATTGCTGCCGCCGCGACGCGAAGATCGTAAGCGGATTGCAGATTGAGCCAGAATTCGGCGCTGTTATGGAACCAGTGACCAAGGCGCAAGGCGGTGTCGCCTGTGATCGCCCGCTTGCCTGCGATGATCTGGCTGATGCGGTTCGGCGGCACATGGAGTTGCCGCGAAAGTTCGGTAGGGGTAATGCCGATTTCCCCCAGCTCGTCCGCCAGGATTTCGCCGGGGTGGATGGGTGGTCTGGTCATGGCTTTAGTCTCCTTCAATGGTAATCTACGATTTCGACGTTTGACGGTCCCGCCGCGCCCTCGGGCCACTCGAAACACACCCGCCACTGCATGTTGACGCGGATGCTGAATTGCCCGGCGCGGTCGCCCTTCAAGGCTTCGAGGCGGTTGCTGGGCAGGGCGCGCAAGTCGGCCAGGCCGGTTGCCGCCGTTAGAATTTCCAGCCGCTTGTATCCTTGCCGGTCGAACCCCTGAAACTCGCGGATGAAACCGCCCGCCGCGAACGCTTCAGTTCTTTTGTCTCGAAAACTCAAAGCCCGTTTTGAAAGGGGTTGTGGGCCAGGTCTGACGGTGTGACCGGGACGGGTAGTGCGGCGTTCCAGGCGGTTTGCCCGTCATGGAGCTTGGTATGTGGACGTCTGAGGATCGCGCGCTG
>JAABUP010007855.1_pt1 | contig 13963 bp, 16 predicted proteins | sample 5559201 | NCBI WGS metagenome assembly JAABUP01 (sample SAMN10711887, study PRJNA513373) | rock metagenome | isolation source: Antarctica rocks | place: Antarctica | reverse complement strand
ATCGCGCAAGGATATGCCACAGATGCGTCGCAAGCAGTTCATCTGAAAAACAGCCAAAGGGCTAATGTGTTGTTTCACAACAGCCCATGTTTCTCCAGAGTACAGCAGAACTGACATGACGATGCATGGCCAGAATATACCTTTTTTAACAAAATCTGCCATTGGCAACCAGTATGCACCTGCGCAATACCACAGCACGACACCGCTGCAGTATGTTCAATCAAAATCGAAGCTCAGGACATCCAGTGGGCCCTATACGACGGGTGCTAGTCAATGCTCGCTTCAGGTCAACAGTGTATTCTTTGGAGAACGGCTTGCCAATACCATTGTGAAACTGGTGATACTGCTCTGCTCTGTAAAAGGGCAGTTTATCAGAATCAACAATGTACACCACATTGATTTGGTCGTTATCCTTGGCTTTGCCTCTGTTGAAATCATTACCATCACTGGGAATCAAATCCATGCCATTCTTGTTGCGCTCCTGCAACACAGCAGCCCCAGTGCTCTCAAGTCTTTGGTTCATTAAATTGCTCACTGTGCTGCACCACCTGGACTATCATGTGGATGCATGCAGCATTCAACGCAAGGTGCTGCCCCAGCGTTACCGTTGCATGCACTGCAGTGCCACATACCATGCAGCATATGATGCTGGCCACGCTAGTTGGCTTTGTGACAGAGTGTAGAGAGGCGTGACAAGACCTTGCCCAGGGCAATGCTGCAGAGAGTGATATGCGCAAGCACTTTGATGTCAGCTTGCCTTGAGGACTTCAAACAGAGGAGAGTCAATGCCCTTGGGAATGCCGATGACATTCCTGTAGGCTGGACCTGCATCCTGAGGGTCTAGCCGCATCATGCCAAAAGGAGTTTTCCTGAACTGCCCAAAGTATGTGTCTGCAAACGCTTCCATCTGTCTGCGTGTCTGTGCTGTCTCTCCTCTGAGTTCCATTTGCACTACCTCTGCGTGACCTAGCTCCTCATATACAGCCTGCTTTGGCCCATAGTAGTAGCAGACCTTGTCCCCTGGACCTGCACCAAAGCATTTCCTGCTTAAGTGAGCTGAACAGACACAGTTGCTGCAAAAAGAATGATGCATGCTGACACTTAATGTGCATGAGCAAGAGCTTGACTGCAAGATCATCAACTGATCATGCAAGTCCGTCATGAACCTAAACAAAGGCTACACAACCAGCTCCACCAAAGCAGGGGCCAAAATGCCGCTTGAACAATCTGTTTTGCCAAAAGAATGGCACCAGACAGGAAGGTGATGCCCTGTACAGGCAAAGCAGTACCTGCTCCCTTAGCTCCACCAGCATACCCTGTTATGGCTGAAATTTTCCCACCTTCTCTGCCCAAAGCTTTCTCTACATCCACAAAGTCTTTCTGCCTGCCCCAGAAGCAGCCGTTGCCAAAGTAGATGGGGGTTGTGTTGTCACTGGCATCTATGCTACTGCTTGCAGAGTCTGCACTGACAACTGCACTTGCTGCAGAAGCGCCTCGAGCTGAGCCTGAGGGTGCTGCCAATGAGGGACTGGCTGATAAGCTCAAGGCCAATACTGCGGCAACTGCATGCTTTGTCAGGGACTGCCTGCACATCCTGGACTGCCTGAGCCAAAATGCATATTTGGTGCACTGGATGGTAACCAGGAGGCCCTGTGCAAGCTGACCAACCTGACACTGTCATTCTGCCGTTGTTCAGCCTGCACTACGTTGCGCTTCGCGGGCCTACATCTTGCCTGCGAGGCTGCAGACTGGAAAGGTCTGGAAGCTTTGAGTCTTTGGTGGCAGTGCACGAATTGTGCGGACATACCGATCGCAAAGGCGTGACTGCGCAGGAAATTTGCGGTTCTCAGAAATGAAACAAGAAGTCAGACAGCACTGCGTGCGCAGGCACAATATATAGAACGTGAAGTGTCCGGACGTGTAGACGCTGCTGTGGCTAGACCGGAATACGGATCGCCGTTAGTAATCTTACTGGCAATTTCTGCCACACACCAGGCATGGAAGGCTCTTATGCAAACATAGTTCGTCTGGACAAGGGCAAGTACAGAGCCAAATGGCACTCTTCTCAATCTTTATAGACAGGAAGCACGGAACACTTGCACATTGTCAAGCATCAAGACCAACCTGCCAAAATCTATTGCAGAAAATGTTACGTCAAATCAAGGTGGCTATGCATGAAGCAAGATATTGCCAGTTGGGGAGCAAGTTCACGCAAAACAGACCAGAGTCACACCTACGGGTGTGACTCTGCTTGCAGCCATGTGGGCAATAACCCCAGATTGCCTGCCTGTGACTTTGCCTTCCACATCCTCTGCTGCTCTTGCGACATGTATGCATGTTTGGCAGCTTTGGTAGCCTGTCGGTGGCGGCAATGTTCAGCCTCATCAAACAAGCTGAGACTCTGCAGTACTGAGCTGCAAGGCTGCACATGAGCTGCCTGTGGTTTCATTGCACCATCTGCTTTGCCCGCCACTCTATCGTGTTGCGCTGCATGCTGTACAGGTGAGTGCCCTGACCTTGGCTCAGAGCACGTGCTGCTTGCATCAGGGACACTGGCTAGTTGCAAGTCATCATGGCCTAGCCCTGATCTGCTGGCCCCATGAAGCCCAGTAGACAGCAGCAGGCCTGACTGTGACCTGCTGTTTGCATGGCTGGTCTCAGCATTGCCAGCAGCAGCAGCTGCCGACCCAACACCACAGAGATGACTAAATGCTGCATCAGGTGCTGCTGTCTGCCCGGCATTGTCTGCAAGGTTGGCAGAGGAGATGCAGGCTGATTCTTTGATAGTTTCAGCCACATCATGAGTTGCTGGCAATGAAGATATGTGATGCTGGAGACTACTGATTGTGGTGGGCAAGGAAGGGCAGCCAGGTGCCATCCTGTGAATGCTGCTTGGGCCCCTTTGCACGCCATTTGGTGATGGCTCTGCTGACCTGAATGCAGACACGACTGCAATATTCACAAATGCAATGCATGAGCAGCAGCAAACTCAAAAAATGATTTCCAGTGCCAGCTGTTGACACTGAGGTATGGAAAAAGCCGCCTCTGCAAATATTGCAATTAGCAGAACTGATTGCATTGACTTTGTACACTACTTATACAGCCATTGAGCTGGCTGAAAGCATGTTTTGGACATGTATCAGATCCTGCCAACAGTATACTACTGTCAAGCGAGGGTGAGAACAAAGGTGTTCTTGCAGGTTGCAAAGCAGAGAAAAGTGGTGCCGGTGCATTCTACAGGCCTGACCTGAGGAGTGGGCCAGTGTTGTCTGGTGTCAGCATGGACTGGTGATTCACTTCCAACCTTCCATCGCCTGCCCATGCCCCCTTGCCAAAGCTGCCCTGCGTTGGACATTTACAACATTGTTATCCTGTCTTTCAGTAGAACAGCAGCAACCCACTGGCATGCACACCGCCGCCATTGTCACTTGGTCCAGACATGACAGGGCTTGCTCACACATACAGCGCAATGGAGTGCATGATTGCGTTACAGCAGGCGAAGAGACACAGCATAGCAGGAGCCATGATTAACGCACAGCCAAACTATACCTGATCGGCGTTGAGAGCCACCCAGCCCCAATCAGATGGGGGAGCTGATGCCACCCCTGGCTTCCTGCGCATGGAGGCCCAGGGCGGCTGGAAGTAGCCCTGCTTCCAAGTGCCCCTGGAGCCCTGATGTGGTATGCATTGCACCTGTGCACCTGTGCACCTGTGCACCTGCCAGCAACACCAGTGACAGGTTTTCTAGGTTGCGCAAGAAATGATGAAGGAGTCTGGAGCCTGTTGTGGTGAGATGGGTGGCCACTGAGCGGCCTGGTCAGGCTGTGTGCCTTGTCTTGTGTCCTGAAACATGCAGTGCCACATGTGCCTGTTGTGCATAGGCAACGCATTCCGCCAAAATAGCTGTACTGCCAAACACATGCTATTCACACTGTGCACTTCACCTGATCCAAACAAATAAAACAACATTTGCACGCCAGCCTGAGTTTGCTCTTGCATGCCTCCCCAACTGAACAGCAGGCTTGAGAGGATACCTGGTTGATGATGCCCATTGAGGCCACTCTTTTGTATGGGCATGATAAGCTTGATGGTCACTGCTGTTGGCATCATCACCTTCAGCATCTTCACCATCTATGGGAATGTGGACAGCCATGATTGAGCGTGAATAGCTAATGCTGCGCGGCTTGCTCACAGCCTCACGCGGTGCATACCCACCTGTGAGTCAGCTCATGGTAAGGCCAGCATGCTCCAAATATGCCATGATTTGTGAGCTGGAATGCAGCAAATTTTCAGGCCATCTATCAATAGCATTTAGAAAAGCTGATGTGCACTGAGACAGCAAAACTAGGCTGTAAAGTGATCATTGGACCTACATCCGACATGTGCTTGCCTGTTGACTAGCCAATGTGTACATCCTCCTCGTCCATGTTGCTAGATGCATGCTGTGATCTGATATCACCAGTTTCAATCACTAGCTTGTGTAGTCTGTGTCTTTTGCAGTGCTGTGAAGAGGTGCATTGCTCACCAATAGCAACTTGAGGGGCGCGATGAAAGAAGCTGGCTGGTGCAGCCTCGTATAGCCCTGGACCTAGACCAGAGTCTGGGGTCTTCAGGCTGTGTGCCATGGCTTTTACTCGTGTTGACTCACCATGCTCTTCCAGGAAGAAAGGTCCGTCAGTTGCCTGTGGAGTCAAATGCAGCTGATGTAGCTACTCATACACAATATGCAAAATACTACATACAGATTTTGGCTTGCACAATGCACACATATGGTCATGGCAGCTTGAAAAAGCCGTTGCTGGCAGTCTGTACAGTCATAGGCTCACGTGACAAGCCAGCCATACGGTATCTAGATTTGGTAGATGGGTTCATGATGACACTGCTGTGCACTGTCTTGTCAGCTCCGATTGGCACAGCAACACCATACACTTTGCAGCTGGTAAAGTCAGGGCCCTACTATATTGTGAGGCCTTCTGAAGTCCTGTTTTTTTGTCAGTGGATGAGACTGAAAGATATTGACCTGGCCCTGGTTGGGAGTCGGACTTTGAAGTAGCCTGGGCATACAGACTGAAGTCACTCAAGGAGTGGTACTTGCACGCATGCTGCGCTTGCCGCACATGCCTGACAGGTGTCGGGCGTAGGTGATCAACCTGCACTAGTCTTCAGCATTTCAAATTTGATGCCACTGGATTTGTGGCGTTGCAGGCATGAACAAAATAATGCAAGGAGCATGTTTATAACTGCTTGGACCATACCTTCGGCACTGATGGAGCCAAAGCAGGTCGCAACTGCTCTGATGCACCAGCATCGCTGAATTGCTTGAAGAGATCAATACCGACCCGGGTGCAGGAGCCCTCCTTGTGTTCAAGCACAAAATCTTGCCTGGGCGTGGTGGGCGCAGCAGCATATCCATCTCTGACAACACCTGCAGCGCTTGCACATCGTCTGAGCTGTCGAGACTGTGTTCAGTGAAGCACAGTACCCTGCAAATGCCATACAAACAAGGGGTGTGAGTCGCTTTAAGTGTTTGCACGTGCTCAGAGAAGATGCACTAGTGCAGTACTGTGCGAGAGGAGGTGCACTCAGACCTGTCATGCCGGCCGAGCAGATGATCATGTGCTGCCTGTCTCGTTCAGCTGCGCCCGGTGTGCCTCAGCGCCCAGTGTGGCACATTTGCCTCTGTTGCCGTGGTACTTTTGTTTGTGAAAAGTAATTGGAGTGAATCCAGAACTGAAATTGCTTTCTCGACATGCATTTCTCGACATGCATTTCTCGACATGGTGCTTCAGGAATCAGGAATCTTTGAGCAGATCGCCTTTGCTGGACGCTGTGCAGCTTTCTGACCGCTCACCCCAGCAGAGATAAAAGTTTCAAGCCAAGACAACATCTCTGTTGTCTGGTAAGTGTCTGACGAAGTTAAATTCAAGCCACCTGGTGTATTCGTCAGACTCGAAATACAAATGCTGCTTGCTTGCCAGTGTCGGACACTAAAGCATTTTGCATATTGCATAGACAAGGTTAGCAATCAGCAGAGCATGTTGCTTGGTACCCTAAAATTCAAGCTAGTATCTTATCGGTTCTTCACAGGAGTTCCCAAACTCAGCCAGTTGTCAGGTACACTGCTGGGCAGACACTAGGCAAACAATATGCCTGCAGGGCAGCACCAAGCGACCATACCTGAGGCCACTCTTGTACTAACAGCTCTTCCAGACTTCGCTGTCATGTCTGTTTTTCTTCACCTCGGCCAGAATTTAACCGCAACTGTCAGCTTGGCTCAGACTTGCCGTGCTTTTGCATCGGAATTTGCCCTGCATCGCTCCAGCATCTTGATGCAACGCTGCTCTGAGGTACAACCAACCTATACATTGACAGGGGAGCCTCATTGGTTGCCTTGAAAGTGCAGTGGCCAAAAGCCTTTTTCCTTTAGTCATTTGGTTGCTTTGTCACGCAAGCCTTTGGCATTGAAGGGCCTCTGGCAGAACACTCTCGTAGGATTTTTTGACAATGCCATCACACAGGGGTACAGGCCAAAGCTTTTGAAAGGCCATGCGCCCATGGATTGTGAGAGACCTGATGGCGGGGTGCAACTGTATTTTGGTGCATATGATCAGATAGTACTTGCCAGTGACCAGCCATATCAGGTGCCGTCGCTGTGGTTCGTGACCACCTTGAAGAAGACCCTTGCTGATGCCTTGAAGCAGCCTTACAACAGGACAGTGGGCGTCTGGACATGCGCATGACCGTGTGCAGGGTCAGTTGCTGGGAACACAGGTGTTGTCTTCTGATCAGAGACTCTGTCTTTCAAAATGACAGGTGTTACATGGTTGAGGTAGATCAGTCTTGCAAGTGCAATCAGTTTTGCAGGCTGTTCAGACTCAAGCGTGCTGTGTTGCCCTTTTCCATGCAGCGGATTATGACTGGCGAGTGGTATAATGGTGCCAACCTGCATTTTTGGCAAGTTGATGGTGATGAAGTCATACATTGTGACACATGACATAAATTCAGAATGTTAACAGAGAGTACAATCGCCAGAAAAGGTTAAAACTCCAAGACAAGATATGAATATAGCACTACATGCATGTGGGCAAACAAACTCATGAAGTCTAGGCGGGGGTTAGTACGGCAAATACTTCAGAACAATAGGGCAAAGGCCCCACAGTTTGTGAAATAGGTCTCTTGCTTGTTGTTCTGGGACAACAACCCCGCTGCTTTTGGGTACAGAGGATCCCGGCATATGTGATGCTCTGTAGACTTTTCCTTTTCCTTGCAGTGATAATGTAAAATTAACAAACTCAGGCTGTGCTCTCCAAGGCGATATGAAGTTTGACTCAGGTTCGCAACATTGAGTCATGGCTGATATAACTTGTCAAGGCACTGTATCACTGGTCTGGGCCAGACAGATGGTCAACAAATGATGAGCAAGCAAAGCTTAACAAAGTCAAGAGTCGTAAGAAACAGCAAACACCCCAAGTATCATGCATACGACAATGTTTATTGAAAAATTTGCTGTGTTCATGAGTGACAGGGTCTTGGTGTGTTGCATTGCGCAACCTAAGTCCATTGACTCAGCTGACACCAATAACCTCATAATCAACAAGGAAACAAGTCTCCATCATTTCCCTGGCAAGCCAAGACCACATCGCATGCGACCTCATTCAAAGTTACCCGCTCTGGCAACAAGGCCATGGCTAACACATCCGTGTCATATGTATGCAAGGTCTTTGGGGCGTCTGAGTAGATGCCCATGTTGAAGTAGCCAGGACGTTGTCCAATAAGACCAGGATTACCATCATTGAAGAAAGGGTATACATCAATGATCCCTTCACCATGCGGGGACAAGCTATCAATGTCACCCTACACAAAGCAAGTCATCAACAACTGGTGCAGGTGAGGGTAGCTCTGCCTGTGCAGACATTGGAATCACTCATGTTGCATGTTGAGACAACTATGTTGTCACACACACAACAGAGATAGCACAGCCACAGAGAAGGTTGTCAATTTATGTTTGTAGATGTTGAACACCTTCCTGCAGTGCAGACACAAGCTCACAAACGCAGAGCATTGGCAGTCCGCCCACTGTTGTTGCAATCAACAATGTAGTATTGCAGAAAATTTAACTCTCATGCCAGTATGCACAGTAAGTCAACTTGCAAGTTGCTGCAATGATGCCAACTGGTGAGCAGCTGCTTACCAGAGCAATAACGGCATAACTAGAGGTCCAAACCAAATAGTTGTATAAGGGATTGTATATTTTCAGATCATAGCTCAATGTGAGGATGTCTACATCCTCAGGTTGCAAGTCTTCAAGCTCAAGTTGCAAACTCAAAACGCCTGTTGTCTGATAGGGATCTTTGTAGCCGTCAAAAAAGATTTCAGGATCAGTGTCGTTGTCAGTTGCAAGGTCGTAGATGGTCACCAGTGCGGTGCAGCTATACAACGGACACATGAAGGTCAGCAAGCATTTGTAGCGCTCTACTGTCAACTACTCTTGCACTACTGAGCAGAAGCTTGCTGGGTGGCTAAGTAAGAAATTGCAGGTACAGGCACACAACACGTAAGCAATGACCTACTTGACTTGGGAAACATCATATGCGAAGCCATCAAAATCATAGGAATCGCCAGGACAATCCAAACGGTCACAGCTGGGATTCCGATCAGTGAGACCTTGCGCACCCTTGAACACGCGTACGCACGTCAGGGCAGCCAAGAGTACGGACACATTCGTGCCAATGCGCATCATTGCCCTGTTGCACACCTGCGCATCAAAGCGAGGACGGGACCTTTGAGAAAGGATTTATGATTGAGCGAAGGCCGTGTTGACAGGGGACAAAGCAGTCGGCAAGCGAGTCAAGGTAGTCGGGTCCGGACCAACACGCACCGGCCAACCAATTACAGTTACGCGGAACGATGAGCTGTCTGGCAGAAAGGTTTTGACGTCGTTGACAGAACCTCAGATGCAAACATATAAGTTACTGTATCGCTATGGCTGCATACCACCTGAAAACATCGAGCAACGCCGGGGTGCGCTATGTACAAGCTTCCGGCATGCTTCTGCAGCGTTTCACAACAGGAAGACGAGGATGCAAGCCCTCTGCGAGCCTGCACCTGCACGCAGAGTCGTTTTCGCGCTCCTACTTGCAGAGTAGTTTTCGCGCGTAATTGCCGACGTCATATATATCGTTGCCGATCGTTTCCTTGAGCTGCTGCGGCAGAGAGCTTATGGGCGCGTTTTTAGATTGATCCCCCCACATTGTGCTGTCACACGATGCCGATACACAATTTATAAGATTGCTCTGCTTTTCATGTGCAGATGTGACCTTTGGATTAATCTAGTATTTATTAGGCGTGTTGCATGTGCTCTAGCCTTTGCCTAGGCTTACCGATCGGAACATGTCTGTCTGGAGGTCGCTGAGATCTAGTATGACACAAACGAATGACAGTAGGCAGGGTTGCTGAGGCTCTGCCACAAGCTACCAGACTCGTTGGCTGACCAAAGCGTGTAATCTCCCTGTCTCGGTGACGGTGGTCAGCCCCGTAGCTGGCCCCGTAACTTACCAATTACCGTAACAAATCCAGCTTGAGTTTGATAGCTGGATCTAGCAAACTTCCAAGGTACACCGAAGTGGCCTACGATCAATCATGAGGTTATGAAGAATAGGTCAAGGTGCACATGCATCCAACTGTTTGTGCATCAGCGACATATGAAACTTATTCCGGCTTGAGTTTGCTTCAACAGTTGCTAGCTTCAAATGCACCATCTGCAAACCTGGGCTGAAGGTACACAATCCTGCAATTCAACATGTACCTCAACATCAACCCCGCAGCTGCAGAAATTATACCAAGATATGCAAAACAAAAGAATGCTACAGATATCATGCCAGCGACCTAACACATGCAAAACAACGAATGTTCTCCTTTGCACCTGAGCTAAAGTGTTCCTTGACTCTGCTTTGCCACAGTCCTGAAAACAGGATCAAAGCCACTGAGTGCATGTATTGTACAATACATGTATGCATTGCTGTGACACATATGCCCTAGAACTGCTTCCAGCAATTGTCATCAGCAGCAAAACACCCTTCACCTGCAGACAAAGCACATTCTGTGATAGACCCTCCATACTTTCACCTAAGCGTAAACACACTAGCCACATTGGGCGGATGGCACAAAGTCAAGTATGCTGGGCATGCACTGTTGATCTTGACTCAAGGTGCTTAAAAATGCTGAAACTCGTTCATCTTTTGCTGCCAGCCAATGCAGTTGCTTCTTGAACAAGCGATCCTTCTGGAGAAAAGACGCATTATTGTCATCAGTAGCGTCATACTCATTTGTTTGCGATGTTGCATCAGAACTAGTGCTTCTTGTTTCCAGATTGGCTTCATGCTCCATAATGGTGAACATTCCAGCTGCTGGTGGAGCACGAGATGTGTCCAAGCGTAGGCCTGGGTTGTCTGCCTTTGAGCTGTCAAGCAGCCATCGGATGTGTGCATATGCCTGCTAGAAATCAGTGTGTCAGCACAGCATTTCAACAGTGGACTGTGAAGATTGTAGACACATCTTGCCATGTGTAATGACAGCAATAGCTGAACTCACCTCCCTCAGGCTTTGGAATTGAACATGAAGAATGTCCTTGGGTTCATTGCCTCTCTGGAAGACAGTAGCTTCTGTCAAATATGACAACACCACTGGAACACCCCAGCCTGCTCGGTCTGTAAGAATGTTGACAGCCAGAAACTGTACCAGTGCCTGCCCTTCAGCTGTACTTCTCTTTGTCTGGCAGCGCAAAAAGCTATCAGAACCGAAAACATATGAAGCAAATTACAGATGAGCATTTGGGCTCTCACGATACCTGTAGAGCCTTTGAAGTCTTCAGTTCCCACACTTGTAAATATCTGTCCAACTGTGAGGGGCCAGCCCTGAAAGTTGCAGTGGCAGGGTGAATCACAACATCTGTCCGAGCTGACAAGCGTACTCGCCCACGTCGAACCTACAAATGGCAGTATTGCTATTCTTGGGAAGACAACAGTAGAGAAAACAAGATAAGTATGCTCAGCTGTAGTGCGTGCCAGAAATAAGGTGCATTTCACTCACCACAGCAAGAGGTTTGGCAAAAACTGCAGTTGCTTGCAGGTTTTAACTGCTCAGATCAAGCTCCTGTGTAAGCCGTGCTAACACTTTTTGCTTCTCGTGCGCAGAGTCCTCATCATGCTCCCATACGTAATTAGGCTCAAGAGGCTGCTCATGAGCATTTGTGGCCAGCTCACAATCAACTGTTTTGACCTGAAAACCAAGTTGACGGGCTGCAGCTTCAGCCTGCAGGAGAAATTGAATACATATATGTGTTCTTAACTATTGATACACGTCGCTTTTGTACATACCGTGATGCACAATGGAAGGCAGCGATTCAAGACCTACAAAGTTGCGCTGACAGACCTTATTGACAAAGGCAATCCAGATACTAAGATACGCATGAATCAATTGCGACAAGGCAGGACGCATCATTACCTTGACAAATAGTGTTGACGAGGCTGTGCAGCTGATGGTCTCCTCCTGCTCACTTTCCTCTTCTCGCTTCAACCTGTGAATTGCTCTGGCAGTTGCCTCTGATATGAGGGTCACATCATCTAATGTTCTCACAGCTGCAAAAGCAGCAAGTTTCAGATACATTGCAAAGGTACAGGCAGTTTGGGTACATCCTGACTGCATGCCGGCTGTTGCAAAGGGACCAAAACTCTGCTGCGATTTGTCTTGAATGTGATGCTGGGTCTTGCTACAAGTTGACGTGGTGCAGACATTGCAGCTAGGAGTTTGTCTACATCTAGAAGCTTGTAATGTAGTCAGACTGAAAGCTGCATTTTGTCATGCATCAATAAGATGTAGGCATGTCTAGACAGCGCATCTGCGCCATCTACAAAGAGAGCAACAGCGGTTTAGAAATGGGGCACAAAGCCATGAGCGGGCGTCTCCTGCCTGAGATGCACAGGCTCAGACACTTTGAGGGGCTACACATGAGCCTTTAGGCAGCTGTTTGTAAGGCTGTCTTAAAGCTGCATACAAGACTCAAGCAGAGAGGGAATGTTTTGTTGCAGGCACTCTGTAGATGCAATGCAATGCACAGTGGGTATTCAATATTGTACAGATCCAGGCACACTGCATAACATGCAGGTCACATACTGACATGAATTCGCATAAGACTTGCCTGCCGGTGCAGTGAGCATCTTGAGTTCTTCGTGCAACTCTGTGACTTGCTCCTTGATTGCAGCCAAAACATTGTCCCGCGGTGCTTGCTTGTTCAATTCAGCATTCAGCATGTCACGAGCGCCATCTAGTCTAGCTTGCAGTGCAAGGACACGGTCCGTGGCCATGGGTATCCACTCTGCAAGATCAAGTCACTGAACAGTCAACAGCACAAATTGGAGGTGCAACTCAAGTCTGGTATGCTGAAGACTACCTTGTCTATGTCTATAACAAAGGAGACCTGTACTGAAAAGGGAGCTCAAAGCTTCAGGTCCTACATGTTCTGTGCAAAGCCAAGAACTCATAAAGTGCTAACAGAAACTCAGACCTGCAAGCTGTTGTTTGGGCAGCAGTTGCAGTCATAGTCTACATGCATCTGTGCATAACTGCGTGAGCACATGAGATTTCGTAAATGCATGCACACAACCAATACTTTTTTCTCAGCACAAGCAGAGTTGCCAGCAGGGAAGCAATGATAGTCTGCTTGCAATATTGCCCAGTGTACAGCCAAGAGGTCAAACAATATTGTGAAGCTAAACGGTGTACAGCGCAAGGCAGACCTGCCAGATCCTCACCAGGTCAGTTGGTGATTGCTGTCGATCCCCTGGGCAATTTGTATCTGACTGGCTTGGGCTGTTGCCCTTCATGCTGCTCCGGGCAGCAGACAAAGCATGGCACAGGTCCAGCAGAGCCAACAATATCTTCTGCAGACAGTGGCAGCTTCATTAGAGCTCGCCACAGGCAAGTCGACTAGACTTTTACTACTGCCACAGGTAACAATCGTGTCATGTTCGTGTGCCGTAACACACAGCACTTCAGCCGTAGCCTACCCATAGGCAAGCTGCTGCTGCAAGCAAGATGTGAGATGACAGGCTGCTTCTGGCTAGCACAAACAATGATTAGCCTCACAGCTGCAAGAAGCACTGATTCAGTGCACATTGGTGGATGCTTGTCTTGTTGGCTTGACAACACTGCTCAGGTCACGAATATCCAAAGAAGCAGTCACCTATGGCTGATATTGCCCCTGGTGTGGAGCGCTGCTGCTGTTTGGAAAAGACTGAGCCAAGCTTCGTTGCTTGGCCAGCAGTCCTGCAAGCCGTGCAGAGATGACGGAGGGCAAAAGACTGAAGGCTTGCTTGGAGCTGCTGAGATGGACTCCATGCCTGGCACAGCCGCAGCTACAACGCTTCTCAAGTGAACGTACCTGCAGGGCTGAAAAGCAGAGCGGAGCCGTTTCACGTGCCACAAATTGTGGGCTTTGCGGAGGAGAGATTATTGCTGAGCGAGTGGGGCGTTTTGGAGCAACCAATGCCTGTTCTGATCGTACGCCAAATCGTGTAATCCCCCTGTCTCGGTACTCTCTCGGGCAGTGTTGTGCCGCGTAATCCTGTTGGCGTAACGCGAACGTGTACGCGAGATTTTTCGTAATTCCCGGTGCCCGCGAAATAGAGTACTGTGTTGCTGAAAGTGAGAGTGGATGACGGTTCGTCTTCTTTCACTCAAGTTAAAAGGTATTATTTGTATTTATAATAGGCGAAAATATTGTTTCCCGTTACTCGCGTGATGGAGGCACTCTGAGGGTCCGTGCAACGCGTACCGCGATTACAGCTCTAGGCATATGTAATGTCCAGCATGTTTGCATTTCCCAGTATGATTACACAGAATGCTATGCCAGATCATGCATGCAGCATGACTCACCATACTGACAGCATGATTGCATGTGCATGGT
>JAABUP010007854.1_pt1 | contig 13963 bp, 19 predicted proteins | sample 5559201 | NCBI WGS metagenome assembly JAABUP01 (sample SAMN10711887, study PRJNA513373) | rock metagenome | isolation source: Antarctica rocks | place: Antarctica | reverse complement strand
GAGATGTCGGCCGGGATACAATCAACATCTACATACTCTCAACCGAAAAGGCGACTCTTCGCAAGGACACCGATTGCGCTACGGTGTCAGCCGAGCTGACCGCCGGTCCCTACTCCGGCCAGGACGATCATCCTGTGGAATCATTGACCCCCGGTGAAAACCGGCTGCTTGGACCCGTTGGCGTCCTGGCCAAGGGCGGATCCCAAGTGCCACTTCCTGATGATCTGCAAATGATGCAGCCGGACGCGTTCGTGGCTGTGCCGTTTGGGGGTCCTGCTCAATAAGAGAGCGGCACGAGGTTGCCGGCTTCATCCCAGCCGAACGGCACCACGACGTGATGGGTGATGGGCATGGCTCACCCCACCATCGCCAGCGGCTCCACGATCGTCGGATCATCGTCGCCTTCGCCCGTTCGGTTGACGCGCCGGTCCACGATCCATTCCCGCAACGTGAGGTCGTTTGACGGCAAGGCGTGTGCTCGCTTAACTCACCACTCTGCGGTGTAGGATGGACAGGATGAGGCGCGTAGCTGTGATCGCAGCGGTCCTCGCGGGGTGTTCTCCGGTTTGGGCCGGCTCGCCCTTTAACGTGCCAACCGAAGCGCAAAAGCGGAGGGCGGTAGTACCTTATATCAGGGCTCTTACGAGCTGCGTTGCCAGGGTGTCACTAACCGATCCCGATGGCGCCGTCCAATATCGTGCAGGGCTTTTCGCCGGCTATGTGTCGCGCCAGTTGCGAAACTGCCCCGCCGAGATGAACGCCATACTGGACGTCTATGAGTCGACGTTCGGCGACGGAGAGGCGGGACGGTTCATTAGGGGGCCATACCTCGCGGACCTGAAACGGGCCGTTCTGTCGCTGATCAAGCCGCAGCTCGACGCGAAAGTCGAAGCAGCTCAGCAGAGGGAGGTCACTGAGCGCGAGCAGCAGGCTGCTCGCGATGCTGGAGCGGCGCGGCATAAGGCTGAGGAGGACGCACGGCTGAAGGCTGAATTGGAGGCCGCAGCCCGTGTCGAGGCCGAGAAGCTGCGCTTCATCGATGAAGCACTTGTCGCAAACCAAAACGACAGATCCGTTAAATCTCCTGCATTCGAGCGTGAGGCTGTACGGAACAGTAATGACATCTTTCAGGTGCTGCCGCCGAAGATCTTGCAAGCTCCGGTTAAACAGAATTCTGCACAAGATGAGTTGAATGGTTATGCCATGGCCCACCACCTGTCGATGAGTGAGATAGTTAAGCAAACGGGTCACAGCGTTATCGACATTGTTGATTACATTGAGGGTGGGAAGAAAGCTGGTCGAACATCTGAGGATGTCATTTCATGGTTGCTCGCTATAAAAGTCACTCCGATCGATCGGAATACAATCCAAATGACGAGCCTTGTCTCAAAAGATATGCCCATGATTGTTGATACATACAAGAAAAATGAAATGCGTTTCGTTCGAGATTTCAAAGGAAAACGTTTCGACGACGATACTAGTTTTGCCAACGCTCGGCAAAACCTTATTACATCTGGATCATATACGGTCATCTTTGGAGCTGGCGGCTTCGGCGGCAACCTGACATGCGAAACTTCCGATCCCAAGGAGGTCAACACCATTGCAGATTTGGATAAAGGCGACAGAGTTCATGTATCCGGTGAAGTAAAGGACGTAACCTTCGGCGACATCCAGCTTAGAGATTGCACAATGCAGCATCGCTGATGCGCCTCACGCATGTTTGTTGAGCCATGGCCGGAGTGTGCGGCGCGCCGGGATGGCCGTCCAGGGCGCGACTTCGCCGAACGAAAAGGGGCCGCCCCGAAGGACGGCCCGAAAGTCAGGGAGGAAGGCTTCACCTTCGGCCCATATGGTTGAGAAAAGGTTAACGCTCCCCGGCAGCCACACCAATCACACCATCTCGTGCGGCGTGGACATCTGCGGTCCCCGCCGAAGGTTCACGGCCGTGACCATGCCTGAGGGCGCGGACGTCGGTTTGGTCCATCAATGTGCCGGTTCCCACGTCTCCGATCGTGTGGGTACGCTTCCCGAGATCGGCACGGTGCCACGGAGCGGCGGCATGGCCAAGCTTTCCGAGGGCGGCACCGGTGTGGGCTTTCCGACACGCAGCGAACCCGTGGCGATCGCCGGGTCGGTTGGGGTCGGCGGTTCCGGCACAGCCTTGCGGCTCGAAATACTTGGCGAGCGCTGGCTTTCGACTGGCGCCATGGTGCCCCGTAGTGGCGGCATGAAAGCCAACACGCGCTGCCTTGGACGGATATGGGCGAAGTGCGGTCGAGGCACGGGCAACGGCACGCCGGGTCCTGGCGCCACGTCGTGAAGCTTGGCCGTATCCGGCACGAGCGCGCAGGCCGACAAGCTGAGGACGAGCAGGCTGCATGTGGACAAGACGGATGCGCCTCGGGCTCGCATGCTCGACTTTCAACATCGATCGGCTCACGGCTGACCGACTCCCGAATCGGAGCATGTTACCATCGTCGGCAGACAACGGAGCCGCTCGAATGTTCCTATATTCCTCACCCCGTGGCGCGGCAGCGACCCGATCCCCGCGCGGCTGGTCATCCGCGCCAGGCCAGCCGTCGTTTCCTGCCCAGGGCCGTCCCTACGCCACCACCATCGACCCAGGCACGTGCGCCATGATATTGCAGAACCATCGTCCGTTCGGCGTCTCGCATTCGAGATCGTATTCGAGATAATGAATGTTCCAGGTTCCGCACGCGGGCGTGATGGATGACTGGACCTCGATGTTCTGCCCGTAGGCGAGCGTCGGTTGCCACAGCGTCACGATGTCTACTCCTAGGCTGTTAAACCTGGGGTAGCCCACGAGGCCCGTTTCCGGCGAGATCGGCGTTGCGGCGCCCTGCCGTGCCGAGCCCGGCTTCCAGATGGCCAGCGTACCGTTGTCGATGATGTACTCTAGGCCAGCGTGCTCGCACAGCTCGTCGATTTGCTGGATCGCGGTCCCCGGATAGTAGGGGTTCATGATCTTGGTCGAGATGCCGTTGTTCTCGAATTGCAGATTTGCGGCTTTCGCCATCTGCCCGAGCAAGTCCCCGACGTCGGACGATCCGGGTTGCGACGTCGGCGGCACGGGAACGTTCGCCTCATAGGCCACGACCGAAGCATCAACGCGGAAAGGGACGTTTGGCTGGCTTTGGCCGTCCATGTAGGCGTTGAATATTGTTCCGACATAGACCGTCGTGAGGTTGTTTGGATCGTCACCGGCCTTGACCGTAACTGTGTTCTTTCCCGTGATGGTCAGGGTCTGGCCGAAAGTGCCGAGCTGATTCATCGTGCTGAGCGGGAGGCCAAAAATCGCGAGCGCCGCTTGACCTTTCGACAGGCCTCCCGCCTTGACGATGTTGGCAGAGATGCGGAGGCCCTTGGCCGTATAGGTGTTGCCGCCACCCGCGAACACGCCGTGGTCGAGGGTGAAATCGACCTCGATATATTTGATCGTGAAGCTCACGTCGGGACGGCTCCGGCTGGAAGGGAAAGCGCCGCGAGGTTGTGCGCCAGGACCACGGCGTCGGCGCGCATCCGCAACTCGCACATCGCCAGGTGGCGCTCCGCGGCCTCCCGCTCGGCTTCCGGGGCGCTGGCGAGCCGGTCGCGGGCCGCCGTGAGGTACGCGACCATGCCGGCGAGGTCACGCTCGGCCGCGCGGAGGTTGTCGACGGTGGCGTCGAGGTGGCGCGGATCATTCGGCATGGGACAAGGTCCTGTTGAAGCTCGCGACCAGCGCCTCGATGGCGCGGCACGACACCACGCGGATGGGGATGCGGCTGGCGTTGCGCTCGGGTGGGAGGGGCTCCGCCGCTGTTTCCGGCAGCGGAGCCGATGCGGGCTCACTCCGAGGTGTCGAGAGTGCCCGCTGCGGGTGTTTCGGCACCGCCCGCTGGCCATCCGCGCCGATGCCTACCGGCGCGAAACTGGTCACTGAGTCACACTCAGGCTGAAGGTGCCCGCGCTGTAAGCCGGGGGCGCGAGGTCGAGATTGCCTTTGGCGGTAGCGGGACGCTTCATCTCGGTATTGAACCAGGTGCGTGTTGGGGGTTAGGCACGAAGACAACAGTGGCGAAGCGCGGCCCTGTAATTCGAGGGTCAGGACTTCGGATTCTAGGTTCTGACCACCGCAAAACCGCGCACGTGCTGCCATCCGTCAGGGAAACATCTGCCTGACGTGCGGCTTCCACGATGATCGAACCGTCGATCGACTGCCACGCCTGATAGAGCGTTGGATCGAACGGTTGAAAACTCACTGGACCAGGCTCATGCTGCTGCTTTCGCTGGTGAGGGATTGCGTTCCGTGTTGACCACGAGACGCAGGCCGACACGGGCTGGCGTCTCTTCGCCCCCGCCGGGGCCATCGGAGCCCGACGCGACAGCCGCCGTCATGGCGGCGTCGAAGCTCGGGCCGGCACCCACGAGGAAGCCGTCGCTCGGGCTCGCCGCGGTGACGAACCACTGCCCGCCGCTCGTGGCGATCGACATGTTGAAGTCGCCGGCCACGCCGCGGAGGAAGTCGATCAAGACCGCTTCGGCCCGCGTCAGCTTCATCGCGGCACCTGCGGCAAGGGCGCGTCGGCATCGGTGAGCAGCGCGGCACGGGCGGCCTCCCAGGGGCCGACCACGCGCGCCTTCGCGTGCGTGATGGCGTCGTGCGCTTCATTCATCGGGCCGGGCCAGGTCAGGATGCGCGGGCCGTAAGAATTGCGGAAGTTGCGCGCGTCCTCCGAATCCGTGAAGAACGACACGGCCGCAGCGACCCGCTGCGCCACGAGGAGGGAGCACGTCCAGGCCCGGTGCGCTTCGTCGACCGCGGCCTCGACCCGCTCGATCTCACCCACCAGCAAGGTGTCGGCGGCTTCGTCGAGCCGCTCGCGGGTGAGCCGTTCGGTGCGCACCGGGTCCTCGAGCGCGGCCTCGGCGCGATGCACGGCCTCGGCTGCGATCTCGACATCGTCGCGGGCGTCAGCCTCGGCTCGGCGGAGATCCTTCAGATAGGGCGGCGGCGTGCCGTCCTGCGACGTCGCGGCGCCGATCGCCCGCTCGCGAACCTCGGCAAAGGCGATTTCTGCGGCACTGTGCTTCGCCTTCGCGGCGGCCAGACCACCACGGGCGCGTTCTGCGGCGGATCGGGCCTTGTCGGCCGCGGTGCAGGCCTCGGTGTGCGCAGCGATTGCGTCGGCCAGAACTTGGCGCTGTACGGACCGAACGGGAGTGAGGAGGTGAAGTTTCGCGGGCTTGCTCACGGCCGCCTCACTTCAACCGCGCGCTGTCGGGGAATGTGGTTTTGTCGTACTTCACGCTCGGCACGGCGACCTTCTGCCGGGTCCGCGCGGCATCGTTCGCACCCGAGGCCGGCTCGTCAGGCGGGTCGCCGCCACCGCGGCAAATATTCTCGACAGTAGACATGTCCTCGGCAGACAACAACGGCGTGAGAAACGTCGACAGCTTCTCCCATTGGCCGTCTTCAAGTGCGGTATCTTTGTCTAAAGCTAATTTGCGGAGACGGGACATAGTTGTTCCTTTCAGTATCCGTGTCTTCTGAAGTAACCATCGGTTCCGTGCCGAGGGCGACTGAAACGTTGAAGCATGGCCTGGGTGACAACGAAGGCGGGCTTGGTATCGGAGGCAAGCAGTATAGAACCGGCGGTTGCGGCCGCATGATCGTCATGGTCGCCGCTTTGATGATCGATCTTTGATCCACGCCAGACTAGAGTGAGCAGTTGCTCCTGCAGCTTACCGTGATCGAGCAATTCCACTTCACCAGCATTGAGCTTCGGCTCAAATGCCTCATAGTTGTCGCTCGTGGATTGCTGAGTGACGTCGTAGGTGATGCCTTCGGCTTGGAAGTCGAGACGGAATGTCTGGCCCGCATAGGCGTCTCCCTGGACCCGCGCTAGGCCATAAGCCTTGATCTCGGCAGAGAACTTGCGCACCGCGTCGCGGGGGTTGAAGGGCGGCTGCCCGGTTTGAGACATGAGGGACGCAAGAACCGCGACCTTGCGCTCGCTGTCGAAATAGGAGATGGCGAGCACCGCGTCGCCAGAACTGCCACCGCTCATGTCGACATAGGCGTAATATCGTCGCCCATCCTCACGAGCGAGGCGCCTCCGCCCGTTGGCGATCGCCGCCATGACCTTGTCGCCGTCGAAGGCCGCACCATCCGGCGCGCCGGGCAGGTTGAGGTGCAGCCGTCGGAACTTGTGCGACGGCAGCCGGCGGCGCTGTTGGTCGAGGTATTCGGGGTTGTCCCAGGACTTCATCGACGGATTGGCGCGGCCCTCCGGCGCTGCTTCTGCATAGGCCGGATCGGTTGTGTAATCGCCCGCGTACCATGAGAAGAACATGCGGGGATCGTTGCCCGCCTTGCCCTGACGCATGAAGTCGTAAAGAGGGATGCCGGGCGCGTGCCTGATGCCGGCGTAGCTCGTGATCCACGTCAGGGCATCGAGACGGGTCGGATCGTGCGCCAAGGCTTCGAACAAGTCATGGTTCCGGTAGCCGTGGATTTCGTCGAAAGCACAGATCCCGTAGGTCTTGCCGTGAGCACCCGCCGCGTCACGGGCCGGCAGAATTGACAGGGTGCCGCGACCGTCCTTTCGCACGATGGTCTTCTGCAAGACCTCGACCTCTCGCTTGAGTGAGCGATTAGCGGCGATGATCTTCTTGGCGAGCGTCAAGTCGTCGCCGGCCTGGCCTTCGTCGTTCGCGAGGACATAGGCGTCATTCCCGGCCGGGCTCTGCCAAGCCAGGAAGCGATATAGCACCGCGAGGATAAGGTCCGACGTCTTCCAGTTCTTCTTGCCGCGGCCGTTCAGCACGAGGTTGAACTGCGGTCGCTCGCCGTCGAACGTGTAGAGCGCCGTCGCCAGGATTTCGCGGCGGTAGGGTTCGATCGTGTCGAGCAACGGTCGGCCGTCGATCCACTTCAGCAGCGCGAAGAAGTCGAGCGGGTGCGGACTGTCGCGGAAGGTCACGAGGACGACTCCCGCGCTGCAGTGGCGGCAGCGAGCTGCTGAGACAGGGTCGGCGTCACGTCGCGCTGCGCAGCCTGGAAACCGAGTTGTTCTAATAGCCGCCGTTGCTGTCCGGACCACCTCGAATACGCATCGAAGTCAACCTCGACGCGCTTGCCATTGGCCAGCAAGCCTTCCAGGCGCTCCAACTCGCAATCCAGGCCAGCGATGCGGCGAATGAGAGACGTCTGAGGCGCGGTCGGGTTGCCGCCGATATGGGCCGTGTAGACGCCACAAAGATCGCGAAACCGTCGTGCCCAGGCCGAACGACCATCGGCCTCGACGAATAGCCCACGAGCATTCGAGACTCGGCTACGGGTCTTAGGCGACGTGGTATCGATGAGCGTGAGATCGGGCAACGTTCATGGCCGTGCTGAGAGAGCAAACGGCCTACGGAACGTGGTTCCCTAAGGCTATGCGTACTGAAACGCTGCGGACGATGTAAGCACGGATGGGCGACGATTACAAGACCTACACTGCCATCGTCGCCAGCAACCGAGACACCTGCGACGGCGACCAGGCCGAAGCCCCACGGGCTGTTGGAATGCCGGCCTTAGTCAAGGCCCTGGCAAGCCCGTTGAGGCTGGTCGTGCCCTCGGCCTGCATGTTCCGAACCGTGGCCGATAGATCGGCACCGCGGGCCGCTGCGGCGGCCTTGCGAGTGGCAAGCCCGGCTTGGCGCTCGGCATCGGTGAGGACGTAGCCCCGAAAGCCGCCCATCATGACGCCACGCTTCTTCGCCTCTGCCAAGGCCGCCTTGGTGCGGGTCGAGATGGCCTTGCGCTCGGCCTGTGCCATGAGGGCCATGAAGCCCACCATCGTCTCGTTCGCCTCGGGCATGTCTGCCGCCACGAAGCGCACGCCGGCCTTCTGCAGGCCCATCAGGAACGCGGCATCTCGCGACAGCCGGTCGAGTTTCGCGATGACGAGTTTGGCGCCGTGGACGCGGCACAGGGCCATAGCATCGGCGAGCTTCGGGCGATCGTCGCGCTTGCCGGACTCGACCTCGACGAATTCGGCCACGAGCTGCCACCGACCACCGTTCAGGTAAGCCTCGACAGCCGAGCGTTGCGCGTCGAGGCCGAGTCCGCTTCGGCCCTGGCGTTCCGTGCTGACACGAAGATAGCTGACGAACTTTCCGGAAGCCATGGCGGTTATCTCTCCGTTCGGTGAGAGAAACGATATTGCGTTCTTCCGGTTCCGTCAACGCGAGATTTCCACCGAGGCACGCTGCGGTCGACGGGCTCGGGATGGGGGCGGCGGGATAATCCGGGAAGGGCGGTTTGTGTGTGGCACCGCTCGGCGGGCACGCCGTAAACCTTCCTCGGCATCATTCCGAGCGGTGCGACCGAGACGACAGGGACATGAGGGACAAAAGGGACAAATGTCCCCGTTGTCCCCTGCCAGAGGGGGGACACCAGGGACAGGGGGACTAAGAAGTCCCCTGTCCTGTCCCTCTGGTCCCCCGATGTGGTGGTCATTGGTTGTCCTGCACGAACCAAAGGAAATCGGTTCCGACGACCTCACGAGAGGCCACGAGGTGCTTTGCGATCGCACCGTCCAGCAATCGCTTGAAGGCCTTCTTCTTGGCCTCGGCGTTCTCGGCCGGATAGCTCGCATAGAACTCGGCTCGTACTTTCTCGGCCGCCACGGCTTTGACTTCGGAGCCGTCGGTGAAGGGCCTCACCGTCTTGCCAAAGTCGATCATCGCCCGTTCGATGGCGTCCTTCAGGACGCGCGCGTTACCGCTCCACGCCGGCCGTTGCGGCTTCTGCGAACCGGACGTATTCGGATCGATCACAGCGTCCCACTCGACACCGCAATGCGTGTTGCCCCACGGGTCAATCGGGACGGGCTTGAGCGTAAATGGAACCACCATGCCAGTGGCTGCGCCGCGCAACTTCGTGACCGCCAATCGTCGATTGGTAATCTTGCCCGTCACCTCGTCCTTGTCGGCCATGACAGCCAGGATCGCATCGGCGGCGCCGCTCTTGGCCGACGACCCCCGCACGCCTGTCTCCGTCATCTTACCGTAGTGGTCGACCACGAGGACGAGGGCGCCCGCGGCGCCGGATAGCCGGCGGAGCACGTTGAAGACTTTCTGCGCTTCGCTGGCGCTGTTCTCATCAGCGAACCCAGCGGCGCTGTTCAGCGTGTCGACCACGATCATCACGAGGTCGACGCCCGGGAACCGCTCCGCCAGGCCTGCCTTGGTGTCCTCGACCAAGCGCATGAGCTTCGGCAGGGCGTCCGCGTCCGACAAGGTGGGGACGTCCGCGACCTGGTAGGCAAAGGGCAGCTCACCGACAGCTTCCTTGCCGAGCCGATGGACGGCCGCGGCCTTGAGCCGGATCGTGACCTCGCTTGCACCTTCAGCAGCCAACCACAGCACAGCGCCCTGACGCTCAACTTCGTGGCCGATGAAGGGAAGCGCGGTCATCGTCGACAGGCTGATGTCGATCCCGATGAACGTCTTTCCGGCCGAGTGCTGGCCGGCGAGGATGCCGACCTGCGTCTGTGGCAGGATCTCCCGGATCAGCCAAGGCGGCGGCTCGGGCGTTCGGTCGCCGTAGAACAGGACGCCGGGCTCACGCTTGTCTTTGCCGCCTTCTTGTGCACCCGGGGATTTGGCGAAGGTGTCTTCCGACGTCGAGCCTGTGCCGTTCGACGCCCGATGCTTCGTCTCCGCCTTGTCGAAGGCGCGATCTATCTCGGCCCGAAGCCGACCCACATACTTCTCCGCGATACCGTTCGGATATGCCGAAAGGAGAGCCTCGACCTCGCCGGGAGACATGCCCCGATCCTTGAGCCATCCTACGACGTGGAAGAATTTTTCGGAGCGATGCCCTTCTTTCACGCCGTACCGGATCATGTAGTCCAGTTCGGGCGGCAGGTCGGTTGAGCCACCCGCCGACGTCCTCGCATGGTCCTCGAATGCCTTCGCGCCGTTGGCCTCCGCCTTGGCGGCGCGCTCGCGGTCCTTCTCCGCTTTTGCCTCGGCATCAAGTTTCGCCACCCATTCGTCCATGGGAGCATCGACGTTCCGCAGTTCGCCGCCGAAGCCATCAAGGGCCGCGCCGGTCACGACGATGTAGCGTTCCGCCCGCCGGTAGGTCTCGAGACTCGACGGTGTCCCGGGGACCTTCTGCTTCCGGTGGATCTTGTTGCCGATCGCGAAGCCGAGGATGCGGAGCCCCGTCCCCGACACGGTGCGCTCGACGTAGCTGTCGGCCTCGTCGATCAGATCCCATGCCCAGGTCGCGATCGTGCCGTTCTCGTCGATGCAGTCGTCAAGATCGAAAGCCGCGATGTCGTCGTTATGGACGGAATAGCCGATCCCGTCGGCCCGGCCGGCGAGAACAACGTCCCGCGCCGTCTCATAATCACCCCAGGTCGCCGGATCGGTGCTGGACGCCTTCGTGCTCGTGTCTGTCGCCCTGTACGGTACCTTCGTCCGCTTGCCCCGATCATTTGTCTCCCACCGCCACACGAGCCAACGACGGGTGGCCTGCATAGGGGCAAGGGCCTTTGGCAAAGTGGCGACAGTACCGGGGGCGGCGCTCAAGAGCGCTGCTCCGCGTTCTTCGACAGGGTCCGCACGATCGTCTCGGCGTCGGCGGCCGCGCTGCCCTTGGGCGCGAGATGGTCGAACAGCGCCGCCGCGTAGCTTTCGGGCACGTCGCAATCGATGCCATCGACGTTGGGCGCGAAGTGCCGGACCTGGCACCCCGGCGCGACCTGCCGCACGACGACATAGAACCGCTCGTCAGCCGGCAACTCGACGTCCTTGCCGCCATGGACGTGCCGGAGCATGTCGACCTCGACGCGGGCCGCGATCCGGAGGTGATGGTTGCGGTCATGGTGACGAGCGAAGAACCGCCGGTCGCCCTCGACGATGATGTGGACGGCTTCCTGCAGCCGTGCCAGGCGTCGCCGATCGGCGCGGGTGAGAGAGCCTTCCGGCGGCGTGGCGGCACTCACGTGTCGCCCCCGTCGCTGTGCAGGGCGGTCCTGGCCTCGATGAAGCCGCGGATGACGGCGTCCAGGCAGTCGATCCGGATGCCCTGACGAGCCTTCGGAGATGCCAGAGTTCCGTCTGGATTGATGCTGGCGGTTTGCAGCTCAGGCAGCCAGCCGAACTCGTTATGCACGAGGGCCACGATGTAGACCTCGCGGCCGGATGGCTTTGAGACGGTCGTAATGATCCGGGTGGCGCGATGGTCAGCCATTTGCGCCTCCCATGCCGGCGAGTTCGACGACGACGCGCGCCAGGGGCGGCGACATGCCGAAGCGGCGCGCGAGGATGGCGGCGCAGTCAATCGGGGCTTGGCGGAAAGCCGGGGATGGGCTATTTTGGGAATTGCGTTCTGATGAGTAAAGCAAGTTCCCGAGGCCGGTTCCCGTTGCGAGCGGGGCCGGCCTCAACTTTGTCTGGGCCATGGTCTATGCGGCCTCGTTCAGTAGTTCGGACAAGAGGCGGTCGCGTTCCGTGCGAGGTACGAGAGAACGGCGCCCGAGTTTGACGAGCTTGATCCTCTTCTCACGGACCAATTTGTAGAAGGTCGTTCGGCCGATGTTGAGGCTGGAACAGAAATCGTCGACCGTGTCGGCGACAGGTGCGGGCTGGTGAGGCATCTAGGGCATCTCTGCGAACATTGGCGCTTGATTGCGGCCGGTATCGACAGAGCTAGACGAACTGCATTCGGGATGTAATTTCCCACAAAGCACTTTGTTTTAGTGGGAGGGGTCCCCTTTGTGTTTCTTCCTTATGGGGGGGTATTTTTTCCTTATGGGAAGATCTGGTCGAGTGCACCAATTCTCGGCGCTCTTATCCGTCACCGCCTCATTGGGCCGGAACATGATGTTGGCGATGGTGGCGAGTTGCCCATAGAAGCACTCCCCGTAAAGCGCGTAGGTCGCGGTTCCGATCTCGCGGACACAGGCTCTAGTTGGATCTCCAGCCGGCGGACGACCTCTCGCCTTGAGCACGGAAGGATTGTCTTTGACATCGAGGAAGATGATGCGGTCTCTGCAATACGCAGCAATGAAATCAATCGACTTTAGAACATCTTGTCCGATTGGAAGAGCCGGGGCGGGAGCGAAATATCTGAGAGCTTCGACGCGTTTGATCGTACCCGACAGTTCCCTGACAACTTTGTTGATGGTAGTCGCATAAGCGACCGTTCTAGTGTTGTTGGCCGCAACTATGACGGAATATAAGATATTGGCCAATGCCTGATCCGTTTCCGGTGTGACCTGCAAATTGGACGATTCATAATCGTCTAGGTCTACTTGATACCGAAGCCGAATCCGGAAGTCGGGACGGACGGGCCGAGTCCGTAGGTAGGACCAAACGGCCTCCATCGCCGGATCGGACAGAAAACGGGCCACCATTTCGTGACCCGTGCCTAGCACGGCTGCCATTCGGCGAACCGCTTCAGGAACCCAGGCTGGGATGTCCTCAATCTGCATCGACAGAAGCTCCAACTTTATTTGTCGTGCAGAACGCCGCCCAATCTTCCATGAGCCCGCGCCGCTTTTCGAAGAGATCACCACGCCGATAGGCGCGCTCGACGGCGTCCGCGACGACATGTGCAAGCGCCATTTCGGCGACCTCGCCTGGATAGTCCGTCGTCTCCGCAGCCCAATCCCGGAAGCTCGACCGGAAGCCGTGTACGGTCACGTCCAGTTCCATACCTCGGAGTACCATCAGCATCGCCATATTGCTCAGCGGCCTGCCCGGCTTGATCCCTGGAAAGATGAAGTCGCTCGACCTCTTCCCATACAGCTCGCAGACGATGGCGAGTGCGGGAGCCGACAGGGGCACGCGGTGCTGTCGACTGGCCTTCATCCGCTCGGGCGGTATAGTCCAGAGGCGAGCGTCCAAATCGAACTCAGTCCACATGGCGCCGAGTGCTTCCCCGGTTCGAACTGCCGTGAGGACGGTGAATTGGAGGGCGATGAACGAGAGGGTGTCGCTTGCGGCGAGCAATTCCATGAAAGCCGGCACCTCGGCATAGGGCATGGCTGCGTGGTGGCCGCGCATGAGAGAAGGGCGCTTGGGGAGGAGTTGATCGAGGTGCCCCCGCCATCGGGCCGGGTTCTCGCCGTGGCGGAGTCCTTTTGCCTTGGCGGCGTCGAGCACGGCCTCGATCCGCGAGCGCGCCTTAACCGCCATCTCGGGCGTCTTCGTCCACATGGGCTTGAGCACGCCGAGGACGCCTTCCGTATCGACATCAGCGACAGGCCGCGAGCGTAGCGGCGCCGCGTTCGTGGTCAGCATCACCCGCCACTGATGGGCCGTCTTTACGTTGGCCCACTGCCCCTTCATGGTCTCCACGTAGGTGTCCGCGAACTCGCCGAAGGTGACGGTCTGCTTGTCGCGGTCCCGCTCGACTAGGGGATCTCGGCCCGCGAGAAGATGGCGCCGCGCCTCGCGGGCCTTGTCGCGAGCCTCGGCTAGCGTGATGTCGCCGACCGGCCCTAACCCCATCTCGCGCTGCTTGCCGTTCCGCGACCACATGAAGGTCCACGAGCGGTTGCCGGTTTTCGAGACGTAGAGGTACAAATTGCCGCCGTCTGAATGCCGGCCGGGTTCCTTGATGGTTGCAACTGCGCGGGCGCTCAGAAGGTCTTTCTTCAACCGTTGTCCGATCAGGAATCGAACTAGACCGTCCCCGGTTTCGTCCCTAGTTTCGGCTTCGGATTGTAGCGAACAAACGCGAACGACCGCAACCGTGAAGATGCACCCGATTGCATCCGCCACGAGGGAAAACCCGGTCACGCGAACATCGGCGCGCGCAAATTCAATTCCTGCGGGGCGCGCCATTATACTGGGCCTGCTTGGCCTGTCGCTCGACGAGGCGCTCCAGCAGGGGGCAACTGGACCAGGCGCAAGCAGCCGCTTCCGCGCCGGTATTGTCCAAAACCCCGGTCAG
>JAABUP010007853.1_pt1 | contig 13963 bp, 14 predicted proteins | sample 5559201 | NCBI WGS metagenome assembly JAABUP01 (sample SAMN10711887, study PRJNA513373) | rock metagenome | isolation source: Antarctica rocks | place: Antarctica | reverse complement strand
TCCCCGCCGGGTCGGCTGCGGTCTTGCCGGTGTCGACCTTGACCTCTTTGCCTGTGGAGTCGATCTGCACCACTGGCTTGATGCTGAGACTGGCTGCGGCTCCACCACCCGACGAACCCGATCCGCCAGAGTCGGTGGATTTGGATCCACATGCGCTCAGCGTCAAGGTGGCCGCAGCCACCAGCACAACTACGGCTTGCATCTTGCGACGATGCACGTCACACCTCCGGGAGGTTCCGCCCCCAGCCGCGCCGGGAGGCACCGGCACACGCCGGTACGCGGTGCAACCTAGCCCAGATGTGACCGCGGTCTCTCACAGGCGCGGCGCCGTGATCAATTTGCGACCATATTTCAGTAAGGCGGCGCAGGGTTCAGCACAGTGCGGGCGACGGCGTGCATCGTCGTCCGCTGATCCATGGCGGCTCGCTGAATCCAACGGAACGCCTCCGCCTCGGTCAACGATTGTTGCTGCATCAAAACGCCTTTGGCCTGCTCGACCACCTTCCGGGTGTCCAGCCGAACGCTCAGGTCGGCCACCTCGGTCTCCAGTGCCCGGATCTCGGCGAAGCGAGAGGCGGCCAGCTCGATGGCCGGCACCAGGTCGGCGGCGGAGAACGGCTTGACCAGGTAGGCCATGGCGCCGGCATCACGGGCGCGCTCCACCAGCTCTCGTTGCGCGAACGCGGTGAGGATGACCACCGGTGCCAGTCGGTCCGTGGCGATCTCCCGCGCGGCGTCGATGCCATCGCGGCGCGGCATTTTCACGTCCATGATGACGATGTCGGGTCGATGCTCACGGGTGAGGTCCACCGCCTCCTGACCATCGGCGGCCTCCCCTGCCACCTCGTAGCCCAGCTCGCGCAGCATCTCGACGAGGTCCAAGCGGATGAGGGCTTCGTCCTCGGCCACCAGCACGCGCCGTGGCACGCGCGCGGAAGGCATTGCGGCCATTGATTGCTCGGTCACCGGTAGCCTCCTGCGCGTCGTGGTGCGGTGTGCAGCCTACCGGCGCCCGTGACGCTGGCCCCGTCTTCTAGAGTGGTGTCCGCGAGAGGCCCTCGTAGCCCAACGGCAGAGGCAACGGATTCAAAATCCGTCCAGTGTGAGTTCGAATCTCACCGAGGGCACCGCGAAAGCCGCAGGTCAGAGCGTTGAGGGACGTTCTGATCAGGGGATTTTTCGCGTTTAGGGCCGTGAGAAGGCCGTGACGTGCGGGACCAAGGCGTGTAGATCGCCGCAGACTTGTCGGTGGTCGGTGGAAGGATCACCACCATGGCTGGATTGAACAAGGACCTCTACGTAACTAGTGAGTGCTACACACAGATCGCGGTCAGCGATCCAAGCAGCTGGGCGACCGCTGCGTGCGGCAACTGCGGCGCCGACCAAATGATCGTTGTCGGCGCCACCAACGGTGCGACGATCAACGACGGGTACCTGAGACCGGACGTACAGTGGCTCCGATGCGTACGCTGCTCACACGGGGTAGTCGTCAATGGCGGCCAGATCAGTCCTGCGGTAATGCCGCTCGACATCCCGGGCGGACTAGCTGCTGACGACTTGGCCTCGTGGGTGGAGGTTCGCTCGTGTCTCTCAGTCGGCGCATTCACCGCCGCCGTCATGATGTGCCGCAAGCTGCTGTTCCACATGGCTGTCACTCATGGCTTGCCGCAGAAGAACACGCGGGACAAAGCTCCATCCTTCGCTGAAGCGCTTGACCACCTTCAGAGCGAGGAGGTCATCACCAAAATGATGCGCCCCTGGGCGGACAAGGTGAAGGACGTGGGCAACAGCGCCAACCACGAGCTGCCAGCCATCGTCAAGGAACAGGCGATGGACGTCGCCCAATTCACAAGAGAACTGCTTTACCTGGCCTGCACGCTCCCGTCGATGGTGCCTGACGCTTCGCCGGAGCAAGCGACTCCTGCAACGCCACACCACGGGGTCAGCACCAACGCGGGCTAGCCCGCCGTGCGCCGCCCGAACATTTGCACCACGTTCGACGGGGTAGCCACCTCAGCCGGGGCGCTCTCGATGGGTGCTGGCGCGGTGGGTTCGGGTAGCTGGTTGCCGGCTCCGCCGTCCTCTTCGGGGATCCAGTCGCCGTACGTGTCCAGGGTCAGTGTGAAGGTGCCGTGCCCGAGCCACCGCGACACCTGCATGAAGTGGACACCGGACATCAACTGCATGGTGGCGAACGTCGCCCGCAGGTCGTGTAGCCGGACGCCGCGTACGGCTGGCGTCGCGGGGCGCGCTGGTTCGGTCTCGGTGGCGGGACGGGCAGCTTGCGCTGGGCGGCTGACGGGTAGGCCGACCGCCTCATAGGCAGGCATCAAGATCGTCTCGTAGAACGTGCCGAGCGCTACCGGCTCGCCCCACACCATCGGCGCGACCGCCTGCTCACCCTTCACCCGGCGACCGCCACTGCCCCGGCTCGGCCACAACGGCGCGGTCGGTTCGTCAGCGCGGGGGTGTTCCTCTATATATGCGCGCACCTTCTCCGCGAGCCAGGGTGGCAGTGGGACAGTACGGCGGGAGCGCTTGGACTTCGGGGTGCTCGTCTCCCAGATTCCCGGGCGGCGCGTCTTGGTTCGGCGAACGTTGACGGAGCACCGGACCGCGCCAGTGTCCGCGTTGGCTGTCGGACCTGTGCTGGGCGAGGCTAGGCCCGTGGCCGTGCTGGGTGCTGTCTTGAAGGTGAGGTCTCCGACCTCCAGGCCGGAACACTCCGCGCTGCGCAGACCCGAGTACGCGAGGAACAACGTCATCAGGGCATAGCTCGGGTACCGCTTCCCCACGACGGCCGCAACCTTCCCGACCTGCTCAGCGGTGAGTGGGTGATGCTCGAACTTCTCGTGGTCCCCGACCGCGTGGCCGCCGCCGAAGTCCACCCGCTCGGTTGGGTTCGAGCTGATCCCTCCATGCGTCATCGCGTACTTCATCACCCGACTGAACGCACTCCACGCGTGCTTCGTGGTCTTCGGCGCGATCCCGCGCTGCATCAGCCCAGACAGGAACTGCTCGCAGTGGCGCGGCGTGATCGAGGCGACGGCCTTACTGCCGAACTGGTCCAGGACGTAACAGGTCAGCAGGCGCCGGTACTCGGCCAGCGTCCCAGACTTCAAGGCTCCGCGGTGGACCCTGACCTCCATCGAGTCCAGCCACGCCGACGCGTAGTAGCCGAACGGCTCGTCTCCTGCCTTGCGTATCTCGGACGCCGATTGTGCCGAGGCGAAGTGCCGAGCGGCGTTGAGCTCGTCGCAGCGCTCCTGCGCTGCTTCCCGCGAGGCGTAGGTCTCCTTGTGGTGGACCTGCTGCTTCTGACCGTGAGGCCGGTCAGGGTTGCACGGAATGCCGCGCCCCATCGCGTCGCGTGCTGGCTCCTGCCAGCGAACCTGGTAACTCGGCTGGGGCTTGCCGTCCCTGGTGCGCTTGGTCTCGACCTTCTTCACGTACGGCATCTCAACTCGCCTTCTGCTCGTGGGTTGCTTGGGCTGCTTCCTTGGCCGCGGCTGAGGTGTAGATGCGTCGCACTGATGACGATTGCCACGAGTCGAGTCCTGTCGGGCTGAGCACGCCCTCGTTGGTGAGGGCTCGGGCGATCCGCGCGAAGGACTGACCTGCCCGACGATCCATAACGATGCGCCGGACGATGGGCGCGGGAGCTGCACAGGTTCGGCCCACTGGTTCACCGCGACGCTTCTTGGCGGCGAGGGCTGCTGAGGTGCGCTCACCAATCACGCCACGTTCGAACTCAGCGAACGACATGAGCATGTGCCCCATGAGTCGCCCTGAGGCAGTGGTGAAGTCCAGGTTGAGGTCGATCACCACGAGCGACCATCCTTGCTCCTGCGCTCGCGCAGTGATGGTGGCCGCGTGGATGACGCTGCGTGCGAGCCTGTCCATCTTCGCTACAACCAGGCCGTCACCTTGCCCTGAGCCCAAGAGGTCCAGCACCTCGCGTAGGCCCTCGTTGACGAACTTCCCTGACTTGCCCTCATCGCGGAACACCTCCAGGTCCCAGCCACGCCGCTCAGCCTCAGCTATTAGCACTGCCTCCTGCGCCTCGATGCCGTTGCGGGATTCTGCTTGTTCCTCAGTGGACACTCGGACGTACCCGAACATGTACGGCTTCTCGATCTTGCTCACGATCTTCTCCCTGCTTGATGTGGGGCGTAGACGAACGGTTCCGCCTTCCGCCTCGAACCGCCCCGACCCTACGCCATCATCTGTCCACTCTGGACGGCTGTGTTTGACTGTCCCACTGCCTGTTTGGTGATCGCTTGTCGCCAATCTGCGGGCCTGAATCCGGTCGCCCCGACGCTTCCCCGAGGGACCGCCGCAACTCGCTGACAGTTGGAGCGGGAGGGCCGCACGAGGGGTCTCCGAGGTACGTAAGGCGACGGCCGACCGAGCGAACCCGCCGGGCGCGTGCCCATGAGCCAAGGCGTGGTGAGTGGTGAGTGGTGAGTGGGTGCCATGAGTGGGTGGTCATCCGCGGTGGTGGTAGGCGCGGTCGGTCTTGGGCCACTGGTTCACGTCTGCCATCGCGTCCACGTCGGCCCACTGCTTCCTGTGCCGTGCCTCGTTGGCTGCCCGCGCCTTCTCCAGGTGCGTCCTCTCCAGCTGGTCCTGCCAAGCTTGCCCGTGTGCCGCAGCCCAGGCCTCTTTGCTCTGTGCACTGCGAGGTGCCTTGTCCATTGCCCTGTCCTCCTGGTGTGTTGTGCTGCTCCGTACGCGCGACGCCGACCGAGTAAGAGCGACGGTCAAACTGCGGTCAAAACCCAAAAAAACGGTCACACTTATGTTTTTTGCCTTGCTGACCGGTTTTCAGGCCGTTGGATCGGTCTGTAGGCCGTTTTCACTACGTAAAACCGAGGTTGCCGTCGCTCCCTAGGGAGAGCCGCAACGCTCCGACCGGGGTAAACGGCGCTAACGTAGGTAACGAATAAGTAGGGAATGTCACGTCTATATATAGGGGTCCCTATACACCCTCCCTACTCTCTATTAGAAAGAAGGGATAGCTTCTACGTTCCCTACGTTGTCGACGCTTGCTGAGCCATTCACAATGGTCAAACGCTTGCGCTCTTGTACGTTGCGGCGTAGGCAAGGGCCAAATCGACGTAGGCAGTCCCGTTTTTACGTAGGGAGTTCGAGGCTCACCGTGTGCTGCACTAGCGCAGCAACGTCTACTTAGGACGATCATCGCATTGACCGCCTCACCCACAGCGACTTATCAAACAATTTCGGGTTCATGGTAATGACAATTTGCGCACCTCTGGTGTTGCGCGGTGGCCTGACGACGATGATTCCCACTGCACGCAACAGGGGGTCGATCTTGCCGAGCTTTCTGCCCAGCGCGGATGCATTATCCGGGAACCACCCTGCGTGGCCTAAGACATCATTCGCGGTGAGCTTGAACTTCAGGCCGGATTCCCCAAGCAACTGCTGTTCAAGGGCTTCTCGTAGCGGTGCTGGATACCCTTTGTAGCCGCTGTCCGTGAAGCCGTCAATGTCCTCGGAACCGGTTGCCATCATTCCTGCCAGCAAGCAGACCAACGGATCTTCCGTTGCCCGGTCGCTCATCTCATCCTTCCCTGCACTCAGGTACGCCTCCAGGAGACTTGCGCCTTGGAAGTACTGCCCTCCGTCTGAGCCTGCGTGGTCGAGCGCATTCAGCAACTCGCAGTACTCAACGAACCGGGTGGGGATAGCTGGGGCTGTCGCGGTGTATCGCTTCCGCAGTGCGGTCACCATCGCATCCAGGATCGCCTCGAATAGCGCCGGGTGCAGCGCGGCAAACTCGCGGCGCAACTGGACCATGCCGAGCTTTGCGGCATCATCCAGCGACCCAACGCGGACTTCCGCGATGCGCGTCAACGCGTCATCTTCCAGACTCGTCGGCAGGCTCAGTCCCGTCACCACACCCGTACGGTGCAGCGAAATGGTGCTGAGTTCCTTGTCGTGGTATCTCTTCCGTCGCGTGGTCGTCTCTCCCGTGACCATCGTGCACAGGAAGTTTGAGATGCCGGCCTTCAAGTGCGACACGTTGTCATAGGCCACGACATACGACGCGCTGGCCGCAACTCTATTGCTTTCGGTGTCGCCGGTCGGTGCGGCAGCGAGACTGTGGTCCATCCGCGGATCAACCGCGGCCACGATCAACTCCGCGCGACCGGTCTTGCTTGAGCCCGGCGGGCCATCCAACCACAACAGCGGACGGTTGATGTTGGACATATACACACAGCACAGCCAGCCCCGCACGACCGCAAACTCATGCGAGTCGTAGTCGAACCCCAGCAATGACGCATACGTCCGCCAGGGAGCGTCGGGGTCTGCCAATGGGCTTGGGCCCTTTTTCCCCGGCGCCGGTAGCGGGGACACCTGCGCCCCTTCCCGCTTAAACAGTGGGTGGTCAACGTTCAGCTTGAGGCGCTTCCAACCAGCTTCATTCACGCTGACTGCCCGGTAGTCGTCGCGGCCTAGATCAATCAGATATCCACCGCGGTACGGCGCTGAACGGAGGTGGACCTTCTCAGGCGGCCGTTCCTCAGCGTCGGCCTCGATGATGCCTAGCGCACGCTCCATGACTGTCTTGCTGGGGATTCGCCCCAGGTGTTCAGCCCTGCTGAAGTCGCGGGCCACTTTCTTGGCAAACTTCGCTCCGCCAAGCGGCCAGGTACTCGGCACACCCTCAAGGGCCACCCCGATCAATTCGTCTTCATTAGTCTTGCGGAGTTCGTAGTGGTCCGTAACGAACTTGATGACTTCCTTTGCATTGACCGCCTTCGGCTGATCTCCATTCTGGGGGTCTCCAGCCGAGACCTCGCGGGCTTCCTGCACCCCTTCCGAGTCCGCGGTGGGACGCACGGTCTCCGTGGTTGCGGCATTGTCGTCTGGTTGGTTCAATCTGGTCATCGGATTCCTCGCGTTGTGCGCAGGTGGATATTGCCGTTGGCGTCTCCACGGGTCAGTGGGGAGTTCGGCAGGCTCCGCGCGGACGCCACAGCGCCCAGCACAGCGCGGTTGAACTCGCCGGTGGCGACGGACTCGCTGCGGCCTTCCCCGGCTACCTCGCCGGTGCGCCGTGCCTCCATCGCGCCCAGATACGCATGGCGGATGAGGTTCAGCGCCAACGCCAGACCGGAGTGCCCTTCAGTACTGCACCGGACCACATGGTGCACCCGGTTACGCATCAGGTTGTGGGCCGATAGTTCGTCGGGCGTGCCCCCGGTGAAAGCCGTCAGCAGGCCGTCGTAGTTGCACACCTTCCGTAGGTGCTTGCTCATCTCATGGATATCGTCGCTCGCGCCCGGTTGCGCGTTGATCCAGTCGATAGCCTCGCTCATCCCGGTCGGCACCTTTAACGTGAGCGGACCGACCTCACCACCCAGCGGCATCGCGTTGCGTTGATCCAGCACCGACAGCAGATGTTCAGGGGAAATAGGTCCATCTGGACGCCCCCCCGGCAATCGAGTAGTGGCGACCCAGACGGGTTCGGCCTTATGGTTGATGCTGCCGGGGCACCGGAGCACCCGCGAGAGGTCGTAGACGTTGTCGATCCGCGCACCGGGCCGAACTTCCTGCGCGACCTGCTGCACGAGGCCGCCCCACCGGGCGTAGGTCTCTCGACACTCCTGCCGACCCCACTGCAACAGACCTCGGTACCACCCATCATCATGTAAGTCGCCGATCCGCCAGTACGGCTGGAGGCCGTGCCCGCTTTTGATGGTGAACTCGGGCCAAGACCCGAGCACGACTGACAGCCGCGCAATCGTGTTGTGACAGTCCTCGATACATTCGAGGCTGCCAGCCTTGACGTCAAGGTCCGCGAAGATCGCAGAGACGCGGGTTACGTCCGCTTCTGTGCCGCGTCGTCCTGGCCGCACGTCATTTGTTACCGGATTGACTCCGAACCACACGTCACGGTCCAGCGGTGGGGTCCAGCCTTTCAAATCTTGGACCTGCACTAACTCGGAACGGAAACGTCCGTCAGCGGTCTTGGTGTTGATGCTGATGAGTGCCGCGCGGGAATACCCGAGCGTGGTGACGAGATCATACAAACTCGGCCCGATACTTGCGGGTCGCGCTTTCTTCATCGCTCGCGTATCATTAGACATAATCAGTATCCATTCTGGTTGCTTGGTAATGTTTTGATGTGGGGATTGGCGTGGCGCGCCGATTCTTTGAATGCCCGGTCGGACTTGCTCGGTCTGGCCGGGTGTTCTGCATTTTCAGCACCACGACCGCCAACAGCAGCGCGAACAGCGCCACGTCGAGCAGCAAGACCACGCTTGACGCGTTCACGGCGATCACCTGTGCCGGTCTGCAGGGAAGCCAGTGGCTTTATCCCAACCGTCCACCGTGACGTGGTCGAGTTTGCCTCTATCGTCCTCGATCACTTCACCGCCCAGCCACGAGTCACGCGTGACGTCCCTCGGGAAGTTCCGCAACCCGCACGACATGCAGGTCGGAAACACAAACGTCGTGGACCCGCAGCTGACCAACAAGCCCATATCCGCGGTCCCTTCGCAGCTCCAAAGGTTCCGATGCTGTAACCCACGAGCAAACGCCGCCTGTCGCTCGTCCTTCGACGGCTCCAGGTGCTTCCATGCGCACTCCGTCGCCCACCTCAACACCGCCATGCGGGCGACCCGCTCCGTGGTCCAGCCCGGCGGTACCGGAAGCGCGACCTGCGTGGGAGTGGCGTTGTTGCCGCCGCCGTTGCCAAGAGGTGCGAAACCGTCCTCGGTCCACTTCAGCGGCAACGGGGGCGCGAACAATGGCGCCTCAGGAGCGACCAGCCGCACCGTCCGCAGCCCAAACGGGCCGGTGATCGCGTTCTCCACGCCAAGGCGATAGTCCGCGAGCGTTTGGGTGTGGTCAATGCCGATTACCTGGTTTTGGCTTAGGTCGTGCCCACACTCCTCGGTGGGGTCGAGCCAGTCGTCCGGCCCGTACTGTGCCTCCATCGGCTTTCGGTCCGGCAGGTTTGAGTGCGCGTAACCGAACCCCTGGGCCCGCAGCCAATCCCCAGACGGAATCGTCGTCGGCTCTGCGCGGGCGGCTTCCAGTTTCTCCACGATTTCTGGGTGCCACCAAGCCTGCGGACTGTACTCCTTCACCTGGCCGAAGGCGTTGGTCTCTGGGCCTACTGCAGCCGCGATCTGGTCGTATGCCGCGCTGTCCGTGTGATAGTCATGGTCCATTGCCGGGTACTTCTCCAGAAGTCGCGCCCGCTCTTCTGGGCTTATCTCGGCGGAACTCATGACGACCCCCCGTCACTGTTGACCGGGCGGCGCATCGAAACGATCCACTGCCGCAAATCGCGTTCACAGAATTTAGTTCGACCAATAACCATCGAGCTGGCGAGGTCGCCTCGCATCGACGCGTGGTGAACCGACCTCGGTGTGGCATTATCAATTGCCCACAAGCGGAGTAACGCGGCGGCTTCCTCCCTATTGAAGGCCGGAATCCAATCCTCGTAGCCATCGGCAGAGCGAATGGCGACTACGCGGTCTTCCAAGCGGTCTTCCGCCTCAGTCTGGGCGGGGTCGGTATTGATACGAGACACGGTGGTCCTCCTGAAGTAAGGAGTTCCGTCCACAACGCAAAAAGCCGAGCGCGAAGACAGAACCCAAAGATGGGTTGTGTCCGCAACTCGGCTTACCGAAACTCCAGCACCAAGGTCTTATGGAGGTTCGGGACAGCACCGGGGCTCTTCCGCCAATTTTTCAGACGGCTAGCAGCAGCGGGTGAAGAAGTATTCAGTTGGTCGACCTCGCTACTTCGCGGGGCCGTCTCGATATCGTAGCGCGTCCGGAGCGCCGCGTCTACTCCCCGTAGTGACGAACGTCGTTGCAGCGCAACGGGGTTGCCTACCCTACTGACCCGCAAGTTCAGCCCCCACCACCCATGAGACAGCAAACAGCCCCCACGCTGAACCGGGTAAGTCCATTGTGGAGGCTGTCGCTTGCGGCCGGGAACGGTGAGAACCGGGCCGCTACCCGTGACGGACTGAAGGAACGCCACGGGCTACGTCGCCACCGCCAGAGCAAGCTCACGTCCGGCACGACGCCTAGCCAAGGGCGGTGACAAGTCGAACCGCAACATGGCTACAACCCGCGGTGTGAATGGGGCGAACCAGCCACCGCGGGGGTCTCTGTGGAGTTGAAACCGGGTCGAGCACGGGAGTGACGACCACCGCGCCCGACCCGGAGGTCTCGCCCCGCGCCCGAACCCGCGCTACCGACGTACTTTGCGCCCGGCTGACGCTGAGCTAGCCGGAGCTGCGCGACGCTTCCGCGCGGGAGTAGCCCGGCCGATTTTCGACCCCGCAGGCTGGGTGTGCATTTTCGCTGCGGTGGGCTTGCCCCGCGACTTGGTGCGCTTCGCCTGCGCGGGATTGACCGTCACGTTGACGCCGCTCTTGCCTGGTGAGACGTGCACCTTGTTCTTGGCGGTGGGCTTCTGGGAGACACCGATAATGCCCTTGACCAAGACCTCTCGCCCGCCAGGTGCCGTGTAGATCGCACCAAGCTTGGCACCGTGGAACTTGCCGTCAGCCGACGTGCCGATGTAGGACTCGTTCTTGATCGAGCCGGGCACGATCCGCCGACGCGCAGCCTTGCTCCCGAGTACACCACCGATAGCGGCTCCAGCCGCCGCACCCCCGGCTCCACTGGCACCACTGGTCCACCGGCCACGGCGGTCCCGTCGTTGGGAAGGGTTGAAGTGCCCGCGCCTCATGAGCCACCCCCTGGGCCGGTACGACGGCCAGTGCGCCTCATGAGGTGCCCCGTGCGACACGCGCGGCAGCCTGCGCAACCGACGCCAGCTCGGCGGCACGCTGCTCATCAAACTCGGCTTCCCGACGCAGCAACCGGGCAGCGGACGCCGCGACAGCGGGCGACATATCCACCGGCGGGGCCATGCCCCGATACCGGCCACCGAGCGACAGTGGCGCATCCTCAACCCCCCGCGGGGTAAGGCCCTCGCCCCATGAATACTCGCTTTCGCCCGGCGTCCGTCCGTGCTTGGTGTAGGTCATGAGGCACGCCCCAGACGGCCAGCGTTATCGAGCCCGCGCGTTGACACCCGTGGACCACGGACATTCGCAGGCACCGTCTGACGAGGGCGAGGGGTGCTCATCTGACGGCCACCTGTGGACACCATCTGGCGGCCAGCCGTCCGGCTTGCCTTAGCGGCTTGCCGTCGCCCTGCTCGGTTCAGCGGTGCCGACGCCGAGGCGTGGGGAGCTGACGTGGACGATGCGAACCGTCCTTGGCTGTCGCGGTGTACCGCAGCAACCCTCACAGCGCCCTTGGCGGACCCGGTGCGCACCCGCGCGGCGGCGCGTCGCTTCGTGGTCTTGGTCATCGCCGGTCACCACTTCAGGTTTGCGGGCGCTGTGTACGCCGCAGCCGCTGTGATCTGGACGCAGGCCGCTGCGCCACGGTGCCGGACGCCGACGCCGAACTGCCGCGCAAAGAACGAATCCTGCAGCGGGTAGCCGGGCGTCTTGCCCGGAATCAGCCGCAACCCGCTATATGCGGCGTTGGTGTGCTGACGAACCGCAACCGGGTTGACGTCCGAGGACGGCCCACCCGAGGCGACGACGGCAAAGTAGCCAGCGGCCACGAAATTGCTTTGGATCACTAACAACTCACCGTACGAGCCGAGCACCGGCAACTTGTTGTAGTCCGCGGCGACGGGCTGGCCAACGACCACGCCCAGCGGTTCGAGGTACGCGGGGGCGCCTGCGCTGGGAATGTAGTCGCGCTTCGCCACAATTGCGTTGGCCGCAGAGGGGTCTGCGCCGTTGGGCTTACCCGCGCGCCACGTCTGAACCTCCTCTGCCTCTGCCGGATTGACCAGCAGCAAAAGCTTGGAGCCTGCCTGGCGTCCGTAACCCTTCGTAGTGACCAGCCGGGCCGCGTCCTCCACGTCCGAGCTGTCGATCACCGCGCCACCGCTGGCGATGTAGTGGCTCGTGGTGGCCGGGAACTCCCGCCCGAGGTACGGGGGTGGGGTGATCCCGTCCGTGCCGGTGTACAAACCGTACACAGGGTTTTCGAACTCGTTGGACTTCTGCGTGGGGTCGAACAGCCGCCCGAGGATCGACGTGTTGACCTTGCGGTTGTCGGCCTCGATCACCGAGGCGAACAGCGCCTCAACCTGCCGCGAATCGCTGTCTCGGAGGAACTTCCAGGTCGCCCGGCTCGCCAGGTCGAAGTCCTTCAGCGTGTAGCCGACCTTCAGCGCCTCATTCGGCAGCCGAACACCTTGCGGCACACCGTATTCCGATGCTTCCTCGAAATTCATCGCAGACAGCGACTGCGGCACCGCGTCAGCAGGCAAGGTCGTCGGGTACGACACCAACGCCGCGACGGCGTCGCGCTCCTCGTTGTACACCTTCAGCGCTGCCTGGACCTCTGTCCAGATGCTGTTGAGGTCTACGCCATCCGCGGTGACTTTGACGATGGCGGACTCATCCATATATCCGCGCGTGTCTGCTAGGGGCTCCGCCCCGAAGAATTGGTAGTAGGGCTTGGGGCAGGTCGGGATCGGTCGGTTCATAAACATGAGTGCTCCAGATGAGGTCAAAGGTTGTTGATAGGTGTCCTCGTCGCGCACTGCGCGGAGTGAGGGTTGAGCCGTGAGCCGCTGGCTCTGAACCTGTGGACCCCTGGCCCTTGAAGCACCGTTGTCGGTCGGCGCGCTACGAGCGCGGGGGCGACCTACGCCGACGACGTTACGCCACCTCGCCGGGACGGTTTAGGGCCGTGAAAAGGCCGTAGCTTGCGGCGTACTGGGGGCGTACCGACCCCGGACCGAGGTCGGACCGAAGACGTGCCAAAACAGTCCTTGACCTGCGGCGATGTAGGGTAAACGGCCGGCGTTTTCCGAGGTCGCGGATACCCCAAAAACACACAACGTCCGTTTTCAAAACCCGTCCAGTGTGAGTTCGAATCTCACCGAGGGCACCGCGAAAGCCGCAGGTCAGAGCGTTTTCCAGGCTCGTACCTGGGGCTTTCCACATCGAAGAAGATGATCGATCAGCCAGGCCGGCAGCTTTCTCCCGACACGAGAGCTGGGGTCTATGCAGACCGAACAACTTCCTAGCGCAGATCAACCCGGGCAACAGCGTCGAAGGGTTGCTCGTTTACGACATCCCCAAGGACGCCGTCCCCACGAAGCTGCAGCTGCATGACTCGCCCTTCTCTGGGGGCGTGACGGTACAACTGAAGTAGTCTCAGCCGAACTTGTCGAAATTGTCGTCGCCGTGGCACCTCGAACGACAATTTCGACAAGTTCGGCGGCGCCAGTACACCCACACTCAGGCGGACATGCGCTGGAAGGTGCGGGTCCCCCACCACGCCAGCAGCCCGGTCAGCACCGCGGTGACGATGATGCCGACCATCACGTTGGTCGCCGAGTAGTCGCCCACAAACAGCGACCGGGACGCGTCCACCAGGTACACCAGCGGGTTGATGCGGCTCAGGTTGTGCAGCCACGTCGGCGCCAACGACATCGGCAGGAACACCCCCGACAGCAGCAGCAGCGGCAGTGAGACGCCCTGGACGAACGGGGCAAATGCGTCCTCGTCCTTGAGGATGATGCCCATCGAGTACGACGCCCCGGAGATCCCCAGCGCCAGCACGCACACCAGGACCAGTGTGACGATCACCCCGACCCACGAGGGCTGCAGGCCGAACGGGATGGCGACCAGCTCCAGGATCACCGCCTGCACCCCGATGGTCACGACGTTGCTCAGCGTCCGTCCCAGTAGGAGGGATACGCGCGGCGCGGGCGTGACCCGTTGCCGGTCGAGGACGCCTTCCCGCACTTCCTGGATGATGCCAAACCCCGCGAAGCCGGCGCCGAAGATGGCCAGCTGCAGCAACAGCCCCGGCACGAACAGCGACCACGACGCGGAGCCGCCGAGACCGCCTGCGCGGACCTT
>JAABUP010007852.1_pt1 | contig 13964 bp, 18 predicted proteins | sample 5559201 | NCBI WGS metagenome assembly JAABUP01 (sample SAMN10711887, study PRJNA513373) | rock metagenome | isolation source: Antarctica rocks | place: Antarctica | reverse complement strand
GAAGCAGAATGAGGTCATATTGAATGCAGACAGAGCCTCTCTTATGATTGAATTCACAGAAACTATCATATGAAACAGAAAAGCTTCTGCTGAGAGTGAGTTCAATCATGTTATGATGTCAGCTATGTTCTTTATGAACCTTGTACAAAAGAAAGAAGAAAAACAGAAGAAAATTGAGGTGTTCTTGACCAGCATGATCAATATTGAAAAAGCCTTAATCTCACAGAAGAAGACTGATCTGAGAACTATACTCTTTGATCATTATCATGAGTTTTTAAATGTGTTCAATCATATGATGACTGAGAAATTGCCGCCCTTAAGAGAAGAAGACACAGATCATCAAATTGAACTAAAAGAGGTGAATGAAAAAGAGCCAAAAGTACCCTGAGGTTCTCTATACAACATGACAAAAGAGAAGCTACTAGTGTTGCACAAGACATTAACAGAACTTTTGAATAAGCAGTTCATATGAGTCAGTAACTCATTTGCCGCAGTGTCTGTTTTATTTGTATGAAAGTCAGAAGGTGAACTTTGATTCTGTGTGAACTACTGTGACTTGAACTGAATCACTTGAAAGAATTGTTACCTTCTTTCATTGACATATGAGACTCTGCAAAACATTGAATGAGCTCAATGATACATCAAGTTGAATGTCATAGTGACATTTCACAAGATTTGAATTGCTGCAGAAGATGAATGAAAGACGGCGTTTTGTATGAGGTATAAGCTGTATGAATGAATGATGACTTCTTTTGAGCTAGTCAATGCTCTGAGCATCTTTCAAAGATATATTAACTGAGCCTTGCAGAACTTTCTGAATAAGTTCTGTTCAGCCTATGTGAACAATATTCTTATTTTCACTGATGAATTGCTGCATCAACATCGAAATCACATATGAAAGATACTACTATGACTTTGAGAAGCTGACCTACAAATTGACATTGACAAATGTGAGTTTGAAGTCAAGTCAACCAAGTACCTAGAGTTCATTCTGAAAGTGAAAAAGAGCGTACAAATAAATTCTCAAAAGATGAAGGCAATTATGAACTGACAAGCCCCTAAATCAGTAAAGAGTGTACAGAGTTTCATAGACTTTGTAAACTTCTATTGAGAGTTCATCAAGAACTTTTTTAATCTGATTATGTCAATGATGGCTCTCATACAAAAGAACACACTTTTTAAGTGAACAGAGAAAGTCAATCAGGATTTTATGAAGCTAAAGGCCATGTTCATTTCAGTGTCAATTTTAGTGTCATTTGATCACACATGTATGACAGTGATGAAAACAGATTCCTCAGATTGATGCATAGATGAAATTCTGTTACAGTTAGTGAACAATGTGTAAAGACCCTGTGTCTACTATTCAAAGAAGAATGCATCAGCAGAGTGCAATTATGAGATTTATGATAAAGAGATGCTGATCATCATACAATGCTTGAAAGAGTGAAATGCAGAATTGAGAAGTGTGTCAAGTTTTCAGATTTGTATGAATCACAAAAATCTGAAATACTTTATGACAGTCAGAAAGCTTACAGAGCAACAAATGAGGTGGTCTTTAATTCTGTCACAATACAACTTCTTCATACTATACTTGCTGAGCAAGCAGAATGAGAGAACAGATGCTTTATTGAGACAGAAGCAGAATGTGCCAATGAATCTCTCAAATGACAGAGTACAACATTGTACAACGCAGATAATATGTTCTGAGATGATAAGCAAGCCTATACAGACTGCCTCAATGACAGTAGCAGACATACTGGTCCCTGTGCTTGTACAAGATTAAAACTTGTTTGATGAGATCACAAACCTCAAACAGATGTGAGTGAGTGCTGAAGCAGAAGATGAGTCATATGATGAGCTTTGTCAGACAATTTGTGAGAAGCAAAGATTATTTTCTACTGTTTTAGAAGTGAGAATATTCATAATGAAATGCTTCTTGAGCAATGAAGAAAAGCTACTCTTTTGTGAAAGACACTTAGTGTCATTCTCAGAACCTCTTTGTACAGAACTGATTCAGTATACACATGACTTAACAATGACTGAACACTTAGAAAGAGATGTAACTGATGCTCTTTTATCACAACAGTTCTTTTGACCTGAAATGCTACAGAATGTCTGTACATTCTGTTGAAATTGCAACAAATGCTGTATGAACAACAGCTGAAAAGACCGCTGACAAGGCTTCTTGAAGCCTTTACCTGTATCAGAGCAGATTTGGTGAAAGATATTCATTGACTTTATAGTAGATCTACTGTCAAGTGAGGGTTGTATGAACCTTCTGATTATTATAAATTGTCTTAACAAGAAGGTAATACTGAAATTGTGCAAGAATATGACTGCAGAATGAGTGGCTCAGACATTTGTACAATGTTTCTATCGAGCTCATGAGCTTTTCACTGCAATAGTCTCAAATTGAGGCACTTAGTTTGTGAGCAGCTTATGAAAGAGAGTCTGTTAACTTTTAAAGATTGTACAAAGAATGTTCACAGTGTATCACTCAGAAACTGACAGAGCAACTGAGCAGATGAACCAGAATGTTGAGCTGTACATTCATACATTCTTCAATTATAGTCAGAACAACTGAGCAAGCCTGCTTCTCATGACTGAGCTAGTCATAAATAATCATGACTTTGCCTCAACAGAGGTGAGCTTCTTCTTCTTGTCTCATGAGTATTACATAAAGCCTTTACAACTACTTGAGAAGTTAAAGCCTGTATGATCTGCAAAAAGTTCAGTACAGAAAGCTGATCAGATTGTACAAAAGATGAAAGAAGTCATAAAGTGAGCACAAATGACTATGGCTGTCACTCAGCAAGTACAGAAAGAAGTGATGAATTGAAAGAGACAGCAGTCTTATGACTTCAAGAAAAAAGACAAAGTCTGACTAAACCTTAAGAACATACATACAGACTGTCTGTGCAAGAAGTTTGATGCAAAGAATGTCAAGTACATCATTGTTAAGAAGATCAGCTCACATTTCTTCTGTCTGAACACACTGTCAGATATTCATAATGTGTTTCATTTGATCATGCTTTGATCAGCAGCCATGAACACTCTTTCTTTTCAGTGTACAACAGATTCACAACCCTTGTCACAAATTGTAAGTGATGAAGAAGAGTTTGAGATAAAGAAGATTCTGAAGAAGAAGTTTGTATGATGTAAAGAAGAATTCAAGAAGAAGTACTTAATAAAATGAGTCAGTTATACCTGACTCACATGAGAATTGACGTTCGCTCTGAAAGACACAGTGATGTTAAACTAATGAGAGTTAATACAATCTGAGGTGACTAGATCTTAACTGTATGTAAGAAGATTGAAATGCTTCATGAGTTCAAGAAATTGTACAGAGTTCAAAATTTAGTGTTGAATTTATTTGATTTATTTCTATGCTAATTACTAATGATGCCTTCTTGATTTCGCCAAAGCTACTTGTTTTGAGCATCATGAAGAGATAAGGCACATTGCTCAAATGTTGCACACAGTCTGTATGACTAGGCTTTATAAGTGTCACACACAGCTCATATGACTAAACAAGCACAGTGTAAAGAAGAAAGAAGAGTCATATGTATTTAAGAATCAATATAGATGACAACTGCCTCTGTCAGCAATGTCAATGTGATCTGCCTCAGCTGAGCAGCATGCTCACTCTCATTGACATTGTTGTTGTTCTCATCATTCAAGATGACAATGAGAATGTCATTGTTGCATACAGAACAGTGAGCAGCGTGATCATGTCACTTGCAGTTACTGCAACACTCACTGAAATGTTCTGATGTATCACAACATTTTGAAAAAAGCGTCATACTGTGTGTCTGACAGTTGATACAATCAACAGAAACCAACACACTCTGACTCTAAATCAGAATTGTGTTAATGTACAATGATTGATAAGTTCTCATCTGATTCAGCATGATACAAAGCTGTACAAACAGAATGTTCACACTGAGCAGTGTGAGAATAATCATTGTCTGAAAAGAGTGAGCATACTGAGTGAGCTGCTGCTGATCAACAAAGAGAACTGAATCATCATCAACAGTCACAAGAATGAGGGCAGCAACATATGCATTGTAAAGAATGAGGGCTCTGTGAGCTGTCAGCTCTGAGACATGTACCTGTATGACACTTACATTGTTGTTGTTGTTGTTGTTGCTGCTGAGCTTGTTGTACAAGAGTCAGTGCTGACATATTCAATCAAGAAAGGTTTCACATACAAAAGGTGTCAGTGAAGAAGTTGAAGAAAAAAGAAAAAGAGAAGTTGTATGTGAGGTGAGAGGTTTATAACTCACTTCACTGATGAGTAAGCTCAAGTGAATTGTCAGAGAAAATCACGCAAGCAATGAAAAAATTTTCATCTGCAAACCTTACTCATATGAAGCAGAAAAACACATGTCAACAGACATTAACAATCATAACAACCTTTTCAGAAGCTTAAGGCACAACCTTGAAGAAAAAGAAAGAGATGATGTCATAGGTTGAACTCATACTAAGGTCTTATGATCTAGTTGCTTACTAAGACCCTAAGACTAAAGCACATTATCTATTTGCTTCTGTATGAAGCTCTTCTTTTTCTCTTCATAATATTCTTCTTGTATTTAGAAATTATCAATTGAGTGTCAGTCTCATTGAAAACTCATGACATTCTGAAACACAAGTACCCCTCAGACTTTGAGACTTAAACTGATGACAGTACTAAAGACTTCAATACATCAAACAAGAAGAATGTAATAAAGAATATAGTATCAAAGAAAAGCACACAGGTTGAATTGATAGATGGTTATAAGAAGATTGACACACAGCAGAGAAGCCAGCAGTTAGCTCAGGTGTCAATGTCTTCACTTTTGCAGGTATTATTTGTTGAGAAGCAGTCAGATGCACAGAATACTGAATGAGTAGCAAACTTGAAGATGTATACTAGCTATGTATTCTGAAACAGAAAACAGACATTCATTTAAAGAACAACAAAACAAGACTCAGCTTGCTTCTTCTGCATCTTATAGCTGTGAACTCATAAATCAGAAAACCAATCTGTACTCAATCTTTCATGTGTGCTTGTTTCTGCTACAAATACACAAAACTAAAACTCAGTCTTCACTCTTGAAAGAAAATGTTAGTGTCAGAGTTGTATGAAGAAGGCTTGTTTGTTAAATCATCATTGAATGTTTCTAAATCATGATAAAAAGAAGACAAGAGTGACATGATTGAAGAAAGAGCTTCTCTGCAGACATTAACTGCATTAAATCAGAAATGATCTTAATGAATTCAGCTTCAGAGCTTAATTCAAACTCAGCTGAAGAGGCCATTTGGCCTTTTGTAGTTCTTGAGTTACAATACAGAATGAATGACAAGAACAAAGCACATGTTGCAGCTGTGACTGTCAGTCATTATTGAGAGAGTTCAGAATCTTGAGTGTCTCATCTTCTCACCTTGTATGAAGTGATGTATCAGTTTGACTTATAGTAATATCAAAAGCAGTGTCAAGAAGTAAATGTTAAAAAGACTGAGACTGAGAGAGAAAAGATTGAATGATGAAAAAGAAAAACAGAGAGAGAAGAAGAAAATGCAACCTACTTATAACTATGACTAGAGCATTCAGTATTGCAGTTATAGATTCATATTCTTCTCACACATTCAATCTGTGCATTGTTTTCATTCAGCTACCCTGTGTTGCACTCAATAGCTGCTTCATCAAGTGTTGTCATTTTTGATATTGAGTCACTAACAACTCATCAATGACAGAGCTCACAGATCAGCCTTGTCTTTCTAGCTGTGTCTTGACGAAAAAGCTCAGTCAACCTTGATCAACCACTCTTATCAACTTTCTTTTCACTCAAGAGCACAGAAAGAACATTCACTGAAAGAGTCATGTAGTAGTTATTTATCTTACACTGAAGCTGAGCTGCTGTTTTCTCTCACAGCCTTGTATTATAAAGGTTGCAAGCTAGGCTCATTGTTATCTGCATACCCTCAGCCTTAGTTTGATCATGAGTGTCATGATGAAGTAACTTGTCATTCTGTAATACTTAATCTTCAAGAACAGAAGAAAGTCAAATGTCTCTTGTTGTGACTGCAGTTATGCATTTTCCTCAACTGCTATAGAGAACTTAAGCGCAATGCACATCTTTGCTTTGATCAAAGATTGTTCTAGAATTTTTGATTTGTTTCTTCTTCTTCACTTAACTTAAGCCTGTCAACTGACAGTGATCTGAATCTTGCTTTCAGAATGCTGAAGAGAATTAATGAGATGTTAATCAGAAATCATCAGAAGGGATCAGTCTTAGTACATGTATGCTGAATGTTCAGCACCACCTCATCATAAAAGACTATTGAAATGCTGAACATGACTGAATCTGACATTCTTAAACATTCTGCATATATTAAGCTCAAAATGTTTCTGATAGAAGTTGAGACCTTTTACACATTGTGGTTCACATTGTACTTCATAATAAAGCATCAAAAAGGTATTTGATCAACACTTATTTTCAACCCTTCACAGTGAAGGTTGAGAGCTATAAAATGTTGATGCTTAATGAATTCTAGCAGATGTAAATAATCTGTTCAAAAGAGATTGAGATCTCATTTTAGAATCATGAATGCAAAGTCATTCATCAGTTAAATACAGCACTGTTCATCTTTATCAGAAATTTTTCCTCAGTTATATTTAATTTAGACTCTCTTTGCAAAAGCCATTTGATTCTTGTACAGTGCATAATATGTGTGAGTATAAAGTCAGAAAAGCATTGTAGGTATCTTGATGAACAATGTGAGTGTACTGAAATATGAGTACAGAAGTAGCTGCTGTACCTAATTTTAAAAAAACATGACAGAACTGTTGTTCACAGTTACACATAAAACAGTACTTTGATTCACATCAAGTAACATTGCAACAGGCTCAGCACAGTATTATTGTCATTGTTGTTACTCAGTTACTGTAATGATACTCTCTTTAAACATACTACTTGATTCTGCATACTGATGAGCATGTACAGATGTGTGAGATCAGAATGTTTCATTACCTGAAATGTGAACATTTCACAGAAGACAAAACTCAGTGATGCAGAGCTGCAATGAACTGTAAAGCATCATGTCAGAATTCTCTGTGAGAGTTTGATGACTGAGACACTGTGAACAGCAATTGTTTAATGTGTCTTGAATTGACATCATCTGACTCTAAATAGCTCTTGATGATAAGAATCACTTCTCAAAAGAAATCTCAACCTCTGCTGACTGAAAAGCAAAGAATGTTTCTTGATTGAAGCAGATCTTCACAGCTGCTCAATGTTTATGATCAGGATTCAGAATCAAGAAAGGTTCATGACTTTAAATACAAGCTACATACATGAGTTTGCGCAGACACAAAGCAAAAACTAAAATCATAAATGCCTATACCACAACAAGAATCACCTGCATCATTAAGACTGTGTAAAAGTAAAAGAAGACGCTCAGAAAATGAGGTGCTCACAAGTTTGCTGTTGATGATAATACAGTACTGTCTGATGTTGCTGTAGATATATGAGAAGTTATAGTGAATGATACAGTTATCAGTGAGATAGCTGTTGAAGAGAACTCACAAGACCCACTGTCAGCACTGAAAGTTTCAGCATAGTCAGTGTAAAAGACGCCTGAAGGTACTAACTTTAGCCTCAAAGACAATGCAGAGAACACAAGAGTGCCACCGGTTGAAAATGAGCTTGCAGCACTGTCAGTGAGATAGAAGCTGACAGCCGTACCCATCATTGAAGATTTGATGTTGACAAGAAATCAGTTCATGTTTTCTGCTGAGTTAAGCTCAAACATCATATCTTTTTGACAGTGAGGTGTATCAATAGTCTGATGAAAAAAGAATCAGGTAGAATTTGTATTCAGAACAACAAAATTCAGAGTCTTATTGATCTGGTTCAACAAATTAAAAAACTGAAAGCTCATGTCAAAGTCACCATTTAAAGTGCATGAATCCTCAAGAGTTGATTGAGTTAGGGTATGGTTCAGCTTTAAAAACTGAAAGTAAATTACATCTCTGACAAAGGCATTCAATTGATTGAGAACAAACAATGTGTCTTTTCTTGCTTCAATGTCAATCATGTAAGTAGTTTGCCTCATCACAGTAGCAAATGCTATGATTGTAGGTTCAGAAGTTGTGCTTGCTAACTCACACAGCTCAGTCATGATTGTCAAAACTCTCAATCCTCATTTCAAGTTCAGATCAAGAAAAAGTGATTCAGAGTTTGCATGAACTGCAATGAAAATCTCACTATAATGTTGCTCAGTGTGACTTTCAATATCATCTTTAAGTGGTTTATCACATACCTTTTCATTCATTTTTCATCAAAAACGGCAACACTGAAGCAGGTGAATAAGAGAAATGTCAGCATTTTGCTTCAACTTTGATTTGTGAGACTTGAGATCTTGTCTTCTGTCAATGAGTTTGTGTTGATGACAGAAAGGTGAAATTGAAAAATCAGAATTTATCATCAGCACTTGAGACAGCTATTGATGACTGATGAGCACTTAATGTGACATTGCAAGCATCTCAAAACTTATGCCTCTTAAAAGCCATTATATGAGGTGAAGGTGTCAGAAATGAGAATACTGAGGTTGAGAAGCCTGAGGGCCAGCAGCAACAACATCTTTCAACTGAGCAGATATCTTAAACATTCTTTGATGAGGGTGTAGAAGCTTTTTCTGATGCCATGACTGTTTAATGAGATCACTGAATCTGTTAAAGAATGCAAGATACTGATCAAGTGTTCTATAAATCTGAGTTAATTCTCAATATAATATCTTCTTCTCAGAGACATCACTACACATTAAACATTCTTAAAGACAGTTGATCTGATCTTTGACTCATCAGTGTTAACTGCAAATTCTTCTCTTGTCTTTTATTGTGAAAGTGTGTCTTTTTTCAAAAGTTTCTTTTCTAGAATCTTTTTCTTGTCACATTTGTAACATTCTTCTGTCAATAACCAGAAAGCATCAGGTGAGAAGCTGTCTCACAGATATTCACTCTCAACATCACTTCATCTATCTGCAGACAGCTTTCATCAATGACTTTCTTTAGCTTCAATGCTCAGCATGAATCTTTCAATCAAAAGTTCAATCATGAGATGAAGTAAAGAGAGGCTGTGAACAGCATAATGAGAATTTCAGAGAATCATTATCAGGAAATTCTAGAAATCCCTGACACAAATTAAACTTCTCAATTGAAGAATGTTATCAGTGCTTATAGAAAGATAGTGTTGCTGATTCATCCTGACAAATGCAAAGAGTCAAACGCTAAAGCAGCTTTTCAACATATGTTTAAAAGCTCTTTTTTAGATTTTTCTCTCACTCATTAGCTTATGGCAATTGTGTCTTAAATGTTCAAAGTGTCTGTGTAATGTTAAAGAATGACTTTATATTGAGTTTTTGATTTCATAAAAGTGCATATGTTGAGAACAATGATGATTCTGATTCAGACTCACCTTGTTCTCAAAAGAAATCTTCTTCAGCTTCAGATGATGTTCACAAGAAAATCTATGTGAAGACTACACTAACTATTTAAGCTCTCATGAAGAACTCTAGAAATGAAGAAATAAAAAGTGAAATTGAAAAGTATAATGAGAGAATTGTGAAGCATAACAAAGAGTGCAAGAAACCACAAGACAAATGAAACAACAACATTATCAATCTTGACACTTTACTTCCTCACTATGATATAATTGTAGATCTATTCAAGAAAACTGATACTCAAGACAACTGAGCTGTGCTTCTGAAGGTCAATCAAACTCTGAGTCAAATAAACACTCACTTTAAGTATTCTTCAATGTGAATCACTGAGGCCTCATCTGAGTGGCCACAAGATACAGAGAACTTATGTCAACCTCAAAAAGATAAATTCACCACTGATCAGACATGAGGTCAAGATGCTGCAGCTGAGTTATATGATCTGAATCTGTCATTCAAAGAAATCTGAATCAAAGACAATGAACCAATCTTGAGATAAAGAAAAGTTGATAGAGATGATAGACAGTATCTTGTTCAGACAGAAAGTTCTGAGCATCAAGCTTTCAAACTTTGATTATAAGCAGAGAATGATGATGTTGACAGAAGAGTTAAAAGAGCATATAAAGCCTCAATCAATGTGGTGCAGCTTGAAAAAATAGATGAAAGGTTCACAAAAGATAATGTGAACAGATATGTCAGCATCACAGATGTGGCTTATAAGCCACTTCAAACAGTGTCAGACAATTACAGAGATCAATATTCAGTCACTCTTGCTTGAGCAAAATTTAAGAATTCATTCAAAGAACACTGAGTGTACAGAACCACTGTAAGAAGAGTGACAGAGAAGAGAGATGCAGATCTTGACATTCATGACTGGTTTAAGAGCCGTGAATTTGTCTTAAGTGATGAAGCCTCATCTAGAAAGATTCTTATAAAGAATAAAGCTTACATCAGTGTCTTTTCTGAGTGTGTCAGAGCAAGAATAAGAGCAGATGATGAGAATAGAGCTTTGTTGAAGAAAGAGATCAAAACTCTTACTGATGGTCAAGAAGAACTCTGCACACAACTGAATAAACTTGAGAAGAAGATCAAGAAGAACCAGCAAATTTTATCAGATCAGCTAGCGAGTTTAACTGCAGATATGAATGAAAAGTTTAACAGTATCATGAATATACTAAAAAGAATGGCTTTTAAGTCAAGTTAAGATTGAGGAACACAGATATAAATGGCGATTTGGTTAATCTGTTACTGCAAGGCTGTCTTGCTTTTAATTCTGATTTGAGTTGTCTGTTTGATCTTCATGTCTTTGCTTGAACCTGAGCCGCTCATTTGGTTTGTTAACTTTTGTTTTAAGCTTGATACTCTTGCCTATTACATCTACTTTTGCTTGTACTTATATTGTTTGCATGCAATGCCTGATTAAAGCCCTATGACGCCCACTCCCACTTTCCATCAACAAGTCTTCTGTAACGCTGATAGGTCGGATCAAGAACCCATTCAGAGCTAGAAGCTAGCGCTTGCTGCTGTACGACCTCTCCTCCAGATACCAGCTTATCCTCCACGTAAACTGCAGGCTTCTGTCCCACATGTTCTTTGGCGTCGATAAGAGTGGTTCCTTGGCCCGGATTTGCACGGTTTGTGGGGACATCGTAGAAGAGGGACGATAAATGTGACAGGCCCATCTGGGATATATTGCCCTCAATGATTTTTTTCTGATCCGGCAGCGCCACATCCCCAGCATAGACTGCACAGACGACGAAGGTGTCTGCTACAGGGAAGTAGGTTTGCTGCTGGGTGTAGAGACTTGCGACTCGGCTCATGAGTGCCTGGACATTTTGGTCACCGGCATGTTGGTCCTGTGGATCAGCCATCGGGGGCCGTGGGGCGATGTGCGCCAGGATTGCTCCGTGTTGCGAGGTGACCATAACCACAGAACAGCCTGAAAGGCCTTCGGTCCCGATTGCGGATATTGTGCTTTGATGAAAGGCCAAAAACTGAACATCGTTCATTGCAACGGCGCAAAGTCGCTTTTCTCTTTGTGCCTGGGCGAACAGTCCTGCTGAACCCGGATTGGACATGTTGATTGAGAGGATCGTTAGCAAGTAGCCGGAGTAGTTTGAGTCAAGCGCCATCGATTGGTGCTTGGCGTTGGCGCAGTCAAAATGTGGGGTCGTGCGGCTCTTAATCTCAACATCCTCTCACACTTCACTTCTCAATCTCATCGTCCAGTGCTATGGAAAGTCTGCCACCTGTAATGGGGCGGCCGCCGTCCTCTGAATTCGTCTTTTTTGATCCCCAGCGCCATCCGCTGAGAGAAATCACGCCGATGACCCAGGCCAGCATCGCCGGAGATCTCGGCAAGGTTCAAGAGGCCCTTAATTTCTATCTCCGGGAACATGATCCCAAACTGTACAAGTTTGATAGCGTCCTTACTGAAGCCATTCAGGGGAAGCAATCAGAGATCATCTCCTACCTTCTATCCGCCGGCGTTCCATTGGAGAAAGTGCACTGCTACAAAGCCACTGAGGTGAAGTCAACTGCTGTCTACGAAGTGTTTCTCCAAAATGGATGGGACATTAACCGGCCACTTGATATTTATGAGCCTCCAGCCCTTGGGTAAAGCTTTTGATCTGCCCTGTTCATGGCAGAACTAACCGCTGCTAGATTCATTGTCAAAGACTGGGAGCTCACCAACTGGTTTCTGGATCACGGCGCAGATCCAAATGCGGGTTGTTACTTTGACTACACGCCCATGTCCTGCGCGGTCAAGAATGCGCCGATGAAGACCGTCAAGTTACTCTTTGAGCGTGGCAGTGACATCAAGAAAGGGCAGCTAATTCATCATGCCATCGAACGGGGGTCGCAGGATGTAATTGAGATGCTGGATCTACTACTGCAGAAGGGCGCACAGTTGAATGAAAGAAAGTATGAGGACCATTGGCCATCGTGGAACATGATGTTTTTCATGGGACTCGGCACGCCTCTGCACGGAGCAACTAGAGCTCGAAAGCTTCAGGTGGTGGACTATTTGCTCACAAAGGGTGCGGACCTCAAGGTCAAGGATTCGATGGATCGAACCGCGCTTTACTATGCCAGTAAAGAGGGGCTTTCAGAGATTATTAAGTTGCTCGAGAAGAGAGAGGACGAGCTCGAGGAGGAGGAGAGGGAAGATTGGATTGAAAGGGGGCGAATTCTGGCATGAGATTTTTCGGAAACCCTCGTTGAGGTGTAGAGTGGGGGCGCTTTCGTAGAACCTTACCTTACAGCCAAGACTCAGGGCGAGAAATTGTCGTGTTGATCAGTTAACTATACAGATATATGGTTGAAAATCCAGTCGGTAAACAGTCCTTATGAGGGAGTGCATATGGGTTTCGAATGCAGGAGATGCTAGATTCAGTACTCAAGTTTGTATGGTAGACCTGCGACAGATTGCGAGCTTTCTGTTTTGCGTGGTGACGATTGCTCGCCCCGAGCCTCGAGCTCTCGAAGAATCTTAATGCAGAGCCGCATAAACCTTGTCATTGCGCAAGCGCAGCCACTCCCGAAGAGCCTCATCTTAACACAGAGCCGCACAGAGCGTAGTTCCTGCGCAATAACATAGGGAGAACGAACTCGATCAGCGCCATTAGTACGGTAGGCAAGATCGCTACCTATTTGTCATGTAAGTCAGATGCAGCTTGCATAGGGAAAGTACGGTTTGAGCCCTCAAACAATGAATCTTGAGACTCACTTAAGATCACCCCGGCCTCACTATACTGATGGCCGCTACTGAAAGTGGCTCCTCAACGCTGATATAAATGTGAAACCTTTCTAGCTCTCAACAGTTTCATATAATGAGATTCAGTTCAATTTTCACCGCTAAGAACTTACAAGATGCTGAATGTATTGACAACCTTTCTGATGCTCTTTCTGATATTGAGTGGTTTTATCTCATTTGCTCTCAGTCATACCTGAGTGAAGCAGATTTGTCTTCTCACTTCACATGATTCTTTCTTGCATGCAATCAAATATTCAAAAGACAATGATGTGACTTCTGATCATTTCTTAATATTGAAGTTTGTTGAACATAGTCTTTAGTTCTTCACACATTTAATGCATTTCTTAAACTTGAGAATTAAGTTATGACCCATCTCATTCTGTCAAATAAATGTGAGAATACTGCTATACACTCATCTGATTCAATCTATATTGTCAGTCAGCAGATGCTCAATCAAACTGTTGAAAGCTCTATGTTATGTGCTTTTGCTGAAAGCCAAATTCTTCTTTGATATCAGAAAAATGGTCATGTCACTCTATCAGATAACACTTTTGATAAAGACATCTTTGAACAAGTTTTCATCTATGAAATCAGTCAGTCTCTTTCAAACAACACTTTGTAAAGTATTTATAAGGTTTAAGACTCTACAGATACTGATGACAATAAATGAGGTCAGCTTTTTGTGCAGTGTAACTTTGATGATGACACATGTTATCAGTCAAATGAT
>JAABUP010007851.1_pt1 | contig 13964 bp, 15 predicted proteins | sample 5559201 | NCBI WGS metagenome assembly JAABUP01 (sample SAMN10711887, study PRJNA513373) | rock metagenome | isolation source: Antarctica rocks | place: Antarctica | reverse complement strand
GGGCCGCAACTGGTATGAGGATGGCAAATACCTACACAAGAAGAACACCTTCACAGACTTCATAGCCTGTGCAGAGTACCTGGTGAAAGAGAAGTACACCAGCCCAGCCCACTTGTGCATTGAGGTATGAGCTGGACAGAGAAAATAGTGTCAATGAGCACAATCTGTGGTTTTTTGTGCTGAGACCGTGAACGTCGCAAGCAATATGCAGAATGAACAGAACAATGCAGCTTGCTCCCCTACCATAGCAGCGGCTTCTTGTACACCGAGAGTAGTCATTTCTCTGCTGCGTGACCAAGGCACTCTGTGTCTGGCCTTTGGTGCTCGCCTGTGAGCTTGTTCAGAGCTTCACTGACAAAGCATGCCAGGCAGCATTCACAGGCTTGGTGCACATGAGCAATGGGCAGCTGCCGAAGCACTGCTATTGGGTTATGTATGATGTGTTCTGTTCCTAATTGCAGGGCAGGAGTGCTGGTGGCCTGACGATGGGTGCAGTCCTCAACATGCGCCCAGATCTCTTCAACGCTGCTATCATGGGTGTGCCATTTGTGGATGTAGTGACGACCATGATGGATGAGAGTATACCACTGACAAGCATAGAGCAGGAAGAGTGGGGTAACCCAAATGTAAGTGCCTATCTGTTCAAGCATCAGCTGTGGCTGAGTTTGCATTCCCACCCATCTGGTATAAATTGTGCCCAGATGCATTTGCATCTTACTCAACATGAGTGCACTGGCTTAAGAGCAGTGTCCTGTCAGTTAACTTTTGGCATGAAGTCAGCTTGATGGCTCTGTGCCAGAGCTGCAGCTTTGTGTGTGTTACTGCAGAACGCAGAGTACTATGAATACATGAAGACATACTCTCCAGTGGACAACATTCAGTGCGCAGATTACCCCAACATTTTGGTCACTGCTGGTCTTCACGACCCTCGTGTTGGTTACTGGTAAGAATTTGCATGTCCACACTTAGTTGGTCTGTTGGTACTGGCATGGCTTTTTTCCATCCATCTCCTGTTGACCGACTCAGTTAATATAATGAAACATACGATTGTGCGTTGAGATCTTCAGCTGTTTTATTGTTGATGTGCAGGGAGCCAGCAAAGTTTGTGGCCAAGTTGAGAGAGAACAAGACAGATAAACGCATCCTGCTTTTTAAGTGTGACTTGGGGGCTGGTCACTTCTCACAATCTGGACGTTTTGACAGATTGAAGGACACAGCACTTGAATACGCTTTCCTGCTCAAGTGCCAGGATTTAGTAGACACATGAAATATCAACGAATACACAGCCAAATGATACCCGCCTAACAGAAATGGACACTTGGTACCCGCTTTGGTAAAGCATTTCTGTGTCTGCAGCCTGTTTTTCAGCAGAGCAATTCTGAATACAAGTCTGTCTGCCTTATTTTTTGCATCACAGTATTGACATCAGCAGTCTGCCTATAATCAGTCAGTGGTGCTTAGCTTGATGATTGTATGCAGACATGTTATACTATCATACTAAATCTAATAGACAAGGGTGTGTGGTTTTCAAGCCAGACAAGCAGTGTAGCTGTGGTTTCTTACAACCTGATGAGTGTGTTTACGTAAGTGTATCTCGAAATCCTGATGTACAGCATGCGGTACCTGCAGAGTATATGCCACTGTTTTCACATATCCTTTTGCAAAGCGTGCAATGTCTGCTGAGCGCATGCACCCTTTGATAAGTGCATCTTTGCTTGCATACATTTGCGCAATCAGCAACCTTGATTTATGTGCAGTCATGAAGCATGTAGCATACCAGACATACTGACTCTTGTGGGCTTTCAAAGCCTGTATCGCTGTGAGTGGCTGCTTGCTGATGTAGCATGCCTGTACCTTGCCCAGCTTTGTCTGATAAAGCGATAGCGGTATGTCAAGAGGCCCACAAAATTTGCGCCACATACTTGATGATTGCTGCAGTGGCCATCATACATGAGTGATCAATTTCAGCTTGTTGCCAGCAAATTGCTTGAATGTGGTGCAGACTGTCTGCTGGCTTTCCACATACCAGTGCATACACCATCACGCTTGACGAAGAGTTTGCTGCTGTCGAGTCAATAGCCTTCTGTAGGTAGGAGCTGCAAAGCACAGACAGAAATACAGGGCTGCTAGGCTCCAGCAGATGGCTTGTTTATTTTTTGCTCTTACACTGCGCCTCTCCACACAGCAATGTGGTTGGGATGATGGGATACACCTTGAGCATCAAATGTTATGATCTGCATTACATTCTGACCAATGTTGTCACCGACTAAATGGTCAAGCAGCCAGACTGCTGTTGCGTATCATGTTGATTTGGCATCGCACCATGTCTGCTTTGACTTTTGACGCCTGCGCTGCTATGATTGAGGCAATGAGCTCTGGTGGCCATTCAGCATGTGGACCATCCTATGTGCGCACAGCCTTGCTGTAGCAGATATGCACTCAAATATGGTGTCCTGCTGACATACTTTCACACCATGATGCTAGGTTCTGACCTGCAAACCTGGATCGTCCAAAATGAACACATCCTCTGGTTCTATCTGCACAAGGAGCTTATCTGCCTGAGGTTATGGTACTGGACAAGTTGCTGAGTCATGTTGGCAGTCACTACTGGTCTTACACCAAGTATAGCACATGCATCTCGCAGCTCTTCTTGTCTCAACTTGCCCAGCCCCTCAAAGTTGCCTGAACAAACAATCTGCAGCTGCTATGACCTGTCTGTGCTGCACATAAAGAGATGCACCCAGACTTCTGGATGTCAGGTTGTACAGTGCAGTGATCAAGCGGGAAGCTGCTTCAGTAGATTTCGTATTTTGTCACCTGTTGACAGGCATAAGACACAAACTCTGCAACATTCGCGCAGTAGTGCCAAAACCGTTGGGGAGAAAAACATAGTCTCATCGTCTGGGTGAGCGATCAGTAGGAGAATAGTGGAAACTTTAGGAAGTGCATACTCCAAGCGCATAGTCAAGCGGGACAATGCGAGAAGCCGGCTACGCTATTGCGTTGTGCATGCTGAATGACTGCATCTTGCAGAGCTATACCAAGGAGGGCACAGCTCCCTGTGATCAAACTTTTTGATCCTGGATTCCTGGTCAGGTCATTCCAGAAAAGCCCACACAGCAGTTATGCCGCAAGCTGCGCCTGGACCGACATGCGTACGGTCAAAGCATGCAACAACAGTGGGTAGCCAGGTGGGTGGCTGAGTTGACCGTGTAGGTCGCGTTTCAAATCCGGAGTGTCTGTCAGGAAGCAATTGCAAGGGACCACAAGAAACCCTAAAAATTGCTTCCCCACTTCGGTTTGTCGCAATGCTGTTCAGCGATGAGATAAGTTGACTTCTTCTCTGGACATACCACTGAAACAGCATCAGGGTGGGAGAATCGTGCAACAAGCCCTTGGATATTTTGCAGCGAAAAAAGGAGTCCGCCAGCCCTCAGAGACAGCTAACAAGATCTGCATTTACGCTTGCAGCGGCCTCAGTTGAACTGTTTGGCGGAAGGGGCCACCGGTAAGGCTTACCTTGTTTCACATGACAGTTCAGATCTGTGAGGGTGCAACATCTTGGGATGTCACCCCCACAGCTTACCTGCATGCGCTCAGGTGAATATGGCGGACGCTATGCGAGCCATGCTTGATGAACTGATGGGGAAAGAGAGGAACGTGCCGATGGACCAAAGGAAAGGCACAGACATGAGGTTCAATGATCCGGAGGTGTGCAAATATGCCCTTGCCGGTTTATGCCCATATGGGCTATTCAAAAACACCAAAAGTGATCTAGGTAAGTATTTGGGAATCTGGGATGGCATTGCTATGCACTGGGCCTGGAGTGCTTGAGGTATGTCTTGTATGCATGTATCTCAGAGGGTGCAACTGCAGGTACTGCTGTGGACACAACAGGGGTTGCATGCAGATTTTGCATGCATATGGCCTTCATTGTCTTGCTGATGGACACTATGAAAGTTGAGATCATCCAGCTTCCCTTCATGTCTGAGCCTATCCTTCATTGCTGCAGGCGTGTGCAAGTACACAGTGCATGATGATGATGTACAGTGGGATGTTGTCAAAGAGAACTGGGACAAGCTCTCAGTCAAGGAGAAAGACAGGCAAGCAGGGTTGCCATTTTGATGGCTATATGCCAGCACCATATGCAATTTGTCGTGTTCATAACATTCCTGCATGGCAGTCATATTCTTTACATCATGAGCATGCACAGGACTGAATTCAGATTGCAACCAGCAACCTTGTCCAGCGGCTGATGCACATGAGCTGATCTGACAGGTACGGGTATGAGAGAGAGCTCATGACTTTGCTGAATCAGCTATGTCGTGACATGAATCGCAAAATTGAACGTCAGAAGGAACGAGCTATCATTGAAAGTTCAGCAAGGCCCCTCAATGCTGAAGATAAGGCACGTCTTGAAGCCATCAAGGTACTTAGCTGCACTGCCACACATGTGGCACACCTCAGTGGACTGCTTGGAATGGTCTGAACGTCATGCAACTGCCTGTGGGCTAAATGGCAGCTGCATAAAAGCTTCTTGCACACATGATGCCGTTTTTAGATCCAAAGAGGCATGCTTGACACCCTTGCAAGTGCATTCTGGGATTGTAGGCATGTTCTAACCCCTGGCTGTATGTGCTAGTCTGCCTTTAGTGTTGAAGCTGAAGCGTGAAAGCTCACCAGGATTTTCATTCCCGCAGCAGTCAGCTTTGTGTAATCAAGATTCAGCTGCAGGTTGGCCACCCATACCTCACTAAGGTCTTGGTTGATCGTGCAGAGTCAAGAAGTGGATGCCATGCACAGATCTCAGGCCACGGCAGAAGCTGGGGATGTAGATGGCAGCATGGTGTGTGCCCAGCAGGCAGAGACATACAAGAAGCAGCATGACACACTGCACACTCAGCTGACAGCGCCCGAAAGGGTGATGACTGTCTGTGAAGTGTGCGGCGTTTTCATCAACAGCACTGACAATGACCAGCGGCGGCAGGTGAGGAAGATGACTGAGGTGAGCGCGTCATAGCGCCACCTCATGTCCCCCACTCTCTCCCCTGCCCTGTGCAGTACCTGCCTGCTCTCATGTACCTGTCAAACGCCTGCAGATGGGATTGGTTGGTATGCCATTGCCCAGACACACATGTGTTGATAAAGCCAATCACACTGCGCACGTTCAACTAAAGTGTACAAGTCAATTTCCTGCTGCCTGGATTAGTCACATGTTGACATAAAATTTTCCAACACATGGCCACAAAGGACAACCCTTGGCGCACAATGCTGCATGCAATTCAGTGCATGACCTGGGCATTTCTGCATACATGACATTATGCAATGGCTGGCTCATCTTGTGAAATGATGCAGGATCACTTGACAGGCAAGCAATATCTGGGCTGGAAAGCTATCAGAGATGAGCAAACACGCTTGCAAGAGCAGCTGGCCAACCAGCGGCTGCCACCACCCCCATCAAGGCCCTCAGAAGAAGCCCGCCCTTCACACAGGGATAGGGAAAGGGAACGAGAGCCCAGACGGGAGAGGGATCGGGAAAGGTCACACAGCTCTAGAGATCACCACCGCAGCAGGCATACATCAGACAGAGAGCCAGAGAATGGCAGGCGGTCAAGCAGTCATAGTCACATAGAAAGATCTCCATCCAGGTATGGTTCATACAGTTTGAGTGCAGGTGGACAGTGGTGCATTCAATCCTGCATATTTCTTGCAAGTCAGCCTTGTTGTTGAGAGTTGTTCACTGGCTAGTTGTGTTATTTGTGCAGCGCAGTAAATACTAGCAGGGTGCTGTCCTGATCTGACACCTGCAAGGCCTCTTTGAAGTGACTCAGCAAATGTGGAGGTCTTTAATTCTGTGCAGGAAGCGCAGCCGCTCACATGAACGCAAGAAGGAAAGGGAGCAACTGTTTGATGGCGAGGGGCGCAGTAGCAGACATTGAGGCTTTTAGTGTAATTCAACATTTGAGTTTTCTCCTGTTTTTGGCTTAGTGTGATTACCGATATCATCATTTGGAGCTCACATTTTGATTCTGTTCCTGGGTTTCTATGTCTCATGCATAGGATATGTGTGCCAGTGGCTAGTACTCTCAGTGATGTAGACCTGGATACTTCTATTTGACTAGCACGCTATGGAGTTATATCCTGTGCTATCAAACATGTGATGTATCTTTTTCTTGCAGCTGATATCAGCAGTTGTATGCCGCTCAAGGCTTTTTGCTCTGGTTCATTCGCATACATGTTTGATCTTTGCAAATTGACAGTTGAAACAGTTCAAGAGCTGGTGGGTTTCAGCCAACGGACTTGATGATGCCATGTTGCATGACCAGCAAGACACAAGGTCTGTAATCTCACAATAAACACGCTGGGTACTGCCTCACACAATATACTAAAGCAGGCAAAGCAGTATGCAATAGTCAGTACCAGTCAGAGCTTCACAAAAGACACTGAGCACCGCAACCAGATTGAATTCGGCACCTCATATGGCATGCAACTCTCATAGCATTACTTTAGGTGCTGCTCATCGCAGCAAACCTGATGTGCGTGCATGTAAGTTTTGCCTGTGCAGCTCACAGCAGTATTGTTGTTGCTCCGGAGTTCTCTCGTAAATATAAACCTGTTAGGGGCAAAATCCAGTAAGATAGGCAGCAGCAGTGGGCAACGGCATCAGCATGGCTGCCAATGCATCACAATGACACTGCTGACCAAAGATAATGGGTCCAAAATCTAGGCTTTCTTTACTGCATCTTCAACCTTCTCAGCAATACCCTTCTTCTTTGGGCTGGATGGAGTAGCCTTCTTTGGGCTGGATGGTGCAGCAGCCTTTACTTCAGCAGCAGGCTCAACCTCCTTACTGGCAGGGGCACCACCCTTTTTGGGGCTTGAAGGTTTCAATGTGCCTCCAACAGCACTGTCTAGGCCTTTGGCACTGCCATTGTCAGTGGCAGTCTCTGCAGTGTCTGTCTTTGCCTTCTTGGTCCCCTTCTTGGGGGAGCCTGAAGGCTTGCTCTCCTCGGTTCTGGCGTGTTTGTCACCTGCCTCTGCACTCTCGGCCGCGGGCACTACATGACCTGGAGTCTCTTCCGAGCCTTTTGCTGCTCCTGCACGAGTCAACACACAAGATCAGGGCCGATATGACCAATATCTGGGCAGGCGACCGTTCTGACTTTGTGGGCAGCGCGAAGTGCCGCAGGCAAGTCTGCACAGAGTTCTAATGGACTTGGCAGGACACGATCTGAGCAACCGATGGCTTGCCTAGGCAAGATCTAAAGAAGAGCGAAAAGACCAGAGCCCAGGTGAGCCTTGCCTGTGGAGCCTTTCTTGAGTGCAACTTCATCCTTGGGCTTTGGACTCTTGGCTGCGTCTGCAGCCAGCTTCTCAGCCTCCTTGGTCTCTGCTGACGCCCCCTTTGCCTCGGCTGCAGCCTTTGTCATGATGTCGTAGACTAGACGCCTGACGAAATCTGTGTCCGAGGTGTTTGACTCTCGAGGTTTGCTTTCAACTGGGCTTGAATGTTCAGCACCACTCGACAAGCTGTGCTTTCCCTCTTGTGCTTGCTGCCTAGAACGTGAAGTGAGGTCTCCCTCTTTAGATTCAGTAGCTCCTCGAGCTGACTCGGCCTGCTCCTGATCAGGCTCGCTGGCCTGCACATGACTTGCATGTGTTGCACAGGATTGATCTTTGGTTGCCACGCAACAGCGACCTATCTTATTACCTTCGGGGCCTCTGGCACTGTAAAGCTTCCAGGGTTGGAGAAGCTAATCTTTTCGGTCTCGAGCTTGATCACTGTGAAACCCCTGCAATACATGTCCTGACAGTAAGGGCATGTCAGCTGAAGGCTCTGCAACAAAGCTCTTCAACCACGCTGTTATAAAGGTGATCTAGTCACCAGAGCAGACTGCACAGCCTGCATCAGTCACATGCCTTAAAGCTTGCAATGGCGCACACCTGATCTTTTGGTGCTCCTCACTGTTGTCAGCGTCTTGCAAGGCATGCCATTGCCAGCCTGCATTGTCAACTTGCAAGCCATCTATGGTGATGTCCACATCCTGTTGCCCTTCCACCACCAAAGCACCTCTGAGGTCTAGGGACCGTACTTGCACGTCAGCATGGTTGATGTAGAGCATGGCATCTTGACCTATGTGGACCTGATCAGGACAAGAGAATCGGCCCTGCAGCAACCAGTCCCCAGTTGTTTTCCAAGAATGGCAGCAAGGACGTTTCAGCTGTGGTGAGACCACAGCTGGCCTCATGATGTGCAACGCCAATGTAGAGTCTTCTGCCAACTCCAAGCAGACATTGAGCAGTCACAGCTCCGCCGGAAGCTTTGCGTGTGCTGCAAGCTATGCAACTCAAAGTGCAAGACTTCCAACATAGAACATCTGTGCAAGCGCAAAGGACCTCAGTAAGTGTGTACCTTGAGGTCATCAACAGTCATAGCAAATGAGGGGGACCAGGTGACCCTGGGGTACAAGTCCAAATGCAGGCCATTGAAGGTAGCCCGCTGTGGCCCTTCCACATGAACACCCAGCATCTGCAGCGCCCTGCAACACACATTGGCAGCAAACGTGGGCGCACATTGTCACAAAAATGGTAAACAAAACATAATGGCCCGAAACTAATCTGGCCACAACTGTCATGACGGGCCAGCCAGCAATGCCCTACTCTTGTTGTCACCTTGTAAGCTATGTTGATCAAAGAACGCAGTATCTGACATGATCATCCACTGTATACAAAACGCAGTTTGATATTGCTCCATTGGCAGAAGAAGGCGTACCTGCAGTTGACCTGGTAAATGTCTAGTTCCCCAGTCGTGGCACTGTGACTGGGACCACCAGCCTGTACCTTTGCCAGGGCATCAGCAGGGTTGTTCTTTACTGGTGAGTAGGTGCTCCACACCTACACACATGCAGGGAGAAGTGGCACTTGGCCAGTACTCAAAGGAACAATCTCCTGATGCCCAAGCATTTGTTGTGACCGAGAATTTCTGCTGTCTTAGGCCTAATGTCAAAAGACAGTGTGTACAAAGAGACAGCACATGCATGGTTGCTGAGACCAGACTGTAGCAATATGAATAGCCAACAACAATGCAAACCAGATTGGCATAGGACACATGGTCTCAAAAGTCTTGGCAAAGCAGCAATTTGAGCTTCTCACTTGAAAACTGAGTGCTGCTTCAAATGTTTGCATGATGCCCAGACCTGAGCAGATGCAAAAAGACAATGCTGTCCACGTGTCTGACCTGGTTGACAACAGTAAAGCCCACTGCAGCAGAGGGTGGCAGGGCCTTAGGATAGTCCTGCATCATGCACTCCAGTCGCGTGCTGGACTTGAAGTCTGTTTTGCTGGCGTCCTTGTATTTGGGGTTCACAAACTCTGCAATGATGCCCTGTGTCTCCTCCAATGACTTGACATAAGAGTCCACCTTGAGGATAAGCTGGTTGATGTTACCTGCAAGTGCAGGCAATCAGAATGTGCTGATCTGTCACACAGTGAGTGGGCAACAATAGCGGCTATTGAATAGCCTGCTGTGAGCCTGTTGACAATAAATCATTTTTTGGTATTTGTGTCTGCTGTGCTTGTGCGGTCAATCGGTCCTCAATAACTCCAAGACAGCATGACCTGATCTCATGCTGTTGCCAGAGCATGCATGCAAGTCACGCATCTGCATGAGGCTTTCCAAGAACACTTGATGTGCATGGATTTCGAAGGAATGATCAGGCTGCTGTCTGTTCACTGGCTGTGCCATCACACAAGAACAGCATGCGGTCTCACCCGGGTATGGGGACCAGCCCTCCTCATTGTTCACGTCTCCCTGGCCATTGCCGGTGGCCCTAAGCAAGGGGTCAAGCTGGTTGTACTCCACATTGATGGTCATGCACCGCCCATCCTGATGCCGCAAGCGTGCAATACCGCCTATGGCCTCCTTGGCCTTTCTGGGCACAGCCAGGGAGTTGACATCATACCCAAACTTGGAGCTTACACCTGCATCAGGCTTTTGCACATGGTTGGACGCCTGTGACCAGCTACGCAATGTCAAGATGTTGAGAGTACCCATGCGCTGAAGAAGGGGGCACAACACATATTGGTATCATGGTACAGGGTAAATTATGCTGATTGCACAGTGAAACAGCTATGTCTCGCTACTAATCTACATGCAAACTCATGCAAGAAGGTACGCCGCAACTATCGCAGGATCGCCAGAATCCGATTCACAGTAGCAAGTTGCTGCTTGTTGTGGGGTTTTTGTGTGTACAAAAACAGCCCTACCTAAAGCTGCAGGCAACGCTCTGAAGACCAGTCCATTGGTGTCTTGAAAAAAGCAGACCCACTGGATGCCGTTCTGCTGCCATTTCTTGACCAAGCCGGTGCTATGGAGCAATGCATGCACATCACCATGCCCATGTGGCTTGCGCTGGACCACATATGGGTCATCTTTTTCCAATGCCAGGTGAGCAGCATTGTCTGTGAGGCAAGCTACCTGGCAGCAAACTGACAACGGTCAGGCTTGCACCATTGACTAAACAAGCTGAAAGGTGCAATTGCATACACACATTCCACTGGTCTGCAATGCTCAGAGACATTGCAGCGCCAGCCATGCAACAGAATGACTGCATGCCATATGCCAATGACTGCATGTGCAAGAGATGAGTATGGCTGAGAGACTGCCCACATACTTTCTCTTGCTTCAGCAGGTGGAGCTGTTTGCGCTGCATGCCAAAGTAGCTGTGATCATCCAGCAGGGCTTGTGTCCGAGAGTGCGTGTCATCACTAGTCATGATGACCATCTCAAGCTTCACTGGCTCTCCACGCTCTGCAGAAGCCTTGTTTTGCAATGCCAGGATGCTTTCAATATATACCTGCATCATCGACCGATGCAGTTTAGCAAAGGCTCGACACTCAGGTTTAGTGCACCCAGGTCTATTGTACACAATGCAGCGCTGTGATGTGCTATCAGCCCTGCAAGGAGCAAAGGACTGCTCCCTATGCGCAAAGAAGCTAGTGTGAATGTGCGTGAGAGACAGAGATGCTACAAGTGCTGCTGGCTTTTGCCCACCTGTAGAAAGCACTTGTTGCTGGCACAGTCGACCGGCAAAGCCAATTTGATGCCACTGTAGCCCAATCTCTCCCCCAATCCTCCAGCAACTAGCACAAAAGCAGCACGGCCAGCAGCCTTTACTCCTGCATATGCACAATATACTTGCTTTCAAACAAGTTTAAAAAGCAACTTGAGATTTGCTAGTGTGCATGCAAGATGCCGTGTTCCAAGCAAGCAATGCTAGGGGATGAGCTAATGATGAGGTGTGCAAAAGCCGCAAGGTGGAGTGAGGTGGATATATGATTGATAGAGCAGCGTACCTGCCCGGCTAAGCCAGACATGACCAGCTGAGAAATGTTCAACATATCAGGCAAAGCTATACAGCCTGGTGTGCATGCCATGTCATTTGCAGGACAGACCTTGACGTTCATGTTCAATGAAGAGCTTGCTTCCAAAGTCCATCCTTTCACCATCAGGGACCTCAGGAATGTACCCCTCAAACGGATTTTTGCCTGCCAGCACAATATAGTCTCTCAAATTTGTAGCTGCTAACAATGCATCACACATTTTCAGACAGATTGGCAAGTGCGTGTACCAGCAATGTATCACCTACAACTGCTGCAATGCCTATGCTGAAGATGCATGAATTGTATGCTTAACAGTGCATTAGTATGTCAGAAGCAGTGCTGACCTTCCCGTGAGTCCTGCAAGAGCTGCTTGGCATTCTTGATATATGCCACCAGGCCACCATTGTAGCTGGCATCAAGATGACCAAGTTGTTGCACAAGCTTCTGCTTTTGATCATCGGCTTGACCTGTCCATCACAAAATAAATGTAAAGCAGACAAAACGGCATGCTGTGACTACCGTGGTATCCCTTGCAATGTTGGTACCTGGAGGAGGCCAGCTCGAAAAGAGGTGGCCCTGGTCTAACTGTAGGAGGTGCTGTATAAGCTTCTTATCCTGAAACCAAAACACAAAGTTGCTCTATTGCATGAGCTATATTGTATGTCAGACTGAACCATTTGCTGTTGAGTGAACTGTATTGCAGACCTCATTGCCAAACAATGCATCGTTCCCTTCCAGCGCAGTCTGCTGCTGCTCTCCATTTTCTGCTTCATTCTCAGCTGCAGCCTGTCCTGTAGCAGGTTCTGCTTGGCGTTCAGCTGATGGCTGAAGCTCAACAGATCCTGAATGAAACGCTTTCACAGCTTTGGATGTGCCTTTTCCCGCACGTGCATGCCCCTTCTGCCTGCTGGCACAGCATGCAAGGTTTCAGCTCTGTCAAGATCAGTGCGTGTAGTTGCGACACAAACAGGAACCTTGCCTCCAATGCCTAAAGGCCAGGATTCCGGCGAACACAAGCACACCTGCACAGATACACCACATTTTGTTCGTCGTGACAACTTTGATCACACGGCTCTGCCTAAATGAACACGTACCTAACAATACTGTCTGATCCGGAGCACGGACCATGATTCCAAGTCAAAATCTATGTAATCGCGACGCGCCTCCGCAACGGGCGAACCCGATCGCGCGTATAGTTCCGGCATTATGGCCATATTTGCTTACTTCCATGACTAAGGATTATTGAGGATGCCTGACTGGTTCTGGTTCTTTTCTTGCAGCCAAGCTCCGAGGACGCACTGATTTGTAAAGCCTGGATCATCGACAGCCACAGTGGGATGCATCCGGCATGGCATGTAGGATGCGCAACTTGCATTGGCAATGCGTTGACATATATCTAAGGAAAACTATGTTTACAGTCTATTATGACATTGTTTAGCTCAATGCAGCTTGTCTATGCTGCCTGCAAAAGATGTAGCTGCAAAGTCGCACGTAGAATCTTGCATATCATTGCCAATTGTACCCAGCCGTAAATCTGCAGCATGGTCCATATGTATGTGCACGGCTTTCTGTTGGAAACTTTGACAGTGCCATGGACATTCAATAGGCTCTGCAAACTGGAGCATCAACAAAGCAATGGCAATTGAACCATTCACATGCCTTCACGTTTGAAAGTTCAACAGCTCTTTCACTTACTGCCGTGGCCACAATAAGGTCCCTGTTTGCACACTGCTGAAAATTGGCATGCCAGGGTTGAGTTTTGAATTGGTGACATGCAAGGCAACTAGCTTCCTCGCTGCTTATTGCGCCCCCAGCATGTGTTGGACCCTTGATAGAATGGAATCCTGGTTGGGATCATACGGATTGTCCTTACTTGGCACCTCTAGAACAGCCGGAATCGGCTGCAAACACAAACAACAGATTAGACTGTGCGACACCTTACCACAGCAAGCTCCATATGTGCCAGTGTCATGAAGTGTTTACCTTCAGATAATTTTTGAGCAAATGCCTGATCATGTTGGCAATCTGCAGCAGAATCGAATTGAACACGACAAATATTTGGAGTGTGCAATGCCCTTGAAGACGTGATGCTACCAGTGATTGGGAGCAAACATCTTACGTATTGATTGATCATGATGATAGCGATATCCTCTCTGTTTGTGAATTCCTTGAATGCATCCTCAATGGTTTTGACTGAGGTCTCTGCATCAGCCCTTGACTCAGTCAAAGACAGCAAGAAAGACATCATCTGTATCAGCATCGCTGCTAGGTACTCACTTTCTGTCACTACCAAAAAATTAGACTTCCGCCTGAGATCAACATTCCCTACTCCAGCTAACAAAAATCCTGTAACTGTATCCTGTCAAGCCAGGAAGTGGTCTCTCAGCATATGTGCTGCTCGATCCAAGAGGTGCAACTCAAGGAACTGCCGGTTGCCAAGCCACGCAACGCCGTAGACACACCTCGTCGCCAATAACAGCTAAAAGGGACCCTCGGTCATCGCTCCCCGCTTGCGCAGCCATGACTACGTCGGCACTTAGCACGGATGGCTGATGTTCCTAAAGACGAGATTGGACTATACT
>JAABUP010007847.1_pt1 | contig 13969 bp, 19 predicted proteins | sample 5559201 | NCBI WGS metagenome assembly JAABUP01 (sample SAMN10711887, study PRJNA513373) | rock metagenome | isolation source: Antarctica rocks | place: Antarctica | reverse complement strand
TTGGCCCCCCCCCGCGCGGCCCCCCCCCGGCGCGCCGCCGCCCCCCCCCCCCCCCCCGACCTTATGTATAATTTGCACCAAGTTTATCGTCGGTACGGTATGGTAAATTGAAATGATTACCCCCACAATGACATGTCTCAATCAGCACGGAGCGACCATAGTTTTCAGGGCACCCAGTCTGAATGCAACCCGTTGTTGCATTTCACCAATTTCGGTTCCTGGTGCAACCTCGATAGACACAGCTCGCAGGTGGTTGACTATCGGCTGATGATAAGACTGTAGCAATTCAAAGGAATCTGGCTCTAAGCTAGTTTTGAGACTGCCGATGATGCCTGCCAATGCTCTGCCTGGGACGGTGATTGCTTTGCCATGCACCTTCAGCTCACACAAGCCCATGTTGAAGGCAACTCAATATGTCACACCGCAAGCAACACAGATTGCAGCTGGCGCACCAATGGTGACTTGCACCCAAATGTGAGAATATCGTAAATGTTTGTACAAGCATATTGTTGAGATAGCAGTGCCCCCTGGCTGGAAACTGCGCTGTCCCTCATTGTAGAGGACTATCACAACCAGCTGGCATGAATTCAGCCTGGTGATTGTGCAAAGCTGAATCTTTTTGATGTGGGCATGTCTGACACCTTACCTGCATGACCAGCAAGGGCACAGCAAGCGACAGGGCTGCCGCTGGGTCCATTTGTTCCGCCAGCTGGGCCTTGAGGTCTTGTTGTTGTGCCTGGACGAGAGCCTTCTCTGCCTTCTTGTCCAGAGGCTTCAGGCGCAAGCCAACAGCCTCAGCCACACTCTGAATGGACTGCTGAGCACTCTGCATGACACTGTAACTGTGAGCCCCTTTCTGCCTTTGAATGAGTCACATCAGCTTAACAAAACTTTGCGCATACACAATCCCTCACAATGAATGCTTGGCTCAGGATTGGGTATGCCCCAAGTGAATGGCTGGCGCATGACCACATTCATGCTTGCTGATGATGACGTCAGCAACTCTGTGATGTTGATGACAGCAAGACGCTTGCCTAAATTCATGCGTAACCAAGCAGGGCACAATGCGCTGTGCTGTGGCATGCATTTGCAGACAGCATCTTGTGGCAGACTACATGCCGCTGAGGTCCAACAGCCTGCAACAGTGGGTGCATCAATGTCCAAGAGCTTGCACCTTGAACGACCTGTACAGTCATCTCAACAGAGGAGTGTAAGCATTCGTTGTGTAGTCAGCAATGGGAGTCACCTCTGCATCTGCAGTGTTGTTCAGGTTGTTGGCAGCAGCCCCAAGCACGGGTGACAGATCAGCTGGAGCTCTTGACAGCACTGCCTGCCTATCTTGAGAAGACATGGGGACATCAGGAAGTACACTTGGGTCCTGGCTTGAACTGCCTGGTGATGCTTGATCTTCTTGGTTGTCCACATCCTGCACAGGTCCAGAGCATGCGTTGCTACAGACAGACAGACAGACAGACAGACAGACAGACAGACAGACAGACAGACAGACAGACAGACAGACAGACAGACAGACAGACAGACAGACAGACAGACAGACAGACAGACAGACAGCTTATAACACCATCACCTGTCAAATCTGCTTGCCTGCCTGACCACATCCAGAGTGAGACACAACCAACGCTCATGTCAAACAACTTGTAAAGGTTTGCTTCACCGACTTTGAGTTGCAAGACAAAACTGTGAAAGTGTCTTGATGACCTGAGCGTCTGTCGCTACGTGACCAGATAGATGACAGGCCCTGTCTCTGCAGAATGGTACAGCAGCTGTGCACAGCTGGCTGAATGAGTGCACCCCAGCCACAAGTCCTTTGTGCAGCCAGGCTGACATGTGCAGCCATGATAGCAGCATGCCTTTTAGGTTTTAGGCAAACAAGCTGATGCAAGTCCAGGTTAGATTGCTCTATCTCTGCCACTGAGGCATGAAGGCTGAGCAAAGCAAAGAGCTAGAGGACGTGTCACGCAGCAGAGGGCAACAAGTCCCAGACAAGAAGCTGCAAAAGGGTTTATAGAGTTGAGGCGCTGCTTGTACAAGTGCAGACACCGGCACTTGCTCATTCATGTGTACACACAGTGTCATTAGACTGCAAAGAGCTTGCGCCAATCCCTCAACACCATTTCACATTGACTTGTCACTTTCCCTGGATTATTGCAGGGTGTAGCACACCTGGTAGTGGAGCAGGCAGTCGAGCAGGCTGGTGGCTGTGGTCCGCACCAGGTGGCGCTGCAGGGCTGTGCTGGTGCCCTCATCCTCTGCAAACACCTGGCAGCCGTGCAGGTAGAGCTGCAGGTGCTGCCAGCACTGCTCAGCCTCATGCCCAATGGCAGCGCCTCCGGCTGTACAGAAACAAGTTAAGTGAGTCTAGGACAAGTACAGTCAGGTCTGTATAGACAGGAATGTGGTCAGTTATTCAGCTAGTCAAGTGTTTGGGGGAGCCTGCTTATATGCAGAGCTGGCCTGCAACTTGTTGACGTGATACTACTTATGGCTTTTCTTCTAAGCGGCAGGCACATATGGCGCTCTACTTGCCAAGAAGGAATCATGGCAGGAAGGACTTTGGCGCTTTGGCTGCAACCCCAGGTGAGTTGAGGCAAGCTTGCAAATCAGAGCTATGAACCTATTGCTATGTGCAAAATATGCCCTGGAAACTTTGCGTGAGCAGCAGTCGTTTGCATGCCGCAACAGCTTCAGGATTGTAGCAAAACTCATCCTGCTAGCTGCAAACTTGAGGTAGGCGAAATGGTTGCTTTATTGATAAGGATGTGCACTGCAGGTCTGGTTGCCATGTCATGACATCAAGCAGGACTCACCTCTGCTCCAGCCACAAAGACGGCTGCCATTGCCTTGTCAAACTCAGCCAATGCAGCTGGCCTCAGGTGACTCGCCAAAGCCTGTGCTAGCTTGCCATGCGTCCCTGCACTTCACAAGCATACTCAACAGGGTGACAATCCAGCAGCACAGCCTTTGAAGGCTTTGACCCAGGCTGTAGATGGCGCCAGCCATCGTCCTTTTGCTGCTATGGCTCATGGTCAAGCATCAGCTGATAGCATGCAGAAGCAGCACTGTGGGTTTAAAGCAGGCAGCACATACAGCCCAAGCTCAACACCAGGGTCTGCATTTTGTGCTGAGGCCTGTACCAAGCCTTGTAAAAGGTGAGCTGCCAAGTATTTGCCTGTGGCCTTGTGCATTACCTGCTTGGCCTCGTGCAGTACACCCTCAGTGCCGCATCATCACATGCAATGCAGCCTTCACTATACAAAGAAGGTGTTGACTTCACAAGACAGCCGGAAGCCTGGCCAGCTGACAGACTTTTTGCCTTATACAAGCATTGCATGGTCTACGTCACATGGGTGCATAGCACAACACAAACCCCCACAGCATACATCCCTTGTCAGGAAGTCATGGAAACATGAAAGTTACTACAGGTTCAATGCAATGTTGTGATGCCGCAGCCAAAGCCGTTTTTCTGGCAAAAGCTTGCAAAATTCTCTTCTTCTTCCTCTGCAGCTTGTCATAGTCATATCTGCATGCCGCCTACCGTGTTGCCAGTGACAGTACCAGTCTTGTCAAAGACAGCCACCTCCACATCTGCTGCAAGTTGGACCTTCAGAAACTGGTGCACAGATATCCCATGGCGTAGCAGCTTGAATTTGCAGCAGGCTAGCAAAAAAATGATGACTGTGGGGATTGCAACGGGAACTGCACCAATGAGGGTGTTCAGAAAGGCTTGACGACGGTTGCTGTGTTGTGTGGCTGCTGAGCTGCTCTTGAAGCTTATTCATTACAATTCGGTCATCTCTCAATTACCTTGCAATTAGAAGATGGAAGTACTGATCTCTATCTTTCTCAAAGCCCACAATTCCACTATCATGTTGAGCACTATCTAAGCTCTTATAGTTGCTAACTGTATGTGCATCCTACGTAATGCACATACTGCTAGGATCCTATGCTAAACAAGCAAAACACGGATAGCCCAACAATCAATGCGTCCTGCAAGTTCAACACATTTGCCATATAGATCCATGTAAAGACATTGCCAATTTTAGCTTGTCAGCTAACTAAACCGGCATAACAACAAAAAAAACAAGAACCATACTGCCAGGCATGAGCTGTTTCAATACAGGGCACTTCGAAGGAATTCCTTATACTGTCAGGCCTGAATGCATGCGGTTAACAGGCACAAAATGGCTTCCTTCCCTTTGCAGAGGTACAGACCAGTTACAATGTAGCTCTTCATACCATTGGGCTGCTTGAGTGTGGAGGTACAAGGGCCATTTGCTGTGTGGGGCTAGAGGCGCTTCTAGACAGCCCTGTGGATCCACTAGGGCTGACTGCAGTGTCTCCTGAAGCAGTCTTACTCAGCCTTGACCATTGTCGATTGACCCTGGGCCTTCCTTTCACTCCACAGCCTGCAGTCTTAACTGCATTATAGGCCCATGCAGCATACTTTTTGAGGCTCTGCCTGGCCGCTGCCATGATCAAAAGCGCCATTAGAACTGCAAATGTTGCGTTCAGGATAAGTAGCAACACCCCGACCACATTCAGACCCTGGGTATCAGCTATGTTGTCTGCATCTACAAGGTACAATGTCCCAAGCATGGTGGCGGTTACAGTGAAGAGACCCAACACCTGCGGGCAACACACAGCCAGCGTCCAGGACTGAGTCAAGTAGCATCAGCAAACTTTGCCCTGCAGGGTACAACCACTGCAAAGTTGATACAGATTCTCAGTGCATCTGTCCTCTTGCAACTCGAGTCACTAGCTGCCACTGGTCTCTGACTGGCTGTGTCCATTGTTCATGACACCTGCAAGCTGCACACAGAGAAGCAACAAGCAGGTGCGCAGGCATATATGCGCAGGCACCACAAGATATGATGCGCGTCAATGTCACACAAGCAGTCCTGCTGACCTTGGAGGTGTCAAACATGCACATGTGCAGCTAGCTACTGATATGGGCTTGTGGTCACAGTTTCAAGTGCTTTGCAGCTAAGACTGCTGGCACAAAGTCAACCACCACCCTCATGCATGCTGATGAGTTTTTGAGGAGAATTGCACCTGGGATCTCTGTGACACAATAGCTTCAAAAGGCCGGCAATGTGCGAGAATGGTGAGGCCAACCAGCAGAACCATGAGCATAATGCTCAGCTGGTAGAAGGCATCCAACTTCATGGCAAAGACCTCAGATGCTACCAGCGCAAGGGTCTGCAACAAAACCAGGCTGTCCCAGAACCAGACTGAAGGCCTGCATCACACGTTGATGCTGCCTGTTCAACAGAGCTTGGATGCTTGGATGTCAAAGTCGTGGCCTTGATCTTGCAAAGCACTAACAGACGGCTTGAGGTACGAGCAAGGTGTGCGTGGTCTGCAAGCCTGTGGAGTGCTGATCTCAGGCAGCATGGATTTGACAAGAAAGGATTGCGTGTGGTCAGCTGCAGACATTTGATCCAACTGAGCAGACTCAGCCACAAGCCAAAATAGCAGCCTCTGCAGCTGGACGGACGAACAGATAGACAGACAGACAGACAGGCAGGCAGGCAGGCAGGCAGGCAGGCAAGCAGGCAGGCAGGCAGACAGACAGACTCAGGTAAAGATTTAGATAAAGACAGACGGACAAGTCATTTGCGGACTATACATCGAAATGCCTTGTGCATGTCACAATACCTGTAATTCTTGTAGATGAAGCCCAAGCGGCGGCGCGTAGATGCTGTCTGTAGGTTTTTGCGGTGCTTGAATAGCAGCCACACAGGCAACACAGGGATCCCCACACAGGCTATGATCAGCAGAGGAATCCCCAGGCCCATTGCAATTTTGAGGTGCCAGCCAGTGAAGCATGGAATGGACATGTCCGGCAGCCAGTAACCCCAAGACCATGTTGCCTGCAACAATCAGGGCAGTGGTCTGTACAATATGAGCACATACATGCATGATGAGCACATGAGCAGATAAGCGTCACATGCAAGCAATAGGGCAGATGGTGAACAATTTAGGACGGGCCACATGCAAGGCAGTCTTCCAAGATGCAGTTGGTACAAGTTGCAAAGGGTACAAGGGTGACAATTCATGCAGTTCATAGTCCATTGTGCACACAAAGCAAAGCAGCGCTGTGGAAGACATACAGTGTGAAAGGCCACGCATCCCCCAGATGCATCCCCCAGATGCACCCCACACATGCCCGGTTGCAGCATAAGTAGCAGAATGTGACATTGGGCATACATGCAGCTTGTAATTGGGACTGGAATAGTGGACTGAATCACAACACACGGCTCACCCTTGCATGCAGGACCCCCACCCCATCTAGAGGGGTGACCCTGTCAAGGCGGTAGCAGGCAAAAAGGCTCAGGGTGGTTGCCAGCAGACTGGGGTAGTAGTAGAAGAGCGCAGTCAGCAATGTGATGAGCATGCGTCTGCCAAGCACCTGTAGGCCTGTCTGCTCAGTAACGGCTTGTGGTGCATGAAGGTTGTTTTGCTGGGCTTGTGGGCCAGAAGATCTCTGTCTTAGCCACCTACACACATTGCCAGCTGTTTCCAAAGCTTCAGCATTTGAGCTGTGCATTTGCAAGCTAACATAACCCAGTGAAAACCCACTGACATGTATCCATAGGCAGCCGTGACCCTGAAAGAGTCTGTAGTCTTATCTCAGAGTACTGCAAGGCAAGTATGGTTGATCTTATCAATGTGTTGCCGTGGCATGCAGCACGCATCACACTGCAGCTGCTCATGGAACAGTCGGCTTGACTGCTCACTCTCACAGTTTGACATTTCACACTGCAGCTGCTCATGGAACAGTCAGCTTTGCTGCACACTCTCAAAGTCTGACATTCACACTCTCACAGTCTGACATTCACAAGGAGGCTGCCAAGCAAGTGTGCTGCAACACAACATACCACCACAAAACTTGGCCAGCTGCCAGTAGGGAGAACATGATTGGGGGCACAGCCAAGCGCAGCAGCAGTCTTTGCAAGGCAGTGTTGATGCCACCCAGCCTGAGCAGACAGTCTGTGGACAAGCTGCCGCTGGTCAAAGATGAGAAGGCAAAGCTAGTTGCGCTGGAGATCCAGTGTATGGTCTTGGGAGCAGAGACGTTGATGCTGCCCAGCAGGCTGGTGTACTGAAGCCACAGGGTGAAGGCCTGCACAGCATTTGGCCTTTCCCCAAGAATTGCATGGAGTCATGCTACAGCTTGAAGCAGAGACATTGAGCATGTACAAAGACTTGCCTACATTTCTGCTTGATGCATTTGCTTGCAGGCAGAAACACATGGACCCTTGACAACCTTGCTGACACCGTGCTGATTGATAAGGTAGAAACAGCTGCCATGATCAAAACTACCTGGATATGTCACTACACACAGGCAATTGTAGAAGATGGATCCAACTTGCGAGAAAAGCACAACAAAGCAAAGCTTGAGCAGATAGCAGCTCTACGAAAGCAGTAGATCCTTCCAAGCAGGCCAGATGAAGCAAGAAACAAGATGTTCCAGTTTATTTTCGCTGTGTCATGTTACACACGTGCCACATTTTCGTTCATGAGGCACACCTGCCAGTCAGGATCAGGTCCCAGCTTGGATGCGTTGGAAGCAACAAGTCAACTGGTTGCGCGTTTGTGACAGCATATAAAACAGCTATGGAATGCCATTAAAGACAGGCAAAAGCTGCGTTCAGCACAGCGCTGTACCTTGATCAATTCTGATGCTTGCACAGGCCGCTGCTGATCCTGCAGATCCTCCTCGTTTTCCTTCAGCGTGACCTGGATTTGGTACGTCAGGAAGGCAAGCACTGCAATGCCACTGCCTATGTAGGCGCACAGAATGGCAACATGGCTCCTGCAAGGCTGGCACTGCAAAGTGCCAGTCCTACCATAGCGGTGAGGAGGACCAGTCACGCACAGGGAGCACACTGGCCCATAGTAACCCTCACTGCACTGCTGTGCCATGTAAGACTTCAGGTCTGTGCTATTGATCGGCACATCCAGCTGGCATGTAGGTTGCCACGCCTGGCCTGCCTGCACTGCTCATCAAACTTTTAGGGTTATTCAATTGCTGCCAACATGCACCGGCAGCAGCCACAGCTGTGGCTTGATGAACGCAGCAGCTGTTCTAATAGCAGGACATTTATGCAATAGCAGCATTGGCACTAGGTGACATCATCATCATCATCATCATCATCATCATCATCATCATCATCATCATCATCATCATCATCAGCAGCAGCAGCAGCAGCAGCAGTGGCAACAGGATCTATCTTAAAGTAGTGTACACGGCATTCATGAAGGCATGATAGATGAATCATGGCAACGCAGCTGTGCAAGCCAGCTCCAGCCCCAGCCCGACCATAAAGCCAACCCCAACTCTGCCCCTAACCCCAACCATGACCCCGACTCCAATCCCAACACCACCCCGACCCCGACCCCAACCCTGACCCAAATCCCCAACCTGCCAAAGGCACAGACAAACAAGCCATGTTTGCGCATGAGTAGAGAGAGTGTACCTGTACCTGTTTGCTACCGCCAAGGAAGCTGTAGTGAGCATTTTGGCAGTCCAGCAGTTTGGAGCGGTTGCCTTGACATGCCTCGGAGTTGGGACATAGTACGATGTAGTTTGAATCAGCAGCTGAGTGCCAGTACCCCTCTGTGGGCACTAGGGTAGCCCCACCATGGCATGTGGCTTTGTCGGGGCACAGTGAGCATGTGGTGTCGCTAGGGTTGAACGAGTACTGAGCTGTGGGGCAAGCTTGGCAAAGCACTGCAATTGGGGCAATTTCGCCAGGAATGCATGCACGCACAGTAATGGTAACGTTCTTCACTGGCACCTGCACCAAGGTGGCAAGCTTTTAACTCAACAATGTGTCACCATGCTGGTTGCTCAGCCGGAAGATTATTCAGTCATTGAGAGTACCTGCACAGGCTTTGCCCTCATGCACACGTGCAAACCGTTGCTCAAGTCTGCTTAGTGCCGCATTGACAAACAAAGTGTGCTAAGCTGAGCAAGCTTTGGCAGCAAGCCCTATGTGGACAAACTCTGAGCATGTCTTGATGCAACCCTGAGGCAAGCCAAGAGTGGCGTTCATGCCGGTTGCAGAATGGATGTGCAAGGACAGCCAGCCCCTGCATGCAAGGGCATAGTAGCGACAGCACTGGTAGTGACAGCACTGGAGACAAAGAGCTGCATGAAAGTACGCAAGACTCAGGCTCACCTGAGGAAATTCGAGCAAAGACACTGAAAGCCTGTAGTCCCCTGGTGCAGCGACTAGCAGCAGGTCTGAAATGTCGATGTTGCCAAAGGGATCTGCTGTGGCCTGGTACTGCCCCTCCAGCAAGGGCCGGTCTGCACCAGTCCCAATGGCATTTACAGGAGCCACGCTCACTGAAGCGGTCATTGCACTGCCTTCACCTGCCACAGTCAAAGCAAGGAGCCTTGTCAAGCTGTGCTTTCAGTGTTGCTAGGTTTTTTGTTAGCTTAGCTGCTGTCACTGTTGCTTTATGTGCAAATGGCTGATGCACAGTCAATACACAGTCAATATACTGAGGCTGTGCACCTGATGTGCACTCAAGCACAGGCCACATACTCCTGATGCGCAATAAGCTGGCCTGTCAGACGGCACAATGCACAAAGCTTTTGAGTTCCTGCAATTTTTGCAAGACTGGCATTTGACCCTCATGTTTGGACAGTCAAGAAGGCTTACAAATTCACCTGGAGTGACTTTGGTTCCTGCTTGGTCTTGGACAGTGATTGACATGGCAAGCTTGTTGCTTGAATTGCTGACATAGCTGTGCTGCTCGGCCCAATCAAAGAGCAGTAAAGCTGGGTCGAATGCAAGGCCAGGGCCATAACCAGGAAAGGCCCCCTGCAACTGCCCTACTGTGTTACCATCCCATTCACTGCAGCTGCGGTCTCCTGTGAAGTTTGAATTCAGGAGGTTTGGGGGGTCTGAGTTGCAGCTCAACCTTAATGTGGACATATCTGTTGAAAATGTCACTGCCCCGGCCGCGTCGGCATGGTTGTACTGGAAGGTCTCACTTTGCATTGCTAACACAGAGCAGTTCCCAGCTGCAGTAGCCAAGCTCATGTCTCCGGTTGCAGCCCACAGGTAACTGAACACATTTTGGAAGGCACCTGCACGTAACAGCACACAGCACACTGGCCCTTTGCCTTTAACATCAATAAGTCCTCATCATTCATTCACCATGCTCATTGCCCAAAGAAGTGTGTAGTTGGCAAGCAGGCTTTGATAAGCACACAATGTCATGAAGTGCAGGATATTGTCAGATAACAGCAGAGACAGACAGTCTGGCTTTTGTGCTTCTAGAAGTAGACTCTGTATGCATGCCAGCCATCACTTGCATGCAAGCCATGAGATGTAACTGCAAAGCATCAGATCAGATGCATTCAGCTCATGCGCTCTGCGCCTTGGTCGACCTCAACAAATCCCCTCTTACTGAGAGGAACAAGCTCGCGAACACACCTGACCAAGTTGGGGGCTGGAAGCATTGGTTGTCATAGAAAACAGCACCGCCTCTGCCAGTGGCTGTGTTCTGCTGGAACGTGTTGTTTGTCAGGCGTGCACCGCCGCCATCTATGTAGACAGCACCCCCATCACCGCCGTTGCCCGAGGCATTGGAGGATGCCAAGTTGTCAGACAGCAACGTTGATGTAATGTTGAGCCACGTGGTTCCAACTCCACTACTGTAGATAGCTCCTCCTGACTGAGCTCTGCAGCAATGCTGAACAGCGCAGTGAGGTGGCTGCCAGTGAGCTGTGAGTGAGCAGCGAGCAAGGGAACAAGCAGTGAGCATGCAAGCAGTTAGCTCTTTGTGAGCTATCAGTGAGCAGCAAGCGATGGAGCATACGGGCAGTGAGCTCTCAATGCCAAGTAGTGAGCTGGCTCCACGCAACTTGCTTGCAATAGCTGATACAGGATCACAATGCGCAAAATATGGTGCTAGCAAAGTAATCTGGCTGCGTCTCCAAGTCATACTGTGCAGGTGCATTCGTACATGCACGTCAACACTTTCTGCATGCATGCAAGTCAAAGCTTCTGCATGATTGCAAACTGACCAATGCAGCATGCGTGCAGCAGAACTTGACAGCATGCACTGACTGCAGCAGGCTGCAAGCTCACTGGAGATGGTTGTGGTCACCTGTTGTAGCTGACCCGTGCACTATTCACCAAAAGCTCCTGGCAAGCATCGCAATAGCAACCTCCGCCTGCGTCATTTGCGTTGTTGCCCGAAATGACACAGTCCTGCATCTTGACTTGTGAGGAGCCGGCGCAGTAGACAGCGCCTCCTCTTGTGGCCGCAGTGTTGTTTTCAAGAGTTGACTCTCCTGCAATGATGATCTTGGTTCCCAGGCTGCCATAGATTGCGCCACCTCTCCATGCTGAGTTGCCACTAAAGTGTGTGGCGCCCAACCATATCCCCGGGCCATGGCTGTTCACCATGGCCACAGCCCCACCTTCATATGCTGCTGAGTTGTTCATGAAAGTGCTGTTCCAGATTACTACCGCAAAAATTGCGTCAAGATGTATGGCAGCACCCTGCCTGCCTGTATTTCCAGAAGCTGTCACTTCACTCAGCAAAACTGTCCTAACACTGAGTAGAGTTACAGCACCAAAACCCACGACTGGATCTGCAGAAGTGTTTTGAATGTGGATGGTGTTGTTCAGGAAGCTGGAGGCTCTGATATCTACTGAGATCTGACTGCTCACATCTCCTCCAAGAGCTTGACTGATTTCATTAGATGCATCAGGACTGCCTGCACCTGTCACAACAGTGTCCCGAAGGAACAGAACACCAGCATTGTAGATGCCGCGGTCGTTTTTAGCATCAACTTCACATGACCCAGACACGTCCTCAATGTAAAGTCCACTGCTACCTGAGCTTGCGAATGTTGAGTTCAGTACACCGACACACTTGCAAGTGAAAAGACGAACCAAAGTCTCACTTGCAATACTTGCAATGTTAGAGAAAACTGAATTGACTATTACAGCAGATGAAAACCTGCCTGACAAGCCATAAACATACACTGCAGAAGCACCAAGCGATCCCCTGTTCTTTGCGCTGCCCGTGAAGCTACTGTTTGCAATGACCAACTGCGCAACACCAAAGGTTGTGAAAGCGCCCGAAAAAACGGAGGCACAGTCATGAACCTGGCATTCATCCACAGTCACAAGTTCGTTTGCTGCTCCTGAGCTACCAGACACAAACACAGCCCCTCCATAGTAAAGAGCAAAGTTGCTCTGGAAAACATTCCGGACAATGTGTGAAGTGGGATTGTTGTCTAGATCTGCTGGTATGTCAAGGTAAATTGCGGCCCCCTGCAGGGCTGTATTATTGGTGAATGTGGAATCCCCAATTGTTAATGACTCGGCCATGATGTAAAGAGCACTGGCAGGTGGCGGCTCTGCATCAGCAGACTGGAATGGAGTGTTTGGACCTGCAGCAGGGGCTTGGATATTGCTGAAGGTGCAGCCTGAAACTGCAAAAGCGCTCCCATCCTCATTCAAGACAGAAACTGCAGAAACTCCAGATGCTGGGACAACATTGTCAATGATTGTGGCTGTCAGATAGCCGGCACTGTTTTGAATGCTGATGGCGCCAGCTTGAGAGGCTGAGAAGTTGGACTGTGTGACCACAAAGTTGGTGGGAGGATTGTCATCACTGTTTCCAGTGGCATTGATTGAAGTTAAGATGGCGCCAGAAGCTGAGCAGCCACTGCTAGTGAGATTGTTCACAGTGATGTTGTTGCAGCGGGTGAAAGTGAGGATTGAAGGCTGGTCAGTTTGTATGTCTAGCAGTCGTCCCTCAGTGAAGGTGATGTTGGCTACTTTGTTGAACCACAGAAGCTCATTCATATTGTCTTGGAAGCTTGTGTGGACCCCTGCAGCCATTCAGTCACGACTTTAACACGTCGTTAAGATGCAGCTGCAAGATTCGTTGTGAAGCAATTTGCCAGTCCAGAGTTCGACCGCAACTGCTACGAAGCAGGCCTGACAAGCGACCTGAATCTTGGTAATATACTTGGGAGTACCACAGCACCGTAGACAAGCGCCATGTATGCGTGCCGAGGCGTTGACCGGTACCGGTAACACGCATATGTGCGCACTGTCCGAAGCATGCACTGTCCGAAGCATGCATGCACTGTCCTATGGAAAGGCGAGTATGCCGACATGCAATACAACGGTGGAGCAAACCTTCGAAAGAAGATCTGAACTTATCAAGTGCTGAATCCACGGTCACATTGAGAGAACTAGCTTGTTCTTCAGCTGACTCCGGGGCGCAGACCATTCCGGCATCGCTAAACGTGTTGTCTTCTTGCGCGACCAAAACTCGGAAGGTGCATGTCCATGAATGCGCCGGACATACCAAAAGGGGAACCAAGGCGATAGCGTACCACAACGCATTGCGCGACAGCTCATTTTTGGTCCGTTGCCCTGCAAAAGTGTCCATGCCTGTGGCTGCAGCGCTGCTAGCGAGCAGCTGTCGACGCTAAGATGATTGACCAAGGTACAATGGATTCTCCCATGACTGATGCGATGCGTAAAAGTTATGCATTCATTGGCTTCTTGACCGCACTTGCGTGCCTGCAATATCGGACAAGAAAAAGCTGCTCAGGAAGTGCGGTTTGACTCGAATCCGTTTGAGTCAAATTTTCCCGTCGTTTGATGACAAACACCGAAGAATATGGTCACTACTTCAGAAACCGCGAGATTGATGCACCGATAGCTCTAATTGGTAGCATCAGGCCAATGTACAGTGGGGCCCATAAGTCCTGATCAAAACATTTGCATTGCTGGAGATGGCACGGTGCATTGCCATTCAAGACCATGACAACCCAGTGACTCAGCATGGTCTTGCATCTTACGTGACCAAGTTTGAAAGCCAAAGCTTTAGACTTCGTTCAAAAATTTGGGGTAGCCAAGCTGCTGGCGCAGTCAGCAGTCAGCGTCTGCGTCTG
>JAABUP010007844.1_pt1 | contig 13974 bp, 14 predicted proteins | sample 5559201 | NCBI WGS metagenome assembly JAABUP01 (sample SAMN10711887, study PRJNA513373) | rock metagenome | isolation source: Antarctica rocks | place: Antarctica | reverse complement strand
TCGATGACAAGCTCAGCTCAGATTTGCGCATCATCACTCTCTACGAGGGTAGTTGCGTATTCCATGTGTGTAAGCCAGGTTACATGTATGCATCCTGCTTAAGTTGCATTGCATCGAGCTATCGTTGCACACGTGATCCAGCTTCCTTGCCACGAGGGAGGACTTACAAGCAGGGGCATCTAACGGATAAGTAGGGCATGCGGACCTCGCAGACTCGAAGCTCTCCGTGCTTGCTTGCGTACCTCCCCGCTTGCCGTGAGAGTGTGCTTCTATATCTGAAGCGGTAGTGTCAAATAAGTGTCATAGAAGACGCGGAGGCGCGTTCTGGGCATCACTATGCCTTTGGCATCATTGTTTTCATTGCCTTTAAATCCAAGTCAACATCCCCAGAGCCATCGAGCATCTCTCTACAAGCCGTCTAAGAAACGGAAGCGAGAGGAAGAAGGTCCGGAGGGTCAGCTGGAGACTTCAGACGCTGAGCCGTCACAAGAGACTGGTAGTAGAGGCTTCTCTTCGGCAGCTGCGCTATCCCCGGATGACACACATCAATACCGCGTTGCCGGCCAGCCATTCGACGAAGGATTACCAGGAAAGCACTTTCCACACGCGTCCTCATCATCAGGCCTCAAAGAGGGTCTGAATGAGGGACAATCTGCGGAAGCAAGGCTGCGGAAAGAGTTGGCAGATCTATCACCGCCCCTATACGGGACAAAGGGGTCTTTGACCACAGCCGCATCGGCCGAAGATTCACAGCCGGGCGTGGGCCTTCGTCTACGTCATCTTGCTGTAATCACCACAATTCTCCATCGATGTCTGCTTGAAGGTGATTTCATTCGAGCTGGTAGAGCCTGGGGCATGCTGCTAAGGAGCGAAGTCCATGGCAGGCCTATGGACCCGCGAGCGCAAGGGAGATGGGGTATAGGGGCAGAGATCCTCATCCGACGTGATACGCAGGTGGCGGAAAGGAGGGAGATACGCAGATCAGATAGTTTCAGCGGCGATGAAGATAACGAAAGGGAGGCGGGAGAGCAATCGAAGGTCTGGTTCAGTAAAGAAGGCTTTGATAAGGCTAGAATGTACTACGAGCGCTTGATCCTACAATACCCCTACCGAAAGACTTTCCCACATGCTGTCAGCTCTTTGGACTTTTATCCCGCTATGTTTGGACTGTGGATCTACTCGATTCAGCAGGAGAATCGGATTGCCAAGGCCAAACCTAGACACGTGTCCCCAGATTCCGGGTCAGAGGACGAGCAGCTGTATGACGACAACGCGACACAGACACATTCACCGATACAGGACGAACACCAAGGATCGCGGCAGTACGAGCAGCGGGAAGACTTGCGCAAGAGCGAGCTGCAACAAGCAGAACAGATCGCGACTCGGCTGGACGAGCTTCTACTGTCACCACCGTATTCTGACAGCCACCAGCTTCTGAAAATCAGAGGCATGATTGCGCTGTGGGTCGGAGATCTGAGTGTGGTCAGCCTCCGAGACCATGGTGAAAGAAACGGACTACGTTCAGGAGAGATCATCGATGTAGAAGAGCCCGTTGAGCTCATGGACCAGCGTATGAAGGAAGCCCATGCAAGAAGCGAACGCGAAAAGAGTCTTGCAAGAAAGAGAGAGGAGACCGCAAAGGCGAGGTCGATATTCGTAAGACTGGCTAATGAAGGGGCGAGTCTCTGGCCTGGAGTCGAGCACCTTGTAAGGCAGGAAGCCTTCGACCTTCGCGAACCAACATGAGTGTTTCGGGGTACCGTATCCTTCAGCTCGCTTCAAACAGTCTCACTTAACCGGCGCCTTTAATGGCCGAATTGCTGGCACCGTGGCCATGTCTCATTGACATCGTCACACGTTCGTTCTTCTGTTGTCAGATGTACTTGCGCTGCCGCCTGTAGTTGAAGAGAACAAGAAAAAGCACCTCGAGACAAGTTCTACGACGCGGAATAGTGACCGGTACTGAATCTCAGGGCCTGAGATCAACGCTCAAATCCAACTTTCGGGACTGGCCGCGCAAGCGCTTGTGACGGGGGCGTATACGAGCAGCAACAGCAGAATGACGGCCTATCATGCTAACCTATCGCCATAGCTTTCCCAGCCGCTGTATACGCCAACAGCTTGTACTCTTCGAGGCTTTCTGCCTCGCGTTGTAGCTTCGTACTACAATAAGGCGTATCAAAGGCCATATGGTCTCGGTGGCATAGTCTAACACCAGATATGGTCTATGTTGATTCCCTTCATCTGAACTCTCAATGACTTTGGTAGCAAGGTTGAGATATCGCCTGAAAAATTCGTTTGCTATCTGCTCTGGGAGGACTGAATAAAGGCCAGGAGATGGACGTAGACGGGTACAACAAACACGTTGAAAGCCCCGTGTGGGACACAAACTTGTTTGTAGGGCCAGTGCTACAATATATAATATCGCTTTCTTTCTCTTTCTTCTTTCTTCAACGATACATGTCCCTCCACTCGTCAGAGCACACCGCAATCGAAGACTAAAAAAGGCGAACCTCCCCACACCAGAGAAGATCCTGTCAGAATGCCAACGCCGCCGACGCAAACCGCAACCAAAGACGCCGAAATCCCAACCGAACTAGACCCACCTCACGAATGGACCTACACCAAAGACCTCGCTCTCGCCGTCGTCCTCCGATTTACCGATGATGACCCCATCCTCATCTCCGATCGGTTGACGGTCATGTTCGGATACGGCCTTTTCTCAAGCGACGTGAACAGTCGAGCCGCGGTCCTGAGAGCGAACGAAGACGGAAGAGATACGTGGCGGCGCGTGCAGGGGATGAATAGAGATGATGCTTGGGTCGTGGAGCTGTTGAGAGGATATATGGAAGGCGAGTGGTGGAGCGTGGAGGCCGAGAGTGATTAGTTTGGGTCCGTTTCTTGAGGCAGGATGTGTTGGAGGGGGTTTGCTGCTATCTTGTGAAATCTTGTTATTCGTTTTGGTGTTGTGGCTATAAAGCCCATCTGGTTTTTGCACTTTCCGCAAGATTGTGTTTCCATCGAGCGCACTGGTCTTAAGGCTTTGCCACCGCGCTCCGACGTTTTCGGCAGTTGCTCGATAGCCATGCAGCAGATTGAGGAATCTAGCGTTATCTTGCTTGATATACTGACGTTCCGCTTGACCACGTCGTTTCAGAATGCAGGGCGTGTATCCATGTCGCCCATCCAGAAGTTACCGCTCGGGAGGACGCCGCACGCTGTTAGCATGTCAACAGTATAGCCGCCGTTGCGACGAAGGCGGACCGGACCACCTGGCGGAAAATATTGCAAGGATCAAATCTCGTCTTAGTGTGCTGAAGTAGTTTCTCACTGCCATTTCTGATCTGTAGGTGATGTGTGTGAAGAATCTAGCGATAATCCTTCTAATAGCATCCCACTAGAGTTCTCCATGGAGTCTCCACTCAGGGGTATGCTCACACTTAGACAGAGCATTAGTAGCTTGACAGGTTTTTGGTCAGTCGAAGCTACACATCTAGTCTTTGGTGGTCATTTAGCGATTGATTTTATGCGTTTCAAAGAGGCCTGACTGTGAGGGATTCTTTCAACGGTGGAATACCGCGATCATGCCTTGGTCGCCGACCACCATCATCCATTCACCGCCCACACTCCATGCTGCCCGACGAGCTGCAAATTCTATTTTTGGAACAGTGACCTCTTTGTGAGGTTTGATCTCCTTGAACGGGTATTCAACCCCATACCTTTCCCTAGATTTAGGGAAACCAGAGTTTGTGGAAGACTGCGAGTCATTGCTGCCTGGATGGACGCTACTTGACGTGTTTGATGCAACGCTTAGCTCCCTTTGTCCACTGGAAGGTTGCTTGCTGTTCTTCTTGGCCGGGACCCGAAAGGGGACGTCGTCCTTCTCGGTCCAGGTCTCGAGACTTAGAAGATCCCAAAAGAAAACTTTGCTCTTCTCGTTGCCAATAGCAAGGATAGGGGCTTTGAACGGCTGGGAGAACAGACTAAATCGCATGTAGAACGGAGTCGTATCCTGACTCTCGAACTGGAGTAGACGCATATATCCTCCGCCGAAGGCTGAACGCGTCTCACGAAATTTGTGGGTCGAGGGTGCTGCATCTGAGCTTGGGACAGGGTCCGATGAACTGAATCCCTCGATTCTCCACAGGACTATCTTGCACTCCATAGCACATTTGGACAGGATCAGATCATCGTGAAAAGCAACACTGTGAATGTCAGTTTCTCCTGCAATTTGTATAGCTGCACATATCAGACCAGGAAGGACCGCACACCAATCTACAAAATTTGAATGTACTGCAGATGTCGAGAAGTGCGGGTAATGCAGAAGTGTAACCTTGTCTGTCCCCGAATTCTCATCAGGGAGCTCCGGCAATGCCCAGAGATTGATGATGCAATCTAGCCCACCGGAGAGCAGATATCGGCCGGTGTGATGGAAAGCCTGCCACACAGTCAGAGTCTCAATTCAATAGAGCAATATCGGGAGAATGTACGATTGTCAGTACTCCTTCTTTATGGCCCTCTCCCGCACAGATAAGCATACAAGGGTGAGAATCCTGTGACGGGTTTAGGTTCCATAACCGAATGGAATGATCCATGGACGCTGAAGCTAGGACTGACGGTGACATGGGTGACACAGCAAGATCCTCAATATCCTGCACAGCCCGGATGAGTTGGGAATTTCGAACTGGCCTCTAGCCGCCCTTACCTGACCGTGTCCAATCAATGTCTGGACGGCTGTCAGCATGATGATTTTGCAATCTTCAACACATGAACTGGAATAGGCTGGAGACCAAGAAAGAGCGCCGTACCTTGTCAAGCTTCCCTGTTTTGACATTAAGAACCTTAATCTTCGGGCTCTTACCAGAGACACAAATCAACGGGTCGCCAGTCTTGAGGTCTTGTGTCCAGGCACAACTGTTGAGATTCGCGTCCAGCTAGTTAACAATCAGCGGTGGTCTATGTACTGCAGTGCAGTCAGACTTGATGTACATCGTCGTCTCGAAGCCATCGAATCACCTCAACCCCACTGTTCTTCTCTTTCAGCGGCCGACAAACGATGGTCTGTAATCGATGAGTTAACAGGTGCCACGTAAACGTGAAGAAGGTTTGCAACCTCGCGGTCCCCTACTACAGCAAAAACTGGATCGACGCCTGGCGGTGTGTAGGGGTAGGCTTGAACGTCATAGAAGCGTGTCGTGACACTCTGCTGCTCAAGAGACTTGAAAGATACATGAACTCATTAGCCTGCAGCCAAGTAGCAAATTTCATCGAGACGTCAAGGACACAAAACCCTACATTGAGACGAGCTGTCGATTTCAGATATGGTAGATCCCAATCTGGCAATGATGCCATTGTGGAAGGTAATGGACCTGGTTTTCCAATAATAAACTTGGGATGATACAGAAGGACGATACTGTAGTCTGCAGTTGACGGAGTGCACTAGACGGTCCGACAAGCCCCGAGGACGAGGTGTCGTGGGAAGAAATAAGGGTGAAGCGGCATCATAAGAGGTCTACAGGAGCACAATGGATCGCATCGTGAGGTAAGTCTGGATTGAAAGTCTTCATGGCAAACCCATGCTTTATTAATTTCTTGGTAATCGCTAACCTGTGGCCGGACTTGCGTGTAATAATAATAAATGTGTGAAGCCTGAAGCATTAAACTCAGTGTCATCTCCACGCGACCTTTAAGTATCTCCCAGGCGTCCCTTGAGGAAGGTGATGGGTCCACGTAGAGGGGCTTGAGCTGGGCGGCTGAACGGTAAGAATGATGGGGGAGAGCACAGCAAAGTAGTCATAGCGGCATCTTGCAATCAGTTCAGAATGTTCCTAGTCACCGTTCTTCTGTCACTGCGACGATACGCGTCCTCTGCTACACATATTGGGAGAATTAGGGGGTGAATCATTAGGCGGAATGCGATGGCTTTAAATCGGTAACAGCTCTGTGCTTCGTGCTCCGGGTGGATCAGCTCGCGTCGTGCATTTTGGCAATGTTCTAGTATCATTATGAGTTGGCTGAGAGCTGGTCTATCATATGCTGGAGGGTCTGAATTGGATGGGACCGACTGGAGATCCGTTAAAGTGACTTTTCGAGGGCTCGAAAGGCTTCATCCGGTACGGTTGGACTTGATTGCTATCTCCATCGATTCCGAGATTTGTGGCGCTCACGGCTTGCGAGAGTCTGGCAATGACCTCAACAACGGGTGCTGAGTTAGGGACACTTGCCCTTGTTATAGAAGATGCACAATGGAAAGATCACTGTCAATGTTATACCGCATTCGCCGCAAAGAACGTAGATGTGCTAGAATACAATATCCTCCTCGGTATCACCAATTTATATCTTCATTGTTGCCGTCTGCTGCCTCGGTCTTCCATCGATTATGTATTACGCCCATTCTCAACCTCAGGGCTCGCTACCTTCTCAGATCTAGCCTCCAGTGTAGCTTGCTCGGATGTAAAAACAAAATTTGCAGTGAATGATAGTACTAGATGAATGTCGTCGAAACGCCTGACTTCCTTATTTTACCTCTTAGACTTCAAATGCATCAACAAAGATATCGGACTCATCGTCAGCGTCAAGAGATTTGTTGGCTCCCTGTACACTATCCAATAGTCCTTGGAAGGCCTCTCTAAATCCGTCCGGAATTTTACTCGGTCGCGGAGGGCTTCCTCCGCAGATCCGCCGTTTAAGTCTTGTCCCTCAGGATCTACCCCTCGCAACCGTGCAGATGAGAGTATATTCGCTGTCCTGACGTCGCTCCGAATCGTCATTATATGCAATACATTTTGACCTGCACCATTCAAGTGGGTATATCCTGCTCCTCGCTGTAGGAGCATTTCGAGGAATTCGTAGCTTGAATTGATGATCGCTTCAAAAAGAGGTGTGTCTCCATCAATGTCGCAATGATCAATGTTTGCCCCCAATTCGAGCAAATACTTGCCAACATTGACGTGATTATATATAGCGCACTTGGCAAAGGGTGACCCACCACGGAGATTCTCACTATTAACAGAAGCTCCCGCAAGGATGAGTTGCCTGGTGAAGGCTATATCGTCATGACGTCGACATACTTCAATGAGGGTAAAGTCTCCTCGTGAGTCCTTGGAATTAGCGCTAGCTCCGGCTATGAGTGGGAGCTCCAAACAACGCGGGTTTCGTGAGAGAACAGCGCGATGAAGCGGCACCCTTTTGCCATGATCGTTTGCGTTTGCATTCGCGCCGGCAAGAAGTAGCTCTCGGACGGCTGAGGCATCACCTCTTTCTGCCGCCCAATGAAGCGGGGTCCTCCCTACCGAGTCCGGGAGATCAATCTGAACCCTACAGAGCGGATCGTGCAACGCAGTTCGAAGGTTAATCGTTTGAAGGCCCAAGATGACATTATTTATCTGGGTAAACTCCCAGGACTCGAACTGCTCGGTACCTGGAAACAATGATTCTAGTTCTCGAAGCTGGCGCGCGTCCTTAGTCCTGCTCAGGATTCTTGAGGTTGCTTCTTGCAAAGCAGAACTGTAACAAAGGTTAGTTACATGGACGAGCAAGATAATTTTCTGGGCCGACCTTCATGCCAAAATCATTCTCGATAAGTGCATCGGCGCCGGCATCGATGAGAAATTTCGAAAAATGATTATGGTTTTTTGCAATGGCCATCTTGAAAATTTGGTTAGCTCTCTGCCAGAAAGAGTGCGTTGTTTTGGATGGACAATTGTTCCAAGACGTACATGTAGGGCCGTTTGTCCTGACTGCAAAGTAACATCATTTGGTGATGCTTTTCGATTGGAGTAACCATTTGATGCCTTCAAGATTTCCTGCAGTTGCTATCATGAAGATTAAGCTTTCACTTGAGTACTCTATTCTTCTCCGTACCGTGAGACCAAAACTCGGGTCACCAGCACGAGTCATCGTGACCATGATGTATATGGCTTTTGCCAAGAACCACTGTGGAAAGCAGTAAGTAATTCTGAGGGAGCTCGCCGTTGGTTTGTGACAGGTGGTTTCGCTGCACTTGGGCCGTGGGATTAATAATCCTGAGTAGCCTACGAACATTATGCCAAACAGATTCTTGAGAAGCTGAGGCGTTCGGAGCCATTGACGTGAATGACAACGACATTCACAGCAACCGTCGCAACGACTCGCTCTGTACACTGTGAAGCTGATCGTTGAGGATGTCGCAGTGTATTTGGAGGGCCCCCCAGTTAAAAGATCTCCTAAGGCAGCAGTAGGGTTTTCAGTATCATTCCACCCAGCACGGTTGAGTAGTTCCTTGGCAGGCACGATTGTTGTGAGATCTGGATTTGCGGCGAATCGATTTCCATTATCGTGGGTGGCTTGGACAGTACCATGGTATGACGTTCCAACAGGAATCGCTCGTTGTTCTTGAAATGAGGGGCCATTCGTGACAGAAGCCAGCACCTGGCTTGAGATCTTCTTCTCCAATGTCCTGTCTACTTGATCAAGCCTGCTGAGGATTTCGAGCTGACGTTGCGAGGATACCGTATGTAAGGTTTGCAGAGCAAGTTCGATTCGCACGAAACCGGAGCTGGCTTCAGAGGTTAGTAATATACGGCAAAACCTGAAGGCCTTCTAGATTCTTCAGAGCCTAAAACAGAAGTCCGTGACAACATCCCAGGAGAGCATGCTGCTCCAAACAGAGGCTATTCGATTTCAAGGTTGCTGAACTTTCTGCAACCTTTTGTCTGGCTCAGGGCGCGAGACGCTTACACGGTATGAGTTTCCAGAAGGAGATGAAGACCGGATTTTACCCTCCTCATACCATCTACCATCTTGCTTGCTGATGCCCTTTTTCTTAACCAGGCGAGCCCATTCACATGGACGTTACCTGTTGGCGAAACGGTAATCAATGACTTGGTAAAGTCATCAAGCTCTTTCAATTTCAGCCTTGCCCAAAGAACCTGTGAGGAGAGGACATTGTGAAAGCGCATCTTCTCTCGAGTTCGCGCATTGCCATGTTCTATGTTTCGGCACGCAACTTCGACCTCAGTGAGAACGAGATTGAGATCGTTGACTTCATTGGAAAGTTGAGACAATTCATCAGATACATGGCGGAAGCTTTGTATCAACGCGTAGATTGTCTTTGCGGAGGCAGTGCAGGGCCCAATCAAAGTAAGGATGCTGGCTGTCGCTGAAAGAGGATCAGCCATTAATATTGTGGGATAACATAGAAACCCATTGAGTGCGAGGAAGACAACGTCGGACAGAGCTCGAGGACATATCATAAAAGAACATGTCAGGCAGCACTCCTATGAAATGGGAGGTGATATTGATGAAAATGCAAGGCTGAAGTCCAGCACGGAGGTGGCCAATGGACGGTCGCCAGGCGCGGACTAGCGGTGCATTCTTTTCATATGGCACATCGGTATCTGGACGTCCTCTGGAGCTGATGGGTCTTGAAGCCCATGAGGCGAACAGAACAGTTTAACTTCCATGTACTCATCTCACTCGCGCGGAAGCAGCTGGGCAAAGCGGCGGCAGCATTCGAAAATTGATTGATGCAGAAAGCGCACGGATGTTGAAGCAGTCCGACGACAACACGTCCAACCAATCCGAGCTCAAGGTTCCAAATCACATCAAGGCTTTCCCCTGAGAAGTAAGGAGCTCAATGTGAGAGTGTTTTTACAAAGTACATGTAAGTACCTGCCCGGAGGATACGAAGTACCTGTACCGAGGGTGTACTAGCTGACTCAGATGTCCGCTGGATTTTCATCTTGCAAATACGACAGGTCTGGGAAAGGTCAATCGACGTTGTCTCTGCTTTATGTTAATATCTTGTGATGACTCTACTGTTGCTGAAGGTCCTCCTTCAACGTTGACTCCGAAACTACATGCAGATATGCAACAATAGCCGCGATCGTCGATTGCGCTCGGCATCGGATTAGCCGACGGTACTTCTGGTACTTCGTTGCCATCCGAGAATTACGCACAAGTACTCACGGTGATCGGATATTCGCCATGAAATCTGCATCCACACCCGTACACAGAATTCCTCTTCAATCTGTAACGTTGTAACGTATTGCACTCTGTTGAAGTACAAGTACAAGTATCTCCCCTCGACGGATAGCGCTTCCCAGTCTACTTGATCTGCACCTACAAAAACCCGTGGACGTCGCATAGCCTCTGAGCCCTGAACGACCGCTGACCTCCAATTCCCATCTGTGGCAGCAACCCAGTGGGTAGGAATGGCATACCGGTGACCTCGACGTTGCAACATCATAGCACCTGCACGACACACGTGCGGACTCGTATCACGTTACACTTACACTATCCAACACGCGATTTTACCATTGCACGTCATTTTCCAGCTCACTGTGAGGCGTCATACATTTCTTCGGTCTGGCTTGGAGCGAGACAAGTAGAAGTTTGCAGGTGGTATAGGGACGATATCTGTGAAACCAGAGGACGGATACCAGCAGGTAGGCTACATTCCTCGGCATTATGGGGGAGCCTCCTCCTCAGCTTCTAAGGGGCAGTGCGAAAGGCTTGCTGCAGTAGGAATCTCTTCGCTTACTGTGCATGTTTTCAGGGCCCGTTCGATATACCTCTCAGATATCGGCGTCTTTCTGAAGTGAGTAGTCGACTAGTCTACTACTTTGTCGTTCTACACATCCTCGAAGCATCCTGTCAAGGCAGCCGAAGGGCTCAGCACTGCCTGGACCTGTAGCTCCTGCAGGTGCTCTGGCTGACTCTTGCAACAAGCTAGTTTAGCTACCTTCAACTCCTTGTCTTCTCAACTGCGAAGCATCTGAAGGTTGTACCTGAAATCTCTCCCATAGTAACCACCACGCGACAGCTGTCGCACGACCGCCTTGTACTGTGGGATTTTCAACATTGCTGCCTTGCCTCCTGCAGGGGTACCACAGTACTTACAACGCACTTGACCAGAGCCAAATCAAATCCACGCCCACTTGGCCATTGAACTAGCAACCTCAATCGCCGATCGACTCGAAGGAAACCAGGTCTTCGTACACGTTCTGGAGAAGCTGGGGTCATCTTATTCCGGCTAGATGCAGTTGAGATTCTGTTGATCACACTGCCGATGATTGGATTCTTCCCTGGCCTTCAACGCTCTTGCAAGCAAGCTGTAGCTTAGAGAGAATCGTTTTGCAGAACATCCCACCGTATAACGACCTTCTGCAGCCCACAGGCGTTGCTGCCACTGCAGTCGATCAACATGGAGACCACCTTCATCTCCATTCATGGTAAGCTCCATTGTAATCCCATTGCCTCTCCTATCTTCCAATAGACCTTGTTATGAGAAAGATCTAACCCTGTACGCTACAGATCTATCTCTCGATGCTCGCTTGCTCTACGTCTCCGACTCAATTGTTGACATCCTCGGGTATTTGCCGCAAGAAATTGTTGGAAGATCATGTTGGGAGTATTTCCATCCAGACGAGGTTCCCTTTGCTCGAGCCATCCACGGCCGCGGTGTGCAGCTTGACAAGGCTGCCGTCCTTAACTATTGTCAGATTAAAAGCAAGCGCGGCGGCTGGATCGGCTGTGAGTGTGTTTTCACGATTGTTCATGATGTACTGGTGGCTAGTACCAGTATCTATCGAAGAGGACTAAAAAGTCAAAGTAAGCGTTAGTTGTTGCAGTGCTGATTTTGGCTATGTCTTCTGTGTAAGTGGAAGCTAAAACGAGGTTCAACAGAGAGAGCAGTGGAGGCTCCAATCATACGACAGCTATTCTCCTCATCACCGCGAGATCCTCGATACCACATGCTGTCATACATCTCGAGCAAGTTCACGCTGAAACCCAATCTTCAAGTGCATGAACCACGCGCAGCTCTGTTCCTCAACCGGTTCACTCGTACTTTGGCAATCATGTATGCCACGAATGGCCTGGCAGAGATATTAGGGATCACCGCAGAGGAGATGAAAGGGAAGAGCTTCTACTATTGCATAGAAGAGAATTGTCTTCAAGAAGCCGTCAGGTGTTTGGAGAGCGCAAAGGCCAACGACTCAATCGCGTACCTGCGCTTCTGGTTCCGTGATCCTCGGCGAGACGATCAACGGGGCGAGGACGACCACATGGAAGATCCTCACAGCAGTGAAGAAGATGAAGAAGACGGAGGTGTGCGTTTGAATGGACCCGCGAGTGATCATCCCAGTGAGCCTGGCTTACAGAGCTATACATCGGACCCTCACCGTCATTACTCCATCGGCACGAACACGGATTCGGAGGGTCAGCTTAGATCGGACCACCAATACTCTGCCAACACCTGCTCGGGAACGTCTTCGGGGACCAGCACTGAGCTCGATGGCAACGCCCATGATGCCATATTCGATCATCCTCGGACAGCTCAATCATCAACCTCATCTCTACCCCTCCCCTCCCCGGACCAGGAGCGGTCATCTGGACAGTTTGCTTCAGACCCACAACAAGAACGGATCGAAGTCGAAGCTGTTGTATCGTGTACATCGGATGGTTTGGTCGTTGTTTTAAGACGTGCCAGACCTCTCATTTCTCAGCATGTGCCGCAACCTACTACACTCCCTTATGGAAACGGCCTCTTCGCCTCCCCGTGGGCGGCCGACCCTATCATGCCGAACACACAGCAATGGCAACAGCTGCATTATGCCCAGAGCAACGGCTTCCAGCCCAATCTGCCATCCATACATCCAGGTATGGCGCAGCCGAATATTGCGGGAGCTGGTGGACCCGCAACGGCGGAGTTCATGAATTCAATCCGCGACGTCGCTGTATTTGCGTGGTCTTTGACAGGTATCAATGGTTCGTTGGCACAGTATGGGCGTGGCAAGCCCACTGGCGAATCACAGCCACCTAGTGGGCTTCCGATATGGGATCCTAACTATACTGGAGGACAAGATAGCAATCATCACAACGACTTCCAAAACCACCGAGGGCGGATGGGTACGAACGATCATACGTACACGCATGCAGAGAGGACTTATACTGACAACGCTGACCGGACGTTTTGGGATAGGTCGCCGGCGCAGAGATTGTGGAGCGGATAATCGGACGTGGTTGGGAAAGGGAACGGGATGCTAATCGGATCAAAAGCTTTAATTAGGATTTGGATGATCACAGCGTCAGGCCTGCTTTATAAGGATTTTGCATGGAAGGCTAACGTTCCACGAATGCTTCATGAGGGCGCTAGAGATGACAGGTTCGATGAAGTAACGTTAAAGGCGTTGTGGTCTATTTGCCTTGAACTGCTTAACACACAGCGTCCAAGACCTGACTACAATCATAACTTATTGCGCACTTACTCTTGCGTATTGTAGACGTTTCGTGGTGCCGAGTCTTTCGTCCAAGTAGAGTACATATACCTACATGCTGCAACTAGCGCATTGACCACACCACGTCCCCTGAACAACACACTGCTTCAGCTTCCATAATAATCGCAACACCCGTAATGCTACCTCGATAGCAGAAATGCCCATCTGCATCGAATGCCGCTACCCTGTCCACCGTCTCTACGACGAATACAGCAAGGCCGACGATCGCAGTCTCGGCAAAGGCGTGCGGTTGACGCAATGCCCGCGCTGCAAACGATTTGCGGATAAATACGTCGAGCATGATTTCGTGGTACTATTCATCGATCTGGTATTGATCAAGCCGCAGGTCAGTAATGACCTCAACCGAAGTCGCGTGGGATCGGGCCTGACGTAGACTGGAACAGGTGTACAGGCATTTACTGTTAATCGACTGGGCAGAGAGGATGACAAGTTCGACGTATGTTCATAACAAGCACACCTACAGCCGTCCAACCCGACTTCACTCATGGCTGATACCCCCCATCACAGCCGTCTATAATCCGCCTCGGCATCCTCCTCCTCCTCTTCGACGTCTACCTGACCTGGGCACGCGTCGAAAAAGCCTCGCCCCCACTGCCCTCCCCCTCCCCCTCCCCCTCTATCTCTCCACCATCCCTCACGACCCACAACCTCACCTCCCCTTCCCCATCCTCCCCTACACATTCCACCACCCACC